>JAANMX010003596.1_pt1 | contig 13400 bp, 10 predicted proteins | sample 7279681 | NCBI WGS metagenome assembly JAANMX01 (sample SAMN14094542, study PRJNA606508) | bioreactor metagenome | isolation source: A lab-scale SPAN reactor treating ammonium-rich wastewater day 351 | place: Ireland: Galway | collected 2018-01-01
CGCCGGCATCCGCTGGGTGCTCGAACTCCTCATCGACGCCGGCCTCGGCTCGCTCCCCGGCGGCGGCGCGGAGGTCTTCGACGACCGCGTCCACGACGAGGCCTTCAAGGGCAAAATCCGCTCCGACGTCTGGCTCGACGTTCACCGCACCGCGCACGAGCTCGGCCTCAACACCAACGCCACCATCCTCTACGGACACGTCGAGGACCGACACGAGCGGATCGTCCACATGGACATGCTGCGGTGCGCACAGGACGAGGCCCTGGCGAGGATGGGGTACGAAAGGATCAAGCCATCAAGCGACCAAGGCGCCGCCGGCGCGATCACGCTCACTCGCCCCGGCCTGCCCCTCCCGCAGCCGGATCGACGCCTCTCGACCCATCGATCCCCTGATCCCTCGCCGTGCGGCTACTTCCAGACCATCATTCCCCTCCCCTTCTTCCCCGATGGCAGCGAGCTCCAACACCTTCCCGGCCCCAGCGGCCTGGAAAACCTCCGCACGCTCGCCATCGCACGGCTCATGCTCGACAACTTCCCCCACGTCAAGGCCTTCTGGATCATGCAGACCCTCGCCATGGCACAACTCATGCTCCAGTGCGGCGCGGACGACATCGACGGCACCATCGTCTGGTACGACATCACCAAGGTCGGCGGCGCAACCACCCACCAGGAAGTCGATGTCTGGACCCTCCAGAAAGCCATACGCGAAGCCGGCTTCACACCCATCGAACGCGACACCCTTTACCGCCGTGTCAAACGCGACGGCAACACCTGGAACGTGGCATCATCCTGAACAGGCGGGTGGCACGGGTTGGCGGACGGGTCGGTCATGCACCGACCTCCCTGAGCGGAGGTCGGTGGCACGGGTCGGTGCCACCCCGCCAATAGGTCGATGCCACCCCGCCTGATCGAGCGGTGGCGAACACACTACAACCGGGTGCGGCCGCACAGCGCCATGGGCTACCGGCCGCCGGCGCCGGGGGTGGTGCTCGGGGCGGCCGCCGCAGAGCCGGGCTCCGCAGCGGCCTGAGAGTGGCGATATACTCTCACTGTACGATGGTATAAACCGTGGGGGCAGGCCACATGGATGAGATTCTCGAGAAACTCGACAAGCACATGCGCAAATGGGGTCCCAAACTGCGCGATGAAGTGTTGGTCGAACCACCGGATTCCTTGAACACGGCGACTACCATCTTCAACGAGGTTTCAAAGAATCGGAGGCCCATTACCGCCGAGTTACTGAGTTCATCCCCGGTGCCATTGGAAGCGCGCAAGGAGACGTTGCTTCTATCCGCACTCATGGACGATACTTGCCATCGGCTTCTCGAACACACGCAGGGATTGGAGAAAAGAGCACTTGCTGATGTCATGATCACGCACAAGCTTTACGTGACGTTCCTATACGTCGCAGATTCGCTCTTCGATGTTATCTTAGATGTGCTGCCTGGCACGACCGCGGCGAAGTGTTCCGAATATTTGCGTTCTGATCGGCCCCGCGAGTTTCGCAACTCCTTTGCGCATGGGAACTGGCGGATGGATTCAGGAAATTTCTACTACTGGCCCAAGGTTACGCTTCCAGGAGGATTAGCCAGAACAGTGCAAGAGCGCGCGAGCCTGGAGCAAGTCCAGTTTTGGTGCGCACTCAGCCGATCGATTGCCATCCCCTCTATTTTGGCGGCAACGCCCTAACAGCCCGTTGAAAAACCCGCCACAATAGCGCAACCGCTGACCCGACGGCGCGTATCGGTTCGGGGGATGTCACGGAGGGCGGGCCGATGGCGATGGGCAAGAGGAAGTCCGAGCGGCAGGAAGAGCTGTGGGTCTCGGCGGGCGAGGTGGCCCGCGCTCCGGGCAGCCCGTTCTACACGAAGCTCAACGAGCTGCTGGCCGAGGCGGGCTTCGACCGCTGGGCCGAGGAGCGCTGCCGGAAGTTCTACGCCGAGAAGGTGGGCCGCCCGGGTGTGCCGCCGGGGGTGTACTTCCGCACGCTCATGATCGGGTACATGGAGGGGATCGGCTCGGAGCGCGGCATCGCCTGGCGCTGCGCCGACTCGCTCAGCCTGCGCGAGTTCCTCGGCTACGGCCTGACCCAGAGCACGCCGGACCACTCGACGCTCTCGGTGGTGCGCGGGCGCATCGACGTGGAGACGCACCGCGAGGTCTTCGGCTGGATCCTGGAGCGTCTGGCCGAGGCCGGCCCGCTCAAGGGCAAGACCATCGGCGTGGACGCGACGACGCTGGAGGCCAACGCGGCGATGCGTTCGCTGGTGCGACGCGACAGCGGCGAGGCCTACAACGAGTTCCTGGAGAGGCTGGCGAAGGAGTCGGGGATCGAGACACCCACGCGGGAGGACCTGGCGAAGCTGGACCGCAAGCGGAAGAACAAGGGCAGCAACGACGACTGGACGAACCCGCACGATCCCGACGCGAAGATCACCAAGATGAAGGACGGGCGGACGCACCTGGCGCACAAGGCCGAGCACTCGGTGGACATGGACACAGGGGCGATCGTGGGTGTGACAATCCAGCCCGCCGACCGCGGGGACACCTCGTCGATCGGCCAGACGCTGAGCGAGACCATGGAGAACCTCGACGAGGTGAGCGACGGAAGGCGCCGCTACGAGATGGAGGAAGTGGTGACCGACAAGGGGTACCACAGCAACGACGTGGTGCGCGACCTGGCGGAGATGGCCCTCCGCAGCTACGCCTCGGAGCCCGGCCGTGGACGCCGCAACTGGCAGGGCAAGGAGGCCGAGCGTGAGGCGGTGTACGCCAACCGGCGGCGGATCAGGGGCGAGCGGGGCAAGCGCCTGCTGCGGCGCCGCGGCGAGCTGCTGGAGCGTCCCTTCGCGCACTGCTACGAGACGGGCGGGCTGCGTCGGACGCACCTGCGCGGGCACGAGAAGATCCTCAAGCGGGTGCTGATCCACGCCGCGGCGTGCAACCTCTCGCTCCTGATGCGCACGCTGTTCGGGGTGGGCACGCCGCGGGGCCTGCAGGGTCTCGCTGCGCTCATCGAATCGGCTTTGGCGCCGCTCCTGAGGCTGCTCGGCCCGGCCGCAGCCTGTCGACGCCGCCAGCGGCCCGAATCCATCGCGATCCCGCCCGGGGCGCTCGCCCCGATGCTCACCGGATAAACAGCGCGTGCAGCCCCTTCTTCAACGGGCTGCTACCTCCAATCCACAACCACCTTCCCGAACTGCTCCCCCGCCTCAATCCGTCCGTACGACTCGACGCACTCCTCGGGCCGGAACACCCGGTCCACCGCCGGCCGCATCGCGCCCGCCCGCAGCAGGCTCGTCACTTCCCGGAACTCCTCGTTCGACCCCATCGTCGAGCCGAGCACCCGCAACTGGTTCCAGAAGATGCGCGCCAGGTCCGTCGTCGCGTCCGCCCCCGTGGTGCAGCCCGGCGTCACGTACGCCCCCCCCCTCGCCAGGCTTCGGATGCACGCCAGGTGCGTCGCCTTGCCCACCGAGTCCACCGCCAGGTCCACGCCGCGCTTCCTCGTCCACGCCCGGACATCCTTCGACCAGTCCTGCCCCGTGTCGTGGATCAGGCACGCCGCCCCCAGGTCGCGCGCCCGTTCCAGTTTCCACGGGTGCCGGCTCGTCACCGCCGCCACGCACCCGAAGTGCCGCGCGATCGCCAGCGCGGCCGTCGCCACCCCCCCCCCGATCCCCGTGATCACCACGCTCTGCCCGGCCCGCAGCCCCGCCTTCGTCACCATCATCGACCACGCCGTCAGCGCACACAGCCCGAACGCCGCGGCCTCCACCGGGTCCGTCTCCCCCACGTCCGCCAGGTTGTCCGCCGGCACGACAAACCGCTCCGCGTGCGCCCCGAACCGGTGCTCGCCGATCAACTCATACTCGGGCGCGAGCGTCGAGCCGGGCGGATCATCCGCCCTCGCCCCCCGCAGAATCCGCACCGCCGCGTTGAAGATCACTCGCCGACCAACCCACGCCGCGTCCACGCCTTCGCCGGCCGACTCCACCACGCCGCACCCGTCGCACCCCGACACCCGCGGGTACCCGAGGTCCAGCCCCGGCACCCCACGCCCCACCCACAGGTCCATGTGGTTGAACGCCGAGCACAGCGTCCGCACGACCACGCACCCACGCCCCGGCGGCCCCACGTCCGGCCAGTCCGCGCGCAGCGAGACGTTCGGAGCAACCGGCGACCCCTGACGAACGACCACGATGGCTCTCATGCCGACACGATACCGCGCACGCGAACCCCGCGCGCCCTCGGCGTGCCCGACTCATTCACGCATCACCCCTGCACGGTCGGCTGACCGGCCACGTGCTTCAGGCCCCGGCGGCGGTCGCGCAGACGACGGCTCTTGCCCGCGCGGTCGCGCAGGAAGTAGAGCTTCGCCCGCCGGGCGTCGCCCCGCCGCACGACCTCAAACTTCGCGATCAGCGGCGAGTTGATCGGCCACGTCCGCTCGATCCCCACGTCGTCCACCACGCGCCGCACCGTGATCATCTCGTTGATCCCGCGCCCCTTGCGCGAGATCAGCACGCCCTGGTACACCTGGATGCGTTCCTTGTCGCCCTCCACGATGCGGGCGTGCACGTTGATCGTGTCGCCGATGTCCATGACCGGCACGTCGGACTTCAACTGCCCGGCGTTGATGCTCTCGATCACCTGCTGCATGCCCATGGCAATCCTCGCGTCCTGATGCCCACACCCCGCCGCGGCGGGGCAAACCCCCCGCCATCCCCCGACCACGGGGGCCGGAAGGCTATGCCCGACCGCAGCAAGGGTCTATCCCCCGTCTTCCCCGCCAGACCCTTCGATGGCGTGTTCCCCGCGGCCCGCCCCGTCCGATGCCGCTCCACCAGCATCCCTTGGTGCCGATCGCTCCTCCGGCGGCGATGGCCGCAGGTCCGTCGGTACCCATGACCAGTCCACCGGCACGTCCCGGATTACGATCTCCTCCCCCCACACGGTCTGGACCCACCCGAGCCGGGCGGCCCAATGCAGGTCGGGGATGATCGCAATGTCCACTTTGTCCACGAACGGCAGGTCATCCACGTACAGCGAGTTCGTGAACACATGCGTTGGGCTGAGCGCGACGTGCAGCGCCCGCGCATCCGTGAGGTGGCGCGGCTTCCACCCCTCCGTACGCAGCGGCCAAGTCCGCTCGCCCTTGCGGATCTCGACGCGCCCGACCACCCACGGCCACGCCTCCGCAGGGACGGACCACCCGAAGTGCTCCACGCCGACCGACAGATGCACCCCGTGCACGCCCTCCGGTCGGGGAACGAGCGACGGCACGGACATCCGGCACTGGTTCAGAACCACGCTCGGCCGCAGATCGCCGGCCTCCTCACCGGTCACCACTCGCACCATCTCTTCCGGCGTCTCATGGCCGTGGAACCGGTGCACCCTTTCGATCGTCCACGAAAGATCGAACGACTCCTCTGTCACGTGCTGCTGATTCCGGATGGAATCCGGCGCGCCGGTCACTGTCCGTATCCGCCACGTCGCTCGCAGTTCATTCTCACCCGGCACGCACGCCCACTCGACCGGCGTGTAGACCGGGAAATCCGTCCACACGGTCGAACTGCCGGCGCCGTTCAACGTTCGCCACTGCCATGATCCCGCCCACTTGCCGTTGATGGCTCGCTCCTGCAACGGAACCTCGACGCCGTTCAGCGTCATGCGCTCCAGCGTAGCCATGAAACCGACCGACCGGCTCGGCACCCCTCGCTCCGGATGCGGCAGGTCCATGTTGACGCCTCGTCCGAGTCCGATCGGATAACCCGCGAGCGCTCGCGCCGGAAGCCGCCAGCCCACCTCGCTCAGCACGTTCCGCACGTACCGCTCCGTCTGCCGCGCGTTCGGCAGCCTCGCCGCGAACGCATCGTCCAGCAGCGTCATCCACGCGCTTCGGTTCCAATCCACGTTCGGATCGGCCTGCGCCGTCAGGCACGCGTCGATCACGCCCGCGAGTCTCTCCGGCGCAATCGTCCCCGCTGCGGATCGCTTGACCAACTCTGCCGCCGCAGCATCCGCGACTTGCCCGCGAAGCCGCGATGCCTCGAACACCAGCAGCCGCGCCGGTTTGAAAGAGTTCCACGAAGGGTTCGCCGCCGAAACCCCAAGTCCCACAGCACCGACCCCAGCGATCAGCGCCGCTACACCAACGGCCATGAACCACGGCAGCCGACGCCGCCAACCCCTCACAACCGCGCGCTCCTCGGCCAGCGACCGCCCGCACTCCGGGCACGCCCCCGCCCGATCAACGATCCCGCTCAGGTCAAACCCGCACCCGCGGCAGCGCGGCTCGGACCCCACGCGCCGCCCGACCCACCCGAGCACAACCGCGACCAAGCCCCCCACCAGCAGCAAGATGGCAACCGCCCACAGCATCGCGCGCCCCTCAGCCGCCCAGCAAATCCGGGCGCCGTTCTCGCGTCCGCCTCACCATCTCCTCCAACCTCCACCGCGCCACCGCCCGGTGGTCCCCGCTCACCAGCACCTCAGGCACCTCCATCCCCTCCCACACCCGCGGCCTCGTGTAGTGCGGACAGTCCAACAGCCTCGCCCCATCCGGAATGCCCAACTCCCGCGCCACGCGCGGGTCAATCGGCGACCCGTTCGGGTCCGTCGTCGGCACACCCCCGAACGAGTCCTCCGTCGCCGAGTCCTCATCCCCCAGCGCGCCCGGCAGCAGCCGGATGACCGCGTCCATCAGCGCCATCGCCGCGATCTCGCCGCCCGACAGCACGTAGTCCCCCAGCGACACCTCCAGCGGGGCAAGCCGCTCGATCACGCGCTCGTCGATCCCTTCGTACCGCCCCGCGATCAGCAGCAGCCGGGGCCGACCCGCCAACTCGCGCACCAGGTCCTGCGTCAGCCGCGTCCCCTGCGGCGTCAGCAGCACCCGCGTCGCCGGACGGGCATCCGCTGCCTCGACCACCCGCACCGCGTCCCATAGCGGCTGGCACATCATCACCATTCCCGGCCCCCCCCCGAAGGGCCGGTCGTCCGTCTTCTGGTGCTTGTCCGTCGTGTACGCACGCAGGTCGTGCGCGTGCCACTCGACCAGCCCCGCCGCACGCGCCCGCGCGGGGATCGACACCCCCAGCGCACCCGGCGGCTCGGCCGCGAAAACCTCCGGAAACGTCGTCAGGATGTCGAACCGCAGCGCACCCATGATCGGCTCTTCATCCTTGGCACGCGGCACATCGGCCGCCCGATCCAGGCCCCCACAACAACAAAGCCCCGGGCAACCCGCCCGGGGCTTGACGATCTTCCCTGCAATCCTCGCTCAGGCCTCGGCCGCCGCCGGCGCGGCCGCCTTCCGGGCCTCCACTCGCTTGCGGTCGATCTCCCGCTGCGCCTCCCACGCCTTGCGCTCCTCGGCCGTCAGCAGGTCGAGCCGCGCGAGCAGGTCGCGCACCGTGTCGCTCGGCTGCGCGCCGACGCTCAGCCAGTGCCGCACGCGCTCGCCGTTCACGCTCACCTGCTTGGCAGGGTCCGACGCCACCGGGTCGTACCACCCGAGGTTCTCGATCACGCGCCCGTCACGCCGGGTGCGCTTGGCGATCGCGTTGATGCGATAGAACGGGCGGTTGCGACGCCCCAGACGCTGAAGCCTGATCCGAACCATCCCGACTCCCTGCCGCGACGCGGCCTCTCGCTACGAACACCGCCGCCCCGAAGAGGCAGGCGTCATCGCTCGTTCTTGGACGTTTCTGCCGGCCCGGCCACACGCCGACCCGGTTCCGAGCGGGCACAAGTGTAGGCATATCCCCCGCTACCCCCACACCACCGCATCGCCCCCCGCGTTCCTCCCCATTTGGCCATTTGGCCATTTAGCCCTTTGGCCCTTTGCACTGAAGCGGGCCAGGTGGGAGTCGAACCCACACTCCCCTTGCGGGGAAGCGGATTTTAAGTCCGCCGCGTCTGCCGATTCCGCCACAGGCCCGGACCCGGTCATCCTATCGACTCGCGCCCCCGACACCGTTCCCGACCCGTGCCACCCCCTCCGCTCTGGGAGGTCGGTGCTGCGCTCTCTCCGCCTTCCCTCGTTCCACCGCGTTTCGGTGGCTGTGTCGCTGACCTGCCCACGACATGCCCCGCATACCATCCCGCCCATGGCACGCATCATCGTCCTCCAGCACAGCCCCGAAGGCGTCCCCGGGCGCCTCGGCGTCACACTCCGCGACCACGGCCTCCGTCTCGACGTCCGCCGACTGGACCTCCTCGGCTCGCCCGCCGTCCCGGCCGACCTCGACGACGTCGCGGGCGTCCTCTCCCTCGGCGGCCCGCAGAACGTCGGCGAGTCCCACGACTGGATGGACGCCGAACTCACCTTCCTCAAGGCAGCCCACCAGGCCGAACTCCCCGTCATCGGCGTCTGCCTCGGCTCGCAACTCATCGCCGCCGCGCTCGGCGGCGACGTCGCACCCATGGATCGCCCCGAATACGGCTTCGCCCCCATCGACATCACCATCCCCGGCCAGACCGAGACCATCCTCGCCGGCATCCCTTGGCGACACGAGCAGTTCCACGCCCACGCCCACGAGGTCACGCGCCTCCCCGACGGCGCGACCCTCCTCGCCTCATCCAAGGCCTGCAAGGTCCAGGCCTACCGCGCCGGCCTCCGCACCTTCGGCTTCCAGTTCCACTTCGAGTGCGACCGTGTCATGATCGGCCGCATGGCCGAACGCTCCCAAGACGAACTCGCCGCCCTCGGCCTCTCCCCCGAGGAGATCGACCGACAGGCCTCGCTCCACTACGAGCGCTACGCCCTTGTCAGCGACCGCCTCGCCGTGAACCTCGCCACCTACTGCTTCCCCGCGGTCCGTCTCCTCGCGGTCTGAGCATGGGCACGCGCCTCACCCTCCGCCCGCCCGGCGACTACGTCCTCCCGCGGGACGTCTGCTCCTACGGCTACTTCCTCCTCGCCCCGAACCACTGGGACGCCAAGGCCCGCACCCTCCGCCGCGCCCTCGACCTCTCGGGCGGCCCGACAACCGTCGTCATCTCGCAAGGCCACGCCTGCCGCCCCGGCGATCCGCTGCGCGTCCTCGCCGATCGTGCGCTCGCTCCGCCCGAGCGCGCCGAGGCCCGCCGACAGATCGCCCGCATGTTGCGGCTCGACGAGGACGAGTCCCACGTCGCCGCCTTCCACCGCGTCGACCGCCGCTGGAAACGCTCCGGCCGCGCCCGCCTCTTCCGCTCCCCGACCCTCTTCGAGGACGTCGTCAAGACCGTCACCAGTTGCAACGTCGCCTGGCCCAGCACCGTCAACATGAACCGCCGCCTCTGCGAGGTCATCGGCCGCGCCGGCGCGTTCCCCACCGCCGACCGCCTCGCCCGCACCCGCCCCGGCACCCTCCGCGCCCGCTGCCGCGTCGGCTACCGCGACACGCGCCTCGTCCAACTCGCGCGCCTCTTCGCCCGCGGCGACATCAACGAGCCCTGGCTCGAAAGCCCCGACACCTCCGACGACGACGCCTTCGACTTCCTGCTCACCCTCCCCGGCATCGGTCCCTACGCTGCGGGCAACATCATGCAGCTCCTCGGCCGGTACTCGCGCCTCGCCCTCGACACCGAGAGCGTCCGCCACGGCCGCGCCGTCCTCGGCTACGACGGCGCCGACGCCGCAGTCCTCCGCCGCGTCAAGGCACACTACGAACCCTTCGGCGAGCACAAGTTCCGCAGCTACTGGTTCGAACTCTGGCGCTTCTACGAACGCAAGCGCGGCCCCGCCCACACCTGGCAGCGCGAACTCGTCGAGAACACCTTCACCGCATCGAAGCTCTGACACCGCCTTTCACGCCAACAGGTCCGGCACCACTCGCCCGTGCACGTCCGTCAGCCGGAAGTCCCGCCCCTGGAACCGGTACGTCAGCCGCTCGTGGTCGAACCCGAGAAGGTGCAGGATCGTCGCCTGAAGATCGTGCACGTGCACGGGGTTCTCCGTCACGCGATACCCGAGATCGTCCGTCGCCCCGTACACCAGCCCACGCCGCACGCCCCCCCCTGCCATCCACATCGTGAACGCGTGGGGGTGGTGGTCGCGACCCAGGAACTTCGACCCGTCGCGCTCCTCGTTCATGCACGTCCGGCCGAACTCACCCGACCACACCACCAGCGTGTCGTCGAGCATCCCGCGACGCTTCAGATCCCGGATCAGCGCGGCCACCGGCCGGTCCGTCTGACGGCACTTCAGCGGCAACTGCGTCACGATGTCGTCGTGCGGACCCGTCCCGTGCGTGTCCCACCCCCAGTCGAACAACTGCACGAACCGCACCCCGCGCTCGCACAACCGCCTCGCCAGCAGGCAGTTGTTCGCGAACGACGGCGCGCCCGGCTCCGCCCCGTACATCTCCAGCGTCTCGCGCGGCTCGCGCGAGATGTCCATCACCTCCGGCACCGACGCCTGCATCCGGAACGCCAACTCGTACTGCTCGATCCGTGTCAGCGTCTCCGGGTCGCTCGTCGCGGCGTGGTGCGCCCGGTTCAGGTCCGCAAGCGCATCCAGCGCCCGACGCCGAGAGTCCCGCGACATCCCCGCCGGATCGTTCACGTACAGCACCGGGTCGCCCGACGACCGGCACTGCACCCCCTGGTACACGCTCGGCAGGAACCCGCTCCCCCACACGCTCTTGCCCGCGTCCGGCGTGTTCCCGCCCGATACCAGCACCACGAACCCCGGCAGGTCGCGAGTCTCGCTCCCAAGACCGTACGCCACCCACGACCCCATCGACGGACGCCCGAGGATCGACGACCCCGTGTACAGGAACAACTGCGCGGGTGCATGGTTGAACTGCTCCGTGTGCATCGACCTCACGAAGCACAACTCATCCGTGATCCCCGAGAGGTGCGGCAGCAACTCCGAAACCCACATCCCGTTCTCGCCGTGCCGCGCGAATCGGTACGGCGTCCCCAGCACCTTCGGGTGCCCCTTGATGAACGCGAACCGCTCGCCCGCCAGCAGGTCCGCGGGGCACGGCTTGCCGTCCAACTCGTTCAGCGCAGGCTTGTAATCGAACAGGTCCTGCTGCGGCGGCGAACCCGCCATGTGCAGGTAGATCACACGCCGCGCCCGCGGCGCAAAGTGCGGCGGCCTCGGACGCAACGGATCGGAAACACCCGACCCCACGCTCCCCGCCCGCAGGTCGTCACCCATCAGCATCGCCAGCGCGACCGCACCAAGCCCGGCCCCGGACCGCCCCAGAAAGTGCCGCCGAGTCATCAGCGCACAACGAGCGATGTCCGGCACGCGATCGTTCATGGCTCAGCCTCTCGTCAGAAACTCGTCGAGGTTCAGCAGCACGTTCGCAACCGCCGTCCACGCCGCCGCCTCCGCCGCATCGACCCCCTCCGGCAGCGGCCCCAGCGGATCCGTCGCCAGCGCGGCCGCATCCCCGGGCCGCTCGCGGTAGTGCGCCAACTCGCTCTCATAGAGCGCGATCAGCCGCTCCACCTCACGCTCCGTCGCCGCACGCGCCAGGCACACCCGCACCGCATAGCCCGCCCGCGCCGCCGGGTCCGCCCCCCCCTCCGCCATCACCCGCCGCGCCAGCGCCTGCGCCGCTTCCACCAGCGCGGGGTCGTTCATCGTCACCAGCGCCTGCAGCGGCGTGTTCGTCCGAATCCGCCGAGGAAGGCAGAACTCCCGGCTCGGCGCGTCGAACGTCGTCAGCATCGGGTGCGGGCTGGTCCGCCGCCAGAACGTGTACAGTGCTCGCCGGTACCGGTCCTCCCCCCCGCTCGTCTCCCACCGGTCCGCGTTGTACACGATCGACCACACTCCCTCCGGCTGCGGCGGGAACACCGACGGCCCGTACATCTTCCGCGATAACAACCCCGACACCGCAAGCGACTGGTCCCGGATTGTCTCCGCGTCCAGCCGGAACCGAGGCCCCCGCGCCAGCAGACGATTCCCCGGGTCACGCTCCAGCGCGGCCGCTGTCGCCACCGACGACTGCCGGTACGTCGCGCTCATCACGATCGAACGCACGAGCCGCTTGACGCTCCACCCGTCGCGCACAAGCCCTGTCGCCAGCCAGTCCAGCAACTCGGGGTGCGAGGGCAGCGCTCCCTGCACGCCGAAGTCCTCCGACGTCTCCACCAGCCCCGCCCCGAACAACTGCTCCCACACCCGGTTGACTGCGACGCGCGCCGTCAGCGGGTTCGCGTCGTCCGTCAGCCAGCGCGCGAACCCGAGCCGATCACGCGGTGCGCCCTCCGGCCACGCATGGAACGCCGATGGGGCGCCCGCCTCCACAACCTCCGCCGGCGACAGGAACGAACCTCGCTCCATCCGGCGCGTCGTTCGCCGCTCCTCCACCGACTGCTCTCGCATGATCGGCAGTTGCGGCAGCGTCGCCTCAACCGCCGCGAGGTCCGCCCTCGCCCGCGCAATCCCGTCATCAAGGAACGCGCGGAGTTCCGCCTCCGAATCACCCGCCGATCCGCCGCCGGACCGCGAACCCACCCGCGCCAACGCCTCCGCAACACGCTCCGGCAGCCGCTCCGCGTGCTCCACGATCGCACGCGCCCTCGCCAGATCCGCCTCTCGCTCCGGCACGGGGACCGGCAGCGTCGGCGCCTCGTCCATCCGGTCCGCGTCCAGCGTCGTGTTGAACACCGCGAACACGCGGTAATAGTCCGTGTGCGTGATCGGATCGTACTTGTGCGTGTGGCACTGCGCGCACGCCATCGTCAGCCCCATGAACACCTGCATCGTCGTGTTCACGCGGTCCACCACCGCCGCCACGCGGAACTCCTCGTCGTCCGTACCGCCCTCGTCGTTCGTCATCGTGTTCCTGTGAAACGCCGTCGCCACCAGCCCCTCGGCGCCCGCGTCCGGAAGCAGGTCGCCGGCCAGTTGCTCCGCGATGAACCGGTCATACGGCACGTCCGCATTGAACGCCCGGATCACCCAGTCACGCCACGGCCACATCGTCCGCCGACGGTCCGCCTCGTACCCCTTCGTGTCCGCATACCGCGCCTGGTCCAGCCACGCCGCCGCCATCCGCTCCCCATACGCAGGCGATGCCAGAAGCCGATCCACCACACGCTCCCACGCGCCCGGCCGCGCGTCGCCGACAAACGCCTCCACTTCCGCCGGCGTCGGCGGCAGGCCGGTCAGGTCCAGCGACACACGCCGGATCAGCGTCGCACGATCCGCCTCCGCCGACGGCCGAATCCCCTCCCGATCCAGCCGCGCCAGCACGAAACGATCGATCTCGTTGCGAACCCACCGCTCATCGCTCACCCGCGGCGGCTCGGGACGGCGCGGAGCCACGAACGACCAGTGCGGCTCGTATCGCCCTCCCTCCGCGATCCACCGGCGCAGCGTCTCGACTTCCCGCGCCGTCAGCGGCGCTCCCGCCTCCGGCGGCGGCATCCGCTCCTCCGCATCC
>JAANMX010003599.1_pt1 | contig 13391 bp, 9 predicted proteins | sample 7279681 | NCBI WGS metagenome assembly JAANMX01 (sample SAMN14094542, study PRJNA606508) | bioreactor metagenome | isolation source: A lab-scale SPAN reactor treating ammonium-rich wastewater day 351 | place: Ireland: Galway | collected 2018-01-01
GCACAGTCAAGGCATGCGCAGAACGGGGTGGGGGATGGCATTCAGGGAAGCCTGGTGTATCTTCGCCCCACGAGTGCCGGCGCCGGCACGTGTATGTGGGCGGCGCGTGGTGTCCAGTGATGCAGTTGTATCGAACAACAAACCTAAGCTTAGGAGTTTTTCAAACATGTTGAACAAGAAGGTTCTTGTCGCCGCTGTCATCGGCGCCCTGTTCGCCGGCAGCGCCACCGCCGCCTCGCTGACCGTCACCAAGCAGTACTACGCCAAGGAAATCGTGTTCCCGGCGGCGGGCCTGGTGCCGACCGCTGCCCCGGCCATCACCTGGGCTTCCGGTTACAACTTCTCCGCGGGCGAAGTCAAGTACGTGCGCGTCGAGCTGACCGGCGCCAAGTTCGTGACCGGCATGCCGGCCCCGACCGTGGTCAACGGCACCGTGGGCGCGGTCAACGGCCTGAACACCAACGTGATCACCTTCTCGGTGACCGCCGGCGCCACCCCGATTGTCGCGGCCAACAACTACACGCTGGCGCTGTCGGCTGCTGGCGTCGGCTACATCAACATCCCGTCCGCGGGCGATGTGTCGATCAAGGTCAGCCTGTACGACCAGGCGTCGCAGGCGCAGGCCGGCGGCACCACCGGCCTGCTGTCGGTGGGTTCGTATGACAACACCGTGTTCCTGACCTTCAAGGACAGCTACGCGTTCACCAACACGGCCAACACGCTGATTGCCGACGTCGCTTCCGCGACTCCGGCGGTGCTGTACGGCAACTACGTGGCTGATGCCACCACCGCCCCGGCGACCACCATCACGGCCGGTACCCTCAACAACGACCTGTCCATCAAGCTGGTGGATCCGGACGGCGCCACTGGCCCGCAGGCCGCGACCTTCAAGGCGGACGGCACCGCGATCGCCCTGACCGACCTGTTCGGCGCGACCTCCAAGGTCGAAGTGGAAGGTGATTTCTCGGCCGGTACGGCTGTGACCCTGGGCGCTGCGCCTCCGGTTCCGGCGTTTGCCGCCACCGCCACCAAGCTCAGCTGGGCGGGCGTCCCGACCGGTAACGTTGCTTCGCTGATCTACACCGTCGGTGGCGCCAAGCCGATCATCGCTGGCGAGTACAAGGCCACCTTCACCCCGGTCGCCGCCTCCGCCACCTACGCCGTTTCTCCGCTGACCGCTTCGGTGGCTGGCACGATCCGTCGCAATGGCCTGGAACTGCAGGCGCCGCTGGCGCAGGTGCCGGGTGACTGGATCAGCCGCCTGGTGCTGACCAACACCGGCTCGGCCTCGCCGAAGTACACCATCAAGGTGCTGGGTGAAGCGGGCAACACCATCACCACCGCCAACACCACCGGTGTCGTCGCTCCGGGTACCACCGTGGTCGACCTGAACACCGTGATGACCGGCTTCACCGCCAACAAGCCGCCGCGCGGCACCCTGGTGGTCTTCGTGGAAGCGAAGGATGCTGTCAACACCGGCACCATCCAGGGCCTGTACCAGATCGTCAACCCGGAAAAGGGTTCGATCAGCAACCACGTGATGGTGCGTCCGGGCACCAACTAATCTTCGGATTAGGTTGCACGCAACACGGAAAGGCCCGCTTCGGCGGGCCTTTCCTTTTGTGCGCGCCGCAGGTTCAGCCGGGCAATGCCCGGCTCTACATCCGCATTCCCGTAGAGCGGGGCATCGCCCCGCTGCCCGCAGCCGGGCAATGCCCGGCCCTGCATCCGCATCCTCGTAGAGCGGGGCATCGCCCCGCTGCCCGCAGCCAGGCAATGCCCGGCTCTACATCCGCATCCCCGTAGAGCGGGGCCCCGCCCCGCTGCCCGCAGCCGGACAAGGCCCGGCCCTACATCCGCATCCCCGTAGAGCGGGGCCCCGCCCCTCTGCCCGCAGCCGGGCAATGCCCGGCCCCACATGGTTGGGTGTATCACCTGCGATCTTTTGCGAAAAAATCCCATGCACGAATGGGCCTGCGCCGAGGGTATGTCCGGAGCTTGGTGTCCATGCTGCCGGCATGGCAAGCCCTCGTCTCTTGCGTGGCCGCGTCTCCATCCCCGGGCAGGTCTATGCAATCACCACCGTCGCATCCGCGCGTCGCCCCCTGTTCCTGGCGACGGCCGATGCACGCGCCGTAATCGATGCCCTGCGAGAATCGGATCGCCAGCGCTGCACGTGTACGCTGGCGTGGGTGGTGATGCCCGATCATCTGCACTGGCTGTTCCTGCTGCGGCAGAGCACGCTCGCCGGCTGCATGCGCGGGATGAAGGCGTCTGCGGCCAAGGCCATCAATCGGCGCAATGGTGCCGTGGGAGCAGTCTGGCAGGCGGGTTATCACGATCATGCCATCCGCGATGAAGAATCCCTGCGCGCGATTGCGCGTTACATCCTCCACAATCCCGTGCGCGCGGGGTTGTGCGAACACCCTGCCGAATATCCACATGCATGGTGCCGTTGGCCCTGCCCGTAGAGCGGGGCACCGCCCCGCTGCGTGAAGCCGGGCGATGCCCGGCTCTACATTCGCGTCTCCCGTAGAGCGGGGCACCGCCCCGCTGCGCCCAGCCGGGCGATGCCCGGCTCTACATTTACGTATCCCGTAGAGCGGGGCACCGCCCCGCTGCGTGAAGCCGGGCGATGCCCGGCTCTACATTCGCGTCTCCCGTAGAGCGGGGCACAGCCCCGCTGCGTGAAGCCGGGCGATGCCCGGCTCTACATTCGCGCCTCCCGTAGAGCGGGGCACCGCCCCGCTACGTTCAGCCGTGCGATGCCCGGCTCTACAATGCAGGGATCGGGTGACGGTGGCGAGGGGCATGCTGGAATCGTTTCTGGGTCAGCCGCGCACGCGCGGCGAGCATGTGCAAGCGCTGGACGGCCTGCGCGGGCTGGCAGTGCTGATCGTGATCGGCTCGCATCTGTCCAATACCGGCTGGCTGCCGCAGCCGGGGCTGTCTGGCACCGGCAAGAGCGGTGTCTACCTATTCTTCGTGCTCAGTGCCTACCTGCTGGCCCATGCCATGCTGGCGAAGCCGCTGGCAGGGTTGATGGACGCCCGCTACTGGATCAATTACGCGCTGCGCCGGACCCTGCGGATCTGGCCGCTGTATCTGGTGATCCTGTTGCTGAGCTGGGCGCTGACCCGCGCGGGCGTCGCGAACTGGCACTATCAACTCGATACTGCTGCGCTATGGCGCCATCTGACCCTGCGCGAGGGCCAGGACGTGCTGTGGTCGATCCCGGTGGAGTTCACCTTCTACCTGTGGCTGCCCTTCATCGTCGTCGCGCTGATGGCGTTGCGCGGGTTGCCTGGCGGACGCTGGTGGGGGCTGGCGCTGCTGGCGGGGCTGGCGCTGCTGGCGCGCTGGCGTTGGCCGGCCGCGGAAACGCCCACCAATAGCGTGCGGCTGGGGTTCTACCTGGTGGTGTTCCTGGGCGGTGTGGCCGCGGCGTTCGTGCAGCGGGAATGGCCTGCGCTGCGGCGTTGGACGCGTGGGTGGCGCGCGCTGGGCTGGCTGCTGCTGGGACTGCTGGCATGGGTCACGCCATCGCTGTGGGCGGTCATGCGCGGTACGGCATTCGATCCGGAGCTCAACCACCGCTGGTTCACGGCGTTCGGGCTGGGCTGGGCGCTACTGTTGCTGGCGGTGCTGTGGGGCGGTGGCCTCCTCGGCCGCTTCTTCGCCAGTGCGCCCATGCGGTTGGTGGGCGTGATCAGCTTCAGCGCCTATCTCTGGCATATGCCAGTGCTGCGGATGACCGATGCACTGGGCCTGCGTGCGCTGGGCGGGTGGGGCCTGCTGGTGGTGCTGGCGGCGATGCTGGTGGTGGCGATGGCCTCCTTCCTGCTGTTCGAGCGCCCCTGGCGCGAGGTGCGCTACCACGGCACGTAGAGTGGGCCTGGTGATCCTGCGTTCACGGTGACAGGGGGCAGTCAGGTGCCCGTGTGAGGTTCCGGTATCATTCGCGGCTTATGGCGATACGGTCGGGCGTGGCTGTTGCGCACCGTGGGGAGGCCGTCATCGGGCTTCGATGATGAAGGGATGCGTGCATTGAAACTTCCTCCGGGCTCCTTGAAGCCCTTCCGCGCGTTGGCCGCGCATGCGGCGCTGGTCATGGAGCTGACGCGCCGTGAAGTGGACGCGCGCTACCGGGGCGCCAGCTTGGGCGTGCTGTGGGCGCTGGTCAGCCCGTTCCTGCTGCTGTGCATCTATGCGGTCGCGTTCGGCACGGTGATGGGTGGACGCTGGCCGGAGGTGCGTGCCAGCGATACGCCATTCTCGATCATCCTGTTCGCGGGGATGATCCCGTATTTCGTGCTGTCCGAATGCATGGTGCGCTCGCCGGAGCTGGTGGTTGCGAACCCGGCCTACGTGAAACGGGTCGTGTTCCCGCTGGAAGTGCTGCCCTGGCCGATGCTGTTCTCGGCGCTGTTCCATTGCCTGATGAACGTGCTGGTGTTCATCGCCATGCGCCTGGTGATGGAGCGCGAATTCGCATGGACCGTGATCTACCTGCCCTGCGTGATTCTGCCGATCGCGATCATCGGGCTGGGGATTTCCTGGTTCATGTCGTCGATCGCGGTGTATTTCCGCGATGTCCGCCAGGTGATGGGCCTGGCCAGCATGGCCATCCTGTTCCTGTCTTCGGTGATGATCCCGGTGGCGACCGTGCCGGCGGAGTACAAGGCGATCTTCATGCTGAACCCGCTGTCGTTCATCGCCGAGCAGTCGCGCGCGGTGCTGATCTGGGGACAGCCACCCGACTGGGGCGGCCTGGCCGTCTACACGCTGGCGGCGCTCGCGTTCATGTATGCGGGCCACGCCTGGTTCATGGCCACCAAGCGCGGGTTCGCCGATGTCCTCTGAAGTCGCCATCCGGATCCACGAGGTCGGCAAGGTCTATCCGGTCTATGCCAAGCCGCATCACCGGCTGCTGGAAATGCTGTCGCCGCGCGGTGGCGACGGGCGCTTCCGTCGCGATTTCCATGCGCTGCGGGGCATCGACCTCGATATCCGCAGGGGGCATACGGTCGGCATCGTCGGCCGCAACGGTTCCGGCAAATCGACGCTGCTGCAGATCATCTGCGGGACGCTGGCGCCGACCACCGGCAGCGTGGAAGTCTCCGGCCGCCTGGCGGCGCTGCTGGAGCTGGGCGCCGGCTTCAACCCGGAGTTCACCGGGTTGGAGAACGTGTACCTCAACGCGACGATCCTCGGCCTCGGCCGGCGCGAGATCGAGCAGCGGCTGGACGACATCCTGGCGTTCGCGGACATCGGCGATTTCATCCACCAGCCGGTCAAGAGTTATTCCAGCGGCATGTACGTCCGGCTGGCCTTCGCGGTGGCGATCAACGTGATGCCGGACATCCTGGTGGTGGATGAGGCGCTGTCGGTCGGCGACGAGGCGTTCCAGCGGAAATGTTTTTCCCGCATCGAGAAGATCCGCGAGGCGGGTGCCACGGTGCTGTTCGTGTCGCATTCGGCGGCGACGGTGGTCGACCTGTGCGACCAGGCGGTATTGCTGGATGGCGGTGAGCTGCTGGCGCACGGCACGCCGAAGCGGGTCGTGTCGCTCTACCAGAAGCTGATCTTTGCCCCGGCCGGCAAGCAGGCCGCGATCCGCGACACCATCCGCGCCGATGGCGTGCTGTCGGCCGATCCCGGCGTGGCCGGAAAGACGGGCGCAGCGCAGGCTGGCGTGGACAAGCAGGGCGATGCCGAGGACGTGGTGCGGGCATGGCATGACCCGCATCTGCAGCCGGCCGCGGCCATCGCCTACGAGCATCACGGGGCCGTCATCGAGGATCCGCATCTGCGCACGCTGGACGGGCGTCGGGTGAACATGCTGGTGCACGGCGAGGAATACGTCTACGCCTATCGGGTCCGGATCGAGCGCACGCTGGCGCGGGTGCGCTGCGGGATGATGGTGCGGACGACCACCGGGATCGAGGTTGCGGGCGCGGCGACCGATCCTTCGTTGCCGCACATGCAGCTGGTGCCGGCGGGGGCCACCATCGAGGTGGCTTTCCGGCTGCGTTGCCAGCTCAATCCGGGCACGTATTTCCTCAATGCGGGATGCCTGGCGGATACCGGCGCCGTGGAGGAATACATCGATCGCCGGATCGACGTGGCCATGTTCCGGGTCATGCCCGACCGCGGGATCCGCGCGACGGCGCTGGTGGATCTGGTGGTCGATGACGACATCGAGTGGAGCCAATGAAGGACACATCCGCAACCGCACTGCTCGTCCTCGGCATGCATCGCAGCGGCACCTCGGCATTGACGGGGCTGCTGGGACTGCACGGGATCGAGCTGGGCTCCGAGTTGAGCGCCGCCGCCGCCGACAACCAGGCGGGGTTCTGGGAGAACAGCCGGGTGGTGGCGCTGCACGAGCGCTTGTTCGAGGCGCTGGGCACCAGCTGGGACGACCCGCGCGAGCTGCCCGACGGCTGGCTCGACGCCGCCCGCACGCAGGGTTTCCTCGACGAGTTGGTGGCGCTGCTGCGGGAGGAGTTCGGCGCTTCGCGCCTGTGGGCGGTCAAGGATCCGCGCCTGTGCCGGTTGCTGCCGCTGTGGCGGCTGGCGCTGGAGCGGCTGCAGGTCGAGCCGCGATTGATCTTCGCGCTGCGCGATCCCGGCGAGGTCACCGGCTCGCTGATGCGGCGCAACGGCCTGTCGCCGGCCACCGCTTCGCTGCTGTGGCTGCGCCATCTGGCTGAGCCGGTGCAGGCCGCCGACGGGCTGCGGCATTGCATGGTCGATTACCACGAACTGCTGCAGGACTGGCGTAGCTGCATGGCACGCATGGGTGATGCGCTGGGCGTCGCCTGGCCGGTGCCGTCCGCGGAGTGTGCCGGCGCGGCGGCCCTGCACCTGCGCGCCGATCTGCAGCACCAGCGTGCCGCGGATACGCGCGGACTGTTGCCCGCGGAGTGGCGCGAATCGCTGTTCGACGTGCATGCCCGGGCACTGGCAACGGCGCGTGGAGAAAGCGGTTGGCCGATGTTCGAGGCGGCGTTGCGGCAGGCCCTCGACCGGTTCGCACTGGCGCGGCCGCTGATCGCGGATCTGCAGCCGGCGTCGAAGCTGGAGAGCTTGCACAAGACGCTCGCCGAGGCGGAGCACGCGCGCGACGACTACCGCGCCGAAGCCGGGCGCCTGTTCACCGAAAGCGAGCGCGCGCATCGGTTGGTGGTCGAGACCGAGCACCGGTGGCAGGAAGCGCAGAGCGAGCTGCAGGCGGCCCGGGATGCGGACAAGCGGCTCCTTGTCGAAGCACGGCATCGCCTGGTCGAAGCGCAGGGCGAGATTCTCAAGCGCAATGCGCGCATCGAGCAGATGCATGCGGAGCTGGAACAGATCAAGAACAGCCGCTCGTGGCGCTGGACCAAGCCGCTGCGGTTCCTGCTGCGCACGCTGCGACACGGCGGCATCACGCCGGAGGATCGCCGCCGGCTGGGCCGGCAGCCGCGGGGACAGGACGACGCGGTGGTCGTTGCTGCGCCACTTCCCGGTGCACCGGCCGACATGCCGGCGGTTGCCGTGGCGCGGGCCGTCGCGCTCGCGCCGCAGGCGTCGGCGCTGCGGGACTTCTTCGTCTGGGGCGTGATCGACTGGCATTTCCGCATCCAGCGGCCGCAGCACCTGGCGCGCGAGCTGGCGGCGGCCGGGCATCGGGTGTTCTACGTCTCGAACAATTTCATCGACGACGCCCGCCCCGGCTTCAGCGTCGAAGCGCTCGATGGCGATGCCCGCCTGTTCCAGGTGAGGTTGCACCTGGCCGGCAGTCCGGCGATCTACCACGCGGCGCCAAATGAAGCGCAGCGCGAGCAGCTGCGCGCCGGCATCGGCCTGCTGCTGCAATGGACGCGCAGCCGCGCCTGCGCGTCGCTGGTGCAGCATCCGTACTGGCTGGAGACGGCGCAGCTCCTGCCCAACCAGCGGCTGGTCTACGACTGCATGGATCACCATGCCGGCTTCGCCGACAACACGCCGGAGGTGCTGGATCGCGAGCACGCGCTGATGGGCGCCGCTGACCTGCTGGTGGTGACGTCGGATTGGCTCAGCGAGGAAGCGGGGCGGTACAACCCGCACTGCCTGACGATCCGCAATGCCTGCCAGTACGAGCATTTCAGCGAGGCGCCGGTAGAAGTGTTCCGCGATCCGCAGGGGCGCCGCGTGATCGGCTATTACGGCGCGATCGCCGAATGGTTCGACCTGGAATTGGTGGAGAAGATCGCGCGCCAACACCCGGATTGCCTGGTGCTGCTGGTCGGCAACGACACTGCGGGCGCGCAGCGGAAACTGCGCCATCTGGACAATGTGCAGTTCACTGGTGAGGTGCCCTATGCCCGCCTGCCGTATTACCTGCATGGCTTCGATGTCTGCCTGCTGCCGTTCCACGTGGTGCCGCTGACCCTGGCTACCAATCCGGTGAAGATCTACGAATACCTGAGCGCGGGCCGCGAAGTGGTGTCGGTGGACCTGCCGGAGCTGCGGCAATTCGGTGATCTGGTGCGCACGGGTAGCGATCACGCGGCATTCCTGGATGCGCTCGATGCGGCGCTGCATGCGCCGGCCGATGCTGCGCTTGTGGCCCGTCGCCGCGAGTTCGCAGCCGGGCAGACCTGGACGCATCGCACGCAGTCTCTTGTCGAGGGCATCGATGCGCTGCCGCGACCAAGCGCCAGCGTGGTGGTGGTGACCTACAACAATCTCGACTTCACCCGCGCCTGCCTCGACAGCCTGGATCGCTACAGCGATTACCCGGGGCTCGAGGTCATCGTCGTCGACAATGCTTCGGCGGACGACACGCCCGCCTTCCTGCGCGAGTGGGTGGAAGCCGGGCCGGGCCGGCACATCGTCCTCAACGCGGACAACCGCGGCTTCGCCGCCGCCAACAACCAGGGGTTGGCGCTGGCCAGCGGCGACTATCTGGTGATGCTCAACAACGATACCCATGTGACGCCGGGCTGGGTGTCCACCCTGATCCAGCACTTCCATCGCATGCCGGCGCTGGGGATGCTGGGCCCGGTCACCAACAACATCGGCAACGAGGCGCGGATCGAGATCCTCTACGACGGCATGCCACAGATGCTGGAGGCGGCCGCCGACTACACCGCGCGCCACGTCGGCCAGCTGACCCCGCTGCGTACCGCTGCCTTCTTCTGCGTGATGATGCCGCGCCGCGTGTACGAGACGGTGGGCGAACTGGACGAAGCCTTCGGCATCGGCATGTTCGAGGACGACGATTACTGCCGCCGGGTCGAGCAGGCCGGCTGGACGATCGCCTGCGCCGACGACGTGTTCATCCATCACCACCTTTCCGCTTCGTTCGACCAGATCAAGCAGGAGCGGCGGCAGCAGATGTTCGAACAGAACAGGGCGATCTACGAGGCCAAGTGGGGGCCGTGGACGCCGCATGAATACCGGAAGCAGGACGCCGGATAAGCGGCAGGTTGAGGACGGACGAGTGCGCATGAATACCGCGAAACACATTCTCTGCATCGTGGGCACCCGCCCCGAGGGCATCAAGATGGCGCCGCTGATCCGGGCGCTGAAGCGCGAGCCCTGGGCGAAGGTCACGGTGCTCTCCACCGCGCAGCACCGCGACCTACTCGACCAGGTGCTGGCGCTGTTCGACATCGTGCCCGACGTCGACCTGGACATCATGCGGGCGAACCAGCAATTGCCGGAATTGACCGCGCGCCTCATCACCGCGCTGGATGCGAAGTTCGCGGAGCTGGCGCCGGACGTGGTGCTGGCGCAGGGCGACACCACCACGGTGATGACCGCGGCGATGGTGGCGTTCTATCGACGCATCCCGTTCGGGCACGTGGAAGCCGGGCTGCGCACGCACGACCTGGACAATCCGTTTCCCGAGGAAATGAACCGGCTGGTCGCGGGCCACCTGGCGCGCTGGCATTTCGTGCCGACCGAGCGCTCGCGGCAGAACCTGCTGCGCGAAGGCATCCCCGACGCGAAGATCCACGTCACCGGTAACACGGTGATCGATGCGCTGCTGGACGTGGCGGCCAACGACTGGCCGCTGGACGTGCCGCTGGATCCGTCCAAGCGCCTGCTGCTGGTGACGGCGCACCGGCGCGAGAACTTCGGCGAGCCGCTGCGTGCGATGTGCCGCGCGATCCGCACGCTGGTCGAGCGCCATCCCGACGTGGAAGTGCTGTACCCGGTGCATCCGAATCCCAACGTGAAGGCGGTGGCGCACGAACTCCTGGGCAACCATCCGCGCATCCGCCTGTGCGCGCCGCTGGACTACGCGCCGTTCGTCGAGGCGCAGAAACGCGCCTACCTGATCCTGACCGATTCCGGCGGCGTGCAGGAAGAGGCGCCCGCGCTCGGCAAGCCGGTGCTGGTGATGCGGGTGGAAACCGAGCGGCCGGAAGCGGTGGACGAAGGCGTGGTGAAGCTGGTCGGCGCCGACGAGGCGCGGATCGTTGCCGAGGCCTCGCGCCTGCTCGATGATCCGCAGGCCTGGCGTGCGATGGCGCGCGGCGTGTCGCCCTATGGCGACGGCAAGGCCGCCGCCCGCATTGTCGAGGTGCTGCGCGGGGCATGATCTGCCACGCGCCGGAAGCAAGGCCGCTAACGACGGGACGGATGAAGATGCGTATCGCGATGCTGCTGTGCGTGCTGCTGGTGACTAGCGGATGCGGACGACCGCCGGCCGACGTTTCAGCACTGGCATATCGCGTGGTCGATGAGGGGCGTGCGCAGGGTGACTGCATGGCCTGCGTGGTCGCATCGAAGGAGGCTACCTGCAGGGGCGGCGGGCAGGCCGCAGACGTGGCTTGGCACCTGCCGTCCGGTGCGCAGGCGGCAGCGGTTCGGATCGAGGTCGAACGCGAGGATGGAAGCCGGGTGCTGCTGGCGCAGGGCGGGGTGCGGGGGCGTGCCGCCGTGCCGGTCGCGCTGCGGCCGGAAGAGCGCATTCGCCTCATTGCGGCGGATAGCGGGAAGACGCTGGCGTTCACCCGCGTGGATGTGCCGATGGGTTGCCTGCTTGCCGATCCGGCTGCCGGACGCTGAGTTCAGGGCGGTGGCGGGGATACCAGCTCCACCGGGCCGGGATCGGCGGCCAGTGGCTGCATCGAATAACGCGCCAGCATCCGGTTCGAGAACGCGTTGAGGTGGTGGTCGCGCAGCAGGGTGATGGAGCGCACCTGCTCTGCACGCGGCGCTTCGCAGACCACCAGCATGGGGACGCAGGACGCCAGCTTCATGGATGGGTGGATGCCAAGCAGCACGATTTCACGCCCCTGGTTGTTGCCATAGGCGCGGACGTACGGCGCGGCCTTCCAGGTTTGTTGCGACAAGGGCAGTTGGATAGCCAGCAGCAGGGCCAGCCCGATGGTCACGGCATGGCGTTGCAGGCCGCGCCACTGGCTCCAGTGAGCACCGGCCGCCATGAGCGCCAGCGCGACGATGCCCAGCTGGTAGAGCATCAGGTAGCGCTGCTGGAAGATGTAACCCGGCCCGAACAGGGGGACGCGCACCAGCACGATGCCCGCCATCGCCCCGTAGGTAAACAGCATGAGCGCAACGGCGATGAACTGCGTGCGGTTCCAGCGGTCGCGCAACACGCGCCACCAGAACCAGAGATGGGCGATCGCCACGAGCAGGCCCAGCAGGAGGTGGAGCCGCTCGCCAGACGTGGGGAAGTGTTCCTGCAGCGGCGCGCGATCCGCCACGGACAGGGCGGCCAGTGAGAGGCCCATCTTCAGCAGTTGCTTCCAGCCGAAGCCCAGTAGCGTGGAGAGCGAATCGGTGGCCGGTTCGTCCGCCATGCCGGCATGCAAGTAGAGGCGGCTGGCCAAGTGGTAGGCAATGAGCGCGCCCGTGACCAGGGCCAGCGCCGTGACCGTGGTGCGCCAGTGGACACCGCGCTGCTTGATTTCCCGCAGGGCCAGGCAGAACACGACGCTGATGCCGCAGAGGACGGCGGTGCCGTCCATCGAGAACGCGACCAATGGCGCCACCAGCAGCAGCGGAAGCCAATGTCGCCGCTCCACTGCTTGCCAGGCCGCCATGGCAAGCGCCACCAGCGCCAGGGGGCCGAGGTAACTCAGCGTGACCAGCGACCAGGTGAACGCCATGCCGCCATTGAGCGAAACGAGGCTGGCCGCCGTGACCGCCATGGCCAGCAGCCAGCGCCAGGCCCCGATCCCGCCTTGCGGGCCGTCCTGGCGCGCCGCGTGCAGCATGAGCAGCCAGGCGATGGTGGCGAACCCCAGGCCGACGTAGGCCTCGACCACGAAGTCCAGATCGAATGCGTCCGCGTTCCACAGCAACAGCAATTTGTGGATCGGTTGCGCGTGGTCGCCGCCGGGCCGCTTCATGTATAGGTCGCGGAGGTCGATGCCACCGTTGTAGTACTTCTGCAGGAACGCATCGACGAAGTACCAGCCGTCCGAAGTGACGAATGGGTTGCCGGCATCCGCGATATAGAGCGCCGCGTTGGCGAAGGCGACAGCGGCCAGGACGATGGCCGCCACGGTGCGCCAGTCCGGCTGGAATCGCCGCGGGGTCGATGCGCTCATGGCCTCAGCCGAGGTTGTGCAGCGCGCTGTCCGCAGCCTCGAAGATGGCGGGCAGGTGTTCCTCCACGCCGATCCACAGCGGCAATCGCACCAGCCGGTCGCTGATGTCATCGGTAATGGCCATGTTGCCGTGCGTGCGCCCCAGCGCCTGGCCGGCAGGCGACGAGTGCAGCGGGATGTAGTGGAAGACCGTCTGCACGCCCGCTTCCCGCATCTCCCGGATGAAGCGCGTGCGCGCTTCCAGCGAGGGCAGCAGCAGGTAGTACATGTGCGCGTTGTGGGTGCAATGCGCCGGCACGATCGGCCGGCGCAGTCGACCGGCTGCTTCGTGCCCGGCGGCCCAGGCGTGGTAGCGATCCCAGATCGCAAGGCGGCGCGCGGTGATCTGGTCGGCGTCTTCGATCTGCGCGCACAGGAAGGCGGCGGTGATTTCGCCGGGCAGGAACGATGAGCCCACGTCCACCCAGGTGTACTTGTCGACCTGGCCGCGGAAGAAGCGGCTGCGGTTGGTGCCCTTCTCGCGCACGATCTCCGAACGCTCGGCGAAGCGTGCGTCGCGGCAGAGCAGTGCCCCGCCTTCGCCGGAAATGATGTTCTTGGTTTCGTGGAAGCTCAGCGCGCCGAGGTCGCCGATGGTGCCCAGTGGGCGTCCCCGGTAGCTGGACATGATGGCTTGCGCGGCATCCTCGACGACTGCAAGCCCGTGGCGTTCGGCGATCGCCAGGATCGCATCCATCTCGCAGGCCACGCCGGCGTAATGCACCACGCAGATGGCGCGGGTGCGTGGGGTTATCGCCGCTTCCAGCAGGCGCTCGTCCAGGTTCAGGGTGTCCT
>JAANMX010003602.1_pt1 | contig 13386 bp, 10 predicted proteins | sample 7279681 | NCBI WGS metagenome assembly JAANMX01 (sample SAMN14094542, study PRJNA606508) | bioreactor metagenome | isolation source: A lab-scale SPAN reactor treating ammonium-rich wastewater day 351 | place: Ireland: Galway | collected 2018-01-01
GGCACACGGAGTTCCGTTTCCTGACATACCTCTCCAAGGTCCGCAACGCCTTTTACGATGGCGCGTATGCGGGAGGGGCCGATGTGGCGTTGGCCTGCGGGCCATCGGAGGGCGCGGAAGTGGCGGAGGGGGCCAGGGTGATCCGATTGGCGGGCGAACCTTGGCGAGAATGGCTGATGCCGCAGTTTGTCGAGGCGGCGCGGGCCATGGGACTGGGGGGCTATGATCGGATCACCGCGGGCGCGAGGCGTTTCGATAGCGATACGGGCGAGCTATCGCTGGATTATGGGAAGGGACTATTCACCATCCGGACACCGCGGACGCAGGCGGCAATCGGCTATCTGGCGGAGGCCGGGCCGGTGGACCTCGGGGAGGTGCGGGTGGAGTGCCTGACGGAATTCGCCGTGGTGAGCGCCACCTCGATGGATGGGAAGGCGATCGGGGAATCGCGAAGGATCTTGCTGACCGCCGTCGGGCGCGCGGAGAATACGGGCCAGGCGTACTGGCCACCGGAACCCGGGCAACTGCAGAAGAATCGGATGTCCTGGATGCTGCCCGCGGAAGGCCGGTCGCCCGTGATTGTCGAACCCATCCGCGCGACCGTGATGCTGCCGCTGATTGGGAAGGCGGCGGCGGCGTATAGGCTTGATCCCACGGGCAAACGGGGCGAGCGGCTCGGCTTGAGCGCGGAGGGCGGGAGACTTCGCGTCGATCTTTCTGGGGCGCGCACCATCTGGTGCGAGGTCGTTGCGGACTGACGGGGTCCAAAGTTCCGGGTGTAGCCACGGTCGTCAGACCGTGGATGCTCGGGTCCATCTGTTACCAGATGGGCTACATTTTCTGCCATGGGGTGCGCGCCCAGCGGGGCATGCGATCAGGCGGGTTGCTGCTGAGTGAGGCAGTGGAGTGAGCCGAAACCGAGGACGAGGTCCACGGCATGGATGCCGACGACCGGTCGGTCGGGGAACAGGTCGGCGAGGATGCCGAGGGCGACGCGGTCGTTGGGGTCGTTAAAGGTGGGGACGAGTACCGCGGCATTGGAAATGTAGAAATTGGCGTAGCTGGCGGGGAGCCTCTCTCGATTGAAATAGAGCGGCGAAGGCATGGGGAGCGGGACGACCTCGGGACGCGAGCCATCCTCGAGACGGATGTCCTGGACGCGCTCCCAGTTTTCGGCCAGCGGCCGATAATTGATATCGCGGCGGTTGGGCTCGCGGACTAGGACGAGGGTCGTGGGGTTGACGAAGCGACAGATGTCATCGATGTGACCGTGGGTGTCGTCGCCGGCGGGTCCCGCGGCCAACCAGAGGACATTGGTGGCCCCGAGGTAGGCCCAGAAAGCGGCCTCGTAGTCGGCGCGGTCCAACCCTGGGTTTCTGACCTGTATCCTGGGGTGGAGGTAGCACTCCTCCGTGGTCAGGAGCGTGCCGCGGCCATTGACCTCGATGCCGCCGCCCTCGATCACGAAGTCCCTGTTGCCGAACGTGGCGCGGAAGAGGGGCCTTTTGAGGATGCGGGCGGCGGTCTCGGGCACGCGGCGGTCTTTCTGCCAGTCGGGGTATTTGGCCCAGGCGTTGAAGTGGAAGTGGACGATGGCTGTCTCGGCGCGGGGCCGGCGGCGCCGGACGAATAGGGGTCCGGAGTCGCGGGTCCAGCCCCGGTTGGTGGGATGGACGACGAACTCGACTGCCTTGGGGTCGGCGCCGGCGCGGCGGAGATAGGTGCTGGCCTGGCGGGCCTCGGCGCGGCTGTTGACCAAGATGCGGACGAATTCGCCGGGGGCGATCTTCCGCACGATCTCCCCGTAGACCCAGCGGACGGCGTCCAACTTTCCTGGCCAGTCGGTCTCGTTGTGTGGCCAGCCGAGCCATGTGGCCTCGTGCTTCTCCCATTCGGCGGGCATCGAGAAACCGAGTTCGGCGGGGGTGGGTCCGGGGGAGGGCTTTGGCTTTGGCATGGCGCGAAAGCATAGGCCGAGACACGAGGTGTTGTCCATGCCCTGCCTGCGGGGCGGAAAAGTGTAGCCCATCTGGCCACAGATGGGCCGCGCGCTGGAACATCGACGGTCTGGCGAACGTGGACGCGCCGGAGTTCCCGGGCCAGGCCGCCCATCAAAAGGGTTGGCAATCCATCCATCGGTCGTAATGTTCGCGCCAACAAGGGAGAGCCATGGCCAAGAAATCCACGAAGACCAAGCGTCAGTCACGATATCGGGAAGACCTCAGCGAGATGCCGGATTGGCTAAAGAGGAAGAAGTGCCCAAACCGGTCCAAATACATGTCCGGGCCGCGCATCCTGCCCAGGGGCCTGACCGGCAAGGAGAAGTTGCCGGACATCATCGATGACGTATTCCTGGCTTACAATTCGGCCCGCCTGAAGGAGGGGTGCCAGCTCTTCGTGGACCGGATGCTGAAGCCCGACGTGCTCGTGGGCATGAGCTTTTCCGGGGCGCTGACGCCGGCGGGTCTGGGCTGCTCCTGCATCGTGCCGCTGATCAAGGCGGGATTCGTGGACTGGATCGTCTCGACCGGGGCGATCCTCTATCACGACATGCACTTCGCGCTGAATTACCCGGTGCGCGTGGGCAGTTTCAAGATGGATGACACCGAGCTGCGGGAGAACGACATCGTCCGGGTCTACGATGTGCTGCTGGGATACAGCGACTGCCTGATGGCGACCGATGAGATCCTGAGGAGCATCCTGGTGCGACCCGAGTTTCAGAAGGAGATGGGGACCGCGGAGCTGCACTACCTGCTGGGCCGCTATTGTGCCGAGTGGGAACGGAAGGCGGGCCTGAAGGACGTGTCGGTGCTGGCGGCTGCGTATCGGGCGGGTGTCCCGTGCTACACCTCGTCGCCGGGGGACTCGACCATCGGGATGAATGTCGCGGGGGTGGAGTTGAGGGGAAACAGGCTCCGCGTCAATCCGTCGATCGATGTGAACGAGACCACCGCCTTCGTGCTCGCGGCGAAGCGCGGGGGCGGCAAGAGCGGTGTGGTCCTGTGGGGTGGCGGCAGCCCGAAGAACTTCATGCTGCAGACCGAGCCGCAGATCCAAGAGGTGCTGCGGATCAAGGAGTACGGCCAGGACTATTTCCTGCAGGTGACGGATGCGCGCCCCGACACCGGAGGCCTGTCGGGGGCGACGCCGAGCGAGGCGGTCAGCTGGGGCAAGGTGGACCCGGATCGCCTGCCGGATGCGGTGGTCTGCTATGGGGACAGCACCGTCGCGATGCCGCTGCTGACGCACTACGCGCTGGCCAGGCACAGGCCGCGCAAGCACAGGCGGCTGTACGACAAGCGCGCGGGGATGGTCAAGGCGCTCACCAAGGAGTATTTCAAGCACAATCAGGTGAAGATGCTCGACGGCTCGGGGCCGGACATCGATTGAGGGGAGGGGCGTGTGGCCGGAAGGGCCACGCGCCCGGGAGGCCGACATGCACATGAGGCAGCTCCGGGGGATCGCCAGGGCACATGGCACGCCCGTGGTGGTGATCGATCACGCCGTGATACGCCGCAATTATGCCGCGTTCCGGAGGCATCTTCCGATGGTGCAGGCCTATTACGCGGTAAAGGCGAATCCGGACCCCGAGATCGTCCGGACGCTCTACCGGGCCGGGGCCAGCTTCGACGTGGCGTCTTTGCCCGAGTTCATGCTTGTCTATCAGAACATCAAGGGCATGTCGCCCAAGGCGCGCCAGGCCTTCATCTGGGACAAGATCATCTACGCGAATCCGATCAAACCCAGGGAGACCCTGGAGGCGCTGGACCGGTATCGCCCGCTGGTCACCTACGACAACGCCGCGGAGTTGGATAAGATCAAGCGGTATGCCCCCCGCGCGGGGCTGGTGCTGCGGCTCCGCGTGCCGAACACGGGTTCCGTGGTCGAGCTCTCCTCGAAATTCGGCTGCGACCCCGGCGAGGCGGTGGACCTGGTGGATGCGGCCTTCCGGGTCGGGCTGGTGGTCGAGGGCCTGAGCTTCCACGTCGGCAGCCAGTGCACGAATTTCGAGAACTTCGTGCAGGCTCTCAACATGGCGGCCGCCGTGATGCGGGAGTCCCTGGCCCGAGGCCGCGCGCTGAAGATAGTGGACATCGGGGGCGGTTTTCCTGCCGCCTACAACCGGCACGTGAGGCCGTTCCCCGAACTGGCCGGGAAGATCCGGGCCGAGATCGGTCGGTTGTTTCCGCCCGGCATCCAGATCCTCGCCGAGCCCGGGCGTTTTCTCGTGGCGACCGCGGCGACCTCGTTGGCGCGCGTCATCGGCAAGGCGATCCGGGATGGGAAGACATGCTATTACATCGACGATAGCGTGTACCACACGTATAGCGGCATCATATTCGATCACTGCCAGTATCCGGTGCGCTCGTTCAAGCGGGGGCCCAAAGAGATCTGCGCGGTTTTTGGCCAGACCTGCGACGGCCTCGACGTGATCTCTCAGGCGGAGGAGTTGCCGGATCTCGAGATCGGGGATCTGGTGTATTCCGAGAACATCGGCGCCTACAGCAATGCCTCGGCCACCTGGTTCAACGGGTTCCCCCCGGCGAAGGTGGTGCACGTGAATGTGGGCTGACGAGGGATGGGGCCCCCGAGGGGGCGCGGGGAAACGGGGGAGCGGCGTCTGAAAAGTCGTGCCAGCGGTGGCGTGATCGGCCATGTTATGAGCCAGGCGGTGGCGTATCGCCGCTGGCGAGGAGGCACGATGAAGTGGGACCTGTTTCGTAGGCTGTGGCCCGTCTCGGCGGGATTCTTGGTGATGCTGTGTTTCGGGTCGCTGTCGGCCCGGACCATGAAGGAGGGGGAGGCCACGAAACCGGATGCGGGACCGTCGTATCCCCGGGTGAACCTATCCCCGTGGTACGAGGTGGACCCCTCGTGGCCGGAGCGTCCCGAGGGGATGCCGTGGGGCCAGATGCCGGGCGTCGCGGTGGACGCGCGGGATCAGGCGTGGCTATTCACGCGGACGAATCCTCCGGTGCAGGTCTTCACCGCCGAGGGCAAGTTCGTGCGCGCCTGGGGCGAGGGGCTTCTGACCAGCGCCCACTATCTCAAGATCGATCGCGATGGAAACGTTTGGGCGGCGGACCTCGGTCTCCACGTGGTGCGGAAATTTACGCCCGAGGGGAAGCTGCTGATGACGCTGGGCACCCCAGGGGAGAAGGGCGAAGACGAGCGGCGTTTGAACAAGCCGACGGACATGGTCCTGGCCCCGGACGGCAGCATCTTTGTTTCCGATGGGTATGGAAATGCCCGCGTGGTCCATTTTGACCGGGAGGGGAAATTCGTGAAGTCCTGGGGGTCGCTCGGCACGGGAGTGGGGCAGTTTTCGATCCCGCACGCGATCGCGATGGATTCGAAGGGGAGGCTCTACGTCGCGGACAGGAACAACGTCCGGGTGCAGGTCTACAGCCAGGCGGGGGAGCTGCTGGACTCGTGGCGCGACATCCTTGTGCCGTGGGGTTTTTGCGTGACGGGATCGGACGAGATCTGGATCTGCGGGTCGTCGCCGATGCCATGGCGCACGGACCCGGCGTACCCGACCGCGCCGCTGGGTTGCCCGCCGAAGGACCAGCTGTTCATGAGATTCGACACCTCGGGCAAGTTGCAGCAGCTCTGGACCGTGCCGAAGGCCGAGGATGGCAAGGAACGTCCCGGGGAGTTGAACTGGGTGCACGGGATCGCGGTGGATTCCAAAGGAAACATCTATGCGGGTGACATCATCGGGCGGCGGGCCCAGAAGTTCGTCCGCCGCCAGTGAGGGGATTCCCGGTGACGTTCTGCGCGATGGGGCACCCGTCGCGAGGCATGGGGCTTCTTTCGGCCGGCGCCGGTTTCTGGGTCTGGCGGCGGGGTGTGGCGCGGGGACGGTGCTTGGCGCGCGCGCGTGGGGGGCAAACCCCGGGCCGGGCGAGGGGTGGTACGAACGGGCCTTCTATCTGCTGCACCTGGATCACCATACGACCGACAAGCACGCGGTCGGGGCGGCGGCCGATCCCGCGGAGACCGATCGCCTCATCGCATTATCGCGGCCGGACGTGATCCAGATCCACGCGAAGGGGAATCCCGGTTGGACGACCTATCCGACGAAGGTGGGTCACGCGCCGCCGAAGCTGTCGCGGGACGTCCTGGCGGTGTGGCGCGACATCGCGCGGCGAAGGGGGTACGCCTGGTCGATCTACTACAATTTTGGCCGGGATGGCGTGATCATGAGGGATCGGCCCGAGTGGAATCGCGTGGATGCCGGGGGCCGGCTCAGGGAGAACGCCCTCTGCTATCACACGGGGGTGGCCGAGGGGTACCTGTGGCCCATGATCGAGGAGGAGATGGAGCGGTATGGGCCGGATGCGTTCTGGTTCGACGGTTCGTGTTTCACGGTGGCCACCTGTTACTGCGCGAAGTGCCGCGAGCGGTTTCGGGGCGAGACGGGACTCGATGCCCCGAGGGGCCCGGGGGACAAGGGCTGGGACGAGTTCAAGGAGATGCACCGCGCGATCTATCGCGAGGTGGTCAAGGCGACATTCGAGCGGATCCGGCGGCGGGATCCGAGGTGCCGAGTCACCTTCAATTGGGCCTATGGCCTGCACATGGCCGAGGAACCGCCCGGGTTCGTGGATCATCTCACGGGGGACACCGGCAACTCGGTGGATCGGCTTTCGGCGGAGGCGCATTGGTACGACTCGCAGCCGAAGCCGTTCGACCTGATGACGACGGGGCATTATGTTGGCGAGGCGGGGGCGCTCCCCAAGCCGTCGGGGCAGATCGAGCAAGAGATGGCGATCATCGTGGCGAACGGGGGGCGCTATCACCTCTGGGATAACCCGACGCCCGAGAGCGGCCTCGTGCCGGAACGGCACGAGTTCTTCGGCCGGGTGGTGGCGCCATTCCTCCGGGCGCGGCAGCCCTGGTGCCTCGGCACGCGGCGGGTGCCCGCGGTCTCCGTGCTGCACACGTCGACGCACCACTATGCGGCGACGCGGAATTCCCCCTCCTGCTTTCCCAACGGATCGGCTGTCTCGCGGACGCTGCGCGGGGCTTCCGAGGCGCTGGTGCGGGCGCACGCGGATTATGAGCTGATCTCCCGCGAGCGCCTGCTGCGCGGAGAGATCGGGACGGGGGTGCTGATCGCGGAAGACTTGGCCGGCGCGAAGAAAGACGAGGTGGCGGCGCTGCGCGCGTTCGCGGAAAGGGGAGGGACGTTGCTGCTAACAGGTGGTGGCCTGCGTCTCGATGGGTTGGCGGAACTCGGGGGCTTGTCGGCTGCCGGGGCGATGCCGGCGGGTTCCGTGTGGTGGGCCAAGGCCCAGGGGGGCGACTTGCCGATGGGCATCCCGCTGTGGCGGTCGGCACCGAAGAAGGACCTGGGGGTGACGACGGTCATGGCGGCGGAGTGCGGGGGCGAGTCACTGGCGCTGGTGACGCGCCGACCGATCGGGGGCGGATCGGTCGTGGCGGTGCTGGTCCCCGTCTTCAGTCTCGTGGATCCCAAGGAACGGCCATCGCCCGGCCTCGAGCCGTTTCGGGCGTGGCTGTTGGAGCTCGTCGCGCCGCGGGCGATGCGGCCCGTTACGACGGATGCCCCGCCAACGGTCGAGATGGTACTGCGCCGACGGGATGGGCAATCCATCTTGCACCTGGTGAATCGGGCGGAGGGGTCGAGGGAGAAATTCCCCGGCAAGCACGTGCATTGGAAGATCACGGGCATCCCCGAGGTGGCAGAATGTCGGGTGTCGCTGAGGCTCGCTTCGCGCCCCTCGTCGGTCGTCGCGCAACCGGGCGGCCTAGAGATCAAGGGGTGGGCGTTTGATGGTGGCATGCTGCAATTTCGGTGTCCCCGGTTCGCGATCCACCAGATGGTGGTGGTGTCGGAGGAGAGCGCGGCGCAAAGTCCGGCGGCCTGAGACGTCAGACCGCGGATGAAGCGGTGACCAGATGGGCTACATGATCGGCCGGGGGCTATCGGCGGGCCGATAGCGCGGCCCCGGGATCTCGGGTGTGGTCTGTGTCGAACAACGGGCCCAGCGGTTCTCTCAGGTTCAATCCGGCGCGAATTTGGTGTGATGTCTTTGCGGAGAGTTCTTGATTCAGGCGGGTGGCGTATTCGATCTCTTGTTTCAGGACGAGGTTTTCCTCGCGCAGGCGGCTGGCGGCCATTTGCGCCAAGTAGCACTGCGACCACATCCACGCGAAACCCGCCAGCGGCCCCAGTAGCAGTATCGCGGTCAAGACCTTCATGCGGCCTCCCCGGCATGCCGCCGCGACCTCCTCCTCCTTGGCCCGGTAGAGATCCTGCCGCGGCGCAAACAAGCCAGATAGTAAAATAACACGCCTGAGCCGATTTCGCAAATCTGGTCGTTTCGACGATGGGTTGGCGAATGGCCCTGAGGCGATTGGCGCGGGGGCTTTGGGGGAGGTGGGCGGCGCGCCTCGGGGCTGACCTGATTCGAGAACGCGCCGCGTCATTTATGGGGAAACTTGGCCTCGTGGCGGGAGAGTGTCTGCCTTACGGGCCGTCGGCGTAACCCATTCCCAACCAAAAAAATATCGGCGGCATCCCGATATCCATGGTTCCAAGTTTCAGGTCAGTGGCTCGCAACCGCTCTCGCGCATGAGGGCGATGACCTTGGCCTCATCGACCTCGATGCCGAGGCCCGGGCCATCGGGGGGGTGCGCGAGGCCGTTTTCGATTCGCAGGGGGGTCCGGAGGACTTGGGTGGTGAGGAATTGTGGGCCGTTGAGTGCGGCGGGTTTCCTGAGGCCGAATGCCGAATATAGCGCGAGGGAGGCGGCGAGGGAAATGTCCGGGTCGGTGAGGCCGCTACCGAGCCAGAGGAGGTCGTGCGCGAGGCAGTACTCGATCTGGCGCCGGTTGGACTGGAGGCCGCCGCAGCGCGCGGGTTTCATGGCGAAGCCGTCGGCCATGCCCAGGCGGTGGAACTCTTCGACCTCGGTGGGTGAGATGACGCCCTCGTCCATGAGGATGGGCAGTGCCCCCTGCTTCTTGAGCGCCTGGTAGGCGCTGATGCGGTTGGGGCGGAGGGGCGCCTCGAGGACATCGGTGCCGGCGTCGGCGAGCCTGGGGGCGGCATCGAGGGCGGCGGCGGGATCGTAGCCGCCGTTGGCGTCGGCCCAGAGGAATGTGTCTGGCGCGAGACGCCGGACTTCCTTGGCCAGGGCCGCGTCGAATTTCGGGTCCGGGGCCACCTTGATGTTGAAGTGGCGGTAGCCGCGTGCCCTTCCCTCCTCCATGAGCGGGGCGACCTCGTCGAGGGTCTTGACGTTGACGGTCCAACTGAGGGTGATCGGGGCGGAGGCGTCGCGGCCCCAGAGTGAGGCGACGGATTTTCCGGCGAGTTTGCCGGCGAGGTCGTGCAATGCGATATCGATGCCGGCGCGCGCGAGGGGCATGCCGGTGGTGAAGCCCGGCGCGATGGCGCCATCCATGGCGGCGTGGGCGCCATCGATGTCGGAGGGGTCCCGGCCGACTAGCGCCGGCACGAAGTAATCGCGCATGGCGATGAGGGCGGTCTCCAGGGTCTCGTCGCTCCATTTGGCGATGGGGACGGATTGGCCCCACCCGATGGTGCCGTCCCCGGCGGTGACCTTCACGGCGATCGCCGCACGGCCCTTGGCGCCGCGGGCGCCGGAGAAAAACTTGAAATATCCCGCCATGGGGTAGAGGAACGGGAAGAGGTCGATGCGTTCGATCTTGGGCATAGGGGAGGATCGTGCGGGGAGTGCGGCGGCTAGAGCGCCGCAGGCCGCGGTTTTGAGGAACTGGCGGCGGGTGCTCGGGCTGGCTAGATCGTCCACGGCTTGCGATGGGGATAATCCAGCATCCGGCTGGCCTCGTCGTCGCCGACGAACGTCTCGGCGGAGGGATCCCATTTGAGTTTCCGGCCGAGTTTCATGGCGATGTGGGCGAGGATGCAGACGGTGTTGGAGCGGTGGCCGACCTCGACGGGCGCCACGGGATCCTTTCGCCTGCGGATGCACTCGAGAAAATTGAGCATGTGGTTTTTGCTCTCGTAGAGGCGGGTCTCGCCGTCCCGGATCGTGTCCCGGAGGATCTCCTGGGGCTCGGCCTGGATCTTGCCGCGGGTCACGAAGATCCTTCCCTTGTCCCCCTCGAACCAGACGCCGGCGGCATTTCCCGACTCCTCGGACATGCCCGTGGTTTCCATGATGAGCCTGACGCCGTTGGCGTAAAGGGCCTCGGCGTGGAAATTCGTGTGGACGTCGAAGATCCCGCGCTTGGGGAACTCGGCCCGGCCCTCGATCTCGATCGGGCCGGAGAGGTCGGTGCCGTTACCCCACTGGGCGATGTCGTTCATGTGGGCGCCCCAGCCGGTGATCATGCCGCGGGAGTAGGCCTCGATCTGCAGCCAGCCGGGGCGACCGTAATCCTTCTGGGGGTGGACGCGGTGCTCGGTGTACGGCGCCTCGGGCGCCGGGCCGAGCCAGAGCCCGTAGTCCAGGTTTTCCGGGACGGGCATGGGCGCGGGCTCGCCGGTGCCCTTGTCGGCGGGCATGACGGCGCGGATGGTGTGCACCTTGCCCAACCGGCCGTTGAGGGCGAACTCGCAGGCCATGCGGAAGTGGATCGAGGAGCGCTGCTGGGAGCCGGTCTGGAGGACGCGCCCGTTCTTTCGGACGGCCTCGACGAGTCTGGCGCCCTCGGCGTGGGAATAGGTGAGGGGCTTTTCGAGGTAGATGTCCTTCCCGGCGTTGGCCGCGGCGATGGCCGGGATCGCGTGCCAGTGATCGGGTGTGACGATGAGCGCGCCGTCGATGTCCTGGCGAGCGAGCATCTCGCGGAAATCCCCGTAGGTGTCGCAGGATTTCGGGGCGTCGGTGCCGAACTTTTCCGCATTGAACTTCTCCACGAGCGCCCTGGCGTCGGCGGCCCGTCTGGAATCGAGGTCGCAGACCGCGACGACCCGGACGCCGATGTCGGAGCCCTGGTGCATGAGCTGCTGCATGTCGGACCGCCCCTGGCGACCGACGCCGATGCAGCCGAAGCGGATCAGGTTCGATGGGGCGTCTTTTCCGAAGAACCGCGCGGGCGCGAAGATCGGGGCCACTCCTGCGGCGAGGGCGGTTTTCAGGAACGAACGTCGGGTGGGGCGGATGGCGCGCGTCTGCATGGGATTAGGATACCATCTTCCGCGGGGCGGGGAAGTGCGAAAAGGGGGGGCTGCGCGGATCGATCAGACTTCGGTTTGCGAGACGCGAAACCGCCGAAGCGACGGGCGTGAGCGAGCCGTGCGATGGCCCTGTCAGGCGCGTCCCAAGGAATTCGTGACGGCTTGCGTTTCACTCGGGTCGGGCGCAAAGTCAAATGAGTCGGCCGGGGCGTCCGGATGTGAAATCTGGGCCGGTGCCGCAACAGGAGGGACAGATGAAAACGTTCAATGCGGTCATTGTGGCAGGGTTGCTGTGTTCGGGCGCGGGGGTGGTCCAGGCGCAGCGGATCCAGGTGCTGGAGGCCTATTACGGGGCAGATGGGAGGTACGCGAACGTGACCTATCGGGTGCAGCGGATCGCGGATTCGGGCCGGCGCGAGTTCACGGTTTCCAACGAGATCCTCGGCGCCGATCCCGTCAAGGGCCGCGAGAAGCGGCTGAGGGTCAGTTACATCTCCGGGGGCAAGCGATATTCCGACGAGGTCAGGGAGGACAAGACCTTCCGTTTCGAGCGCGGGGGGAGATGGGATTGCTGGGACCCGTGGTTCCAAGGTGTCTGGCCGGGAGCCGTCTATGGGCGCATCGAATTTCGGAACGAATACCACGACCCGCTGGGCATCTACCACGTCAACGACCACGGGCGCTGGATCTTCGTCCGTCAGCTGTTCCACGGGGAGGGTTTTTCCGTCCGGTCCCCTCGCAACCAGCTGTGGCTGGTGACCGACCAGAGGAATCGGATCATCCGGCAGGTCCGTTGCGGCCGGGATTCCGAGACCATCGTGATCCGCCGTGACGACGGTGGCGGGTGGTGGGGCGGCGGGGGGGACACGGATATCCGGTTCGCCAACCGGACCGAAGACAAGATCCGCGTCCACCGGGTGGATCGCAACGGGCGGTGGGATCGCGCGGCAGAAATCAAGAAGGGCGACTCCGAGGAGGTGAGCTTTGCCGCGGGCGCGCCCTGGGTGGTCACCGACCAGCGCAACCGGCTGATTTTGAGTGGCCGGGCGGGACGCGACGACCAGAGGGTCGAGGTAAGGGATTGAACCGGGCCGATGAAACGATTTAACGACCGGGTGAACACCCTACTTGCGGATCGATGAATAATAGCCATATTCCCACGTCTAATGAGGCGGGTTGGATTCGGCGGCGCGTCGCCGCAGGGGCAGCCCGAGAGAATAGGAGCATAAGGAGAAAACCGATGAAAACGTTAGTTCGTATCCTGTCGATCGCCGGGCTTGGTTTGGGATTTGCCGTGGCGGCCAACGCGGCCTCCGTCAGATTTGACACCAGCCTTCAGGGCGAGGTCATGGGTGGTTGCAAGAAGTGCGACAAGGACAAGAAGGAAGGCGAGGGCAAAGAGGCGCCCAAACCACAGTCCCTTTGGGCTGGAGCCTTCTCGGCCGACGTGATGCACTGCGGCAGCTGTGGCAAGAAGAAGGAATGCCCCAAGGATGGGGACAAGAAAGATTGCCCGAAGGACGGGGACAAGAAGACCTCCACCATGTCCAATCTCGGGGAGTGCAACAAGGACAAGAAGGAGTGCCCCAAGGATAAGGACAAGGACAAGCAGACCGCCGACAACGATAAGAAAGAGGGCGAGTGCCCCAGCGGCGGCTGCGGCAAAAAGAAGCAGAGCTGAGAATCCGCCCAGTTGTGAATTCGAAAGAGCGCCCGCTTCGGCGGGCGCTTTCTCTTTTTTGGGGGGGGAATGGCCGGCGGACAAAGTCGGGTCTGACCGGAAACTTCAAAACCGCGGATAACGGGGATGACTGGGATAATCTATTGTAATTCAGTTAGTTGTGAACCCGGTGGCAGCCTCTAAGCTGAGGCGGCGGCCCATTTTTTGGACTTGCGGTGGCAGAGCGCAGCGGCGACACCGCTTTGGCTCCCGGCGGAGCCGGCACCCGCGCCAGGGCCAACGCCCGCGCTCTGATCGCCTGAGGCGATCAGGCTGCGGTTCCAAAGCGGTGTCGCCATCCGGCCGACGCCGGAATCTGCCACCGCAAGTCCAAAGGGCCCCTCGGCCGAATCAGAAGGTTCCACATGAATGACGCGGCGCGTTCTCGAATCAGGTCAGCCCCGCCGCGCGCCGCCGCCAGGGCTAGCTCGAAAATTCCAGATGTAGCCACGGCCGTGAGGCCGTGGACCCCACCGCTCGGCCCCTCCGTCACCGGAGGGGCTACATTTTCACCCCCGGTGG
>JAANMX010003604.1_pt1 | contig 13382 bp, 13 predicted proteins | sample 7279681 | NCBI WGS metagenome assembly JAANMX01 (sample SAMN14094542, study PRJNA606508) | bioreactor metagenome | isolation source: A lab-scale SPAN reactor treating ammonium-rich wastewater day 351 | place: Ireland: Galway | collected 2018-01-01
TTTGACGAGCGCGGAGAACCCATTTGCGGCGAACGTAAAATCAATGAAGAAGAAGCCAAAGTCGTTATTCGCATTTTTAAGGAATATGCCATCGGAAAATCCCCTCAAGCCATAGCACGAGAACTCAACAAAGAAGGCATAAAGGCTCCAACTGCCACGGGCTGGAATCCCAGCACCATTCATGGCAACCCCAAACGCGGGACAGGAATTATCAATAACGAGCTTTATGTCGGCAAGCTCATCTGGAACCGCTTGCGCTATATCAAAAACCCTGACACCGGCAAGCGCGTATCTCGCATGAACCCGAAAGAGCAATGGATCACCAAAGACGTACCGGAAATGCGGATTGTGCCCGATGATCTCTGGGAACGTGTAAAATTAAGACAGGAAGACCTCGCACGAAAACCAAATATTTCTGCCATGCAACGGCCAAAGCTCCTGTTCTCAGGTCTTTTAAAATGTGGTTGCTGCGGCAGTGGTTATACAAAAATCTCTAAAAACCAATATGGTTGCTTTGCTGCCCGTAAAAAAGGCACCTGCGATAATTTTGAAACCATCCGACAGGATGAACTGGAAAGCAAAGTGCTTCACGCCCTGCAAACCCATCTTATGACTCCTGAAATGTGCGAGATTTTCTGCGCGGAATATGCCCGATATATGAACGACCTCTTCATTCAGCATAACGCCAAAAAACGCGGCTATGAGAAAGAACTTGCAAAACGCATCCGCGATGATGACCGGATGGTGCGAATGGTTCTGGACGGTGTGGCCAGTACTGCCAGCATGAAAGACCGGATCAACGAAAACGCTTATCGTATTGAAGAACTCAAAACCTTGCTGGAGGGCCAGCAGGAAGTCCCCACGCTCCTGCACCCCAATATGGGCAAGCATTACCAAAGGGAAGTAGCTACCCTGATAAAATCCATGAATAGCCAAGATCACAGGCATGAAGCAGCTGATGTGATTCGAGGGTTAATCGAAAAAATCGTCCTTAGCCCAAAAAACGGGCAGAAAGGCGTTTATGTTGATCTTGTGGGTGATTTGGCCGGAATCTTAAGAATGGCAACGGGTGATAAGTCTCCACTAGAGAAACGCGAGCTTATCGAAAAGGTTAAGGCAGCCTCAAAAGGGCTGAATATTCAATCTAACATACTGATTGATAGTGAAAATATCCTGATGCAGGACAAATTGGTTGCGGGGGCAGGATTTGAACCTGCGGCCTTCAGGTTATGAGCCTGACGAGCTACCGGGCTGCTCCACCCCGCGTCACCTTGAAAGAAATGCCGGATTGCTCCGGTGAGTTGGGTTATATAGGGACTGGCCGCATAAATCAAGGGCGCTGAGGCCGTTTTTCAAAAAACCCCTAAAATCGGGGCTTTCCGGGCATAAAAACACCCCCGCAAAAAAGGCTGCCGACTCCCCTCACACACCCTACTCGCCCGCCTCGCGGATCACCGTCGGCTGGATCATGATCTGCAGGTCTTTGGCCTTCTGCTTCGCATCCTTTTCGGAGAACAGCCCCCCCATCACCGGAATCTCGTGCAGGAACGGCACGGTCCGCACCGGGTCTTCCTTGGGCAGGGTCACATGCGTCTGAAGATAATACGGACAAGGGCTGGACATCAGCTGCTGAGCCGTCAGAGGGAAGACGGCCCCAAGCGTTTGAATGCCCTTCGAGGCGTTGTTAAAGCCCTGCTGGCTCCAGATGCTGTTGCGCGCACCCTCCGGCCCCTGATAGCGCACGCCGAAAGCGCCCAGCTCGTCACGGCCCACGGTCACTTCCTTGCCCTCCTCGTGCAGAACGTGCTCGCCATCCACCCATCGGTCATGCGTCCACCAGACGGTCAGCTTCCAGTCCCGGTAAAGCGAGAAGATTAGATACTCGCTCGGCAGAATGACCTGCCCCATCCCGTCTTCGAGCCACATCGCGTGGAACGTGCCGTCGCCCGGCCCCTCGAGGATCTTGGCGCTGATCAGAACCTGCCCCTTCTTGGTCGTTCCCGTCCGCACGCCCAGCTCGACGCCTTGCGATTCCGTGGCGATGAACTTGCCCTTGGTCGGATCCTTCTGGGTCTTGGGGCCCTTATCCTTGCCACCACCCCCACCGCCCAGCGACATGCCGCTGCCGCCCAGGACGTTATTGAGCGCGCCCATGGCCATGCCCTTCGCCTGCCCCTTGATCTTGTCCTTCATCGCCGCGCCGGAGCCGACCTCGCTATTCGCGCCGACAAGTATGGATTTCGGAGCCTTGGGAACAAAGCAAGCCCCCTTTTGCACCGGAGCCGCACTCTTTTTGCCATCGGCAGGCGCCGCGCAACCATATCCGGCCGGACAGGTCAGGGTGGTGGCCTCGCCCGCGTCCTGCGCGGACTTGATGCAATTTTTCAGACAGTTGTAATAGGCATCGCGAGCGTTCTCATAAGCCTGCCGCTGACGCTGCACATAATCCGCAGCCGTCCGCGCTCCGGCTTGCGCGGACTCAAGCTCCTGCCGACCCCGCTCGACCAGCGGCCCGAAATGGTCGATATTCCGCTGCGCGTCGGCGTTCTGCTGCCCCGCGCGTTCATACGCGTCTCTTTGCGCCCGCGAAGCGTTGCCGCTCAGGCCCTTTTTGATGATCTTGTCAGTATCGCGGAGAATTCTTTGCGACTCTTCAAGCCGCCGTTCGTTATCGGCCATGGCGGCCTGCTTGTTGCGCACCTGCTCGTCCCACCACGCCTTGCTCCGCTCGCCGTCTTCAAGGAAACGCTCTTCCTGAAGCATCTTGGCATATTCGCGCGCGCACTTGCGGCGACAGATCTCATCGGCGATCGTCTCGCCGTCACGCGGCTTCACGCGCCCATCATCCGTGGTCTCCGGCGGCGCGACATCGACCGGCTGGCCGTTATCCCCCACCAGCCCGGTCGGCCCCTGCGGCCCCATCAGCCCGACCCGGGCGCATTCCCGCTCCAGCTTGGCTGCAAAATCCTGCATTTTCTGAATGAGTTGCAAGTGCTGGTCTCTGGCCTCACCGTCCAGCTGCCCATTCTCGATAATCATATTGCGGATTTTGACCCTGAACCCGATGATCCAAGAGTTACAGATCAGCTCCCCGGAATTGAGCGCCAGTTCCCCCATCGCGCCACTTGCCCCGCGCACAGTATCGACCTTGCCTCGACCGAATGTTCCGGCATAGGCGGTCAGCTCCGACTGCAGCGCATCGCCCATATTCTGGGTCTGCTCGTCCATGCCCAGTTCGCCGAGAACCTTACCCGTCAGTCCGGCATGCGCAGGCGACGAAAATATGAAGCAGACAAGCGAAAGCGCGAGAAGAAAAAACCTTTTGGCCATGGGACGCCTCAAAAAATGTAAAATATTATTTCAATATACAGACCGATTTAGCCCATTTTATTTGCCGAGGTCAACCATGATTGACTTTTAAGCGCCCGCTCCCCTATTCTGGCCCTCGGAACAACTCACCGGGGGTGCGCGGAACAAGGCGCTGAGAGCAAACCCTTCGGACCCGAACCGGATCATGCCGGCGTGGGGAGCGTGAGAGGCAAGGATGAACGAACACAACCCCAAAACCATAACCATACAAGGCGCGGGCGTCATGGGCCTGACCTGCGCCTATGTGCTGGCCGAAGCCTTCCCCGAAACCGAAATAACCGTCATCGACCCGGCGGGCTTCCCCGCCGATAACGCGAGCCGCATGGCGGGCGGAATGCTCGCCCCCTATTGCGAGTGCGACCACCTGCCCCCCGCATACATCCCCGCCGGGTTGGAAAGCATCGCCTTCTGGCGGGAGTTTTCGGACAAAACGGGCGCTTCCTTTGAGTTTGCGCAGGAAGGCAGCCTCATCCTCGCCCATGCGGAAGACCGTCATATGCTCGAACGCCTCCGCGCCGTCCTCCCGCCCGAAAACGCCGGAACGCCCGTTGATCTGACGCAAACTGAACCCCTTCTGGCCGAACGCTTCAAGACCGGCCTCCTGATCGAGGGCGAGGCGCACCTTCACCCGCGCAAAACGATGGAAACTCTGGTCCAGGCCGTGTACGAAAAAAACGTCACGCTGGCGGAAAAGGAAGGCGCGAACAGGGCGCCGGATCTGCGCATCGACGCGCGCGGCCTCGGCGCGCAAGATGACCAACCCGGCCTGCGCGGTGTCAAGGGCGAGATCCTGATCGTCCGCAACCCGGATTTCAGCCTGAAACGCCCTGTTCGCCTCATGCACCCGCGCTATCCGCTGTATATTGTTCCACGCGAAGGAAACATCTTCATGATCGGCGCAACGATTATCGAAAGCGCCGACGATCACGTCAGCCTGCGCTCCGGGCTGGAACTGATGAGCGCCCTCTATAGCCTCCACCCCACCTTCGCCCACGCCGAGGTCGTGGAGATGAAAGCGGGCGTACGCCCTGCCTATGCCGATAACCTGCCGCGTATAAGCCGCGAGGGGGAAACGATCCGCGCGAACGGTCTTTTCCGCCACGGCTTCCTGCTCGCCCCGGCAATGGCAGTTTGCGTGCGGGATATGATAAAAGGAAACGACAATGCGCAAATCCGACTATTTAACTAAGGAGAACAGCCATGAAAATCATCCTCAACGGCGTCGAAAAACCGCTTAAGGCCGAAATTCCGGTCATGAGCCTTTTGGATCAGGAAGGATACGCCGAGAAAATCGTGGCTGTCGCCGTAAACGGGGCGTTCGTCCCCCGCTCCCAACACGCGAAGACCACCGTCAAGAACGGCGATCAAATCGAAATCGTCGCGCCGATGCAGGGGGGCTAGGACACAACATGGCCCAGCCGCTCAACATCGGCGAAACCATCCTTCAATCACGCCTCTTTCTGGGCACGGCGGGATACCCCTCGCCCGATATCCTGCGTCAAGCGATCGAAGCCGCGAAACCGGGCCTGATCACCGTCTCCCTGCGCCGGGAAAGCGCGGCGGGCAAAGGCCAGAAATTCTGGGACATTATCAAGGACCTCGGCGTACCCGTTCTGCCCAACACCGCCGGGTGTCATGGCGTAACCGAAGCCGTCACGACCGCCGAGATGGCGCGCGAAATCTTCGCAACCAACTGGATCAAACTGGAGGTCGTGGGCGATGATTACACGCTCCAGCCCGATCCCTACGGCCTTCTCGACGCGGCCGAACAACTGATATCCAAAGGCTTTCGCGTTTTTCCGTACATGACCGAGGATCTGATCCTCGCGCAACGCCTCGCAGCGCTCGGCTGCGATATCCTCATGCCGTGGGGCGCACCCATCGGCTCGGGCCGGGGATTGAACAATACCTACGAACTCAAACTCCTGCGGGACCGCTTCCCCGACAAGACGCTGGTAATCGACGCCGGGATAGGCGCGCCCTCCCACGCCGCGCAGGCGATGGAAATGGGCTACGACGCCGTGCTGCTCAACACCGCCGTGGCGAAAGCGGGCGACCCGGCGAAAATGGCGCAGGCCTTCGCCAAAGCCATCGACGCGGGCCGCACGGCCTATCTTTCGGGCATCATCGCGCCGCAGGAACGTGCCACGCCCTCCACCCCGCTCATCGACCGCCCTTTCTGGCATCAGGAAAACTAAAGCCGCAGACGGGTCAGATCGGCGCAAACCGGACTCATGTGGAAAACCTCACGCCCCCTCGTACGCCCGGAAAATTCTAATATTTTAAAAAGAAACGCAACGCGCTGATCGAAAAAATTCCGAAACGCATGTGCTCATATCACCCCCTGCCCGCACCCTCTTTATCCACAGATAGATCAGGGCAAATCAGCAAATGAAAACAAATTTTTATATACCGTCATACATTCAAAATCCGATAACCCTATCCGGCGATATGCGCAAATAGGGCGCAATATAAAAATACAGTGACTCGCAAAATCTTCGAGCGCGCCGCGCAGTCTTGAATCAAAAAGCCGATGCGCCGCTTATCCACAACCCTCCCGACACACCTGAACCCCGAACGCGTCTCAAATGAAACGGGGGCCTCGCAAGGCCCCCGCTCGAATGATTGTCCTGAGATCGGGAATTACGTACCGACCACGAACTTGGCCACGATCGCCACCAGCAGGATCGCCACGATATTGGCAATCTTGATGAGCGGATTGACCGCCGGACCGGCTGTGTCCTTGTAGGGGTCGCCGACCGTGTCGCCCGTGACGGCGGCCTTGTGGGCTTCGGAGCCCTTGCCGCCATAATGGCCTTCCTCGATATATTTCTTGGCGTTATCCCATGCACCGCCACCGGAGGTCATGGAAATCGCCACGAACAGGCCGGTCACAATGGTACCCAGAAGCATCGCGCCCAGCGCCTGGAAGCCCGCCATCATGTCGCCGCTCAGCAGCGTCACGACCACGAACACCACAATCGGAGCCGCAACGGGCAGCAAGGAGGGAATGATCATTTCCTTGATCGCCGCGCGGGTCAGGAGGTCAACCGCCTTGCCATATTCGGGCTTGCCGGTGCCTTCCATGATACCGGGGATTTCCCTGAACTGGCGGCGAACCTCGACCACGACAGACGACGCGGCGCGGCCCACGGCCGTCATGCACATCGCGCTGAAGAGGTAAGGCAGCAATCCGCCAAGGAACAGGCCGATCACGATATAAGGGTCCTGCAACGGGAAGGTGATATCCGCATATTGCGGCAGGTAGTGCTTGATCTCCTCGGTGTAACCCGCGAACAGCACCAGCGCGGCCAGACCGGCGGAACCGATGGCATAGCCCTTGGTGACCGCTTTGGTCGTGTTCCCGACAGCATCCAGCGCATCCGTCGTCTCGCGCGTCTCGGAGGGCAACTCCGCCATTTCCGCGATCCCGCCCGCATTGTCCGTCACCGGACCGTAGGCATCAAGCGCCACGACCATCCCGGCCAGCGAAAGCATCGCGGTCGCCGCGATCGCGATCCCGTACAGACCCGCAATCGTGAACGCGACCCAGATCCCGGCGCAGATGATCAGAACCGGAATAGCGGTGGCTTCCATCGAAATCGCAAGCCCCTGGATGACGTTCGTGCCGTGGCCCGTTTCCGAAGCCTTGGCGATCGTCCGAACCGGACGGAACGCGGTGGAGGTGTAGTACTCTGTGATCCACACGAGCAGCCCCGTAACGGCCAGACCGGCCAGAACGCACATGTAAAGGTCATTAATGCCAATCACCCGGCCGTTCGAGAGCGGCAGATCGGCGGGAATAGCCATACCGTACATACCCAACGCGATCAGGACAGCGGAGATAAGAGCGCTGGCGATAAAGCCTTTATAAAGCGCACCCATGATGTTCCGGCTCGGCCCCAGCCTGACGAAATACGTCCCGGCGACGGACCCGATAATGCTCAAGCCCCCGATCAGCAGCGGCAAAATCATCATCGACTCGACGACGGAGGGCGCGAACGCGCTGAACGCAATCAGCATGGTCGCCACGACCGTAACGGCGTAGGTCTCGAACAGGTCAGCGGCCATCCCGGCGCAGTCGCCCACGTTGTCGCCCACATTGTCGGCGATAACGGCGGGGTTACGCGGATCGTCCTCGGGAATACCGGCCTCGACCTTGCCCACGAGGTCCGCGCCGACATCGGCGCCCTTCGTGAAGATCCCGCCGCCCAGACGTGCGAAGATGGAAATCAGGGAGGCCCCGAAGCCCAAAGCCACAAGCCCCTCAAGGATCTTGCGCAGGATATGCATGCGCTCCTCGCCAACGGCGGCATCGAGGCCGAACGCGGCTTGCAGGCCGAAATAATAAAACGCCACGCCCAGAAGCCCAAGACCGACCACCAGCATCCCGGTCACGGCCCCGGCCTTGAACGCGATGTCCAGAGCCTTCTCCATGCTCACGGTCGCGGCCTGCGTCGTACGGACGTTCGCGCGCACCGACATCATCATCCCGGCATAACCGGCGACCCCGGAGCATCCGGCGCCGATCACGAAGCCGAGGGCCACATGCCCGCCCAAAAGCGCGAACAGCAAGATGGCGACGACGATCCCGACGATCCCGATCGTGGTATACTGGCGGTTGAGATAAGCCGAAGCGCCCTCTTGAATCGCGCCCGAAATCTGTCGCATGCGATCATTTCCGGTATCGGCGGAAAGAATTTGTTTGGCAGCCACAACACAATATAACAGAGCCAGAATCCCGCAAAGCGTGATGACTAGAGAGATGAGCGACATTACAACCTCACTTTTGATATTTTTAGGATCAACGCACCCGGATCAATCCGGAAAACCGTAAAACCGTTTCTCAACCGGCTTACTCGACAGGACTTGTGGGTTTAACCCACTGAAACGCGTGGCAATTCGTTTGTCCCGGACCAGATTGTAAAAAATTACAACAGGCCTCTCCATTAGCCTTCAATGGCCAAAAGATCATGCGTTATACGTTGCCCGCAAGGCCTCGGCAAGACATTTTTTTGGCGGCCGGAACACCGGCCGCCAAACAAAGATACATCGCGTTTTTTAAGTGCAAAGATATGGAATTAACGAATATACAAGGCAAGGAACCGGGGCTGAATTAATCGTCCCCGCCATCCTTCTCGGCAAGTTCCAAAACGTCATCCGCATTGTCGTTGGACGAACGTTTTCTAACCTTGGGAATGGTGCGCTCAAGTTCATCAGGAACGAACATCACACCACCGGACGCAGAAGCATAGGCTCTCATTAGACCCTCCCGACGTTGTCGTCATTGCATGGGCTTATGTGAGAGATATTTTACGGCGCGCCCCGCCCCTTCTCCAAACAAACGATGCGCTGCAAAGCACAAATAATGTGACGCACCGCAACGAAAATCCGGACAAAAAAGAACGGGGAGCGGCACAAGTCCGCCCCCCGTCCCAAATTCCGACGTAAAAGCTTAGCCGGTAACCTTAAGGTTAGCAGCAGCTTTTTTACCGCGATTTTCGCGAATCTCGTACTGGAGCTTTTGCCCCTCTTTGAGGGTCTGCAAACCGGCCGCTTCGACAGCCGAAATGTGAACAAAGACATCCGGGCCGCCATTATCGGGCACGATAAAGCCAAATCCCTTGTTCGGGTTAAACCATTTTACGACACCACTTTGTTCCATCTCGAGAACTCTCCAAAAATAAAAAATTAAAACAAGCTCTTTAGAAATGCTCGAGCTTTAGTAAAAGCACAGAAGTTCCAAAGATCAATGACAGGATTTAACGGTTTTTTTGCCCCTTCGCAACAAGAAATTCATCCCAAAAGGCAACCCAAGGGCGTTTAGCCTATGGATAATCCCTCCCGCGCCCGCCCGATCGGCTTCATTTGCCCCCGGAAAGCTGTTAGCGTGGCAGGAGTCACAGTCGCCCGCGTCCGGCGCGGCCCCTTACGTCCTGAGTGTAAAAGCGGCATCTGAAGCATGAACAAAAGCGCAGACGTTCTGGAGCGTTCGGCCATCCCCGCAGGAAAAGTCTTCCTCAAGGCGGGGGAGGAAAATTCGCGCGCCTACGTCATCCAAGCGGGCCTCATTATATCTTTTATGGAAATTAACGGCCGCAAAATCGAAGTCGAACGCCACGGCCCCGGAACCATTATCGGCGAACTCTGCCTCATGGTGGACGCGCCGATCGTCCTCAGCTATGAGGCGCTCGAACCCACGACCGTGGTCACGATCACGCGGCAGGACTTCCAGAAACGCCTGACCCGCGTGGATAAGACGGTGGTCAAGATCCTGACCCACACGGTCGAAAAACTCGCCGCGCACGAAAAGGTGGAGATCGAAAAGGCCATCAAACGGTCCGAGATCGACGACATGGCGCAGGCCCTCGCCCTCTCCATCCTCAAAAGCAGGAAACTGAGCGTGGATCAGCAGATTGAATACGAACGTATGATCCTCCCGCCCATCAACGACATGATCAAGGCGATCAAGCGCTTCAAGGAAGAGACGAGCGCTTAGGGCGCCCCGCCCCGCTCGCAGCAAGGGACGCAGGGCATGACCCGACTAACTTTTTGCCAAGCTCTACCACGGCAACGGGCAACCATTGCACAAAAAAGACCCACAAAACGCGCATGCCTCTCGATCCTCGTCAGTCATAGGGCGCCCCTCCCAAAACATCAGGTTCTCGTGCGCCTTTCTTTCAGCCACAAATCCGCTTGTGAAGGAAAAAACAATCTCGGAACTTTCGCCTGTAGCACGGTCGTTATCTGACAAATCATCTTTGTGACTATCATTGTATATGGATTCCTCAACATCTATTCGCTCGAAGCGCGCATCAATAGCTACTCGCAAGTGATCCTGATCAATAACTGTTACCGTTAGTTGTCCATCAACGGCAATTCCATACATAACCGACCCTCGTCCCTCTCTACCATACGAACGATAGTAGCCGACGAGTTCAGTGAGGTTGTATGTTTTGGATTCATTGTTTTTCAACTTTTCTTTCGGCAAAACCATCGTTAGGTCTTCAGACCACATTCGATGTCTTTCGGTCCGATTTTGCATCTTCGCGAACACCCTTACGCCGATAACTCGTTTGCTACCCGTGACTATGTCGTGCATGCTAGGAAATCGAGCCCTCCCATCAAGCTCACGCAACAAATCTAGAACACTACGCTTACTGTCCGCTGAAGCGTAAGGCTCAAGGAGATCGGCATTATCAACGAAATAGTAACTTTCATGAGTCGCAGAAAGTCGTTTATCAGAATCCGCCATCACTTTCGTTGTTTGCGAAACCACGAAAAGCGCGAGAATAATTAAGCCGCTGCTTACGATTAACTTTAGCGTCATCAGGCAGTCGGACACAGAATAGGTCAGCACTTCCGGAGAGCCTGCGTCGATCTGCGCCAGCGGCTCCCCGTTCAACCCGTCCCGCCCGCCGGCGGCTCGCCCTCGGCCTTATCCTTATGCGGGCAACAGCTCTGGCCCTCTTTGGAGGAACAGCCCATCACGCGGCCCATGAGCGAGAGCAGCACCGCCCCGATCATCAGCACGGCGAAGCTCACCCCGACCTTCACGAAGGTTTGCCCCGAGACGCTCTCGGGAAACCAGACATAAGCCAGCGCCACAATCATCAGCGAGACCACCAGAAAACCGCTGAGAACGACGATATAAGACGGCACACTTTTCATGTTAATCCCCCTCAAAAAACGGGCCGTTGAACCAGAAACCCGTGTAAAAAGTGTACTCCTAAGGGTTAAAATAAACAAGCACAGGACAACTTAAACCGGGCCGGACAGAACCTCATGCGCAAAAGCTATGAACACCATGCACAGCTCTCAGCCTACTATTTGGAGGACAGCTTTGTGCTGGCGATCACGGAACGTCAAGGCAGGTTTGAGTTTGAGATTGAGGCCGTCCTGACGCCGGAGCACAAGGACTATAAAAATCCCAAACCGTCGGAACAGCATTGCTATAAAAACATAAAACTGATTTTTGACGAGATTGAACGACTTACGTGGGAACAAACCTCATTTAAGGGATATAGGGACGCGAGCGGAGAGGTTGACTATGGAAATATTGACGTTTTTACATTCGATGGAGACTCCTACGAACTTGAAGGCGACTGGGGCAAACTAAAAATAACGACCCGCAAGCTTTGGGTCGAAGAAAAAGAACAAAACTAGAACATTTTGCCGTTTCATGCTATAAACGGGTAATGACGATTCCCGCCCCCAAGCACACCGCCGATCCCCTGAAAGCCCGGGGCGCCGCCGCCAACCCGGTCGGCCGCTTCGAAAAACTCGATCTCAGCGCCAAGGATTCAAGCAGCGCCGACTGGCCCGGCGACCCGGAAGAGGATTCGCCCCGCCCGCTTAAAACCGAATTCTTTCGCGACCACAGCAAATCCGTGCTGGTCTATAACGACAGCCCCGACATCGGCCCCGGCGTGATGCTCAACCCCTATCGCGGCTGCGAGCACGGCTGCATCTATTGCTTCGCACGCCCCAACCACGAATATCTCGGGCTCTCCGCCGGGCTGGATTTCGAAAGCAAAATCTTCGTGAAAACCGAGGCCCCCGCCCTGCTCCGCCGTGAACTCAACGCGAAGAAATGGACCCCGCAGACGATCGCCCTGAGCGGCGTGACCGATTGCTATCAACCGATCGAACGAAAGCTCAAACTCACCCGCAAGTGTCTGGAGGTGCTGGCCGAATTCCGCAACCCTGTGGGCCTGATTACCAAAAACCACCTCATCACCCGCGATCTGGATATTTTACAGGATATGGCGCGCTGGAACGGGGTAAGGGCCTATATCTCACTGACCACCCTCCAACCGGACTTAGTCCACTTGATGGAACCGCGCACCTCCGGCCCTGCCGCTCGCCTCCGCGCCATCGAAACCTTGGCCAGGGCCGGAATCCCGGTGGGCGTGATGGCCGCCCCCGTCATCCCCGGCTTGACCGACCATGAACTGCCCGCCCTTCTAAAGGCCGCGAGCGAGGCCGGAGCGCAAAGCGCGGGCTATATCGTGGTGCGCCTCTCCCATGGCCTGAGGGAGCTCTTTCAGGACTGGCTGGAGCAAAATCTGCCGCTCAAGAAAGACCGCGTTTTGGCCCGTATCCGTGACCTGCGCGGCGGAAAATTAAACGATACGCGCTGGGGCGTTCGCAAAACCGGCGAAGGCCCATACGCCGACCTGATCGCCCAAACCTTTAAACAGAATGCGAAAAAATACGGCATCGACAAAACGGCCACGCCCCTCTCCACCGCGCACTTCCGCCGCATCCCTGAAGACGGCCAGCTGAGCTTCTTTTAGACGCACGGCCAGACTTTTTGGCGCTTGAACGCGACCTATGGTAACATTTCCCTTATGCAGGCAGAGTTCGGTAAAAATTCGCACATAACCGTAAGGCAAATCGGCCAACACGATTGGGCGGAATATCGCGATTTTTATAAAAGCCTCAGCGATCCGCATCATTTCAGCGGCCTTCTGGCCGGAAAGGACTGGGAGGATCCCGCAACATGGCAGGAATTGCTGAAAGCAACAGCCGCACAGGATGGATTCGTGATGTTCGGCATGTATGACCGGGACAAAATGATCGGGCAGACCTCGATCCAGATGGTAAACTCCAACGGGAAAACAGCCGCCCTCCTCGCCGGATCGGAAATCGCCGACGATTATCGCGGGCAAAGACTGGTTGATAAGCTCTATCAGGCGCGCCGGGAATAACCGTCCCATTAGAAAAAGAATCTAAAGAATGGCAGAACGTAGAAAAAATTATAGAAAACACCAAGTTAGGTGAGCCAATAAAAATTGACGGGATATTTTACCCTAACTACGGGTTAATGTTTGTTACAGGAGAGGGATATGGATCTGTTCCAGAAAAAGTTCCATAAGAAATTCCAGAAGAATAATTATCTATTTTTTATTTTCATTATTGGTTTGCTTCCAGTTTCAGCTCACTCGTCCGAATCAAAGTTTGATATCGAGAAGGGCATGGGTCAGCTAATTTGTTTACATGACCGACTG
>JAANMX010003605.1_pt1 | contig 13381 bp, 13 predicted proteins | sample 7279681 | NCBI WGS metagenome assembly JAANMX01 (sample SAMN14094542, study PRJNA606508) | bioreactor metagenome | isolation source: A lab-scale SPAN reactor treating ammonium-rich wastewater day 351 | place: Ireland: Galway | collected 2018-01-01
CACTTAAAATTTACCCACATTTTAACAGCCACATTCAACAACGATCATGAAAATAATTATATAAAAACAAGTCAACACTATTCAGGGATTGGCATGTTGAATGCTGGATGAGCGAAACTAGCCACGATTCAAATAAAATCAGCGAAATCAGGGCAATCTGCGTGAGTTTTTTACCACAGAGTGCACAGAGATTTAACGGAGGACACTGGGAAACTTTTGTGCATGGAGTTTTTACCACAAAGGGCACAAAGGTTTACACGGAGGGCACTGGGAACATTGACCAATGAAGCACCAATAAAAATCCTTCAAGAGGCATCCCACATCAAACATCCCGCATCCAGCAAAATTTCATATTTTTGCACAAAATTCTTTCCCTTGAAAAAGAAAAAACAGGATTTCAGCCATCTTTCCGCCAAACAGCCTATTGGGATTTTCGATTCCGGTGTGGGAGGTTTGACGGTTGCTAAGGAGATCAAAAGACTTTTACCTCACGAGGATCTTATCTATTTCGGTGATACCAAGCACCTTCCGTACGGAGAAAAATCGAGGGAGGCGATCGTGGGTTATTCCACCAAGATCACCAGTTTTCTTCTTGAGAAAAACTGCAAAGCGATCGTAATTGCCTGCAATTCTGCCACGGCTAATGCTTTAAAAGAAGTTTTGGAACTGGTTGATGAAAAAGTTCCGGTCATCGATGTGATCAATCCTGTCGCCGAAAAAGTGTCATATGAAATTCACAACAATGTGGGCGTGATTGCCACAAAAGCGACGGTAAATTCAGGGCTTTATAAAAAATCGATCCGTAAGCACAATAAATTTATTAAAGTGGACGAACTGGCGACGCCGCTTCTGGTGCCGGCGATTGAGGAAGGTTTTAAAAACCATCCGATTACGCATTCCATTATCTATAACTACCTCAGCAACAGTAAGCTGAAGAATATCGAAACTTTAATTCTGGGCTGTACGCATTATCCGCTGCTGATCGATGAAATCCGTCAGTATTACGGAAACCGCGTGAGGGTCATCGATTCACCGAGTATTGTTGCGAACCAGTTAAAGATGATTCTGGAAAAGCACCATCTGCTGAATAATAAAAATCCGGATCCGAAATACCAGTTCTATCTTTCGGATCTTACCAAAAATTTCGAGAAAATATCAAAGAAATTCTTTGGTAAGTCGATCGATTTGGAGCTGAAAGTGCTTTGATGTGGGGATGCTGGGTGTTGGATGTTAGATGCTTGCTGCTGGAGTCGAAGCTTGAAAATTTAAAGCAAGGAATTTTTAATGGGATTTAGTCTCGCTGATGATGCAGATTTTATCAGTAAACAACTAACCCACTAAACCTTAACCTCAACCTAAATCTCAACCTTAACCTAAATCTCAACCTTAACCTCTTTTATGGTTCCGTAATTTTATGATTTGTTGATGTGATGAAGCGGCCTCACTAAATCACTAAATCAGTAAACCACTAATCCACCAGCCCACTAAACCTGAACCTTAGCCTTAACCTGAACCTTATTCTCACCCTCAACCCCAGAGTGCACAGAGGCTTCCACAGCGCATTGAGATTGTAGTGTGCCTTCTGTTTTATTTACACCGCTCACCTTTTTTGGTCTTTTGAACAGCTCAAAAGGCAGGGACTTTTGTCACTATTGCGGTAAAGACCTGAAGAGCAATTTCCTTCTCAGCCCTAATCCTTATCGTCAACCTTATCCTCAGCCTCCGCCTCAACCTCATTCGGTTTAAAGAAAGAGAAACTCACATTTCCGTATTTTCTCGTGTCCAGCAAGTTCGGGTGCTGCAGCTTCATGCGGCTTTGGTGTTCGAGAATGAAAACACCGTTTTCCTTAACGTAATTATTGTTCAGCACCAGCGAAATCAGTTCCTCATATTTTTTTTCCTCCATATCAAAAGGTGGGTCAGCCACGACAATCTCATACGATTTGCGGTTTCGGTTCTTTTTTAAGAATTCAAAAACGTCTCCCCGGTTTACTTTAACCTGCATCGCCATTTCCAGTTCTGCGGCGGTGGCATGAATAAATCCCGAGTGTTTCGCGTTCATTTCTACGGAATTCACATCATTGCAGCCTCTGGACGCAAATTCAAGTGATATGGAGCCGATTCCGGCAAAAAGATCGAGCACTGAACTTGATGCGATATCAAGGTCAAATCGGTTTTCAATAATGCTGAAGAGCGCTTCCTTTGCAAAATCGGTGGTAGGTCTTACTTCAAAATTTTTGGGTGCGGAAATTCTTTTGGATTTCCATTTTCCGGATATAATTCTATACATAATGTTGGGTGTTGGGTGATGGGTGTTGGGTGTTAGATGTTGGGTGATGGGTGTTGGGTGTTAGATGTTGGGTGTTGGGTGATGGATGATGGGTGTTTAATCAAGTTTATTTCTAAACGCGATGATGTGATTCATTATTTTAAAGGATTCATTGTATAATGCTGTAAATGCCTCTTCTGTAATATACCTTCTGTTTTTAGCTTTATAAAGGCAGGTGACAACTTCTGAAATGGAACGTATGGAATATCCTAAAAACTTTCGGAATTCTGCGTTGCTTTGCAGAACGCTTCCCTCAGCGATATTTAAAGCGACAGAATCTACAGCCCTTCTGATCTGTGACGTAAGATTAAATTTTTCGTCATCTGGAAATGTTTTCGAAAAAGCAAAAATCTTTTCTCCGAAAGTCATTGAGTCCTGCCAGATAATTAATTTTTCAAATTTAAAACTCATGGTACAAGTTGTTGGGTGGTGGGTGCTGGTGATGGGTGATGGGTGTTGGGTGTTGGGTGTTGGGTGATGGATGGTGGGTGTTGGGTGTTGGGTGATGGATGATGGGTGTTTAATCAGGTTTATTTCTAAACGCGATGATGTGATTCATTATTTTAAAGGATTCATTTGGGAACGAAACTTTTCTTACATCCCGCATCCATCACCCCACATCCAGCCGATATTACCCATTCATTACAAAATTCCGCTTCGGGATGTTATCAAAAACAATCTTCAGATGCTTTACGAATTTTCTGAGTTCAGTAATGAAAGTCTCGTTTTCTGTGGTTTCACCGTACACGAAAAAGTGCGTTTCATTAATTCCGAACCCGATCTTGCTTAAGGTGAACATGATGAAATAAAGAAAATCAACTTCGGAATTCACGTCCAGATTGTTATACAGCACCATTTTCTTCTGGTCGAAGGCGAAAAACTCGCATTGGTGATGATAAAGGTTGATATGGATTTCCTTCTGATTTCTGAGGTTCAAGGACTGCAGGAATTTTTCGCCTGAGAAGTTAAATTTCGCCGGAATGTTCTTTTCTTTGATCTGCCCGTAATATTTTTTAGGAAAGGTATAATAAAACTGAACGCCCAATTTTTTGTTGACAGAAAGCATCAATTCTTCATTTTCTCTGTCTACAGGCGCATTAAAAGCAATTAAATCGTACCCCAGATCGTGTTCTGAAAATCCCTGAGGCATTACGGTGAAGTGGTTCAGCGCAGAGACTACAGAGATTTCGCTGAAGTTTTTCTTTGCCAGGATTTCATCCAGTTTTTGGGCGACTGTTTCGCCCGGATTTTCTTCCTCAGCAAAATAAGAATGTTCCTCTAAAACGGTTTTGTTTTTGGAAATCTGGTACTGCAAACCGTCTTTGATGAAAAGTAGAGCAAGTTTCTGCATAATTTTGGGTAGTGAGCAAATTTACTAAAAAAAAAGAAGTGTTTGATGCCTGTTGTTTGGGTGCGGGATGCGGGAGGTTTATGATTTGTTGATGTGATGATTTGTTGATGTGATGAGGCGGCGGTGAATGGTTTTGCTGATTTGTAATAGGGTAGCATCCCACTAATCCACTAACTCAGTAATCCCCTCAACCTCAACCTTAATACCTGACTGCAGTCATAAATCAATCACGAGGAATGCATTACTTTTACATAAAATAATTCAATGAAAAATCTTCTTATCATTTTCCTTATGTTGTCAGGAATTAGCATCAGTTCCCAAACAAACCAACAGAAAGCCCAGATTGTCGAAGCAGCGTGCGGACAATGCCAGTTTAAGATGCAGGGGAAAAAAGGATGTGACCTTGCTGTAAGAATCGGTGGGAAATCTTATTTTGTTGAAGGCACAAAAATCGATGACCATGGTGACGCCCATTCAAAAGAAGGGTTCTGCAACGCGGTCCGGAAAGCTGAAGTCAGCGGAGAAGTAAAGGACGGAAAATTTGTAGCCACGTCCTTTAAACTGCTGCCTGCGGAGAAAAAGTAAGAATGCTGGATGCTGGGTGTTTGATGCTGGATGTTGGGTGCTGGATGTTTGGTGCGGGAAGCCGGGTGCTTGAGTAGTATAGTGGGATAGTGGTTTAGTAGGATAGTAATGAGCAGTTTCGGGTAGACCATTCACCCACTCAATCACTCTTCCCCTCCTCACCTCAGCGTCACCATCACGCTTCCTCTCTGATGGTAGAAAAAATCATGGTCATCGAACTCCAGATTTGTCTGTCCGACAAGGTAATCGTGTACCATCCGCTGTAACACGCCGTCACCGATGCCATGGATGATTTCGAGTTTCTTGAGGTTATTGTTCCGGCAGAATGCAATGGTTTCCTCCAGTTTTTCTTTCTGGATGAAAATTCTTTCAAACGCGTCGTAATCCGAAGGGTTTTTCACCAGGTTTTCGAAATGTAAATCGAGTACGAGGTGCTTCCTGTTATGTTTTTTTGAGAGCGGTTTCGGGGCCTCGGCTTTGCGCACTATCACCACGTTTTCATAAATCTCCGGATTCTGAAGAACGACTTTTTCTTTACGTTCCTGATGCGTAAATCCGTGTTCATCCTTAAAGACCACCACTGCTCCTTTTACAGTTGTAATGGTGCCTTTAAGATCGTCATCAATGACCGATATTTTATCGCCGATTTTCATGAGTGGATTGAATGAGGCAAAAATAGGGAATTCTTGGGGATGTTTGGTGATGGGTGATGGATGTCGGGTGAGGGGTGCTGGAAGTTGGATGAAGATCGCAATTTGATAATTTGATGAAGTGGCGATGGATGGTTTGATCATCTGATAAGGTAGGTGACCCGCGATTAATTGGGCTCACCAAAATCACGCGACCACTCCTTCACTTGCCTTCACCCATCATCCTTCACCCCGCACCCATCAAGGTACCCATCATTCATCCTCTGCCGATGCCTGAGGGTCTCGAAGGCGGAGGAAGAGGGAAGCTGATAGGATAGGTTGATTTGATAATTTGTTGATGTGATGAAGCGCCGGCCTCACCAAATCACTAAACCACCTAACCACTCCTTCACTTGCCTTCACCCATCATCCCGCACCCAACACCCCACTGAATTCAAATAAGTCCTGAACTTTCTCTGAAATGTCCCAAATTCTTACCGAAAAATTTCCGTAATTTTGGATGCTTACAATCATTCATCAATAATTTTACAGAATATGGATCCAATTTTCGACCTCATCGAACAGGAAAAACAAAGACAAACGCACGGAATTGAACTTATCGCTTCAGAAAATTTCGTTTCAGATAACGTGATGAAGGCTATGGGCAGTGTCCTCACCAACAAATATGCGGAAGGCTATCCCGGCAGACGCTATTACGGCGGCTGTGAAGTGGTGGACGAAGTGGAAACGCTGGCCATCGAACGTGCAAAAGAGCTTTTCGGCGTAGAATATGCGAATGTTCAGCCGCATTCCGGTTCTCAGGCCAATGCTGCGATCTATCTTTCTGTCCTTAAGCCGGGTGATCAAATTTTAGGGCTTGATCTTTCCATGGGCGGACACCTTACCCACGGGTCTTTCGTTAACTTTTCAGGAATTCAGTACAACGCCAATTTCTATGGTGTAGACCGTGAAAGCGGACTGATCGATTATGAAGCCATGCGCCAGAAAGCTTTGGAAGTAAAACCTAAAATGATGATCGCGGGTTATTCTGCGTATTCCAGAGATATTGATTTTAAGAAATTCCGTGAAGTGGCAGATGAGGTAGGTGCGACACTTTGGGCTGATATCGCGCATCCTGCAGGATTAATCGCGAAAGGGCTGCTGAGTTCGCCTTTCGAACACTGTCATGTCGTTACCACCACTACCCATAAAACCCTGAGAGGTCCGAGAGGCGGTCTTATTATGATGGGCAAAGATTTTGAAAATACTTACGGACATAAAACTCCCAAAGGCGAAACTAAACTCATGAGCGCGGTGCTCGACAGTGCGGTGTTCCCGGGAATTCAGGGCGGTCCGCTCGAGCATGTCATCGCTGCAAAAGCGGTGGCGTTCGCCGAAGCTATTGATCCGAAATTCGAAACCTACGCAAAACAGGTCGTAGCCAATGCCCGCGCCTTAGCTAAAGCAATGACCGAAAATGGTTTTGATATTGTAAGCGGCGGAACCGACAATCACCTGATGCTCGTAGACCTCAGAAACAAAAACGTCAACGGTAAGGAAACCGAGAAAGCGCTGGTAAAAGCCGACATCACCTGCAACAAAAACATGGTGCCTTTTGATGATAAATCAGCCTTCACCACTTCGGGAATCCGTCTGGGTACCGCTGCCATCACCACGCGCGGACTTAAAGAAGACGATATGGCCACGATCGCCGGACTCATCAATGATGTCGTAATGAATCTTAAAGACGATGCCGTTATTTCCGATGTCCGCAAAAAAGTGAATGCGCTGATGAATGCGAAGCCGCTGTTTCAGTATTAAAGAGGTTGAGGTTGAGGTTGAGGTTGAGGTCGAGCATCGCGGTTCGGAGTGGAAATTAAATTTTTAGATCAGTAGAGGTAGTAGCCTAACGCAGGGTGAGGTTAAGGCTGAGGCTGAATGGTGCAATTGCTCGTCGAAAGGAGTTTTAATATAATTTATAAAGTTGCGGAATGCATGATAAGGTTAAGTCTGGGGCCCAGCTGCACGCTTAGTGTTAAAAAGTTAAATTTAATAAAGTCGTTACTTAACCTAAACCTCTTAATCTTAACCTAAAACTTAACCTCAACTCATGTACACAGATTTTACCCAGATGCCGGTGTGGAGGAATGCAATGGATATTGCAGTGGAAGTATTCACTATTTCAGCGGCGCTTCCCAGAAAAGAAGATTACGCCCTAACATCTCAAATCCGTAGATCCGCTGAAAGTATTTCCTCCAACATTTCTGAAGGCTTTGGACGGGGCGGTGATAAGGAAAAGGTGATGTTTTACAGGTTCGCGCGCGGTTCTGCGAACGAGACTAAAAATCATCTCATTTATGGTGTGCGGGTACTGTATTTCGAAAAACAGGAGTCATTGGCTATTATCGCTAAGGTCGAAGATGTGGTATATGAACTTAATAAAATCATCAAAACTCTGGAGAATAAACAAAAATAGCCTTATCCTTATCCTCAACCTTATCCTGAACCTGAACCTTAACCTTAACCTTAACCTTAGCCCTTGGAACACAAATCCTACACTTTCCTTGAAATCAAACAAAAAATGGCTGCGTACTGCAGTTATCAGGACCGCTGTCACCAGGAGGTAGAGCAGAAGATGCGTGATTTTCTGCTGATTCCCGAGGCGAAGGAAGAAATTCTCCTGTACCTCATGCGGGAGAATTTTCTGAATGAAGAACGGTTCACCCGAAGCTATATCCGCGGCAAATTCTATATCAAATCCTGGGGACGCAATAAGATCCGCAATCACCTCAAGTTTAAAGGCGTCCCGGAGAAACTCATTAACAGCTGTTTTAATGAAATTGATGATGCGGATTATGAAAAAACACTGGTGAAAATCTATGAACAGTATTACTCACGCCAGACCGGCAAGGAATACCAGAAGAAATCGAAAACGGTAAAATACCTGCTTGGGCGTGGTTTTGAGTACGAGGAGATTCTCAAGGTGAGTGGTTGAGTGGTTTAGTGGTTTAGTGGGTGAGTGATTGGGTGGTTGGGTGGTTTAGTGGGTTGGTGGTTGAGTTTTTGGGTGATTGAGTTTTTGAGTATTTGAGTATTTGAATAGTGATGAGGTTTTCCATCCCACTTTGTCAAAGTTCTGTTCACACGGATAAATACTTTGACAAAGTTTAAGCAGTGACAAGGGGTGTTTTTAGTGGGTGAGTGATTGTGTGGTTTAGTGGGTTGGTGGTTGAGTGATTGAGTTTTTCGGTGATTGAGTTCTTGAGTATTTGAATAGTGATGAGGTTTTCCTTCCCACTTTGTCAAAGTTCTGTTCACACGGATAAATACTTTGACAAAGTTTATCCTGTCACTGGTTTTTGCACCCAGCACCCTACTAAACTACCAAACCACTATACCACTCAAAAACCCTCTGCCCTTCGGGAGTCTCAGGCATCGGTAAAGTATGATTGCTGAGTGATTGAGTTCTTGAGTATTTGAATAGTGATGACGTTTTTCTTCCCACTTTGTCAAAGTTCTGTTCACACGCATAAATACTTTGACAAAGTTTATCCTGTCACTGGTTTTTGCACCAGCAACCAGCAACCAGCATCGCGGATAAGTATTTTGACAAAGTTTAACTCTTAAAGCTTAAATTTTACCGATTCAGCACCCTTTAACTAATCCACTAATCCACCAACCCACTAACCCGGTTTAATTAAAGTTAATATGCCGTGGAACGAAAAAAAATGCCCATTATTGAAATAATTTTAATTAATTTGCACAAATATTAATGCAATAACTAATCGCTATCTCGACAGATATGAAAAAAATAATTAGCGTTCTTTCACTGTTCATGATCGTGGCAGTAAACGGGCAAACATTCAAGTATGGAGTTACCGGGAACTTCCACCAAGGCTCGGTTGCGGGTGTTCATGATGTGTCCAAAGGTAAATTTGGGGGCGGCCTCGGCGGTTTTGCACAATGGTCTCTGGTAGAAAATGATGTTTTTGATTCTGCGTGGCTTTACCTGATGCCACAGATTGAATACCATATGGGAGGAGAATTCGCCAGAGCAGAAGAAGAAAAATTCGGTATCCAGAAATATTATTATGATTATGTTGCCATGCAGGTTTATCTGAAGTGGTTTTTCCATAAAGGGAATATGAAAAGGGATGTGTTTCTTTTCGCCGGACCAAGAATTGAGTATATGGTGCGGGAGGATAAAAAAGTAGATCCTGCTTATGATGCACTCTACTATCAATATAATTTTGATGATGAAGTTAAGAAATTCGGGTATGGTGTGTCGATGGGAATCGGACTCAAGGTTTCGCAACAGGTAGAGACCTTCATGAGGTTCGACCGCGGATTCAGTAAAGTTTATCCAAAAAACACTATTAATAATACCTATAACCGAATGCTGGCCATCGGAATTAATTATTATCTGAATGAAAACTGGTGGTAACCAGTTACTTTAAACTGAGATTACAGCCTATTTACATATCTTTACCTTTGTAATCTTAAAACCAACCCATGACTAAATACGCATTAGTATTCGTACTATTATGTCTTTTCCTGTTCTCCTGTAAACCGAAGAAAAATATTGTTTACCTATCGAACGATAATTTTGAACAGGAGGTTTCGCGTGCCAAATATTCCGGCTTACATATCCAGGAAGGAGACCAGCTCCAGATCCTCGTGTCCGCATTCGATGAGATTGCGGTAAAACCGTTTAATCTGGGCACGATGAGCCAGACCGGGAATGTGGCCTCCTCCAGTACAAATACCAATACCGTGAGCAGACCAAGTGAATATACCGTGAGCAGTGACGGGACCATTGTGTTTCCGGTTCTCGGTGCAGTTTACTGCAAAGGCATGACGAAGCAGCAGCTTAAGGAAGACCTGGAAAGCAGGCTTAAAAGATACCTTACCGATCCTCTGGTCACCATTACCCTTACGAACTTCAATATCAGTGTGTTGGGTGAAGTAAAACAACCTGGTCAGAAAACAAGTCCGAATGAAAAACTTAATATCTTTCAGGCCATTGCGCTGGCAGGAGACCTTACCTACGATGCGAACCGTACGAATGTGAAGCTGATCCGGACTTCCGAGGCTACCGGTAAAGATGAGGTGGTGTCCCTCGACCTGTCGGAAGCCTCCATTATGAATTCTCCCTATTACTATTTACAGCAGAATGATATCCTCTATGTAGAGCCCGACCGCAACAAGCAGGTGGCGGTAAATAATGATTCTGCGACCGATAAATGGATCCGGTATGGGGGCGTGGCGTTAGGGATTGTTACGCTCATCATTACCTTAACCCGAAAATAAAATTCATGGAATTGCTAGAACAGTCGGGACAGGGTCCTGTACAGCGGGTCAAACCGATCAATATCAAAAAACTCCTTTTAAAGTATCTCCGGAAGTGGCCTTGGTTTCTTCTCAGTATGGCATTATTCTATACGGCCGCAAAGGTTTACCTGCGCTATACTGCCCCTCAGTATTATACAAAGACCTCACTCAAGTTACAGGAGTCCAAAGGAAAGTCGAACGCGCTTTCTGATCTCAAAAATCTGGGTATGGGTGTAAGCGGTGACGAGGAACTGCAGGCGGAAACCACTGTGATCGTTTCCAAACCGATTCTCGGCGAAGTTGCGAAAAACCTGAACCTTGAGGTGAGTTTTTACAGCATTGGGAAAGTGATTGAAATTGAACTTTACAGGGATGCTCCTGTAACAGGCAAAATACTCAGTCTTAATAACGGAGATAAATTTTCCGGATCTTCCTATACGCTGAGTCCGGCAGGCCGCAATTCCTTCCGGCTTTCGGGGTCGTCTAAGGTTTACCCCTTTGGTATGCCCGTGAAAGTTCCTTTTGGAGTCATACAATTGGACGCGAAACCCGGAATCAGTCTTTCAGTTCCCGTAAAAGTGGTGTTCAGAAACCTCAAAAGAGTCGTCAGCACTCTTGAAAGCACTATCAACGTGAGTCTTCCCCCTAACAAAGGGATGCTGATGGAAGTGTCGATGGTGGGACCTGTCCCCCAGAAATCGGAGGATATCCTGAATGAACTTACCAACCAATATCTTATTGATGGGGTCAATGACAAAAATGAGGAGGCCCAAAATACGCAGAATTTTATCAATGACAGGCTGGCTATCATCACTGAGGATCTATCCGGCATTGAAGGCGAGAAAGAGGGTTTCAAGCGTGCCAATGAGATTGTAGACCTCGAAGCGCAGGCCAGTATGGCACTCAACAAGGCAGATGAAAACACGAGGCTGATCGTTGAAAAAAGCATGCAGCTTGATGTGGTCAATTCTGTGCTTTCAGCAGCCGGTTCAGAACAGCTTTTACCCTCAGGAATGGGTCTCTCCGCAGGTGCCGAAAGCAGCATTACGCAGTATAATGAACTCATGCTTACGCGCAACCGTGTCCTGAAGCAGGCCACAGGCGAGAATCCGGCTGTGGTTGAGATGAACAAGCAGATCGGTGCCCTCCGCAATCTCATCCGCAAGAACCTGATGGAAAGCCGCGAAACCCTGCAGCTGCAGATTGCACAGGCCAATGCCCAACTCAATGTCGCGAAAGGAAATATCAGCCGCTTTCCGGGACAAGAAAAAATGTTCAGAAGTATTGACCGGCAGCAGCAGCTTAAGGAGCAACTCTATCTTTTTCTTCTGCAGAAAAGGGAAGAGAATGCGATTACCCTCGCCGTTACAGCGCCCAAGGCTAAAATTGTGAACCCTGCTTTTACCACCGGTGTGGTGAAACCCAATTCCAGTCAGATTCTGTACGGTTCTCTTGCTGTCGGGTTCCTTTTACCGCTTCTGATATTGGTTGGATTACAGCTGCTCGATACAAAAGTCCACACCAAAGAACATATCCTTTCACAGGCACCTGATGCTTCGGTTATTGCCGAAATCCCTGAAAATACGACCGATGAGGTACTGATTCAATCTGCTGATTTCTCAGTATTTGCGGAATCATTCCGAATTCTGGCCTCCAGTCTGAAGTTTCTGCTGAAAGCGAAAGAACCTGAAGAAGGAGGAGTTATTCTGGTTACCTCATCTGTAAAAGGTGAAGGTAAAACCACGGTTTCCATGAATCTAGCCCTTACCCTAGCAGGAAAAAGCCGGACCCTCATCATCGGTGCGGATATCCGTAGTCCGCAACTGCACCGATATATTAAAGGAAATAAGGAGGGTCTCACGGACTATCTTATCTCCCGCGAAAAAGTTCCCGATCAGTTTATCATGCCGTCGGGACTCAGCGAGAATTTAGATGTTCTTCTTGGCGGTCAGCTGGCACCTAATCCTAACGACCTGCTGGATATGGTGAAATTTGATGATATGATTTCCTACCTCAGAACCCAATATGAATTCATCATTCTCGATTCGGCACCGGTGATGCTTGTCAGTGATACGCTGCACCTCATAGAAAACGCTGATGTGGTACTGTATGTTGCGAAATCTGATTTTACCGAGAAGGAAATGATTGATTTTGCAGCGGGCTTCCGACATGAAAACCAAGTGAAGAATATGGCCTTTGTTCTCAACAGTGTAAAACCGGAGGATACGAGGTATGGTACCAAACATGCCTACGGCTATTATTCGCAGACTCATGAGGAGAAACCGAAGTGGTGGAAGCGGTTTGGGATGTAGGATGATGGGTGCTAGGTGCTGGGTGATGGATGATGGGTGATGGATGGCCACGTGATAGAGTGGTTTGGTAGTTTAGTGATTGGGTGTTTGAGTTAGTTCTTAATGACCGGCTGGAGCTTACCTTTTTTCCCGGGTACATTCATTGATTTCAAAACTTATTTTATAGAAAGCACGCATATTCCCCTCCCTTGGAGGGGTGGCAGTTCACCGCAGGTGTACTGACGGGGTGGCGCTAAGGTGCTGGGTGTCTGATGCTGGATGCCGGGTGTTTGAGTGGTTTAGTGGTTTAGTGAAGGACGCTAGATGTCAGATGTTGGATGATTAGTGATAGAGTGGTTTAGAGGTTTAGTGAGGAATGCTGGGTGCTGGATGCTGGATGACTGCACCGTTACGGCTTCGCCGCGGCTCCTGCGGAGAGACAAATGCTATTGTTGATGATTCGGGAATTTGAAAGAATTATTTCGTCACGCTGTAAGAGTTTCATGTATAAATGAGCGGTTAATTATTGTTGCACCTTTTCGGTTCCGCCTTGGTGAAGCTCAATACTTCTGACTACTCAGTTGTTTAATGACCTAGGAGATTTTTGCGTTAATAAAAAGTTGCAATGCAGCGTTAACAAACCCGCCGAAGGCGTGGTTCGCCGATTCACATAAAGAAATAAACAGAATGAGGCAAAGATTTTTTGTCCGAAGCGCGGCCACACTTTGATTTGGGAAAACAATCGTCTTTCCGCGCAAGTTTAAATCTTTTAGCGGAATGTAAACTTTTTTAGCGAAAAGATTCAGTCTTGAAAACGAAGTTTCGACGATTCAAATGAAAAATAGAAAAAAAGAGTCATTTTTTT
>JAANMX010003609.1_pt1 | contig 13366 bp, 7 predicted proteins | sample 7279681 | NCBI WGS metagenome assembly JAANMX01 (sample SAMN14094542, study PRJNA606508) | bioreactor metagenome | isolation source: A lab-scale SPAN reactor treating ammonium-rich wastewater day 351 | place: Ireland: Galway | collected 2018-01-01
GTATAGGTCACAGGCTATAACGCTACCAAGATAAGTGAAAGCATCTGTCCATCTGGTTGACATGACAAAGGAGAAAAGATATGTTTTTCCGAAACTTCAGCCTTACTATTGCCTGCTTCCTGCTATTGGCCTGTACACCGGCTGATTGGCAAGTCGTGCGCGGCGCCACAGAATCCGGCCCGCCGGAAGATATAGTCATCGATACAACCGTTCAACGGGTTTACAACTGCGGCAGCGGCGGCGGCACAATCCATCTCACTACCCAACGTTCCCTGTCCATTGGGGAATCTGTTCATTGGGAAATCGGTGTGGAATTGGAAGGGGGCATCGGTCTGCCCGAACTGGGCGCAGAACTGCAAGCGGTCTACGGAGCAGGTTATGAGACCAGCGCTGAAACCGGGTTGGGCTGGCAACTTTCCGCCCAGCCCGGCGAATGGATTGAATATACCATCAGTTGGCGCGAAGTCTGGCAGCGAGGGGATATTCTCCTGCAAAGTGGTGGCCGACAACTACCTGTTTATTATCGCTTGCGCAAGGCTATTCGTTCGGAGATTGAGGAGAAGAAGCCGCTACCCTGTGAGGACGCCGCGGATGCTCCTGCCCCGGCAACGGATTTTCAGTTGACCATCCGGGGCTACGGCTTCCCGCCGGAGAGCATGACCAACCCGGCCCAGCGTCGCCAGGCCGCGCTCCTGGCCGCGCAGATGGACGCCAAGCGTAACCTGGCCGTCTGGCTGGCGGGGGAGGAGATCGACGCGGTTACAATTGTGGAGAACAATCAGGTGGCCAGCGACGAAATCCGCCGAGAGGTAAGCGCCTGGCTGGTGGGGGTACGCATTCTGAGTGAGGAATACGACGAGGCCAGCGGGCAGGCGACGGTGGAGATCGCGCCAACGTTGAGGGAATGACCACGAACAGGGGATGATGGGAACGATTCGCTCTGCGGGCCAATCGTTCCCGTCATCCTTTCACTCGCGGTCGGCTGAATCAGATTTGCAAATAGCTTAAATGGCGAAGGGGGCGTTATGAAGCATCGGAGGGTTGCATTTTTTGTGTTGTCATTGTTTCTATTGACTGGCTGCGTAGTTCCACAGCCGGTCGGCCAGTCGATTTCTGTCGCCACTGAAGATCAGACTGGGGTGACTCGATGCCGTTCACCGCTGGGTTACTCCGGCTCTCTCGACGATCTGCGGGAAGATCTGCTGCAAGAAGCCAAACTACAGGCGGTGGGTACTCTCTATGGGGAAGAGATCAGAAGTGTGACGGTAGTCACAAACTTTGTAGTCACAGAAGATCAGATCAAAAGTACTGCCATTGGGAAGGTCCGACTTCTGAATAATCCTGAATATCACTCGTCAGAAGCAAATCTTGGCGACGTCTGTATCAGTGTAGTTGTCTACACCACACCAGCGGATCGCCAGATATTTGCTCCAAAACGGATCGAAGGACGGAAATGCAATTTCACCGACCGAATTTCTGCGGAGAGGATAAAAGAGGCCAGTGAACAGGGGGCGGAGATCGACGCGCTTCACCGCTACAATACCCGTTTGCGGGACGTTTCCGAGGAACGGTTGCTCAAACTTCTGCAGAATGTTGAGTATAGCGAAAACGGGTATGTGCAGGACACCCCCACCTATTGCGTCACGCTGACAGCCGAGGTTCGACCGATTGTGGTTACGACACTCATCGAAGATATGGGAAAAACGACCTCGGCAGATGCTATTCCGCTACCTACACTACAGACCCCTGTCGTAGAAACACCGACGGCGACTGACACGCCAACATCTACGCCGACGCTAACTCCCACGGCCACGGCAACGCCTTCGCCGTTGCCAACCCATACACCGACAGCCACCGATACCCCTTCACCGATTCCTACGGTCACGCCGACGCCGACGCCAAAACCGACGCGCACGTCAACGCCGACGGGGACTCACACAGCCACGGCCACGCCTTCGCCGACCCATACGCCCACTGTCACGCCGACGCCGACGGCCTCTCCCACCTCCATGCCGACAGAGACGGCCCTGCCGACCTTTACACCCAGACCACCCACCCCGCGCCCGGTCAACCCGGCCACGCCAACGCCCCGTCCCAGCGGCAGTGAGTATGGCGCGCCCCAATTGCTGTCACCGGCGCATAATCAGCGTTTTGACGCTTCCACCACGCCCGTTCTTTCCTGGAGCGGTGGACCGTTGAAGCCCGGAGACCTGTATGTCGTTTGGATTCGACACTCTGGAGAGAAAAACTATTCGGATTATCAGGTGACAATCCAGGCATCCCAGACTGTTACTTCGTTCCTGCAAACTACAAATTGGCAAGATGGCTTTCCCTGGAAGGTGGCGGTCTGTCGTGGCGTTGTCGAGGAAAAGGGCTATCCGCAATTGCCCTGTACACTTGTCAGCCCGTGGAGCGCGGAACGCACCTTTTTCTGGGAGCGACCTCCCGATGGGAACGGACCCGCGCCCACATCCACCCCCTTTGGCTGAGCTTCTGGCACGCGGAGTGCTACCTGGTATCGAAGGAGATAAGATCCATGCGAACGATTCTGCTGCTCATCTGCCTGGTTGCCCCCCTCCTGTTGACCACAGGCGCGGGAAGTTGGAGCGCCGTCCGTCCAACTGCCTGCCCGGATCTCGTCCCCGGGCTGGCATTGAGCGACGACACTCTGGATGTGGGGCAGATTTTTGACGCCACCTTCAGCGCCACCAACAATGGGGATAGCACCACAGGCGGCTTCACTATCCACTGGTACATCGACCCGGCCACCCAGCCCCCCACCGTCGATACACCGGCCACCAAACATACCCGGCTGCTGGGGCTGTTGCCAGGCAAGAGCGGATCGTGGACCGAAGGCGGGCGCTACTCCTTCAACCAGCCGGGCCTGCATACTATCTATGTCTGGGTGGACAAGGCCAACGAAGTGACCCCCGAATGCGACGAGACCAACAATCTGCGGGGGTGGAGCTTTCAGGTAGGCCAGACTCCCGGCTGTGTGGTGGACGCCTTCGAGGCCGGCGGCGACAACGCGTGCAGCGCCGCGTCTCTGGCTGCCACTGACGGGAGTACCTACAACCACAACCTCTGCCCCTCCGGCGATGTGGATTGGGTCTACTTTCAGGGCCAAGCGGGGGTAGATTACCGGATTGTGGCCGATAATCTGGGCAGCGAGGTGGACCTGCTCGTTATGCCCTATGACAAATGCGAGGGCGCGCCCAGCCAGAAGGCCGACGCCGCGCTCTCGCCCTTTGTGGTTGTCAACTATCCCGTGGCCGAGAGCGGCCCCGTCTATCTGCAGATCCGCCACTACAGCGACACCCACCCGGTGGGGGATACGGGCTATCGCCTCTCGGTTACAGCCCGTTGCAGCGCCGACATCTACGAACCCGACAATCTCTGCCCGTCGGCCCGGGAGATGGGGGCCAATGGCCCTACCCAGCGCCACAGCTTTTGCGAGGCGGGCGACGAAGATTGGCTGCGCATCCCCGCGGTGGGCGGCCATAGCTACAGCCTCTCCACGGCCAACTGGGAGGCCAAAAGCCAGCCTCTCCTTCAACTCTACAATAGCTGCAGCGGCGAGCCGTTGCTCACCTCCTCGCCCCGGGGCAGCCTGACCTGGGACGCTGCCTCCAGCGCTCCTCTCTGGGTAAAGGTGAGCAACGGGACTGGCGGCCAGCCTGGGCTGCAAAGCGGCTACGATCTGGCCCTGACCCAATCCGGGTCGGTCAGCGGCCCCGAAGAGCCAAACGATCGACCGGACGAGGCCGGCTCCCTGGCCTCCAACGGTCCTTCCTACACCTACGCCGTGGATAGGCCCGGGGATCAGGACTGGTTCTACTTTGCCGCTACCGGCGGCCCCTATGCCGTGGAAACCTACAATCTGGACCCCTCGACCGATACCTATCTCTGCCTCTACCCAGACCTGCGGGGCAATGGATCGGCCCCGCCCCTTGCCTGCGACGACGACAGCGGCAGCGGCAAAGGCTCGCGCATCTGGCAGGCAAATCTGAGCGTAGGGCGCTACTATCTGCGGGTACGCCACTATCACCCCGAAGCGGGCGGTCCCCTGGCCGTCTACTCCCTGCGGGTGAGCGCCGGCGCGCCGGCGTGTACCAGCGATGCCTATGAACCGGACAACCAGTTGGGCGAGGAGCAGAAATTGGAGGTGGGTGGCAAGGCGCAGATTCACAACTTCTGTCCCGGCGGAGAGGCGGATTGGGTACATCTGCCCGTCTCTCTGCCTGGGGTCTACGATCTGCGGGCTGCCGCGATGGGGGATGACGCAGACCCGATCCTCGACCTGTATGATGTGGATCGCCGCACCCTCCTCTTCAGCAACGACGACTACCAGCCCGGTCTCTCCTCCCGCATCCTCTGGCGCTTTGCCCAGATCGGCAACTACTATCTGCGTCTGCGCGCCTTTGGCGGCCAGGCCGCGGGGCTGGGGACAGAGTACAGCCTTTCGGCGGCCCGCACCACCGAGACGCCTACACCCATTCCCATCACGCCCACCCCCACACCCACCAGCACGCCCACGCCGACAGTCACGCCTACCCCCTCGCCCACGCCTACCAGCGCGCCCCAGACGCTGATTCTCTACAACCGGGAGCGTATGGCCCGTTACTTTGGCGAAGCAGAGACGGAGGCGATGGTGCAGAAGTTGCGGGCATTGGCGGCCTACGCCAGCGCGCCCGGCCAACTGATGGACATCAACCGGACACCGGCTGTGCGGGCTGCCCTTGAGAATTGGGACGCCAATCCGACCCGAGTGGACGCGGCCAATCGGGTGGCCGACAACCTGCGCGCGCTGATCTGGGATACGATCAACCAGCAGCCGACGGTGGGTTTTCTGGTGCTGGTGGGCGATGACCGGGTGATCCCCTTCCGGCGTGTGCTGGATATTCTCCCCCGGAATGCAAACCTGCGGGAAGAAAATTATCGGGATGAGGGGGGCGCGCCCTATCTCTCGCCGCAAAGCCCAGTGGGGCGGGCCTTGCAGGAGAATTACTCCCTGACCGATGATTTCTATGCAGCCCGCTCGCTTCAATACCGGGGCGGGGCGACTCTCTATCTGCCCACCCTGCCCATTGGCCGCCTGATCGAAACCCCGGCAGATATCAATCGGGCTATCGATCTCTTCCTGACAGGTGATTCCATCCCCTTGAATCGGGCCTATCTGGCCGCCTTTGGCCCCCGGCTGGCAACAGCCCAAAGCGCCTGCGATCTGCTATCCAACACCTTCAGCCTGGGCAGCCGGATCGACTGCGCGCTGGTCAGGAACGATTGGGAGCGCAATGAATTCTTGCAGCGTCACCTGAACGAGGCCGCGGGCGGGGATCTGCATATGCTCTTTCTGCCGGGCAAGCACTGGCAGATGGAGCCACCCAGTGACAATCCGATTCAGAGCAGCGAAATTACCGGTGACCGTTTGCAGCGGGCAACGGTTCTATCGGCCATTTCCCATAGCGGGCTTGCCGTAGCCGATCCGAATCCCAACCCACTGGAACTGGCCCAGGCCTATGCTGCCCAGGGCGCGCTCTTTATCGGTTACAGCGGCTATGCGCCCCTCTATGACCGCAAGTCGGCCCTGGCCGGCGCTCTGCTGGAAAGCATCAGCCGCCAGATGTTCAACGGTGGCTGGCGCACTTTGGGCGAGGCGTGGCTCTATGGCAAACAGCACTACTGGGCCAATTCCCCTGCGGAGCCGGAGCCTCAGGACCCCTTCCTGGACGCCAAAGTGGTCCACAATGCCATCTTCTACGGCATCCCTATGTACCGTCTGCCCGCCACACTGAGCCGTGTGGATGAATTTCCCAGTGTGCCGCCGCCCCCGGTGGCGGCGCGCGCCGGCGGCAGCGGCCATTCCGCGGCGTCGTTGCGGCTGGCCCTGGTGGAAGGCTATCGCTGGGAGGCCCAGAGTCTGGGCAGCGAAGGCAGTTTCTATGAATTGGACGGCCACGCCCTCTGGTCGCCGGAACGGGCAGGCCAGCCCATCTTTGATCTGGACCTGCGCACCACCTCTCTGGGCTTCTACGGCGGGGCCCGGTCTGTGCTCTGGATGGGTGCTGTCTATAGCGACACCGCCAACTTCCAGCCCGTCTACGCCACCGTCCGCGGCGGCGCGGCGCGCGCGGAGGATCGGCAAGAGGCAGCCGACCCGCCTGAGGCGGCCCAGGGTTGGGAGACGCTCTTCCCGGCCCAGGTCAATGCGGCCGGTGATCGGCTGGCCGTTCAGTGGGGACAATTCGATCCATCGACCAGCCGCCAACGTCTCTACACCAGCTTCGATTTTGAGCTGACCTTCTCCGGCTCGGAAGATACGGCCGGGCCAGAGGTGCAGCACGCCAGCGCATCCACGGCCGGCCCCCGCATCAAATTAGAGGCCAGGGACCCCTCCGGCGTGGATCGGGTCATCGTTCTCTGGACCGACGGCGGCGGCCAATGGCGTCCGCTGGAGCTGGTCTATGACCGGTCTATGGACAAATGGACGGGGCTGCTCCCGGCCCGGGGAACTGTGGATTGGTTCGCCCAGGTGGTGGACGGCGCGGGCAATTTGACGCTGGTGATGGACAAGGGGAGTTTCTTCCATCTGGATTTGACGGTTCATTCGCTCTATTTGCCGGGGGTGAAGCGGTAGAGGGTGGCAGGTGGAAGGTGGAAGGTGGCAGGTGGCAGGTGGAAGGTTGTATCCCAAGCTTGTCGATGGATGACAGGACGGGATCATTTGCCATTCACCATTCGCTATTCACCATTCACCATTCATTATTACCCCTCTGCCAGCACAGATAGGAAGACGATAGAAAGAGGATAGACGCAATGCGTAAACAGATTCTATGGTTTGGAATGTTCGCAATGCTGCTGCTGATTTTTCTGACCGGGCAGCGGGTACTGATGGGGGCGGTTGGGCTACGCCCATCGACCGCGGCCAACGCCATTTCGACCGCCTTCGCCTATCAGGGCAGCCTGTCCAACAGCCTGGGCCCGGTGACGGGCACGTGCGATCTGCGCCTCACCCTCTTCGGCCAGGTCAGCGGGGGTGGGGCTGTGGCGGGTACGCTGGCGCTGGATGGCGTTGCCGTGCAGAGTGGCCTTTTCTCCGTGCAGGTGGACTTTGGCCCGGGCGCGTTCACCGGAGACAGCCGCTGGCTGGAGACAGCCGTGCGCTGCCCTGCGGGGCAGGGGCTTTTGCCACTCTCACGCCACGTCAGGCGGTCAGCCCAGCGCCCTATGCCCTCTACGCCGCGGACGCGCGCCAAAGTTTAGGTGACTTTACCGTACAGAGCAACCTGTGGGTCAGCAAGACCGGAATTTTTGGCGGCACTGATGATTTTACCGGAATTTCCGTACGGGCGCCTGATATTTATCTCAATGCTGACCCTTTCTACGAACGGGGCGCAGGGGGGCGGGTGCTGGTTCACGACTTCGGCAATACACTCACCATCAATCATTCCAACGACTTTGCCGGTGGTGTGCGTATAGGCGGGGGCACAACCATCACCGGCGACTTAACAGTGGAGGGTAAGACGCTTCGTCTGATGGGTTGGGATCTATATATGAACGCGGGCGCAGACCGCGGCGACGGTGGGCGGGCGCTGGTTCACGCACCGGAAGATCGACTGGTCCTGAATTTTGAGGGGGACTTTGCCGGTGGAGTGGATGTTCACAGCAGTCTGCGTGTCGATGGCGTATTGACCAGTACAAAAACTGTTGTTGGGCGGAATCTCCATCTGACAGGTGATAATCTCACCTTCACCGATCACAACCAGCCCGGGGGCATCCTCTGGCTGAATCGTTCCGCAGCGTTGGGTTATGCCAATGTTTCGGGGGCCTGGTCGACTGATGCGCAAGAAGGCGATATTGTCCTGCGCGCCCACGATGGCGCGCGTATTCTTCTGGCCCGTGGGCAGGCAACGCCTGACCATCCCGCTGCGCTGATTGTTGAAGCATCGGGGCTGGTCTCGATTCCCAATTTGCAGACCGGCGGACTGGTAGAAGCGAATTTGCAAACCAGCCAGGAATTGCACTCTGCCACGCTCGAACGCTTTGCCGAAGGGGATGTACTCTGCTGGAGTACAGATGCGAAGGCGCTTGAACACTGTGTCGAGAATGCCTCGCCCCTGGTGGTGGCTGTTGCCAATGGGAGCGGCAAACCGTTGATTGCTGGCGTTGAATGGGTCAAAGTCACAGGCTCTGTCCAGCCCGGCGATCTGCTGGTATCGTCGGCGACTGCGGGCTACGCGGTGGCCTGGCGAAGTTTAAGCGCGGAAGCGACGCCGCCGGGGGTGGTGATCGCCAAGGCGCTGGAAGCGAATGAAGTCGGAGAGGGAGTGGTTCAGGCCCTGATTCTATTGCGCTAGGAGGGGACTCTATGAACGCGCGAAGCGCTGGTTGGCTGTTATTGATTCTCCCGTTTCTGCTGTTCTCCTATCAGCCTGCCCAGAGCGGAGCAGACGCCCTGGGGCTGGCTACTGCAGAAGCGATTGCTACGACGATTCCCATTCAGGGCAGCCTGCGTAACAGTCAGGGCGCGGTCAACGGCCCCTGCGATCTGCGCTTTGCCCTCTACAACGCATCCCAGGGGGGTGAGCGTGTGGGCGCGCTGCTCACCCAAACGCTGACCGTAACTGATGGCATCTTCAACACCAACGCCGATTTCGGCGACGTTTGGGACGGCAATTCCCGCTGGCTGCAAATCGAAGTGCGTTGTCCGTCAAGTTCTGGCAGCTTTGTTGCACTATCGCCGCGGCAACCCATTCAGGCAACACCCTATGCCCTGCGCGCCCGGTTGGCCGAAAATGCCCTTTCCGCAGCCTATGCCCAACAGGCCAAAGTCGCCGAAGATGCCTGGGCAGCGTCGGGCACATTCACCTCCGGTGGCGGTCTGCGCAGCGCCATACCTGGCGGTGTAAGCGATGACGGTGGATACCTGGAATTAGTCAACACTACCAGCAATGACACTTGGCAATTGGTGATTCGCGGCACCCCAGAGGATCAGCTCAGCTTCGCCTTCTACGACGCGGCCGGGGATAAATGGTACGACCGGGCAATTCTAAGCCGGGATGGGCTGTTCTGGGCCAGAAGCCACATAATAGCCGGCGGCGACCTAACCGCCCAGAATGGCCTGTTACGCAGCACTCGCCAAGCCGATCAATACAACGGCGGTCTGCTGGAACTGGAAAATGGGACGAATGGCAATAAATGGCAAATCCCCATCCGTACCGAAACCGGGGACAGTCTGTCGTTCTTATATTTGGATGCAGCTACCCAGCAGTGGCGACGAGTCGGCAATCTGGACAAGGAGGGGCAACTGACCATCCAGCGCAAGAGCGACGCGGACGGCACACTGTTGGGTCTGGATCATCCCAAAGTTCACTGGCGCTTCGCCATAGACCCCAGCGGCCACCCGGAAATGGGCATCTACGACGTAGCGAAGAATATCACCCGCTGGAATGTGCTGGACATCGACACCGGCACCGGCAATGTGGCGATCAACGGCGATGCGCGTCCCGACGAGTTCAATTTTATGGTACACGGACAGGCCGCCATCACCACCTCCTTTGCGTCCAATACGAGTTTGCTCCAATTATTGCATCCCAAGAGTCGGCTTATCTTTCACGTAGACGTAGACGGTCATCCAGAAATTGGGCTGTACAGCACAGCGACGGATCAGACCGTCTGGAATGTCCTGGACTTTGACCCGGTTACGGGCCACACGGGTGTTGGCGGTATCGCCCCTGTCAACGAACAATTGAAGGTCTACGGCGATTTCACCGCCACGGGCACCAAAGCCGCCACCGTCGATCTGGGCGCATACGGTCAGCGCAAGTTCTACGCGTCCGAGGCAGCAGATGTGCGTTTCAGCGACGAGGGCATTGCCACACTGAACGACGGCGAAGTACGGGTGGCGCTGGACCCCGTCTTTGTGGCCGCCATTGAACAGCCCTACATCATCCACCTGACCCCCTACGCTGACGCTGTCCTGTATGTGGCCGAGATTCAGGCCGATGGATTTCTGGTCAAAGCGCGGGAGGGGGATGGCAACGCCAGCTTTGCCTGGCGGTTGAGCGCGCCGCGACAGGGCTACGCGGATGTGCGGCTGGAGGAAGTGGGGGAGAAGGGGGACAGCCCATGAACAAGGGCAATGCTTTGACAACGCTATTGATCGCCGGGGCAGTGGCCCTTCTTTTTCTCTGGCAGGGCGCGGCAGCCGAGGAGGGTGGCTTCCGACTTCTCGGCTTCACCTTTGGCAGCGGCGGCCCCAGCGCGGGCGGCGACTATCGAGCCCAGATCGTTCTGGGCGACACTTCAGGCGGGCGCAGCAGCAGCGGGGATTACACCCTCATCAGCGGGTTTGGCGGCGTCATTCTGAACGTTACCCATACACCGACCTACACCCCAACCCATACGCCGACATTCACCCAGACGCCTACCCACACGCCTACATTCACGTCGACACCGACCCAAACCTCAACGCCAACGCCGACCTCTACACCGACGCCAACCCATACACCTACCCATACACCTACCCAAACACCAACACCGACGCCTACCCACACACCAACACCTACCCACACATCAACACCGACGCCTACCCACACACCAACACCGACGCCTACCCATACGCCTACCCACACGCCAACATCAACGCCGACACCGACCAGGCTATCCGACACTAATGGATATGACCCCTACGAACCCGACAACACCTGTGCCCAAGCCCAGCACATCCCCCTCGCCGCGCTGCCCCAGGAGCACACCTTCCACAAAGCAGCCGACGTTGACTGGGCCAAAGTGGACGTCATCGAAGGCCAGCGCTACCGCATCGACGCCTACGTGCCCGACGGCTCCCCCGCCGATGTGGTGCTGGAACCCTATGCCGAATGCGATGAACCTTTCGGTACCCCCTGGAACGAACCCTTTGCTCGGGATGCGACCCTGGAATTCGATGCTTTGACCACCGGCCCAGTCTATATCCGCCTCACCAACAACGACGCTGGAATCGGCGGCAGCCACGTCCGCTACAGCCTGAGCGCCCGCTCTCTGGTAGAGGACAAGACCGGGGCGCTAATTATTGTGGGCGGGCGCTATCGTACAAACGATAGCCTGCAATCCAACATCAACCGGGTGACCGGCGACGTCTACGAACTCTTCCTCGCCAAAAACTATACCGATGACGACATCTACTACATTTCGGCGGACACATCGGTCACTGGCTGGGATGCCTCTGCCACCGTCACCAATCTGCGCTGGGCCATCACCAATTGGGCCATGTCAAAGGTAGGGCCAGACCGAGCCTTGACCCTCTACCTGATGGATCACGGCGACCGGGACGCCTTCTTTTTGGACAACCCCTACGGAGAAGTGCTGACGCCTACTCTGCTGCGCGGCTGGCTCAGCCAATTGGAGAGCGCAGTTCCCGGCGTAAAGGTCAATGTCGTTATCGAAGCCTGCTACGCCGGCAGCTTTATCGAAGGCGGCGACAGTATCAGCAAAGCCGGCCGCCTCGTCATCACCTCCACCAGCGCGAACAACGCCGCCTATGCCTCCCAAAACGGCGCAGATTTTTCTGACCGATTTCTGGTCGGCCTCTGGCAGAACAAAGATGTCTTCCAAAGTTTTGTAGAGGCCCAGTTGAGTGTAAAAGGCATCCGCAGCATCCAGGACCCCTGGCTGGACGCCAACGGCAATGGCATACCCAACGAACTGGAAGATATGCTCATCGCCCGGCAGCGAGGCTTCCAAAACCCCGGCTCCTTCGACGACCGCTGGCCGCCCCTCATCTACACAGCCACAGGCCCGCAACAGATCACCAACCGCCGGGGTGTCATCGAAGCGGAGGTGCGCCTGCCCCCCTTCAAGCAGATACAGAGCGTCTGGGCCGTCGTCTATCCGCCCTCCTACGCGCCGCCAGAGCCAGGCGCAGAGCTGATCCCAGAACCGGACTCGTCGCTTCTCCTCGCCCACCAGGGCAACGGCATCTATCGGGCCACCTATGCGGGTTTCGATGAAGCCGGTCTCTACCGCATCGTCGTCTACGCCCAGGATCGGGACGGCCTCAACGCCCGGCCTGTGGTGGTGGATGCGCAGAACGGCTACCCGCTCTTTCTGCCCCAGTTGCAGCGATAGAAGAAGAACACAGATTGGGAAGGATGGGAGGGATTAAGTACGGATGTTTGATAGAACGCGGATGACGCGGAAAGGATGGATAGGTGCGGATAAGAATCTGCGAAAATCTGCGCCCTCTGCGAAATCTGTGTTCTGATTTTCATCGGTATCGGTGTCAGCCCGTCCTGTTGCCTGATGAAAATCAGCGAAACTCCGTCTTTTCCGCCTCATCCGCGTTCCATTTTGCCTTATCTATTTCCAAATCTGACTCTGGACAACCGAAGATTTCCATGTTATAGTATTTTTACCATATTTACCATCTATTTCCATTTGTATACACAAATAGGAATTCAAACCAATGACCGACACCACATCTTCCTCCTCACGCCATCCTTCGACAAGCTCAGGACAGCGTCTACAGCAGGGCTTGGCCGCCCAGAATGCGGGCAAACTGGACGAAGCCCGCAAGCACTATCTGGAAGCCGCCCGTCTGCTGCACGCCGAGGCCCGTTCCAGCGCCTCCGCGGCTGTGCGCCGGGAACGCTACGCCCAGGGCCAGCGGGTCTTGGACAAGGCCAAAGAGATCGGCGAACTCCTGGCCCAGCAGGCCGAGAAGCCAGCGGGACGGGTGCGCGCCGAGCCAGACGCCGAAGCCCCCCCCTGGCTGCTGGCCGAGCGTCCCAGCGTGCGTTTTGACGACGTAGCCGGGCTGGACGACGTAAAGGAGCAGATTTTCGTCAAACTCATCCACCCCTTTACCCACCCGGAGGAGGCCCGGCGTTTTGGCATCCGTCCCGGCGGTGGGCTGCTCCTCTATGGCCCGCCGGGCACAGGCAAAACCTACATCGCCCGGGCCGTGGCCGGGGAACTGGACGCCGCCTTCTTTGTGGCCCGCTCCAGCGATCTGATGAGCCAGTGGTTTGGCAAGGCCGAGCAGAACATCGCCGCCCTCTTTGCCGCGGCCCGCAAAGAGCGCCGCTCCGTCATCTTTCTGGACGAAGTGGAGGCGCTGGTGCCCAAACGCAGCAGCAGCGGCTCCAGTGTGATGCCCCGGGTCGTGGCCGAGTTTCTCTCCCAGACCCAGAGCATCGGCGGTGAGAGCGAAAACGCGGTGCTGCTGATGGGGGCCACCAACGAACCCTGGGCCATCGACCCCGCGGCCCTGCGCCCTGGCCGTTTCGACGAACTGATTTATGTGGGGTTGCCCGATTATCCGGCCCGCCTGCGCCTGCTGGAACTGAATCTGGCCGATCGCCCCCTG
>JAANMX010003610.1_pt1 | contig 13365 bp, 4 predicted proteins | sample 7279681 | NCBI WGS metagenome assembly JAANMX01 (sample SAMN14094542, study PRJNA606508) | bioreactor metagenome | isolation source: A lab-scale SPAN reactor treating ammonium-rich wastewater day 351 | place: Ireland: Galway | collected 2018-01-01
TTGATTTCGTTGGCGGCGGGGGCTTCGCGGCGGCCCGGAAACCGTTTCGGCGACCACTCCCGGAGGCCTTCGCCTTCCGCTTCCGGCTCCGCGGGAACGCGCCGCCGAATATCTTCGAGTTCAAATTGGTCGATTCTTCGGGAAAGAACGTCTGGCGATTCCGCCAAGAGGCATTCGCGCCGGAGGATGCGTGGCGCGAGATGCGGCTCCGGACTGGGGAGATCGAGTTCGCGTGGGGCCCGGCGGGCGGCGGCACGATCCGGCGCCTCGGGGCAATAGAATTCGTCGTCGCGGCCGGCTCCGGGGGCCGGGGCACGCTCTGGATACAGGACCTCCGCCTCGAAGACCTGACCCCGCCGCATCCACCGCTGGCCACCGCCTCATCGGAGAGCCGCGGTCGCGAGGCCCGGCGCCTCTTCTCACTCGGGCGCCAGGCGGGATGGAGAGCGGCGCGCCCAGATCGCGCCCCACGCCTGCAGTTGGATTTCGGCCAACCGCGCGAATACGGTGGCCTCGTCATCGACTGGGATCCCGCCTGCCGCGCGCGAACGTTTGGCGTGCAGGCATCCGACGATGCGCGGCGCTGGCGGACGGTGGAGTCCATCGCGCGCTCCCGTGGTTCCCGCAGCTTCATTCGGTTGGCGGGCGGCGCCTCGCGCTTTCTGCGATTGGCCTTCCGCAAGACCGGGGCGCTCGGCCCTCCCGCCATCCGGCGCATCGATGTGCGCGCCCCGGAATTCGGCCGCTCCGAGACCGAGTATTTCCACGCGATCGCCTCCCTCGGCCCGCGCGGCCACTACCCGAGATATCTCTATCGGGAGCAGAGCTATTGGACCTGCACCGGCATCCCCGATGGCGATGCCCGCGCCATCATGAACGAGGAGGGCTTGATCGAACCCCGCGCGGGCTCGTTCTCGATCGAGCCCTTCCTCTTCTTCCACGATCGCCTGATCACTTGGGCCGACGCCCGGATCACGCAGCACTTCGAGCGCGGTTGCCTGCCGATCCCGTCGTCCATCTGGCGCGCGGATGGGATCACGCTCCGCGTGACCGCCTTCGCCCAAGGCCCGCCCGACGAGGCCACCCTGCTGGTCCGCTATCGCCTGCAGAGCGTTTCCCGCCAAACCCAACGCGTCCGATTGCTGGTGGCGATCCGCCCCTTCCAGGTCACCCCGCCCTGGCAGGCCTGGCGGGATCTCGGCGGCGTGAGTCACATCCGCAGCATCCGCTGGAGATCCGGAACGGCATGGGTCAACGGCGCGACTCCCGTCGTGCCCGCCACCTCGCCGGTCGCGTTTGGCGCCGCCGCATTCCACGAGGGCCCACTCACCGACAGACTCGCTCGCGGTCAGACTCCCGAAAGCCAGCGCGTCGACGATCCGACCGGGCTCGCCTCCGCCGCACTGCGCTTTGACCTGCGGCTCAAACCCGACACCCCGACGGACATACTGCTGGCCACTCCCCTAGCCCGCACCCCGGCACCCGGACTGGGCCCCCTCCGCCGCGCGCTCGCACGCCACAGGCATGCGGACCCCCTCGAGTCGGCGATCGGCATGTGGGATTCCCGGCTCCGGGTCCCCCAGGTCTCCCTGCCAGCCCGAGCGGCGCCCGCCGCCGCGACATGCCTCACCGCCATCGCGCAGATCCTTGTCAACCGCGATGGCCCCGCCATCCAGCCAGGGCCCCGCCGCTACACGCGCTCGTGGATCCGCGACGGCGCCATCATGTCCGCCGCGTTGCTCCGCGCCGGTCTGCACAACGAGGTCCGCGAGTACATCCGATGGTACGCCTCCCACCAGCGGGGAGACGGATTCGTCCCCTGCTGCGTCGATCGCGATGGCCCCGACTGGCTCGTGGAACACGACAGCCACGGCCAGCTGATCTACGCCATCATGGAATATTTCCGGTTCACCCGGGACCGCGCCTTCCTCGAGGCGATGTGGCCCGCCGCCTCGAAGGCCTGCCGCATCATCGGGGACCTCCGCGCCCAACGCCTGGCCCCGGATTTCGACTCGCCGGAGAAGCGGGCCTGCCGCGGCCTGCTGCCCGAATCCGCCAGCCACGAGGGATACCTCGCCCACCCGGTCCATTCCTACTGGGACGACTTCTGGGCCATCCGCGGGCTCAAGGACGGCGCCTCGATGGCCCGGGCCCTCGCCCGCGAGGACGATGCGAGACGCATCGCCGCGCTCTGCGACGCCCTGCGGGAATCCGTGCGCGCCTCGCTCGCCGCGACCATCGCCTCGCGCGGCATCGACTACGTACCCGGCTCCGTCGAATGGGCCGACTTCGATCCCACCGCCACCGCGAATGCCGTCTCCCTCATCCACGCCACAGACGACCTCCCCGCGCAACCGCTTCGCGCCATGTTCGACCGCTACCTCGCCGACTTCCGCCGAAAGCGGCGCGGCGAATTGCGGTGGAACAACTACTCGGCCTACGAAGTCCGCATCATCGGCGCCCTGCTCCGCCTGGGCCGGCGCGACGGCGCCATGGAACTGCTGCGCTTTTTCCTCGCGGACCGCCGCCCGCGCGCCTGGAACCAGTGGCCCGAGATCTCGTGGCGCGATCCCCGCAGCCCGGGTCACATCGGCGACGTGCCCCACACCTGGATCGGCGCAGAATACGCGCTCGCCTTCCTCAGTCTCTTCGCCTTCGAGTCAGAGACCGACGACAGCCTCGTCGTGGGCGCCGGCATCGATCCCTCCTGGACCGAGACCGGGGACGGCATCGCCATCCGCGGTCTCCGGACGTGGTACGGCATGCTCGATCTCGCGATGTCCCGCCACCGCGCCGGCGCCCTCCGGATCCGCTTGCGCGGCGACATCTCCCTGCCGGCCGGCGGCATCGTCCTGCACCTGCCCCTCCGGGGCCCCGCCGCCACCGTCACCCTCAATGGCCACCCCGCGCAGCTGGATGCCGCCGGCCGGATGCTCCCCCTCCGCGAGTTCCCGGCAGAGGTCATCGCCAAGCCCAACGGTTGAGTGCGCCCTGAATCCCCACCAGATCCCATGTCCCACACCCCAAATCCTCAAATCCGCGAGATCCCCTCGGCGGCCCTTCTCTCCAACGGCCGATTCCATGTCGCCGTGACCGCGTCCGGCACCGGCGGGTCAAGGCGCGACTGGATCGCTCTCAGCCGCTGGCCCGCCGACCCCGTCGAGGACGCCCACGGATTCTTCCTCTACCTGCAGGACCTCGATTCTGGCGCGACGTGGTCGGTCGGCGCTGCGCCCGTCGGCAACGTCGGCCCCCGTTACGACGTCGCCCGCGACGGCGGTGTCTTCTCGATCTCCCACGAGAACCACGGCATCGAGGCGACCATCGAGATCGCCGTCGCGCGATCGTTCGACGCCGAGGTCCGCCAGCTGCGCCTCCGCGATACCTCTGGCAAGAGACGCCGCATCGCGGCCACCTCCTACATCGAAATCGCGTTAAACCATCCGGCGGGCGACGCCTCCCACCCCGCATTCTCAAAACTCTTCGTCCAGACCGAGGCCGCGCCCGAGCAGAACCTCCTCTTGGCAAGGCGCCGCCCCCGCGCCGATTGCGAGAGCTGGCCGTGCATGTTCCATGGGATCGTGGGCGCCACGGGCGTCTCCTGGGAAACCGATCGGCTGCGTTTCCTTGGCCGCGGCCGCGGGCCGGATCGCCCCGCCGCACTGCGGCCTGGCACCCCGCTCTCCCGCACGACCGGAAACGTCCTGGACCCCGTCTTCAGCTTGCGCGCCGAAATCGACATCCCGCGGGGAACCGGCGTCGAAATCGGCTTCTTCCTCGGAGCCGCCGACGGCCGCGATGCGGCCCTCGACGTCGCTGAACGAATCCCGGATGTCGCGGCAATCCGCGCGGCGCTCGACGAGGCCAGGGCCACCAAGGGACAACTCACGAACCTCGCGATATCGGACGATGGCTCCCTCGTCTCCTCAACCGCACCCGACGAACGCGCTTTTGCCATACCGCGCGATCGCCTCGTTGCGCCAGCGCCCGTCGCCGGCCCGCCAAGCCATCCCGCCCCGCAGGATCCGGCCGAGGCTCTCCGGTTCTGGAATGGCTATGGCGGGTTCTCGGCCGACGGTTCCGAATATGTCATCCGGATGCCCTGGGCGGATGGGGGGCCGATGCGCCCGCCGTTGCCATGGATCAACGTCATTTCCAACGAGCAATGCGGTTTCCTGATCAGCGAGAGCGGCGCCGGGTACACCTGGTGCCGCAACAGCCAGGCCAACCGCCTCACGCCGTGGTCCAACGATCCCGTCTCCGATCCCCATGGCGAGGCCGTCTACATCCGGGACGAGGCGGATGGCGCCTACTGGTCGCCGACCCCAGGCCCCGCACCGGCACCCTGCGATTACGAGGCGCGCCACGGCTTCGGGTACTCCACCTTCACCTGCGATCACCGGGACCTGCGCCACGAGACCACCGTCTTTGTCCCGCGACACGGCACCCTGAAGATCGCGCGTCTCCGCCTGACTAACCGGTCCTCCTCTCCCCGCCATCTTTCCCTCTTCTGGTACGCGCGCCTGATCATGGGCTCGCTCCCATCGCCGATCCCCGTCATCGTCACCCGCCGCCACGACCCAGACGGCACGCTCACCGCCACCAATCGCGCCGCGTCAGATTTCCGCGGCGGCATCGCCTTCTCCTCCGCGTCCGTCTCCGGCGCCAAACTCCTGGCCCGCCACCACTCCTGCGACCGCCTCGCGTTCATCGGGCCAGGTGGCTCGGCCGCCCGGCCCATGGCCCTCGCGGGAACCCCGCCACTCGATGGGGCCACGGGCGCCGGCCTTGACCCGTGCTTCGCCCACCAACTCCAGATATCCCTCGGCCCCGGGCAGGCCGCCGAATGCGTCTTCCTGCTCGGCGAGGCGATGTCCGAGGCCGGGGCCCATGACCTCGCCGCGCGCCACTCCCACGCCCCCGCCATCGTCACCGCGCTCGAAGAGGCCACCGCATTCTGGCGCTCCTTCACATCGGCCATCCGCGTCCAGACCCCTTCGCCCGCCATCGACCTCATGCTCAATGGCTGGCTCCCCTACCAGAATCTCTCCTGCCGCATTTGGGGCCGATCGGCCTTTTACCAATCCGGTGGCGCCTACGGATTCCGGGACCAGCTCCAGGACGCCGCCGCGCTAGCCATGACTCGACCCGACATCACCCGTGCGCAAATCCTCCTCCACGCCCGCCACCAGTTCCAAGAGGGCGATGTCCTCCACTGGTGGCATCCCGCGCCCATGGAGACCGGCATGCGGACCCGCTTCTCAGACGACCTCCTCTGGCTCCCCTTCGTCACCGCCCATTACATCCGCACCACCGGCGACGGCGCGATCCTCGATGAGGTGCAACCCTTCGTCACCGCTCCCCCGCTCCTCCCGGACCAGGATGAGACCTACCTTCGACCCGAAGTCGCGCGGGAGTCCGCCGACCTCTACGGGCACTGCTGCCGCGCCATCGACCGCTCCCTGGCCACCGGCGCCCACGGGCTGCCCCTCATGGGCACCGGCGATTGGAACGACGGCATGAATCGCGTCGGCCGCCAGGGCCGCGGCGAGAGCGTCTGGCTCGGCTTCTTCCTCTACCACGTGCTCGAAAACTTCCTGCCCCTCTGCGAGCGGCGCGCCGACGCCGCCCGCCTCGCCGCCTACCGTACCCACCGCGATCGGCTCGCCGAGGCCCTCAACGGCCCCGGATGGGACGGGGCATGGTACCGCCGCGCCTTCTACGACGACGGCACCCCTCTCGGTTCGCGCGATGACGACGAGTGCCGCATCGACGCGCTCGCCCAGGCGTGGGCCATCATCTCCGGCGTCGCCACCCCCGGCCGCGCGGACTCGGCCATGCGCTCCATGGATCGCGAGCTCGTCTCCGAGCCCGAGGGCATCATCCGGCTCCTCGCCCCGCCCTTCGCGAATACCCCAAAGGATCCCGGCTACATCAAAGGCTACGTCGCCGGCGTTCGCGAGAATGGGGGCCAGTACACCCACGCCGCATCCTGGGTCATCCGCGCCTTCGCCGCGCACGGCCAACACGCCCGCGCCGCCGCCCTGCTCGAGATGGTCATGCCCGTCACGCGCGCCAAGACTCGCGAGGCCGCCGATGCCTACAAGACCGAGCCCTACGTCATCGCCGCCGACGTCTACGGGGCCCCGCCCCATGTCGGCCGCGGTGGCTGGACGTGGTACACCGGCTCCGCCGGCTGGATGTTCCGCGTCGCCATCGAATCCATACTGGGGCTCCATTTCGAGAATGGCGATCGGCTCATCCTCCGCCCCCGGATCCCCGACCATTGGCCAGGTTTCAAGATCGACTGCCGCACCCCGCAAGGCGCCACTCTCCACATCGACGTCGAAAACCCCTCGGCCCGCCCCCGCCGCATCGTCGCCGCCCTCCTCGACGGCACGCCATTGCCCGCAGACCTCGCCTCCCGCGGCATCCCCCTCCCCATGGCGGGCGAACACTCGATCAGAATAGTGTTGGGTGGTCCATGACAGGAACCTGTCGGCCCTTGTCCGGCTGATGCCTCTCACGCGGCGCGCGAACCAGCCGCCGCCATTCCCACGACCCGTCCCGGCGCAGGTCGAGCATCACGTCGTACCACCGTGGGTCGTCTTCCCCGGAACCGATCGAGATGCAGGTGATCGAGTGCTCCGATAGCAGGCGCGCCACCGTCTCCAACCGCCCGTTCTCCAGCGCCGTGCCCACCCGATCCAAAAACGCGAATCTCGGACGGCACAGCAATAGCCGGCCCACCGCCAGCAACTGTTGGTCCCCGAGCGACAACACCTCTTCCCACGGGCGCTCCGCCTCCAGCCCCCCAACCCCCAGCACCACATCCCCTATCCCAAGTTCCCGGAGCACCGCCCACACGCTCGCGTCATCCACGCTCCTCTCCCCCGCCGCACCCAGCAGAAACTCCCGCAGCGTCCCGTGCGGCAAAAATGGTTGCTCCGGCAAGAACAGGATGCCATTGAGCCATGGCCGAACGATCCGCCCCTCCCACGCCTCATATAGCCCCGCCGTCGCCCCGAACAGCGCCCGCTTCGCCTCCGGCGCATCGCCCCGGACCAGCACCCGGCAGCCTATCTCAATCGTCGCCGTGAAGTCCGCCACCAACACCCGGCTCTCATCCTGGCTCTTCAGCGTCACGTGATGGTACTCGACGCTGTTGTGCCCCTTGACCAGCTCCAGACCCGGCACCTTCCGGCCCCGGGCCCTCTCCAACCCCTCCGCCAATAGACCCAGCCGGGCGATCACCGCCGTGTAAGACGATATGGATTGGAACTGCGTCACGATCAGCGAGAACGCCCCCAGCAGCGTCGAAAATGCCATCGCCGATTGCCCGATCACCCCAAACTCCACCTTCCCCTCGATGAACATCGGCGCCACGAACAGCGCCGGAATGATCTGGATCAAATAGTTGTACCCCGTCGTGAAAAATCCCAGATTCCGGTTCACCGCAATGATCCGACGAAAATTCGCCACCAGGTCGTCAATCCGGTGCAGCAGCCTCTCCCGCATCGGCCCCTCCCGGCCCAATATCGCCATCCCCTCCGCCCTCTCCCGGACGTGGATCAGCTCGGACCGGAAATTCGCCTCCTTGTCAAACTGGTTGTAGTTCAGCCGCACCAGCGGCCTCCCGAGCGCTATGGTCAGCACCGTCCCCAGCCCGGAATACAGCAGCGCCACCAGGAAAAGAACCGGGCTGATCGAGATCAGCACCCCGGAGAAGGACAGCACCGTCACCGTCCCGTTCAACACCATCAGCACGAACGACAGCGTCGTCACCGTGAACGTCCTCACGTCCTCCGCGATCCGCTGGTCCGGGTTCAGCACGCCCCCCTCACCAGACACCCGATAATACATCCGATTCGCCATGTACGAGTCCACGCACCGCCGCGTCAGCCACTCCCGCCACAGCAGCCCCAGCCTCTCCTCCACAAAACGGAAAATCACCGCCACCACCGTCTGCGCCGCGAAAACCACCCCGTACATGATCGCGAACCACGTGAAACCATCCATGTCCCGGACCTCGATCGCGGACATGAAATCGCGCCCGACATAGCTGTTGAGCACGTTGAGGCCGTTGATCGCGAGGGACCCCAGCACGAGAAACGAAAAGAGGAGTAGCGCCTTCGATCCGGCAGCGGACCCGCGAAACTCGCGCACCGCCTTGCCGAGCCGAAGCCACGTCTGGCGGCTCAGCCCAATTCCACTCGTCACAACCTAATCGATAATAACATCCGCTCGGGCCGCTCTGCCAGAGGGACTTGTGGGAAAGCGGTGAGAGAGGGATTCGAACCCTCGGTAGAGTCTTTACAACCCTACAACGGTTTAGCAAACCGCCGCTTTCGACCGCTCAGCCATCTCACCGTAACGGCGGCACCCGCGCGCCGAGAACTGCCCACAATGCTACGGTCACCGGGGCCGAATTGCAAGTGCCTCGATTTCCGCCCCGAGATCATCTAGGCTTCCCTGATGCCCTCCGGGAACTCCCGTCGCGTCCTCCTGATCGGCTGGGACGCCGCCGACTGGCGCGTCATCCACCCGTTGATGGACGCGGGCAAGATGCCCGCGGTGCGCGCGCTGGTCGAGGGCGGGGTATCGGGGAACATCACCACGCTGCAGCCGATGTATTCCCCGATGCTCTGGACATCGATCGCCACGGGCAAGCGCCCTTTCAAGCACGGCGTGCATGGATTCACCGAACCGACCCCGGACGGCGTCGCGGTGCGCCCCGTCAGCAACCTCTCCCGCACCTGCAAGGCCGTGTGGAATATCCTGAATCAGGAGGGTCTCCGCTCGATCGTCGTCGGCTGGTGGCCCAGCCACCCCGCCGAACCCATCGGGGGAGCCATGGTCTCGAACCATTTCCACACCGCCGTGGGCCCGCCCGATCAGCCGTGGCCGATCGCCCCTGGCGCCGTCCATCCCCCGCGGCTCGCCGAGACCCTCGCCCCACTCCGCGTCAACCCCAACGAACTCGGCCCCGAAGAGATCTTCCCTTTCATCCCGAAAGCCGCCGAAATCGATCAGGACAAAGACCGGCGCCTCGGCAGCTGCGCCAAGATCCTGGCCGAATGCACCTCGGTCCACGCCGCCGCCACATGGCTTTTGGAAAACGAGGCCTGGGATTTCGCGGCGATCTATTACGACGCCATCGACCACTTTTCCCACGGTTTCATGCGGTACCATCCGCCGCGGCGAGACTTCATCCCCGAGCGCGACTTCTCCCTCTACTCCGGCGTCATCGAGGCGGCATACCGATACCATGACCTCATGCTGCATGCCCTGCTCCGCCAAGCGGGCCCAGAGACCACCGTCATATTGATGTCCGACCACGGATTCCACCCCGATCACCTTCGCCCCAAGGCTATTCCTCTGGAACCCGCCGGACCGGCTGTCGAGCATCGCGAATTGGGGATCTTCGCCATGCGCGGCCCCGGCATCCGGCGCGACGAACTCATCCACGGCGCAAGCCTCCTCGACATCACCCCGACCGTGCTCACCTGTTTTGGCCTGCCCATCGGCCAGGACATGGACGGAAAACCCCTCACGGTCGGCTTCGAGACGCCCCCCGAGATCCACACGATCCCCTCCTGGGAAGACGTTCCCGGCGACGACGGACGCCACCCCGAAGGCCTCCAGCTTGACCCCGAGGCCGCCCGCGAGGCCCTCGAGCAACTCATCGCCCTCGGCTATGTCGAGCGCCCCCCGGCCAATGCCCAGGAGGCCGTCGAGCGCACGATCCGCGAGCAGAAGTATAACCTCGCCCGCGCCTACATGGACGCGAGCCGCCACGCCGACGCCGCCGCATTGTTGGAACCGCTGTTCGCCCACGAGCCAGCGGAATTTCGTTTCGGCGCCCAGCTCGCTCTCTGCTATCGCGCGCTCGCCCGGACGGGCGACATGCGCCGCGCCCTCGATGCGTGCCGCATGGGCCGCATCGACGATGCCAAGAGGGCTAGGGACGAACTCCGGGCCAAGATCGAGAAGCTCAAGGTGTCTTCCCCCGACGCATCGCCAACCGAGGGCGATGCCCGATCCCGTCTCCGCCGCGCCATCGAGGCCCTCCCGGAAAATGAGCGACGCGAGCTGGGTCGGCTGCGCGCGCGCGCCAGGCTCAGCCGATTGCCCCTCGACTATCTCGAGGGACTTCTCCACCTCGACGAAGGCGATCCCGACGCGGCCGCCGCCTGCCTGGCGCGCGCCGAGGCGGCCGATCCCTCTCTTCCCGGGGTCCATGTCCAACTGGGCGAGGCCCGCCTCCGCCTCCGGCAGCCCGACCACGCCGAGCGCTCCTTCCAGAAAGCGCTCGAATTGGATCCGGAAAACGCCCATGCCTTCGCTGGCCTCGCCCGCGCCCACCTCCAGCGCCGCCAATCGTACCAGGCCGCCTCCGCCGCGCTCCGCTCCATCGGCCTCCTCTACCAGAACCCCATGGCGCACTACTCCCTCGGCGTCGCCCTTTGGCGCCTGCGCCGATTCCAGCACGCCGTCACCTCCCTCGAGGTCGCCATCGCCCTCAACCCCAATTTCGCCCAGGCACACCGCCGCCTCGCCTTCCTCTTCCAGCGCCACCTCCGCCAGCCCGCGCGCGCCGCCGAACACCGCCGCCTCGCCAAAAACATCCAGACCCCAGCACCACAGCCCACAGCCGATACCCAACGCCCAACACCCGACGACCCACAGACAACAACCCAGAACCAAGCACCTAGAACCAGGAACCCCCAACCCCTGGCCGTTGGCGCCGAAGCCGCCGCAGGCCCCGTGGCCGACGACAGGGGCGTGTTCATCACCGTCGTCTCTGGCATGCCCCGCTCAGGTACCTCCCTGATGATGCAGATGCTCGCCGCCGGCGGCCACCCGATCCTCACCGACACCTCGCGCCCCGCCGACGACGACAACCCATTGGGCTATTTCGAGTTCGAACCCGTCACGCGCCTCAGGCGCGACCACTCCTGGCTCGCCGGCGCCGCCGGAAAGGCCGTCAAGATCGTCGCTCCCCTGTTGCCCCTGCTCCCCGCAACGCAACACTACCGCGTGATCTTCATGGAACGCGACATTGGCGAAGTCCTCCAGTCCCAGCGCGCGATGCTCCAGCGCCAGGGGAAGCCCCGCGCAAAGATCGATGATGCACGCCTCGCGCAGACCATCAGCCGCCAGTTGTTGCAGATAAAAGAGATTCTTCGTATGCGACCCCAGTTCCGGGTGCTCTACGTCGGCCACCGCGATGTCATGGCCCATCCCGCCGACGTCGCGGGCCGCGTCGCCACCTTCCTGGGCCGCGGGATGGAGGTCGGCCCGATGGCCGCCACCGTGCACCCTGAACTTCACCGACATAGGAGAGCGAGCTCATGAAGGACGACAAGGAAACCCATTTCTACGACGAGATCTACGGGATATCGAAGCTCTCCCCGCGCTACTGGTGGCGCCGGCATTCGCGGCACCGCGTCCTGTTCGCCACGCTCTTCCTGCTCGCCGTGGCCGCGCCCATCGCGCTGGCGATCTGGTGGCCGTCCCTCCAGCCGTGGTTCATGGGCCGATATCACGATCTTCGCGCGCGGGGCTATCTCGCCTCCGCTCACAAGTTCTTGGCGGCGGGCGACCCCGCCTCTGCCCGCATCGACCTTCAGAACGCACTCCGGCATCGCCCCGGCGACGCCGACGCCCTTTTGGCCTACGCCCGGTCGATGCGCTCGCTCGATCAGGGCGGATATGCCCTCTGGGCCCTCCAGGCCCACACCGCCCGCCCAGACGATCCCCGCACAGCCACCATCGCCCTCGGATACGCCATCGAGGAAAACCAGACCGAGGTCGCCGACTTCCTCCTACGGGATTCGCTCCCCCGCTTCCCCAAAGACGCCGGCATCCGCGTCCTCGCCTCCCATCACCTGATGCGAAAAGGCAACCCGGCCGCCGCCCTCCGGTTGGCCAATGAGGCCAAGACCCTCGCCCCACAGAATGCCGAGGCCGCATTCCTCGTCGCCTCCCTCTCTTCCCGCAGCGTCGATGCGAAAACCCGCGCCGCCGCCATCGCCGAACTCGGGGCCTTCCGCGAAAGGCCTCAATTCCGGACCCGCGCATCCTGGGCGCTGGTGAATGCCCTCTCCCGCGCCGAACCCCGCACCGCCCTCGCGATCCTCGAGGACCTGATCCGCGAGGAGAAGACCCCCTGGCAGGCCCGCGAGCGCCGCCTCGTCATTTCCAGTCGCATCGACCCCGCAACGGCTGCGGAGGGCCTCGCCGACCTCTGGTCCGCAGCCGACACGCCAGCAAAACGCCTCTCGCTCATCGAGACCGCCGAATCCCTCGATCCAGAACATGCCCGGAAGTTCCTCGACGCCCTCCCCGAGGACGAGCGGCGCGCGCTCCCGGCCCTCCTCTCCCAGTTCCGCCTTTGGGCGCGCGCCAAGGATTGGCGCCGCGTCGCCGATGCCGCCACCAGAGCCTCCCAGACCGATTCGGTCGGCGACCGCGTCATCCTCACCCTGTGGCTCGCCAGGGCCAACCGCGAGATCGGCGAGGAGAGCGCCGCCATGACCTGCCTGCGCACCGCCCTGACCCGATGCGAGGGTGACCCCATGCTCGCGCTCCGCGCCGCCATGCAGCTCGAGCGCCTCGCCCTGCGCGACGCGGCCATCCCATTCTACGAACTCGTCATCGCCAAGGCCCCAGGGCGGACCGGCGCGTTCGCGCAATCCCGCCTCGCCGCCATCCGCCACGCCGGCGGTCGCACCGATGAGATGCTCAAGACATGGGAGGATGCCCTCTCGAAGAACCCCCGCGATCCGCAGGCCATGAACAACGTCGCCTCGTGCCTCCTCCTCCTAAACCGCGACATCCCCAGGGCCCTCAAGCTCTCGTCGGAGGCACACGCCGCAAGGCCCGCCTCCGCTTTTTTCGGCGACACCCACGCACTCGCCCTCGCCGCCTCCGGTCGCGCCGCCGAGGCCCTCGCCCTGCACGCAAAATTGCCCGCCGCGCGCCTCCGCCAACCCGACTTCGCCCTGAATTACGCCACCGTGCTGGACCTCGCCGGCCGGAATAGCGAGGCCCTCGCCCTCGTCTCGAACCTGAACGCCAGCGCCCTGCTCCCAGAACAGATCGCCGTGCGACAGCGCATCCTCGGTATCGAGACCGCCCCCACCGAGTCGTTGTTGCTCAGCCCATCGAAAATGCCCGATGAACCCCCCATCCCGGCCACGCCACAAAAACCCCTCGGTCCAACACCCGATGGCCCAGGTCTCCCGGAGTTCATGCCCCTCCCGCCAATCGGCGATCCGCCCACATCACCCTGACTCGAAAATTCGACGTAACTCGCTAGTAGCGAAGGGCCTTCGGCCCTTCGGCCGACGGCCCGGGCCC
>JAANMX010003611.1_pt1 | contig 13365 bp, 10 predicted proteins | sample 7279681 | NCBI WGS metagenome assembly JAANMX01 (sample SAMN14094542, study PRJNA606508) | bioreactor metagenome | isolation source: A lab-scale SPAN reactor treating ammonium-rich wastewater day 351 | place: Ireland: Galway | collected 2018-01-01
CGTTCGCTCCGGTGCTGCCCGGCCTCGCCGACGACTCGCCGCTCGGCACCGAACTGCTCACCCTCGGTGAGCGGCTGCGCGGTGCGCGGGCCGGCGAGCTCAGCCGCCGCCGGATCGACCGCGACCGGCTGCGCGCACTGCTCGCCACCGCCTCCCGGCTGCTCTACGTGGGCCACGTGATCGGCGGGGCGCACGGCCTCGACGTGCGGATGCACCTGTCTTGCGACGCGGCGACGATCGGACGGGCGCTGCTGCTCGGTCGGCACCGGCCGTTCACCGCTGCCGACCTGGCGGGCTGGCGGATGCCGGCGAGGATCGCGCTGCTCGCCTGCGGGAGCGGCCGCGACGCCGCCTACGCCGAGCCGGCCGGCCTGGTCACCGCGATGGTTGCCGGCGGCGCCGAGCACGTCACGGCCGCCCGCTGGACCCTGCCGACGGATGCCGCCTTCGGCGCCGGGCGTCCGTTCAGCGACGCGGCGGTCGCGGTCGCGTGTGCGCACGCCGAGCCCGACGACCCGGCGGCCGCGGTCGGCGCCTGGCAGCGCGGGCGGGCCGACGCGTGGGAGGCGGGTGCCGGGCTGGAGGCGTCCCCGATCGTGTGGGCGGCGTTGACCACGGCCTGGGCGCCACCACCGGCGCGGATCGCCTCCCACCACGGAACGTCCGCCTGAGAATCCCCGCTCGCCCGCGTTCCACCCCTCGAACCGCTCCGCAATTGCCTTGGTTTCGCTCAGTTGAGCGAAACCACGAAGGGCCGAGCGAACGCGGGGGTGGTCCGGAGCCAGCGCGGAGCCGCCTCCTCCGCCCGCCGGCGATCGCCGTCCCACCAGTGCAGCCGGGCCAGCCAGCGCAGCCCTTCGCCGAGCGCCAGCGGGTCGTCGGCCGCCTCGCGCAGCGACACCGCCGCCAGCCGGACGTCCACCGCCTCGGCGGAGAAGCCGGCGAGATAGGCCTCGACCGAGTAGTCCTCCAGCAGGTGCGCGCGGTCGGCGGGCAGCGGCGGTTCCGCGTCGGTCGCCGCCACGCCGTCCGCGCCCGGGGGCCCGGCCAGTACCGACCGGTAGTGCGCCACCGCCTCGCGGTGCGCCCCCATCGCGGACGCCCGCCGCGCCGCCGCGACGCCGTGCCGGACCACCGCCCCGCGGTCGGCGGCCTCCCGGGCGTGATGCGCCAGCCGGGCCGGGTCGACGCTCCGGTTCGCGGCCTCGAGTGCGGCCAGGACGCGCGCGTTGGCCGCCCGCCGCACCGGGCCGGGCAGCGCCTCCTCGACGGCCCGGCGCAGCAGCTCGTGCCTGAAGACCAGGCCGTCGGCTCGCTGTTCGAGAAGCCCGCCGGTCGAGCCCGCGTCCGCCGCCGGCGTGTCGCCGTCCTGCAGCGCGGCGGCCAGCCACGGCTCGACCGTGGTCGGCACCACCGAGAGCAGCCGCACCGCCCGGCGGACGCCGTCCGGAAGCGCCGCCAGCCGCGCCACCACCAGGTCGCTCACCGTCGGCGGCACACCGCCGTCCGGGGCCCGCAGCAACTCGGTGACGAGCAGTGGGTTGCCGTCGGTCAACGCGTGCAACCCGGCCGGCCGGCGTCCGGCCCGGCGGGCCAGCTCGGCGACCGCAGCGACCGACAACGGTTCCAGCCGGATCCGGGTGACAGCGCCGGCCGGCACCCGTCCGAGGGCGGCACGCAACCGCTCGACGCCGGGGTCCTCGTCGCGGTAGGTGACCACGACCAGCGTGTGCAGCCCGGTCAGCCGCCGGGCGAGGAACACCAGGAAGTCCAGCGTGGCCTCGTCGGCCCAGTGCGCGTCCTCGATCACCATGACGGACGGGCGCCGTCCACCCAGCCGGTCAGCGAACGCCGCGAACACGGCCTCGCGGGCGCCGCTGGCGACGGCCGCCGCAGCGGCGAACCCCGCAGTTCCCGGGCCATGTCGTGCAACGGGCCGAGTGCCCGCGGGGTGAGCAGCGGATCGCAGGCGCCGGACAGCACCTCGACCCCGGCGGTGTGCCGCTCGACGAAGGTCCGCACCAGCATCGTCTTGCCGATCCCGGCCTCGCCACCGACCAGCACGACCCGTCCGTGCCCGCGCGCCGCGTCCAGTTCAGCGGCCAGCTGCACCAGCGTCACCGATCGCTCGAGCAGTTCCATCGCACCACGGTACGGCGCCGCGCCGGCGTCCTTCCGCAAACCTCGGCCCGGCATGCGGTTCCGCGCGGCCGACCGGTCACTATGCTGGGGACCCATATCCCGCTGCCGGACGCGCCGCACGGCTGGCACGCTTCCCGATTCCGAAGAGATGAACCCGGAGGGCCAGGTCGACGATGGATCCGGAGGGCCGCATCGACATCGAGCTGTTCGGCGGAACTGCGAACCTGGGCAAGGTCGTCCGCCGGGGCGACACCGTCCGGCGACCGGTACGGGCCAACGGTGAGGCCGTCCACGCGCTGCTGGGCCACCTGGAGGCGGTCGGTTTCGACGGCGCCCCCCGATTCCTCGGCATCGACGAGCGCGGGCGCGAAGTGCTCAGCTACATCCCCGGCGAGCCCGTCACCCCGCCGTTCCCGGCGTGGGCGCTGACCGACGAGGCGCTGGGCAGCGTGGCGCGGCTGCTGCGGCGCTATCACGAGGCGGCGGCCGAGTTCGACACCCGGCCGCACGTCTGGTCGATGTCGCCGCCCCGGCCGTTCACCGGTCACTTCGCGTGCCACAACGACCCCAACCTGGCCAACGTGATCTTCCGGGACGGCCAGGCCGTCGCGCTGATCGACTTCGACCTGGCCAGCCCGGCACAGCCCGTGTGGGACCTGGCGGCCGCCGTCCGGCTCTGGGCGCCGCTGCGCAGCGAGGAGTACATCGAGGACGCCCGGCGCGGCGACGCCGTCCGGCGGATGCAGGTCTTCCTCGCGGCATACGGCCCCGCCGGCATCTCTCCGGAGCGGCTCATCGACGCGGTGATCGCCCACCAGCAGTGGCTCTACGGCGTCGTCGCCGGGGGTGCGACGACCGGCAACCCGGGGTTCCTGGAGTACTGGCGGCGCGGGCTGCCCAGGGTGGTGGCGACCCGCGAATGGTGCCGGGCGAATCGGGGCCGGCTGATCGCCGCGGCGGCGCTCGGCTGAGCGGCTCTCAGACCTTCCGGATCCGCACCCAGCTGACCTGGTGGTCCTCGCCCTTGCGCAGGATCGCGGTGGCCCGTCCGCGGGTGGGGCGGATGTTCAGCTCGAGGTTCGGGCCGTTGATGCTGTCCCAGAACGTGGTCGCGGTCGTGAGCGCCTCCGCCTCCGACATCTGGGCGTACCGGCGGAAGTACGACTGCGGGTCGCGGAAGGCGGTCTCCCGCAGGGCGAAGAAGCGGTCGACGTACCACTGCCGGATGAAGGCCGTCCGGGCGTCCACGTAGACGGTGAAGTCGAAGAAGTCGCTGACCGCCAGCGCCGTGCTGCCGTCGGAGCGCCGGCGGGCCGGCTGCAGCACGTTGAGGCCCTCGACGATCAGGATGTCGGGGTCGCGCACCACCACCTGCTCGCCGGGCACGATGTCGTAGAACAGGTGCGAGTACACCGGCGCGGTCACCTCGCGCTTGCCGGACTTCACGTCGATCACGAACTGCAGCAGCGCCTGCCGGTCGTAGGACTCCGGGAAGCCCTTGCGGTGCGCGATGCCCATGGCCTCCAGGATGTGGTTGGGGTAGAGGAAGCCGTCGGTGGTGATCAGGTCCACCCGCGGACGCCGCGGCCCGCGGGCCAACAGCTCCTTCAGCAGCCGGGAGGTGGTCGACTTGCCGACCGCCACCGAACCGGCCACGCCGATCACGAACGGCACCTGCTTGTGGTTGATGCCGAGGAAGTCGTGGGTCGAGCGGTACAGCGCGCCGGTGCGCTCCCAGTACAGGTTCAGCAGCTGGGTGAGCGGATGGTAGACCTGCCGCACCTCGTCGCCGTCGGTCGGATCGCCGATGCCGCGCAGCCGGACGAGCGTCTCGGCGTCCAACTCCCACGGGACCACCTCGGCCAGGTCGCTCCACTGCTGCCGGCTGAGCGCCACATACGGGCCGTACGGGTCGTCCTCGGGGGAGAAGTGCATGCCCGGTGGGAGCACGATCGGATACGGATCCATGACACCTCGCTGGCTGGCTGCGTACTCCAGGGTCTGAGTACCCGCCAAGTCTGCCCGGCAACCCGCGCCGCGGAGACGAAACGCGCCCGATGGCGGCGTGCCGCAGGTGGGCAGGGCGAATCGGGCCAGCCGTCCGCCGGTAAAGTTCGGCCCATGTGCGGAATCATCGGTTACGTCGGTCCCCGCGATGCCAGCAAGGTGGTGGTCGAGGGCCTGCGCCGGATGGAGTATCGCGGCTACGACTCCGCCGGGGTGGCGGTGATCGCGGACGGCGCGATCGACTTCCGCAAGAAGGCCGGCAAGATCTCCAATCTGGACGCCGAGATCGCCGGCGATCCGCTGGCCGACACCGGCATCGGCATCGGGCACACCCGGTGGGCGACCCACGGCGGGCCGACCGACTACAACGCGCACCCGCACGTCTCGGCCAACGGCCGGGTGGCGCTGATCCACAACGGGATCATCGAGAACTTCGCGCCGCTGCGCAGCGAACTCGAGGCGCAAGGCGTCGTGTTCCGTTCCGAGACCGACACCGAGGTGGCGGCCCAACTGCTCGGCAAGGCCGTCGAGGACGGCACCGACCTCGCCGACGCCATGCGCGCCGTCTGCAACCGGCTGCACGGCGCGTTCACCCTGGTCGCCATCGACACCGCCGAGCCCGACCGGCTGGTGGCCGCCCGGCGCAACTCGCCCCTGGTGGTCGGCGTCGGCGACGGCGAGAACTTCGTCGCCTCGGACGTCTCCGCGTTCATCGAGTTCACCCGGCAGGCGATCGAGCTCGGCCAGGACCAAGTGGTCGACGTGACCCGCGACGGCGTGATCGTCACCGACTTCGAGGGACGCCCGGCCGCCACCCACCCGTTCGAGGTGACCTGGGATCTCTCCGCGGCCGAGAAGCAGGGCTACGACTGGTTCATGCGCAAGGAGATCTACGAGCAGCCGCAGGCGGTGGCCGACACCCTGCTGGGCCGCTACAACCTCGACGGCTCGCTGAAGCTGGACGAGCTGCACATTCCCGAGGAGGAGTTGCGGACGATCGACAAGATCATCATCGTCGCCTGCGGCACGGCCTACTACGCGGGCATGGTCGCCAAGTACGCCATCGAGCACTGGACGCGGATCGCCTGCGAGGTCGAGATCGCGTCCGAGTTCCGCTACCGCGACCCGATCATCACCCCGCGCACCCTGGTGGTGACGCTCAGCCAGTCCGGCGAGACCGCCGACACGCTGATGGCGATCCGGCACGCCCGCGAGCAGGGCGCCAAGGTGATCGCGATCTGCAACACCAACGGCGCCACCATTCCGCGCGAGTCGGACGCCGTCATCTACACCCACGCCGGCCCCGAGATCGGCGTGGCGTCCACCAAGGGCTTCCTCACCCAGGTGGCGGCCTGCTACCTGCTCGGGCTCTACCTGGCGCAGGTGCGCGGCACCAAGTACGGCGACGAGATCGCCGCGATCATGGGCGAGCTGGCCGCCACGCCGCCGCTGATCCAGCGGGTGCTGGACGAGATCGAGCCGATCAAGGAGTTGGCCGCCAGATACGTCGAGGCCGAGTCGGTGCTGTTCCTGGGCCGGCACGTCGGCTACCCGGTCGCCCTGGAGGGCTCGCTCAAGCTGAAGGAGATCGCCTACCTGCACGCCGAGGGCTTCCCGGCCGGCGAGCTCAAGCACGGCCCGATCGCCCTGGTCGAGGACGGCATCCCGATCTTCGTGGTGGTGCCGCCGCAGGGCCGCGACCAGCTGCACGACAAGGTCATCTCGAACATCCAGGAAGTGCGCGCCCGCGGCGCGTTCACCATCGTGCTCGCCGAGGACGACGACCACGAGGTCACCCCTTACGCCGACTTCCTGTTCCGGCTGCCGAAGGTGTCGACGCTGATGCAGCCGCTGGTCGCCACCGTCCCGCTGCAGATGTTCGCCTGCGAGGTCGCCTCGCTGAAGGGCTACGACGTCGACCAGCCGCGCAACCTGGCCAAGTCGGTCACGGTCGAGTGATCGTCGGCATCGGCATCGACGTCTGCCCGGTCGAGCGGTTCGCCACCGCGGCGGCGCGCGAACGTCTGCTGGCCCGCCTGTTCACGCCGGCCGAGCGGGACTCGTCGATGAACCGGATGGCCGGCCGCTTCGCCGCCAAGGAGGCCCTGGCCAAGGCGCTCGGGGCGCCGCAGGGCCTGTCCTGGCACGACGCCGAGGTGCGCAAGGACGAGCTGGGGAAGCCGTACTTCCACTACACCGGGACGGTGGCGGCCCGGATCGCCGCGCTGGGCGTCGCCACCGTACACCTGTCGATCACCCACGACGCGGGGATCGCCGCCGCGGTGGTGGTCTGCGAGGCTTGAGGCCATGAGGCCCGCGTACCTGGCCGCCACCATCCGGGCTGCCGAGGAACCCCTGCTGGAGTCGATGCCGGGGGTGCTGATGCAACGGGCGGCGGCCGGGCTGGCGTCCGCGGTGCTGCGCGAGGTGCGCCAGGTCCGCGGACGCGTGCACGGTGCCCGGGTGTTGCTGGCGGTGGGGGCCGGGAACAACGGCGGGGACGCGCTGTACGCCGGCGTGCGGCTGCTGCGCCGCGGCGTCCGGGTGGACGCCTGGCGCACCGCCGGCCGGGTGCACGACGAAGCATGGACGGCGTTCCTGGCCGCCGGCGGGCGTGAGCTGGACGCCGTGGGGGCGGTCGCGGCGCTGGCCGATGCCGACCTGGTGGTGGACGGCGTGCTGGGCATCGGCGGCCGTCCCGGCCTGCGCGAACCGGTCGCCCTGTTCGCCCGGGCCTGCGCGGACGCCGGCGTCCCGGTGGTGGCGGTCGACCTGCCCTCCGGGCTGGACGCGGACTCCTGCGGTGGCGGTTCGACCCACTTCGGTGCGCGCCGCACCGTCACCTTCGGCGGCCTCAAGCCCTGCCACGTGCTGGAGCCGGCGGCGTCCGCGTGCGGGACCGTCGAGGTGGTCGACATCGGGCTCGACCTGCCGGCACCCGACCTGCGCTGCTGGGAGCCGGCCGACGTCGCCGCCGCGTGGCCCTTCCCGGACGCCGGCAGCGACAAGTACTCCCGCGGGGTGGTCGGGCTCGACACCGGCTCGGACGCCTACCCGGGCGCCGCGGTGCTGTCCGCCCTCGGCGCGACCCACGCCGGCGCCGGCATGGTCCGCTTCCTCGGCGCGGACGGCGCGGCATCCCTGATCCGGCGCGCCGCGCCCAACGTCGTCCTGGGTGCCGGCCGGGTGCAGGCCCGGGTGCTCGGCTGCGGCTGGGGGGAGCGGCCGGACGGCGCCGCGGTGGTCGAGCGCGGGCTCGCCGAGTCGCTGCCGCTGGTGCTGGACGCCGACGCGCTGCGCCACCTGCCGGCCGGCGGGCTGGGGGAGCGGGTGCTGCTCACCCCGCACGCCGGTGAGCTGGCCCGGCTGCTCGGCGTGGAGCGGGCCGAGGTCGCCGCCGACCCGATCGGGGCGGTGACCCGGGCCGCCCGACGGCACGACGCATTCGCGGATCTCGAGGCGCGCCGGGGGGATTTTCCGGCGCTGGACCAGGAGGTCAACGGGAAGCGGCTCGTCTATCTGGATAACGCGGCGACCAGCCAGAAACCCCGGGCGGTCATCGAGGAGATGCGCCGGTTTTACGAGCGGGATAACAGCAATGTCCACCGCGGGGTCCACGAGCTCAGCAACCGGGCGACGCTCGGGTACGAGGGGGCCAGGCGCCGGGCGGCGGAATTTCTTGGGGCGGCGTCACACGAAGAGATCATTTTCACGCGCGGCACGACGGAAGGCATCAATCTGGTGGCCGCCGCCTGGGGCGCCCGCCACGTCGGGGCGGGGGACCGCATCCTGCTGACCGAGATGGAGCACCACAGCAATCTGGTCCCGTGGCAATTGCTCGCGGCGCGGGTCGGGGCGCGGCTCGACTTCGTCCCGGTGACCGGCGATGACGGGTTGCTGGACCTTTCGGATTTTGACGGGCGCGTGCGCGGGGCGCGGCTATTCGCGTGCGCGCACGTCTCGAATGCGCTGGGGACCATCAATCCCGTGGCCGATCTCTGCCGCAGGGCGCGGGATGCGGGCGCGGTGACCCTGATCGACGCGGCCCAGAGCGCCGGGCATGCGCCTCTGGATGTGCGGGAGATAGGCTGCGATTTTCTCGCGCTCTCTGGCCACAAGATGGCGGGGCCCACCGGGATCGGCGTGCTTTACGGCCGTAGGGAATTGCTCGAGGAGATGGGGCCCTACCAGGGCGGGGGCGAGATGATTTCGAGCGTCGGCTACGGCACGAGCACGTGGGCGCCCGTGCCGCACAAGTTTGAGGCGGGCACGCCCGATATCGCGGGGGCCTTTGGCCTGCGGGCCGCGATGGACTATCTGGATCTGGTGGGGCGCGCGAGGGTGATGGAGCACGATCGCGCCCTGGGCGACTACGCGTACTCCCGGTTGGCCGAGGTGCCGGGGATCCGTCTGCTGGGGCCGGCCCGGGGACGGGGCGGGCTGGTGAGTTTTGTGCTGGGCGATGTCCACGCGCACGACGTGGTCATGCTCGCGGATCGGGTTGGGATCGCCCTTCGCGGTGGCCACCACTGCACCCAGCCGCTGCACCGGAAGCTCGGGGTCGAGTCCACTGCCCGGGCCAGCTTTTACCTGTATAACACCTTCGACGAAATCGACCGCTTGGTCGAGGTGCTCGGGGAGATCCGGCGATACTTTGCGCGGTAGCAAGCTGAGGCGCGGGCCGGGGGGCGTCTCACGCCGCTGCGCGGAAGTCCCGAAGTCTCCAGACGATCCTGGAGGGTCCCCAATAGCGATCCTCCGCCAGGGTTGCGGCGATATCGAAAGCCCCGTCAGGGAAGCCCCGTTCGGCCATTCGGAAGGCGATGGCCTCGACGGGCGGGCCATCCTGGAGCAGGGATAGCTTCAGGTGATGTTCGCCCACGATCATCGGCGGGCGCGCGAGGCGGACGTCGCGCACGAGGAAGACGGGCTCTGGGTTGCCCTGCCCGAATGGGGAGAGCGATGCCAGCGCGCGCATGAAGGGCCAGTCCGCCTCGGCGAGCCGGATCTCGGCGTCGAGGTGGAGGGGCGCGGTGCGGAGTTCCCCGTGGAGGCGCGATCCGGCCCACTCGTTGAATGCCTCCCGGAACGGGGAGATGGCCGTCTCGCGGACGTATAGGCCCGCGGCGAGCGCGTGCCCACCGAAGCTCTCGAGGTGCTCGCTGCAGTGCCGCAGGCCCTCGACGAGGTGGCAGCCCTCGACGCTGCGCCCGCTCCCTTTGCCCCGGCCATCGGGAGAGACCGACACGATGAACGTGGGGCGCCAGAAACGCTGCTGGATGCGCGAGGCCAAGAGGCCGATGATGCCCGGGTGCCAGTCGCGGTCAGCGAGGACGATGGCGTGGTCGCGGCCCTCGTCGAAGCCGGTTTCGGCGCGAGTCATCGCGCCGGCGAGGGCGGCCTTTTCGATCCCCTGGCGCTCGCGGTTGCGGGCATCGAGTTCCTGCGCGAGGCGCGATGCCTCGGCGTCATCGGGGGTGGTCAAGAGGCGGACGGCGGCCATCGCGTCATCGAGGCGACCGGCGGCATTGATGCGGGGGGCGAGTTTGAATCCGGCGTCGAAGGTGGTGGGCTCGTCCGAGACCCTGGCGATGCGAAGGAGATGCCGCAGCCCGGGTTTCACGCTAGACGCGATGCGGGCCAGTCCCGCTCGCGCGAGGATCCGGTTGTCGTCGACCAGGGGGACGATGTCGGCGATCGTGCCGAGGGCCACGAGATCCAGGTGCTCGCGGAGGTCGATGCATCGGTCGCCTATGACCTTGAGGAGCGCGTGCGATAGCTTGAAGGCGAGCCCGGCGGAGCAGAGGTGGTGATCGTGTTCCCCGCGGAAGGGGTTCACCATCGCGTGGCATGGCGGCATCCGTTCCGGGATCTGGTGATGGTCGGCGATGATCAGGTCGATGCCCCGGGCCCGGAGCCACTCGGCCTCGGCGACGCTCGTGGTGCCGCAATCCATGGCGACGAGGAGGGAGGGGCGTATCGTGTCGCAGCAGCGCGCCAGGGCCGCCAGGGAGAGGCCGTAGCCCTCATCCAGGCGGCGGGGAATGAAACAGTCGGCCTTTCCCCCCAGTGCGCCGACCACGTGCCAGAGCAGCGCAATCGAAGTCACCCCGTCCACGTCGTAGTCGCCGTAGAGCGCGATCTGCTCGCGGTCCCGCACGGCGCGCCAGAGCCTTTCGGCGGCGCGGTCGATGTCCGGCAATCGCATCGGGTCATCGAGGTCGCGGAGCCGGGGGTCGAGGAAGCGGCGCGCGCGATCCGCGGCGCCGAAGCCGCGGTTCTGGAGTATGCGCGCGATGGCCGGGGGCAGGCCGCAGTCGCGGGCGAGGGGTTCCGCGCCAGATGTGTGCGCCGGGGGGAGCCACCGTCGCTTCATGCGGCGGCCGGTTCTTCCTCCTTGGCGCGCGTGACCTCGTGCCTGAGCCAGTCGCCGCTGCCCCGGGTCCACCACAGCACGATGGGGCAGGCGATGAACAGCGACGAGTAGATCCCGGTCAGAACGCCGATGAACCACGCGAAGGCGAAATCATAGACCACCGGTCCCCCAAAAAACATGAGGGCCAGGATGCTGATGAGTGTCGTGCCCGACGTGATTATCGTCCTGCTCAGGGTCTGGTTCAGGGCGAGGTTCATGACTTCTACCAGAGAGGTTTTCCCGGCGCCGCGCAGGCGCTCCCGGACGCGGTCGAAGACGACGATGGTGTCGTTGACGGAGTACCCGGCGATACCCAGGATGGCGCCCACGACGGTCAGGGAGATCTCCTGGCCCGTGATGGCGAAGGCCCCGAGCACGAGGAGGACGTCGTGGAGCAGCGCGGCGATGGTGGCCACGGCGAAGGACATCTCGAAGCGGATCGTCACGTACACGAGGATGCCCGCGATGCCCACGATGAGGGCGAGGGCGGACTTCGTCTTGAGCTCCTTGCCCACGACCGGCCCCACGCTGTCGATCGATCCGATCTCAAAGCCGGCCGATGGGAACGCCTTGGCCAAGGCGTCCGCCGCCCTCTGGCCCTCGCCGAACTTTGCGCGGAGGAAGAGGGACTCGTGCTCGCCGTCCGGGGATTTCTGCGGCTGCAGCGTCGCCCCCTCGATCCCTGCATCGCCGAGGGCCTTGCGGAGCGCGCCGATGTCCTGCCTCTGCGAGTAGCTGAGGGTGACGGCCTCGCCGCCAGCGAAATCGACACCATAGGACCGGTCCCCGCGGAAGTAGAGGGCGGACATGCCCGCCGCGACGCAGGCGATCGAGAGGAAGAGCGCGGGCCAGCGGAACCCGAGGAGGTTGATCCTCGGTGTGGCGAAGAGGCTCATCGCATTGTGCGAGCGCATGACGCCTTTGGCGAGGGACCACTCGAAGAGGTTCCGGCCGACGATGAGCGCGCCGAATAGGGTGCCCACGATGCCGAGGGTCAGCGTGACCGCGAAGCCGCGGATGGGTCCGGAGCCGAGCCAGAACATGATCACGGAGGTGATGACGGTCGTGAGGTTGGCGTCGATGATGGCGCTGAGGGCCTTGTCGAAGCCGCCGACGATGGCGGGGCCGAGGGCCTTTCCGTCCGCGATCTCCTCGCGGACGCGCTCGTAGATGAGGACGTTGGCATCCACGGCCATGCCGACCGTCAGGATGATGCCCGCGATGCCGGGGAGGGTCAGCGTGAACTGGAACTGGGCCATGAGGCCGAAGAGGACGACGAGGTTCGCCAGCAAAGTGAGGACCGCGATGACGCCGGAGAGGCGGTAGTAGGCGATCATGAAGACGACGACCGCGAGGCTGCCGATCGTCGCGGCGATGATGCTGCTGCGGATCGAGTCGCGCCCGAGGGTGGCGGCGACGGTGCGTTCCTCGACGATCCGGACGGGGGTGTCGAGGGGGTTCTCGAGGACGCTGGAGAGCTCGGTGGCCTCCTCGGGGGTGAAGTCGCCGGTGATCTGCGCGTGGCCGCCGTAGATGGCCTCGTTGATGCGAGGGGCGCTCTTGAGTTCCCCGTCGAGGACGATCGCCAGCTGGCGGCCGACGTTCTGCTCGGTCACCCTGCCGAAGAGGTCCTTGCCCTCGGCCTTGAATTCCAGCGACACGTAGGATTCGCCGATAGCGCCGAAGGCGTGGAAGGCGCGGCGGACGTGCTTGCCGCTCATCTCGGGGCGCCTCTTGACGAGGTAGCGGGTCTCCTGCCCCTTGCCCTCGTCGTCTTTCTGGACGGACTTCATGACCTCGTAGCCGATGGGGACCGGGCCGCCGCCGTCGACCTTGGCCAGTTCCTCGACATTGTCGGGGTGGACGAGGCGGAACTCGAGTTGCGCGACGCGCGAGAGCTGGTTTCGGGTGGTCTGGATGTTCTCCTCGGAGAGGCCGGGCATCTGGACGATGATGCGGCGCTCGCCGGCGGGCTGGATGATGGGTTCGGCGACGCCGAGGTTATCGACGCGCTTGCGGATGACCTCGACGGCCTGCTGGAGCGCGGCGGGGCCGACCTCGCCGTCGAGTTCGATGAGGAACGAGGAACCGCCCTTGAGGTCGAGGCCGAGGCGGATCGTCTTGCTGAGCGGGAACGCCGCGAAGAGGCAGGTGCCTATCGACACGATCCAGAGCGCGGTGCCGACGCGGCGCCGGATGCGATCCTCCGTGGCCGCCAGGTGCCAGACGAAGAGGACGAGGGCGGCGAGGCCGCCGAAGAAGATGATCGTTTCCATGGGTGGGGTGCGCCGTGGTTCAGGGGGTTTTGGGACCGGACTTCGTGACGCCTTGGATCGCCGAGCGGAGGACCTCGATCTTGACGTTGTCGGCGATCTTTATGATCAGGGTCTTGTCTTTGCGGTTGGTGACGGTGCCGAGGATGCCGCCGGTGGTGATGACCTCGTCGCCGGTATCGATCGAATTGATCATCCTCTCGTGCTCCTTCTGTTTTTTCGAGGAGGAACGGAAGAGGAGGAACATGAGCGCCATGAGGATGAGGAGCGGCATGAGGCCGGTCCAGGCGGGGGCGGTGGACTCGTGCCCCGGGGGTGCGGAGGGGCCCATCAGGAGTATCGGGTTGTGTGTCATGGCGTCCTTTGTCATGGTGCTGCGTCTTCGATGTCGCCGGTGATTTCGCACGACCGGAGGCGTGCCAGGGCATCTTGGCGGAACTGCCCGAAGCAGCCGCGGGCGATGGCGTCCCGGATCTCGGTCATCAGGCTCATGTAGAAATGCAAGTTGTGCAACGAAACCAGCCTCAG
>JAANMX010003618.1_pt1 | contig 13348 bp, 10 predicted proteins | sample 7279681 | NCBI WGS metagenome assembly JAANMX01 (sample SAMN14094542, study PRJNA606508) | bioreactor metagenome | isolation source: A lab-scale SPAN reactor treating ammonium-rich wastewater day 351 | place: Ireland: Galway | collected 2018-01-01
ACCAAGAACCCTTCGGTTAACAGCCGAATGCTCTGCCGATTGAGCTATCGAGGATCGGCGCTTGCGCTGTGCAGTATACGGTTTTTGCCAGGAATGTCAAATTTGGAGACGCAAAAGGTGAAATGTAGTCTGCGATACGTGAGGCGTGAAAGGTGAGATCAGCGGCGTTTTTCACATTTCACGCCTCACGTTTCTGGTCGTAAACTTAGCCGAAGACCTATCGCCGCACACGCCTCACCCCAAATAATCCCGCAACTTGCGGCTGCGCAGGGGGTGGCGCAACTTGCGCAGGGCTTTGGCCTCGATCTGGCGTACCCGTTCCCGGGTCACTTTGAACTCTTTGCCCACATCTTCCAGGGTGCGGCTGATGCCATCCTCCAGGCCAAAACGCATAATCAGAACCTGTTTCTCCCGCTCGGCCAGCCCGTCCAGAATCTCGCCCATATGCTCCTTCAGCATCTGGCGGCTGGCCGCGTCCACCGGCCCCGGCAGGCTCTCGTCTTCGATGAAATCACCCAGATAGCTGTTCTCTTCGGAGCCGACCGGCGTGTCCAGGCTGATGGGTTCCCGGCTCAGTCGCTGGATGCGCTGCACTTTGGCCGAAGCCCGCTCCCACTGGTGGGCCAACCCCGGGTCCATCTCTTTGCCCGCACGCAGGGTCTTGCGGATATCTTCCACCTCTTTGGCTTCCAGAAATTCCATCTCCAGCGCGATCTCTTCTGCCGTGGGCTCCCGTCCCAACTCCTGTTGCAGCCGCCGTTGGGTGCGTATCTGGCGGTTGATAGTCTCCACCATATGCACCGGAATGCGAATCGTGCGTGCCTGGTCTGCAATGGCCCGGCTGATGGCCTGGCGGATCCACCAGGTGGCATAGGTGCTGAATTTGAAGCCGAGGGAGTGGTCAAATTTCTCCACCGCCCGCAGCAGACCCACATTGCCCTCCTGAATCAAATCCTGAAAATTCAGCCCCCGGCCAATATACCGTTTGGCAACGCTGACCACCAGCCGCAAATTGCTTTGGGCTAACTGGTCCTGAGCCTTTTTGCCATCCCGAATCAGATGGCGCAGCCGGTCCAGTTCATCAAAGTCGATCTCCTCCAGGGATATCTCCAGAACATCGCCACCTTTGGACTTCTCCCCCAGTCGCGCAGTCGCGCCAATCCCTGCTTCGATCCGTTTGGCCAGGGCTACTTCCTCTTCTGCTGTGAGCAGGGCGTGTCGCCCAATCTCACGCAGATACATACGTACGGGGTCCAGGGCCTGGCCCACCTCGGCCACATCTTCAATCACCTTTTCCACGGGGACATACTTTTCCCGTTCGATCTCTTCTTCCAGCTTCAGATCCCGGGCAATGCGGGGCAGGGGCGCATTGTCGTCCTCTTCTTCTTCCTCAATGTCCTCAAAGACATCTTCTTCCTCTTTTTGTTCCTCTCCCATATGGATATATTCGTCCAGTTCGCTTTCCGTCGAAGATGCAGCTGTGCTGCGGCTTCGATTGGGGGACTGTCTCAGTGGCCGTCTTTCACGTGTGGTCATTGCTTCTCTCGCAGTCGAGGGATCATCAGGCGATTCGCACGCCCTGCTCCGTGCGGGTGACGCCATAGGGCGCCCGGTTAATGCTGGCTAATACTCTGTCCAGGTGGTGGCGTTCCCGGCGGTTGGTGTTGATGGCGACGGAGTAGCCAAGCAACGCCTGCCGGTCCCCGCTCTCCTGGGCATCCTGCAACAGGAAATTAATAGAACTGAAAATGGACCAGAGGCGTTCCCGGCGCAGACGGATCAACACTTTGACAACGGCTTCCCGAATCGATACTGTATCGCTTTCCGGCAATTCCAAACCGTGCAACATCAATTCTGCCAGCGCTTCGTGAAGATCCCCATTAAGGGTTTCCTGAAAATGTTCCACATCCCAGAGTTCGTCCCCTGCCAGAAAGCGCTTCAGCCCGGCAAAGATCTCCCTGTGCTGGATATCTTCCAGATCGTCCACATCCAGGGGCGGAACTTCCAACTTCTCTGTCATCTGGGAAAGCCAGATGAGAAGATTCGGTTCACGCAACAGCATCGCCAGCAGATAACGCTCCACACTGACATCGGGTCGCGCTGCTGCTCTCTTCCCCGGTTTCGGCGGCTGGGAGGAATTAGAAACCGCGCTATTGGGCAGACCCACCCGTGGCCCGCTCTCTGTCTGCTCAACCGGTGGCGGGCTGCCTGCTGCCTGCTGACGGTTGGAACGCTCATCGGGCTGGGGCCGCCGGTGGCTAAAAGTGCGGCCAGCCGACTGTACCCGGTGGGCAATTGTCTGCTCGTCCACCTGCACCAGCCGGCTCAAAAGCTGGGTATAGTGCTGGCGCTCGATGTCGTCGCCCAGTTCGGCGATCAGCGGGGTCAGCTCGGCCACAGTCTGGGCTTTGCCCTGGGCGCTCTCCAGGTCTGTCTGCGCCGTGACTACACTGATATAGTAATCGACCAGTGGCTGGGCGCTCTGCACCAATTGGCCCCAAAGATCAGCGTCTTCACGCACAATGTCGTCCGGGTCCCGGCCTTCGGGCAAAGCGACGATGCGCAGATTGGCCGCCAACCGCTCTTCCAGCCGCATCCGTCCCCCGGGGCCAAAGACCGGCTTCGTCACCCGTTGCAGGGCCTGGCGGGCCTGGTTCAACCCCCGGATGGTGGCCTGCTGCCCCGCGCTGTCTGCGTCCAGGGCCAGGATAAAGTTGTGGGTGTAGCGCTGTAACTGGCGTAGCTGGTCTTCGGTGATGGCGGTGCCCATACAGGCCACCACATTGGCAAAGCCAAACTGCTGGGCCGCGATCACATCCATATAGCCTTCGACAATCACCACCGCGTCCGCATCCCGGATAGCCCGGTAGGCTTTGTCGAAGCCGTAAATCACAGAGGATTTGTGGAAGAGAGGCGTTTCGGCTGTGTTGAGATATTTGGGGACTGAATCGTCCAGCACCCTGCCGCCAAAACCGACGATACGCCCCTGGCGGTCGCAAATGGGGATCATCAGCCGGTTGCGGAAGGCGTCGTAATAACTATCCCGATCTTCATTATATTTAAGCAGCCCGGCCTTGTGCTGAAAGGCGTACTCGTAGCCCTGGGAGACCAGATGATCGCGCAGATCATCCCAACTGTCCGGGGCAAAGCCAAGCTGGAAGCTCTCGGCCACAGAAGCGTTGACGCCCCGGTTTTTCAGATAGGCACGGGCTGTCTGGGCCAGGGGGCTGCGGTGCAGCAGATTGCGGAAGAAGTGGGCGGCCTGGGCGTTGACTTCGTAGAGCCGTTCCCGTTCCCGGTTGTCCTCCCCTTCCGGCTCCTGCTGGAGTTCGACGCCCGCCTCCTGGGCCAGAATCTGGAGCGCATCCCGAAAGTCTACATTCTCCTTCTTCATTACAAAGGAGAAGATGTCGCCCCCTTCGCCACAGGCCCCAAAACAGTGCCAGGTGCCCCGGTCCGGGGAGACTACAAAGCTGGGGGTGCGTTCTTCGTGGAAGGGGCAGCACGCTTTATACGAGCGTCCGGCGTGCTTGAGCGGGACGTAACGGGAAACCAGATCGACAATATCGATGCGGGCTTTGATATCATCTGTGACGCTCATTCTGCTCCTTTTTTCGCAGACCAGTGCGCAGAACGGCTGGGCGCATTATAACGAGACTTACGGGGGGTGTCAAAGGGGCAATACAGCCATTCTTTGTCGCGCTGCTGCTTAACCGTCCTTGCCGCCCGCGTGCCGGGCCAGAATCTGGGGATAGGCATTCTCCGCTTCTCGGAAGAGGTCGGTCAGTTTCATCGCACGTAATAGATTGCCTTTGGACTGGATTTGCCCGCCAAAGAAAGCTTCCTTCAGTTTGGCCTGTCCCAGCCAGATGCGATGGAGCAGGTCGGTTGGCATAGCGAGTTCCAAATCTGCTGCGCCAGGGCGGGGGCCGTAGAAGACTTCCAGGGGCGGCTGGCGGCCATCCAACAGCATTTCAGCCTGGGGATTGGAAAAACGTATACGGATAACCAGATTGCTGCGGGTGAAGGTTTCGATGTGCTCCGGTCTTTGTTTGACCTGAAAAAAGACCTGTTCGAGAACAGCGTACAGCTCATCGGCTGTGGCGTAGACGGGCATAACTTGGGCTGCCTGGGTAAATGGTGGTGACATCGCTTCCCGCTATTATAGGGGTTGGAGGGTACGAGCGTCAAAGCCGGGCAGCGTCGGGGTGGAGTTCGGGGCAGGCAATATGACCGGCAGACAGCAGATAACGACAAAAATGTAGGTCGGACTGTTAGTCCGACTACGATGGCTGATAGTGGATAACGACAAAAATGTAGGTCGGACTGTTAGTCCGACCGTGACAGAAGAGGCCGGTCGGACTAACAGTCCGACCTACGGGGGGTATTTTCAGGGCAGGCTTGTGGCTGGTATACTGCGGGGGATGTGGCCCGGACGGCTTCGCGTTCGCAACGGCTGCGTTTGATGAAACAGGAGGGTTTGTACTGTGTCCACCCGTCTACCCTGGCCCATTTGCGCTGGTCTGATTCTGCTCTTCCTCGGGCTGGGTTGCATAGCACCTGCCTTTGAGGGAGAACCGGTCACTCGTCTTTCTGCCGCGGCCACCCGCCGCCCACAGGTGGACATCTGGCGGCCCAGCCCGGGCACAAGCTGGCAGTGGCAGCTTATGGGCAGCATCGATACCTCTTTTGATGTGGCGATGTACGACATCGATCTCTTCGACGCACCCCAGGCCACTATCAACCAGTTGCACACCAGCGGTCGGATCGTTATCTGTTATTTCAGCGCGGGCAGTTGGGAAGATTGGCGGAGCGATGCGGCCGCCTTCCCCGAGGCGGTCAAAGGCAAAGCCCTGGATGGCTGGCCCAATGAAAAATGGCTCGATATTCGCCAGATCGCCAGCCTGACACCGGTGATGACCGCCCGGCTGGACCTGGCTGTGACCAAAAAGTGCGACGGGGTGGAGCCGGACAATGTGGATGGCTATGCCAACGACAGCGGCTTTCCCCTGACCGCTGGGGATCAGATCGCCTATAACCGCTGGCTGGTCCAGCAGGCCCACCAGCGGGGGCTTTCCATCGGGCTGAAGAACGATTTGGACCAGATTCCCGATCTGGTGGGGGATTTTGACTGGGCGCTGAATGAGCAATGTTTCGAGTTCGACGAGTGCGCGACGCTCTTGCCCTTTGTCCAGGCGGGCAAGGCAGTTTTTGGTGTGGAATATACGGGGAATGCGGCCATTTTCTGTCCCAAAGCCAACCAGATGGGTTTCAGTTGGCTCAAGAAGAATCTGAATCTGGACCCGGAGCGGCTGGACTGTCTGGTCCAATATGCCACCTCCACCCCGACGGCAACGCCGACCCCCCAGGCCCGGCTTCAGATTTTGCTGCCACTCTATAGCTATCCCGTCCATTGGGACCCGCCCAACTATCTGTGGGATGATGTGGCCGCCGGTGGGGCCATTGCGCCGATTGTGGCGATTGTCAACCCCAACAACGGACCCGGCGGGGGGCCGCCCAACGCCGACTATACGATTGGGTTGAACGCATTGACAGGGGCCGGTGTGCCGATGCTTGGCTACATCTACACGCTTTACGGGGCGCGGCCTCTGGCCCAGGTGAAGGCGGATGTGGACCTCTACGCCCAGCACTTTCCGGTGGCGGGTATCTTTGTGGACGAGACAGCCAGCAGCGGGGACAAAGTGGCCTACTACGGCGAACTCTACGATTACATTCGGGCGCAACCAGCCTTAAAAACGGTTGTGCTCAATCCGGGCACGTCCATCAGCGAGCAATACATCAGCCGCCCGGCGGGGGATGTCGCGGTGATCTTTGAAGATGTCGGCTCGGCCTGGCCTGGTCACGGCGTGGATGGCTATGTGGCGGGCTATCCGGCCCAGCGTTTTGCAATGCTGGCCCACACCACCGCCAACAGTGCTGCTATGCGCCAGGCCGTGGATTTGGCCCTGGCCCGCAATGTCGGCTACGTCTACGTGACCAACGACGGCCTTGACAATCCCTGGGACAGCCTGCCCACTTATTGGAGCGAACTGCTGGCCTACGTGGCCGGGGCGAATCAGCAAGCCACCGCAACATCGACCCCAACTCATACGTCTACCCCCACCCGGACTGCCACGCCAACTCAGACTGCCACGCCAACTCAGACTGCCACGCCCACGCCGACCCACACATCGGCCCGTTCGCTCTTTTTGCCGGAGATAAAGCGCCCATGAAATCAGCGCGCAAGTTTTCGCTCTTTCTTTTTCTCGCCAGCGCGCTGGGCGTCTGGCTGCTGGTGGCGGGGACACCCCGGCTGCCGCTCTTCTCTGCGCCAGCGGTGACGCCCCTGGCCCCCGCTCCGCAAGATCTGCTGCGTTTTGCGGCCATCGGCGATTTTGGGATGGGCAACCAGGCCGAGAGCGATGTGGCCGCGCTGGTAAAAAGTTGGAATCCGGGGTTTGTAATTACCCTGGGCGATAACAACTATCCCGACGGCGCGGCTTCCACCATCGACCAGCACATTGGCAAAGATTGGGCGGAGTTTATCTTTCCATACGCCGGCGCATTTGGCCCTGGGGCCAGCGAGAACCGCTTCTTCCCCAGTCTGGGCAATCACGACTGGAACTCCATCACCTGTACGGGGGATTCGTGTAGTGGTCCCTACTTGGATTACTTCGCGCTGCCGGGCAATGAACGCTACTACGATTTTGTAAAAGGGCCGGTCCACTTTTTCGTTATCGACAGCGACCCCCGCGAACCGGATGGCCGGGATGCAGAGTCGGCCCAGGCCGACTGGCTGCGGGAAGGATTGCAACGCTCCAGCGCCCTCTGGAAAGTGGTCTATATGCACCACACCATCCACTCCTCCTCTTTGCACGGCTCCCAACCCCTGTTGCAATGGCCCTATCAGGCCTGGGGCGCGCACGCGGTCCTCATGGGTCACGACCACACCTACGAACGGGTGATGGTGGATGGCTTCCCGTATATCGTCAACGGGCTGGGGGGTGCGGGGATTCGCACCTTTGGCGCGCCGGTGGCCGGCAGCGTTGTGCGCTATAACGGGGATTACGGCGCGATGCTGGTGGAGGCAGAGACGACACAACTGCGTTTCCGGTTCATCAACCGTTCTGGCGCAACTATCGACGATTTTAGCATCGACCAGGCGTCTCTGCCCACGCCCATACCCACCCCCCAGGCCACCGTCGTCTTGCAGCCTGTGGCCGATACCTTTGTTAACGCCAGCCAGCCCAGCACAAACTACGGCAGCGGGGCGCTGTTGGAGATTGACGGCAGCCCCCGGAAGATAGCCTATCTGCGCTTTGATCTCTCCGGTCTCGCCGGGGCCACCCTGCGTTGGGCACAGGTGCGGCTGTGGGTGGCGGACATCAGCGCTGCCGGGTCTGCCAGCAGCCAGACGGTGCGCCTGGATAGGAGCACGGATTGGGACGAAACATCCCTGACTTATGACAACCGACCGGCAGCGGCCCCCAATCCGGTGGGCGCGTTTGCTGGGGGCAATCGGGCCAGTTGGACGGTTGCCCCTCTGACAACGACCCTGCAAGTCTTCTTTGGGGAATCGGTGACATTTGTGATCGACTCGGAGGGCAGCGATGGGTTGGACGTTTCCGCCCGGGAGGGCAGTGCGCCGCCGGAACTGATCCTGGCCTATGACCTGCCTGCCACTACGCCGACGCCAACGGCTACGCCAACCGCAACAGCCACACCGACCGCAACAGCCACACCGACCGCAACAGTGACGGCTACGCCGACGCCGACGCCGGTGTCCACCCAGCCGCCGGAGAAGACGCCGGTGGCCGATCTCTATCTGCCGAAGGTAAATCGCTAGAATTGCGTAGGTAAATCGGGGCGCAAAAGGGGGAGAGGCATATTTTTGTGGGTGCTTTCTGCCCTGGATGGGGGGAACAGTAACCCACGGGGCAGCGTTCAGTGATCGCAGATCGGGCAAAAGGGTCTGGTGGATGTATATCTCTTTGGGGAGATTGGGGCGTCATTGAAGCCTGACCGATAGCTGTTTTTGCGCGAGTGTACACTCTCTGGTATGCTCCCCAAGAATGTGATTGCGTTTGAGGAGGAATTATTCCGTGCAGCTTTTTCGACGTGACAAGAAAAACGACGAACCAGTGGCAGAAACCAGTCGGCGACCTTCCAACGCTGAATGGTATACCCCTGCCCCTGGGCAAAACCCTGGGGCCCGGCCAGATGCCGAGCCACGAAATGTTCCGGCTGCCTGGCCCGAAACCCGGCCGATTGAGACACCCAGAAACCAGACTCCGCTGACACCGGATGGATTGAAAGAAGAGATAAGGAATATCCCAACAATGAGCAACATTACCCGCGAGAATCTGCCCTATCCCGACCTGCCCGTTCAGAGCGGCAGCCGTCAGGCCCGCGCCACAGGACAGGCTACTGTCATCGATGCCCAATCCCACTTTGCCGGGAACTACCGTTCGGACTCGGACCTGATTATTGAAGGCACCTTTGAGGGGGAGATTGAGTGTAACGGCACGGTGACTGTGGCGGAGAATGCCACCCTATCGGCCACCGTGCGGGCGCGCAATGTAGTGGTGGCCGGTTCGGCCAATGGGGAGATCACCTGCGACGAGCGCTTTACCGTGCGCGCCACGGGCGAGATGCGGGGCAAGGCCCAGTCCGCCACGCTGGTGGTGGAGGAGGGGGCCTTCTTTGAGGGCGAATTCCGCATGGGCAACAGCTATTCCAATGCTGCGTCCTCCAGCTACGGCGGCTGGGAATCGGCCCGCAAAGCACCAGAGGCAGCTTTGCCCTACAGTATGAGTGTGGATGAGAGTGATCTGGCCGATATGGATGAGATGGATTCTGCCACCGGTACTTTCTCGGTGGATGACCTGTGGGACGAGGACGAGAAGGCGGAAGATAAATAGTCTGGCGTCCTGAGTCATCGGTGACGGCACTCATTCAGTAACTGTCAAGAAATAACGGAGGGGTTTCGCAGAGACGATTCCGGGAATCGGCCACAATATCTCTCGGCTTTCCCCTCATCGCCTGGCCGATTCCCGGAATCAGACCGGTAACTTATTGCTTGACGCTTTAGTGAAGACAGTCCCCGCATTCAAAAGGCCGGCGTCCCCCGTGGACCCCGGCCTTTTTCACCCCATCACCCCATCACCCTGTCATTCCCCCTCCCCACGCACGGCGATCACAACCAGCGCACCGGCCAGAAAGAAGATCAGAAAAATTCCCAGAAATGCGTATTGAATGGCCGTCGAGGTAGAGGTACGGATTGGGTTCTGGGGGTGGAGCACCAGGGGCGTCGTCAGATTGGACCAGGTGAAGATGGCGACGAGCGCCACCCGCAGCGCGCCTTTCAGCCGGGTCCATACGGGCCAACTCCCCCAAATCTGCACAATCAGCGCCACAGAGAGGACCATCAGGGCAGAGACATTGCGGGGTTCGGCCAGAAAGACGCCGCCCCAATTGATCGACGAAGCCAGCATACTGGAGAGAAAACCCGCGGCAAAGAAGGCGCAGGCCACCCAGCCAATGATCTGCGCCCAGCGTTCCAGCCGGGCATCGTCCCACAGCACTATCCACAGCCCCAACAGACCGGCCACCGTAAAACCGGCAATCCCTGCCCAGATCAGCCCTACGTGAAGATAGACCGAGCGCATCCCCGTGCCCAGGGTCCGCTCGGCTGGGGCCAGCCAAAGCAGCGCGGCCACGGCCACGGCCAGCAATGTAAATCCCCGCACCAGCCCCGCGGGAGAACGTAAAAAAGTGAGCATCAAAAGTCCTTTTCGATCAATTGCTGTTGAAGAGATGTGAAACGTGAAACGTTCCGCTGGTTTGTTCAAGAAACTGTACTGATTAAGAAGATCGTGGAATCTGTAGGTACGGTTTGCAACTTTCGCCCGGAGAAGTGCGGTTACAAACCGCACCTACGTTTTATCATCTCGTTGATCAGTACAGTTTGTTCAAGAAACTGTACTGATTAAGAAGATCGTGGAATCTGTAGGTGCGGTTTGTAACCGCACTTCCGCCCGGAGAAGTGCGGTTACAAATCGCACCTACGTTTTATCATCTCGTTGATCAGTACAGTTTGTTCAAGAAACCCGCGGCAAAGCCCAGAAAACCGTAGACATCGGCAAAATTGCTGGCGATGCCCAGGGAGACCCGTACCGCGCCCGCGCTCTTTTTGTGCTTGCTCAGGAGAATAGCCTGGAATTGGTTCAGTGTCATCCGTTCTTCGTTCTGAAATGCCCCGCGCATCTCCTCGGCAGTCAGTCCGTGGGCCATTTCGCCCGCGCCGGGATTACAGAAGCAGCCCGTGCGCAGGGAGATATTTTCCTGAGTGGCGAGCTCTTCCACCCGGTGATAGTCCACCAGTCGGGCGTCGGGATCGTAGAAATTGAAGGCGACGGTCCCGCCCCGGCTCTCTGTATCCACAGGGCCATAGATGCGCACCAGCGGCGCGCCGTTGCTGTGGCGCAAGCTGGTCAACTGTTCCAGCAGCCAGCCCGTGAGAGCCGCTACCCGCTCGTGGATCAGTTCCACGCCGATGGAGTCGATGTATTCCAGGCCGATGTGGATGGCGGGCAGGTTGAGATAGTCCACAGTGCCGTCCTCATAGGCGGCTTCGCTGTCGGCCAGGTAATGGGCGCAGCCCTGCACGGTTGCCAGGGTAATCGTCCCCCCGGCAAACCAGGGCCGACGCAACTTTTGCAGCGCCTCTTTGCGCGCCAATAAACAGCCCACGCCCGTGGGATAGCCAAAAATTTTGTAGAAGGAGAGGGAGACAAAATCGGGTTTGCAGAGGCTCAGGTCCAGCCGGTTGGTGGGGGTGAAGGCGGCTGCATCCAGCAGTACATCCCAGCCGGCGGCTTTGGCCCGCTCGATCAATGAGAGGGGGTGCTGCACCCCGGAAAAGTTGGATTGGGCGGGAAAGGCAAAAAGATTGGCCTGTCCCGGCTCGGCTCGCCCCAGAAATTCCTCCAGCCGCTCCTGGCTGATGCGCAGATTTGGCGGCACAACGGGCAGGTAGAGGACTTCGGCCCCTTTGGCCTGGGCAAATTCCCGAATGCCGTTGACCGAATTGTGGTTGTCGAAGGTGAGCAGATAGTGACCGCCCGGTCCAAAGGGATAGGCTTCGCCCACCAGTTTGAGCGCACCGCTGGCATTGGGGGTGAAGATGACCGTATATTCTTCGGGCGCGGCGCGGAAGTATTCGTAGACGTAGGCCCTGGCCGCGTCCACCAGACGGGTGGCTGCCATTGAGGTGGGATTCACCGAATGGGGATTGCCAAAGACATTCTCCCGCAGCAGTTCTGCGTGGCGGCGCACCTGATCTGCGGCGTAGAGGCTGCCCCCAGTATAGTCCAGATAGATGTGGCCCAGCCGATCCAGCCGGCCATATTCCGTGGCCCGCAGTTCCCGCAGGCGGGCCGTGGCTGCATAGGCCGGGTGAGCGCGCAGAAAAGCGGCCTGGGCTGTTTCGATCTCTTTCGGGGCATACTGGACCGACGGGGCCAGGGTCTTGGCTGGCATTGGGCATTTCCTTTGATGACGGTTGGCACACCTACCGTTCTACGCTACACTGATCCGCACAGGTCGTCAAGTTCAGGACGCAGATTGACGCAGATACAGGAGATTTACGCGGATTTATCAGCGTCCCATTTCCCCAATAGGAGAACTCCCATGCAGATTCGTGAAGTGGTGGTGACGGGCAAGGAACAGGTGGTTTTGCAGACGGGTGACCTGGACGAGACTCCCGGTCCGGGTGAGTTGCTGATTGAGAGCGAATGCACTTTCATCAGTTCGGGCACGGAACTGGCAAACTACACGGCCAAAGACCCGGATGTCTATGTGCCGGGCAAGTGGTGCAGCTATCCCTGGCGTTCTGGCTACGCCAATGTGGGCATTGTGCGGGCCGTGGGCGATGGGGTGACCCGGGCCCGGGTGGGTGAGCGGGTCTTCACCTATGGCCGCCACGCCTCGGCCTTTGGCTACCCCCAGGAGCGGCTGGTGGTCTCTGTGCCGGAGCGGCTGGACTCTATGACCGCTGCCGCGTCGCGTATGGCCGGGGTAGCCGCCTCGTCGATTCTGCTGGCCGAGATTCGGGAAAACCCCTGGGTGGTGGTCTTTGGCCTGGGGCTGGTGGGCAATCTGGCCGCCCAACTTTTCCGCATCCGGGGCTGCCGGGTGATCGGTGTGGACCCGGTGGCGGCCCGGCGCGACCTGGCCGAGGAGTGCGGCGTGGAGTGGACGGTAGGGGGCACATCCGACGAAGCGCTGGACGGGGTTCGTTCCCTGGTCGGCGCGGGCGGCAGCCAGATCAGTGTGGACGCGGTGGGTCACAGCGGGGTGCTGATGGATTGTCTCGCCATCACCGGGACCGAGGGGCAGGTGATTGCCCTGGGCACGCCCCGGGTCTCTGTCCCGGGCGATCTGACCGCAGCTTTCAACCGCATCCACCGGGGGCGACTGACTGTGCGCGGCGCGCATGAGTGGTTTCTGCCTATGTACCCGGACATCGGCAACCGCACCTCCCAGTTCAGCAAGCAGCAGATGCTTCTGGACTGGATGGCGCGGGGGCTGCTGCGGGTGGAACCTCTCATCTCCCACCGGGTACGGCCAGAGGCGATAAAGACGGCCTATGACGGGCTGCTGCATCAACCGGATGTGTATACAGGGGTGGGGTTGGTGTGGGGGTGAATGGGAAAAAGTTATTCGCCCTGGCCTGTGTGAACCTGACCAGTGCCGGGCCAGTGGAGAAGAGGTTTGGGGGGGTGGCGGGGATGGTGGCCCGGTCGAAACAATTGGGATGAGGGAGGGGTGAAGGCTAACGCCGATGCTGAGGTGCGGCTTCAGCCGTCACCTCCAGCATCTCGTTCGCTGTTCCACTTTCAGCTAAAGGGTTTGAGTAGCAGAAATGACGGTCACGACCAATGCTGCCCGTGCCCACTTGAAGATGGCCTTTATCGCGTCGAATTCCGGCCCGGACGCTAAGAACTCTGCCGTGCCTCTGATCAGAAAGCCAGTACCAAGTCCATTCCGTCCCGACACCTCACGGCTGCCCAATGTAAGCAACACGTCGCTGTTCTTTGTAATGTTTGCTTCGGTGTGATTCATGCGGCCGGCTGGTATCAACAGACGCTCATCATCTGTGATCCGTATGTAACTGTTCCATGTGTTGGCCATGTGAGGACCAGCATCACCTGAAGTGGCAATAGCAACAACCCCTTCCTTCTGCAATACCTCGCGCATCTTTTCTGGAATCAGCATTGTGTCTCCTTTCGTCTTTCGACATACTAAATTTTTGCTCTGACAGGTGGTGCGTAGTGCGTGAACTGCT
>JAANMX010003622.1_pt1 | contig 13339 bp, 9 predicted proteins | sample 7279681 | NCBI WGS metagenome assembly JAANMX01 (sample SAMN14094542, study PRJNA606508) | bioreactor metagenome | isolation source: A lab-scale SPAN reactor treating ammonium-rich wastewater day 351 | place: Ireland: Galway | collected 2018-01-01
ACCGAAGAAATGAAGCGCAAGCAGGAACAGGGTTCTATGCAGTTACAGGGCGAAGTTCTTGAACTGGCATTGGAGGATTTTCTGAAGGAAAACTTTAGATGGGACAAAATTGAAGAAGTGAAAAAAGGGACTTTGGGTGCAGATGTGCTGCAAACCGTGCAGAATGACGCCCTTCAGGTGTGTGGTAAAATCATATACGAAACCAAACGAACCAAGAATTTTGACCAGAAATGGATTGATAAATTGAAGCAGGATCAATTGAATGCCAAAGCCGAAATTGCTGTTTTAGTTACCGAAACTTTACCCAAAAACATTGAGAAATTTGACGTGTACAACGGAATATGGATCTGCTCTTACCAGGAAGTGAAATCTTTGGTAGTGGTACTTCGCCAGATTCTAACGGAAACTCAAAAAATAAAAATAGCCAACGAAAACCGTGGCGATAAAATGGAAATTTTATACAGCTATTTCACCAGTGGGGAGTTTTCTCAAAAAACGAAACGCATATTAGAAATTTACGATGGGATGCTTTCACAACTCGATGCAGAGAAAAAAGTAACCCATAAATTATGGGCGAAGCGCGAGAAAGACATCAACATTATGAAGGAAAACCTCTCCATCGTTTCTGGTGATATTGCAGGAATCACCGGTAAAGAAGTGAATCTTTTAGAAGAGTATGACTCGATCATCTTAGATTAACAAAATTAATAATTTCTAAAAAAATCTTTATGATGGTTCTTAAAAAATCATAACGGTTCTTAATGAGAACATGTTGGAAGGCTATCACTTAATCCTTACTTTTATCCATTCTTAAATAAAATCTATGATCACAGGCGAAATAAAATCCCAAATAGACCGAATCTGGAACGACTTCTGGACCGGCGGAATCTCTAATCCCTTAACCGTTATAGAGCAGTTTACCTATCTCATCTTTCTGAAGCAGATCGATCACAAACAGACTCTGATCGATAAAGAAAAATCCGATTTGGGCTCCTCGCGCAAAAAGGATATTTATACCGAGGACCAGAAGGAACTGCGGTGGAGTTTCTTCAAGGATAAAGATCCGGAAATCATGTATCAGCTGTTTACGCGTCCGCAAGTGCATATTGACAATCTTACGGCTTTTGATTTTATGAAAACCTTAGGCGCTGATGGTGGTAAATTCTCTGAATATATGAAGGGCGCTACCTTCATGATCGCAACGCCGAAACTCCTCGACAAAGTAGTACAGCAAATCGATAAATTACCGCTCGATAAAAAAGATACGAAAGGAGACCTTTACGAATACATGCTCAGCAAAATCGCTGAAGCCGGAACCAATGGACAGTTCCGTACACCGCGCCATATAATTCGCATGATGGTGGAATTGCTGGATCCGAAACAAGACGATACCATTTGTGATCCTTCCCTCGGGACCGCAGGTTTCCTGGTGGCGGCAAGCGAGTTTTTACGCGAAAACCATAAAGATTGGTTTTTGGAAAAAGACTTTAGAAATCACTACAACAGTGAGATGTTCAACGGAATGGAGATCGACCCATCCATGATGCGGATCGCCTCCATGAATCTTCAGCTGCACGGCATTGAAACCCCGAATTTAATGGGCGGAAGTGCCTTGGCGGAAAGCAATGACAAAACCGGAAAATACTCCGTTATTTTAGCCAATCCGCCTTTCAAGGGAGCGCTGGATTATGAAGAGGTGGAAAAAAGTCTGCTCCAGATTACCAAAACCAAAAAAACAGAACTTCTCTTCCTTTCTCTTATTCTGAGGATGTTGAAATTAGGCGGCCGAGCTGCGGTCATTGTTCCGGATGGTGTTCTGTTTGGAAGCAGTACCGCGCACAAAAACCTCCGCAAAGAGTTGGTAGAAAACCAGCAGCTGCAAGGTGTTATTTCGATGCCGAGCGGCGTTTTCAAACCGTATGCGGGCGTAAGTACCGCGATCTTACTTTTCACCAAAACCAATTCCGGAGGTACGGATCATGTTTGGTTCTACGATATGAAAGCGGACGGTTATAGTTTGGATGACAAACGAAACCTCCTGATTTCAGAAGAAGTCCTGGAACAGTGTTTCACGGAACCCTCAACTATCCTGGAAGAAACCGCCGGAAAATGCGATATCCCCAATATTATTTTAGATTGGAACGCTGTGAAAAATTCCCCTCTTGTAAGAGGGGTGGTCGAAGACCGGGGTGTTTCCGGTGTACAGACTGATAAACGCTTTACGGACCGGACCCAACAGTCCTTCCTCATCCCAAAAGCCGACATTGTGGCCAATGATTACGATCTGAGCATCAACCGGTACAAAGAAACCGTTTACGAAGAAGTGCATTACGAAAAACCGGCGGCACTGATCGACGACATCAAATCCATTGATGCCAAAAGACACGCAGCAATTCTCGAACTTGAAAAAATGCTTGGCTCATGAAAACAGCACAGGAAATCATTGAAATTTTAAATACAGTTGATGAAAATGTAGGATTAGAAGTTAAAAAAGGCAGTTCAATCGATAAGTCTGTTATGGAATCTGTTTGCTCATTTTCTAATGAACCTGGCCTTGGTGGCGGTCTGATTGTTTTAGGTATTGAGAAAGAAGATAATTCGTTATTTCCCTCCTATGTTGCGGTAGGTGTAGAAAATCCAGATAAGCTGCAATCCGATATTGCGTCGCAGTGTGCCTCTGTTTTTAATTTTCCGGTGCGTCCAAAAATTGAAATTGAAAGGATTGAGGATAAAAATCTTATTAAAATTGAAGTGGCTGAACTGCCGGCTGAGAGAAAACCTCTCTACTTTAAAAATTTAAAAATTCCAAAAGGGATTTTTAGAAGAATTGGCCCAACAGATCAGTCGTGTACAGAGGAAGATCTCACTGTTTTTTACGGAAACACGGTAGAGAATTATGATACAACGGTCATACAAAACTCTTCATTAGATGATGTTAGCGAAGAAGCTGTGGAGCTTTACCGTAAATTGATTAGAAAGGCAAAGCCAAATGCCGAAGAACTTGAATTTGACACGCCGGAACTGCTCTATGCACTTAATGCCGCTGACACCGCAAAAGACACTGCGAACCTTACCTTAACCGGACTCCTTATTTTCGGGAAAAAGATGGCTTTGCGAAGACTTCTGCCCATGTGCAGGGTAGATTATATCAGAATTTCCGGGAAAGAATGGGTAGAAGATCCTGACCAGCGTTTTGAATCAACGATTGACATGCGGGGTTCTTTGCTGGAATTACTTCCCAGAACCATCGCCGCTATTGCTGACGATTTACCCAAAGGATTTTACCTCCCGGAAGGTTCTTTACAATCGAAAACGGAAACAGGTCTGCCTTATAAAGTTCTTAGAGAAGCCATTGTAAATGCATTTATACACAGGTCTTACAAAGTGAACAGTCCTGTACAGATCATAAGATATTCCAACCGTATTGAAATTACCAATGCGGGCTATTCTCTGAAATCTATTGAGTCTATTGGAGAACCAGGTTCATTAGCTAGGAACCCTCATATAGCGGCAGTTTTTCATGATACCAACCTTGCAGAGACCAAAGGCACGGGAATTAAATCAATGAGAAAACTCCTGATGAAAAGCGACATGATGCCGCCTACATTTGAAAGCTCGCATGCCGCAAACACTTTTACCTTAAGACTGTTATTGCATCATCTGATTAATGAAAAAGACCACGAGTGGCTCATGAAATTTGATGCATTTCAATTAAACGATAATCAGAAAACAGCGCTTATATTTTTGCGCGAAGTAGGAGCATTAGACAATCTGGCATATCGGCAGCTCACAGGTGTTAACCTCTTTCAGTCCAGCATGGATCTTAGAAAAATGGTGAGTTCTGAAATTTTAATGCAGAAAGGAAATTCAAAGAAAAACACCTATTATGTACCGGGAAAGATATTCTTAGCGTCTTTGGAATTCCACCAGCAGGAGCGCTTATCTGGGGAGTTAAATTCCTTATCGGTGGAGTCCGGCGCCTTATCTGGAGAGTCCGATTCCTTACTGGTGGAGTCCGGTTCCTTATTGGTGGAGTCCGGTTCCTTACTGGTGGAGTTGCCGGTAGATGTACAGGAAAAAGTGAGCCGGTTAGGACAAAGGACTAAACCTGAAAAAATGGAGGAAGTTATTGTAGAACTGTGCAAGGTGCGTGCTTATAATCTAGAAGAATTGTCAAATATTTTAAAACGAAGACCTAATCACCTGCGCGAAAAATTTCTGAACACTTTAATGAAAAAAGGGAAATTAGGATATACCATCCCCGAAGTCATCAACCATCCAAAGCAAGCATACAGAACATTACCGTCCCGTCCAAACAATGAAAATGAAAAATAACATGACTTTTATAGAAATACACACCGCAATTCCCGAACTTGAAAAAATGATCGCGTAATGGAGAAAGTTTTATTTGATGATATCATTGAATTTAAAAAAAAGTCAACCATCAAAGCAGGAAATGGGTTGGCTTTACACAAAGGTAATTACCCGTTTTACACGTCGAGTAATACATTGTCCAAGTCTATTAATGAATTTTTATTTGAAGGCGAAAGTTTAATATTCGGAACTGGTGGCCAAGCAAGTATTCATTTTTGTTCAGAAAAATTTGCGGTTTCCACTGATTGTTTTGTCACTCAAATTAAAAATCCTGAAGAATGGAGCACTAAATTTATTTACCATTTTTTAAGTGGAAATATCCATTTACTTGAAAACGGATTCAAAGGTGCCGGATTGAAACATATTTCAAAAGAGTATTTAAAAAATATTTCAATTCCAAAACTTCCACTTCACACCCAAAAAACCATTGCGGCAAAACTGGACAAAGCCAAGGAAATTATTGCCTACAACCAGCAGCTCCTCGAAAAATACGACCAACTCACGCAGGCGCTTTTTATCGATATGTTTGGCGATCCAACGTCAGGTAAGATGAAGTATGCTGAAACAGAATTAATTAATTTAGTTGCTAATAAATTCGATATAAAATGTGGTCCTTTCGGAACACAATTAAGTAAAAGTGAATACGTATTAAATGGAGTACCTGTTTGGGGGATACCACAAATCAATAGTAACTTTATAAAAAAACCTACTGAATATGTTACCTTAAGTAAAGCAGAATATTTAGAACAATATTCTGTAGTTCCAAATGATATCGTAATGTCAAGAAAAGGAAATGTAGGGAAGTGTGCTATATATCCTAAATGGGAAAATGGTATTTTACATTCAGATGCTTTAAGAATTAGATGTGATAAAAATAAAATATCACCAATATTTTTAGTTTGGCAATTTCGAATAAGCAGAAGTTTAGCAGTGCAGATTTCTGATGTTAGTCATGGTGCAATAATGCCAGGGATAAATGTTACCAAGTTAAAACAGATTAAACCTTTTGTGCCTCCAATCCACCTCCAAAACCAATTTGCAGAACGAGTTGAGAAAATAGAAATCCAGAAACAGCTGGCGCAGGATAGCTTAACCAAAAGTGAACAGCTCTTCCAGAGCTTACTGAAAGAGAGTTTTAGTTAGAAATTAAAAAAACACAAACATGGAAACACCAACAGTACTTAAGATTAAAGAATTACGAGATCAAATTACGGAGCAACTTGATTCAATAGATACTTCTCAGTTCAGTAATGACAGATTTGGAAGTGAAAGCGAATATTCTGGTAAAGGTATTTATTTGGGTTTAGACGCTATCTTGATTGATATCTCTTATCTCGTCAGAGCTCATAATATCTTTATTCAGATTTCAACCCTGGAAGAGAGAAATACCATAATCTCAAATCTTACGAATATTTCATCTTATCTGGAATCACCACAGACACTTGCTAATTATATTGATGTGTTAAAGGTGGTATTAAGAAAATACAATATTAGAAATAATATAAAACGTTGGGAATTGTTTCAGGAATCTAACAAGCAGCTGTTGGAGCAAGCTAATGAATTTAAAGATTCACTTAAATTCATCAATGATTTAAAGGAAGAAGCCACAAATATTAGTGCATCAATAACTGAAAAATTCGGAGAAGTAAATAAAAAATTTACAGAATTAGAAGAGAAAATAGAAGAAGTGGAAGCAGTGAAAACTGAAATTGAAACTAATTCTGAAAATTTAAAGGAAATAAATACTTCGCTTCAAAAAGTAAAAGACGATGCAAATTTGAACCTTGAAAAAATAGTAGAAAGTTTTACCGAAGTAAAAGGCAATGAAAAAATTATTGATTCCTTTTCAAAAAAAGTTCAGGAAAAAGAAAATAAATTAGTAGAAATAGAGCAAAGAACTGAGGAAAATAGTAATAAACTAAAAGTTTATGACGACGAACGAATAAGCATTTTAGAAGAAGCCAACAACCTTATTGACAGTGCAAAAACAGCATTGAATTATAAAACAGCAGAAGGAATTAGTGCTTCGTTTCAAACCCAACATAAGGATGCGCGAAAATTAAAATTTGTTATTCTTTGGGTTTTAGGAGCGGCATTTTTTACCATTGCAGCAATTTTACTTGGAGTTTGGATTACATTCGATAAGGTTGATGATACTCATTTAATATTAGGGCGGGTTGCAATTATTCCTCTACCTATACTTGCTGCAGTTTTCTGCGCAAACCAATATGTGAAACAAAAAAATATCATTGAAGATTACGCCTACAAAATGGTGTTGGCTAAATCAATTGTAGGGTTTTCAGAACAACTTAAAAAAGACCCTTCGGCGGATAAAGGAGAATATATTCATTACATGAAAGTTGCTTTAGAAGAAATACACAAAGATCCTTTGAGAAAAAGAAATAGTAAAGAACAACAATCAAAAGCAGAAGATAGAATTGAGAGTTTATCGATCAGAGACTTTGTAGAAATAGCAGAAAGGTTTGTGAAATTAAAATCCTGACATTCTATCAACATAATTTAATGAAATAACCCCAAAAAGTTGATAGAGATGTTGATAGAAAAACAAGAAATCCTATCTGCAATATGCAATGAAATAAGTAATATGTGTTAATAGAAATGTGGATAAAATGCTAAACCATATAAATTATTTGAAGGAGAGTTTTAGCTAAGTAAGTGAAATAGCAAAATTCCCTATTTCAAAAAATGGCAATATTGTGAAATAAGAGTAATCGTTAATTCAAGAAAAGATGCTATTTTGAAATAAGACATTGTAGGAGTAATTTTCTTTTAATTATTAAAGGTGGGGAAACACCGCCGGATTATGTTCGATGATTTGGTAAAATACAAACAGAAAATGAAAGAAGAGCAGAAAAAACATTTAATAAAACTCATGAACGCAGACGAAAAACCCGGTTTGTAATTCCCCTCTTTTCAAGAGGGGTGGTCGAAGATCGGGGTGTTTGCCAGTATTGAAACCAGTACAGTCTCCCGTAACAGTTTTCAAAAGCCAAGAAAATAGCACATCAAAGTACCTACATCCTAAAAACCGCATCATGGCCAAAAAGGAACTTACAAATATTGATGAAACACTCATCTGCTACCGAAACCTCGGCATTCTTCCAGCCAATAAGAATCTTAGAGAACGCGCCAAATCCCTGAGAAAAGCAGGCATGTTCTCCGAAGTGATCTTTTGGCTTCAGGTCCGCAAGAAAAGTTTTTATGGATTGGATTTCGACAGGCAGAGGATCATCGGAAACTATATTGTAGATTTTTATCTAAAGTCCCTTGGCATTGCCATAGAAATTGACGGTTCCAGCCATGATGATAAAGAAGAATATGACGCCGAAAGGCAGCGGTATCTGGAAAGTTTGGGAATTATCGTGTACCGAATTTCAGACACTCGCGTAAAGCATGATTGCGCGAATGTAATCCAGGAACTGAAAGAATTTATTGTGAAGGAATTATGTGAAACACCTCTGTCCTAAAATGATCTCGTAAGATGCGGAAACTATTCCAGCATATCGTTGAAAAAAACTAAAATTGAAATATGAACAGGGTTAAAATCAATATGGAAAAAAATCTGTACTTTTAAAGAGCATTCAACGGAATAATCTATGGCGACCAACTTTACTTTCCTTAAAGCAGAATTTCCCCACATCTATGATGAAATCGTAGAGGCAGAACTGCATACGTTTACCGCTCCCAGATATGCTGCCTTGCTTTGCCGAAGCACCCTGGAGAAAGCACTTTTCTGGCTGTATAAAAACGATGAGGATTTAGAATTTCCCTTTGAAACCAACCTGGCTTCGCTTCTTTTTAATGATTCGTTCCGAAATATCGTGAAACCAAGCATGTTTGTAGAACTGGATATTGTGCGTCGTTTTGGGAACAATGCCGCCCACGGGAAAAAACTACGAGCTCTGGAAGCCCTGCAGTCTCTCAAGAACACCTTCCGGTTCCTCTCTTGGCTCAGTAAATATTACAGTGAAAACGATCCTGATATTCCCGCTTTTAATGAAGCAGTAATTCCATACGGTGATCTGAATGACAAATCAGCAAAACAACTCGAAGAGCTTGCCAAAAAGTTTGAGCAGCAGCGCAAAGAAACGGAGAAGGCCAATGAGAAGTATCTTCTCTTAGTCGAAGAAAACCGGATATTAAAACAACAGGCGGAAGAACAGGCCCGGTTAATTGCCGAGCGTAAAGAAGCACGCGCAAAAGAATATCACGGTCAAACGGTTATTCCAGAGCTCACTTCCGAAATTGAAACCAGAAAAATACTCATCAATTTATTGCTGAAAGAAGCGGGCTGGATCAGTTTCGAAGAAGGAAAAGATATTGAATATCAGGTTCACGGAATGCCCATTTCCACCAATCCTTCCGGTGTCGGATATGTAGATTATGTTTTGTGGGATGACAACGGAAAACCCTTAGCAGTAGTAGAAGCAAAAAAAACGCTCCACGATGCCACGAAAGGAAGACATCAGGCAACCTTATACGCCGATTGTCTGGAGAAGAAATTCGGCCAAAGGCCCGTCATTTATTACACAAACGGTTTCAATACCTATATGTGGGATGATACTTTTTATACCACGAGAAAAGTTTTTGGATTCTATAAAAAAGAAGAACTACAAACCCTGATTCGGCGCAGAGCTGAACGCAAAGATCCGCGGCAATTCAGTGTGAACAGAGATATTGCCGGAAGGCCTTATCAACTGCAGGCCATTCAGCGTGTAGCAGAAGCTTTGGCCACCGATAAAAATAATCAGTTGGTTGGGAAACACCGTAAAGCATTACTGGTGATGGCAACGGGAAGCGGAAAAACCCGCACCGCCGCAGCCATTGTAGATATGATGACCAAATGCAACTGGGCGAAAAGAATTCTGTTTTTGGCAGACAGAAATGCTTTGGTAACCCAGGCGAAAAATGCTTTTAATGAGCATTTGCCGCATCTTTCAGCCATCAATCTGAGTCAGGAAAAAGAGGATTCGAACGCCCGCGTGGTTTTCTCCACCTACCCCACCATGATGAACCGGATTGATGATGCGAGAACGGGTGATCAGAAAATGTACGGTATCGGACATTTCGATCTGATTATTATTGATGAAGCCCACCGTTCGGTTTACCAGAAATATCAGGCGATTTTTGATTATTTTGATGCCATCTTAATTGGGCTTACTGCAACACCCAAAAAAGACATCGACATCAATACCTACCATTTATTTGAAATTGAAGACGACAATCCTACCTTTTCGTACGAACTGGATGAAGCGGTAAAAAACAACTATTTGGTGCCGCCGCGGGCGTTTACCGTTCCTGTAAAATTTCCGAGAGAGGGCGTAAAATATAAAGAGCTGAGTGAAAAAGACAAAAAACATTTTGAAGAACTGTTTGGAATTGCTGCTGCCTCAGAAGAAGAGGAAGAAATAAATCCCATCATCACGAAAAGCAAAATCAACAGTTTCCTTTTCAATGCAGATACGGTCGATTTGGTTTTGGATTATTTGATGACGGAAGGCCAACACGTGCAGGAAGGTGACAAACTCGGGAAGACCATTATTTTTGCAAAAAATCACCGTCATGCTCTTTTTATAGAAGAAAGGTTTAATAAAAATTATCCTGAATACAACGGCAAATTCTTGCGCGTCATTGACAATTATGAAGACAAAGCTCAGGATTTATTAGAGAAGTTTTGTTTTGACAAAGGAGACGATAAAGATCCTCAGATAGCCGTTTCGGTAGATATGATGGATACCGGCGTGGATGCTCCCCGGGTTTTGAATCTGGTCTTTTTTAAAGAAGTGAAATCCTATTCCAAATATTGGCAGATGATCGGAAGAGGTACACGGCTTTGCCCCGATATTTTCGGAATTGGTCGGGATAAAGAATATTTCTTAATATTTGACATCTGCGGTAATTTTGAATTCTTTGATGAATTTCCCGATGGAGCCAAAGGAAACACAACCAAGTCCTTACAGCAGCAGCTTTTCGAAGCACAATTGGAGGTGGTTCTAAGCATCAGATCCAACGCGGAATCCACACCCGAAGAACTCGCTTTTGCTGATTCTTACACAGATGAACTGCACAGCAAGATTTTAAATTTAGATGAAAACCGTTTCCAGGTGCGCAAACATTGGGAATTTGTGGTCAAGTATAAAAACAGGGATGCTTGGGAAAATCTCAGCAATTCTGCCCTCATCGAAATACAGAATCACCTTTCACACTTGGCTTCTTACAATGATGACAAAGATGAGATGGCAAAAAAATTCGACCTCATCATCTATCAGCTTCAGCATGCGATTCTCAATGCCTCTAAGAAACAGAATTATCTGATTCAGAACATCCGCCAGATCGTAAACCTGTTGGACAAAAAGAAAAATATCCCTTCCATTAAAATGAAGGAACAGATTATTACCGCTGTTGTTTCTGATGATTTCTGGAGAACTGTAAATCTGCAGAGGTTAGAAAAAGTAAGGGAAGACCTTCGCGGATTGGTGCACCTGCTCAAAGATGAAGAGAAAGAACTGCCTGTTTATTCGCGTTTTGAAGATTTTTTAGATGTTGGCCTCGTTAAGGAAAGGGATCTCCTGGAAAACTACACCAGCCCCCAAAGTTATAAAGACCGGGTGGAGAACTTTATCCGCAAGAATAAGCATCATCTGGTCATCGACAAGATTTACAGAAATATTCCGATTACTTCCGTAGACTTGCAGTCATTAGAGAAGTTTTTAACCCACGAAAAATTTCAGCTTTCTGAAATCGAGAAAGAGTATGGAACCAAATCATTAGGGATATTTGTGCGTCGGGTTTTAGGTATGGATATTAATGCTGCCAACCAACATTTCGCATCCTTTATACAGGAGGAAAACCTTAATGCAAATCAGATTGTATTTGTACAGAAAATCATCGATTATCTGAATAAGAATGGCATTTTAGAAAAGCACATGCTCACCGAGCCGCCATTCACAGATCTTGATGACCATGGCATTTATGGTATTTTTGGAGAAAGCGGTAAAACGAAAATCTTTACACTCATAGAGGAACTGGCCAAGTCTGTACAGACTGCATAAAGGTAATTACCAGTAACAGTTCCTTCTGAAATTCATTTAAACCTGTGCACTTCTGCTGCATAGTTTAAGTTTTACTTTGCAGTATAAACTTTAAAAAATGAAAGCTATGAAAGAACATTTAGCCCATTTCCATGTTGCCGGTTTTACTTTTTACGATGGTGTGGATGTTTTTAACAAACTGAAAGTCGGGAAAAAAGTAAAACTCACACTTGAAGAAGATAATAAGTGGGATCCGAGAGCTGTTGCGATTTACTTTAAAGGCCAAAAGATTGGTTTTGTTCCCAGAGCCGAAAACCGGATTTTCTACAAACTGATGAAGGTTGGGATCTCTCAGTTCGAAGCAAGAATCCAGAAGATTGATCCGCAGGAACACACAGAAAGACAAGTGGAGATCGTAGTGCATTTGCTTCCCCTGGAACAGACTTATTAAATTTGTTAATCGAAAAATTACTCTTCATTTTACGGTTAATGGATTCCTAAGACTCATAATCATTAAAGCTTTCTTCTAATGAATTTTCTGAAATGGATCTTATGGGTTACGGTTATCTCGGTAGTTTTATTTATTGGCACCATGATTTTGGGTTTTTTTAGAAGAATCTTTTCCCGATTTTGCCGCAGTTAGATCCTTATTGCCACTTTATTTTTTCTATGGTTATTTTTTAAACCTGATGTCAACGATGCGTTTTAAGAGTAATACTCAAATGAACTTGGAACTTATTATATTTTCCAAAAAAAAAGCTGCTTCTCCCGAAACAGCTTTGCTTTTTATTTTGTAAATCGCACTGACATTCTGCGGTCGACGGCCCGAGCTTCATCGGAGGCATCGGCGGGAATGGTGGCGTGTTGACTGCCGTATCCTTCGGCACCGGTCACTTGAGAACCTACGCCCAGTTTTTCCAATTCAGATTTAATGAAATTGGCTCTCTGCTGTGATAAGTTTACATTAGCCGCTTCATCGCCCACTTTATCTGTATATCCGCCCACTTTTATTTTAACTTCCGGATATGCTTTTAATATTTTCGCCAAATTTTCAAGCTGTCCTTCTGATCCGGGTTCAAGCTTATTATAGGAACCCATTTGGAAATGAACATTGTCGAAATCATACCAGGTTTCCTTCAAGGCGTTGTCATCTGCATTCTGATAATTTCCTGATTTCAAAAAGTCGATCATTTGTTGCTCCATTCCGTTGGCATATCCTTTCAAAGGAGTGCCGTTCAGGTCAATATCTGTTATGGTTGCGGAAGGAGTATTTCCCTGATATGCTACGGTATCTTCCTGTATTATGGTGGAATCGGACGCTAAATTTTCTGTAGATGTAGTTTCCCGGTTGTCGCATTGTTTCCAAAGAAACCATGCAGCGAGTGTGAGTAAAACCAGAGGAATAAGCCATTTCAAAACAGAACCGCTTTCTTTGTCATCCGGATTCGGCGGCAAATGGGTATGCCCGGCTCTGGTAATCCGCGCTGTAGATTCCGCATCGGATGTAGTGGTTTGAGATGGCGCAGGTTGTTCGAATTTATTTTCCAGACCTAATGCTGATGCCGATAAACCGATGGGAAGCATTGACGCTACTGCTGATTTTTGACTGTCTAATAGTGTGGAAATTTCAGATCTTTCCATGTTCTGATCCGCTGCGTACTTCCCTATGGAACCTATAATTGCGCCCGCAACGATATTTAATAAACTTCCTGACGAAGCATTACTGATGCCGGAAAATTCACTTATCTTATCCAATATTCCGTTGGTTTTCTCTCCCAGAATCGCGGAAACGACCGCCGTAATCGTAGGGCTGGCTGCTGTAGATTCCTGAAGATTTCCTAAAAGTGCGCTGTGATGATCTCCTGTAACGGCATCTAAAATGGCGGGGTGCGTGGAATTATTGGCGATTCCTC
>JAANMX010003623.1_pt1 | contig 13339 bp, 16 predicted proteins | sample 7279681 | NCBI WGS metagenome assembly JAANMX01 (sample SAMN14094542, study PRJNA606508) | bioreactor metagenome | isolation source: A lab-scale SPAN reactor treating ammonium-rich wastewater day 351 | place: Ireland: Galway | collected 2018-01-01
CGAACTGATCGAACTGCTCTCGCTGGAACGGCTGGAAGACGACCTGTTCCGCGGCCAGAGCCGCGACATCGGCACCAAGTACGTGTTCGGCGGGCAGGTGCTGGGGCAGGCGCTGTCGGCCGCGCAGGCCACCCTGAACCAGCCGCGCAACGCGCACTCGCTGCACGCCTATTTCCTGCGCGCCGGCAATATCGAGGCACCGATCGTCTACCACGTGGATCGCACCCGCGACGGTGGCAGCTTCTCGGTGCGCCGCGTCACCGCCATCCAGCACGGCAAGGTGATTTTCTTCTGCGCCGCCTCGTTCCAGGACGAGGAACCGGGGGCCGAGCACCAGCTATCGATGCCCGACGTGCCCAAGCCCGAGGATCTGGAGCCGGCACCGGCGATCCCGCCGGAAAAGCTGGCGCTGCTGCCGACCAAGGTGCAGCGCTGGCTGGACCGCGCCGGTCCATTCGAGTTCCGCCACGTGTATCCGCGCGACGAACTGAATCCCCCCAAGCGCCCGCCGTTCCAGCAGGTCTGGTTCCGCCTGACCGAAAGGGTCGGCGATGCGCCGGAGCTGCACCGCGCACTGCTGGCCTACGCCAGCGACTTCCATCTGCTGGGCACCGCCACCTTCCCGCACGGCATCAGCTACTACCAGCCGAACGTGCAGATGGCATCGTTGGATCACGCGCTGTGGTTCCATCGCAGCTTCCGCGCCGACGACTGGCTGCTGTATGCGATCGACAGCCCCAGCGCGCAGGGCGCGCGCGGACTGGCGCGCGGGCAGGTGTTCGACCGCAGCGGGCGGCTGGTGGCCAGCACCGCGCAGGAAGGCATGATCCGGGTGCTGCCGGCGTGAGGAAGGTATTCTCCAGCCAGCGCCTGGAAAACGTCGAGGCCGTGGCCGAACTGCTGCGCGCCGAGGGCATCGCGGTCAAGATCACCGATGGCCGCTCGTATCGCGGCCACCGGCGCGGCAGCTTCAGCTACGACAGCCGCCGCATCCCCGAGAACATGCCCTCGGTCTGGATCGTCCACTCCGAAGACCAGCCGCGCGGCCGCCAGCTGCTGCGCGAGATGGGGTTGCTGGAGAGCACCCGCGACCCGGCGTCGAGCTTCCTGCCCAGCGGCCGCCACGGCGAGGCCTCCGGCAAGGCCGGCCTGTTCAGCGCCAAGCGGGTCAAACTGGGGCTGCTGGTGCTGATTGCCGGCGGCATCGCGCTGATCGTGATGACCACGCGCCGCCAGGTGCCCGACGCCGCCATCGCTGCCGCACCCGCCGCGATGGAAGCACCGCCCGCGCCGCCACCGCTGATGCCCGAGGCGATCACCGAGGTGCAGATCCATCGCATCGACGTTCCCACCGCGCTGGCGCGGCTGCTGGTGGCCGACACACTGGATCGTCGCAAGCCGGCGCAGGCCTGCATTTCGGTTGACGGCGGCGATCCCCCGCCCGCACTGCTGCAGGCGCTGCCGGCCAAACCGGCAACCCTGCTGCCAGCCTCGGCCTGCCCCGACAAGGGGGCACTGGTCATCGCGGTGAGCGACTACCGCACCGACGGCAGCGGCAGCGGCGAGGTGCAGCTGGCGGTGGGCAGCGACGCCCCGCGCGTGCTTGCAGTCGAGCGCGACGGCACCGCCTGGCGCGTGCTGCGCCGGCGCTGACACTCGCGTCCGGCAAAACAGGAACGGCCCGCATCGCTGCGGGCCGTCTTCGTCATCGGCCCTGCCGGCTCAGCGCTTCGCCGGCGGCACCGGCTTCGACGGCTGGCCGGCATGCGACATCCGGTCCATGCCGCCGCGCCCGTGGCCGCAAACCTCGGTCATCTTGTCGAACTCGGCGCGACTGAGCTGGCCATTCTTGTCGGCATCGGCCTTGTCGAAGCACGCGGCGCGACGCTCGGTCATCCGCGCCTGCCGGTCTGCCTGGTCGATGTAACCATCCTTGTTCGCGTCCATCTGCTCGAAGTGCTGCGCCATGCCGCTCTTGCCGGCCTGCATCTCGGCGCGGCTGATGCGGCCATCGCCGTCGGTGTCCAGCGCGCGCATCCCGTCATGCTGGCCGCGCTTGCCATCCATCTTCCCGCGCATGCCTGCGCGATGCATCGGCAGCTCATCGCCGGCCAGCTTGCCGTCCTTGTTCTTGTCCAGCTGTTCGAATTTCTCCGCAAGGCGCGGAAACTTCGCGGCTTCTTCCTTGGTGATGACGCCATCGCCGTTGGCGTCGGGCCTGGCCTGCGTGTGCGGCACGGCGGTCTGTGCAAATGCAAGGGTCGAAGCCAGCGCGGCGGCAGCGGCCAGGGTCAGGATGTGCAGTTTTTTCATGGATCTTCTCCTCCCGGCACCCGCCGGGCTTGCCATGGAAAACGTCCCGCTGCCGCGACGGTTGACCGCGCAGACCTGCCCGCCGCTGAACGGCGGCGCTATCCTGCGGCCATGGGTGGCAACGACGACAATCTGCGGCTGTTCCACAGCGCCCCGCATCCCTGTGGCTACTGGCCCGGCCGCGAGGCCCGCGACCTGGTGCTGGATCCGCGCGACGAGCGCCTGCCGGCGCTCTACCCGATGGCACTGGCCTGGGGCTTCCGCCGCAGTGGCGACATCGTCTATCGCCCCGGCTGCAGCGGCTGCCGCGCCTGCGTGCCGGTGCGCATGCCGGTGGCGGCGTTCGCGCCGGATCGCAGCCAGCGCCGCTGCCTGGCACGCAATGCCGATGTGCAGGCACACGTGGTCGCGCCCACCTGCACCGACGAATATCTGGCGTTGTACCGGCGCTATCTGTCCGCCCGCCACTTCGGTGGCGGCATGGACGACCACGGCGCGCACGAATTCGAACAATTCCTGATCGGGGCCTGGAGCGACAGCCGCTTCCTGGAACTGCGCGAACGCGGCAGCCACCGGCTGCTGGGTGTGGCGGTCACCGACCTGGTGCCGGACGCGCTGTCGGCGGTCTACACCTTCTACGACCCGAACGAAGCGGCGCGCGGACTGGGCACGCTGGGCGTGCTGCGCCAGCTGGAATGGGCACGCCGCGACGACCGCACGCACCTCTACCTGGGCTACTGGATCGCCGCCCACCCGAAGATGGACTACAAGCGCCGCTTCCGCCCGCTGGAGGGCTTCGACGGCCGCGGCTGGCGGCGGCTGGAAGCCTGATTCAGGGCTTGGCGGCCGGCTCCCCTGACGGCACCTGCGGCATCCCCGGCTCCAGCGTCACCGCGCCGCCGCGGTTGCGATCATAGAACCCGAACTCGGCGTCACTGCGCGCCGACACGATCATCCGCACCATGTTGCCCGGCACCATCAGCTCCAGCTCGACGGTACGCCCATCGGGGGCGCGCCCTTCCAGGGTCATTTCGATGAAGGCACCGCCGGTGTCGACCTCCCGGCACGGCACGAACGGCCCCGCGGATCCGTCCTGCAGATAGGGCTTCACCGCCTCACCCAGCGCCTCCAGCGCCGGCGGGAAGAAGAACACGGCATATCCGGACGATTCGCTCATGCCGCCATCCTTGCACAGCGCGATCACCGCGGGCCAGTTCACCACGCGCCGTCGGCGCGGCGCGACTCAGCCCGGCGCAGCGCGCAGCCGTGCGAATCCGCGTCCGGCCAGCACGCACAGCCAGGTGACCAGGACGAAGGATGATGTCATCGCCGGCATCCCCAGCGGCTCCAGCGCCGCCGACAGCGCCGCGTGCACGAACGCCGCCAGCATCGCCGCCAACCCGGCATAGGCCATGGCTGCGCCACTGCGGGCGAAAAACACGCCGCCCAATGCGACCGCGACCAGCGCGCTGTTGAAGCCATAGCCCCCGGCACGCAGGGCCGGCTCGGCGGCACCCATGCCCCAGCCCACCAGCAGCCCCGCCAGCGCGCCACCCAGCGCCAGCAGGCAGGCCGGGCGCGAGCCCAGCAGCAGCCCCAGCAGGAACAGCCCGCCACTGAGCGGATTCTGCTGGAAGAAGATCTGGGCGACGCCATTGAGGGTGCCCTCCCAAAGCGTTCCCGCGTCCACCACGCCCTCGACGGTCGCGGCGGACGGCAGGCCTGCCGTCGGCAGCAACTGGGTGGACTGCAGCCGGCCGAAACGGGCCGTTGCCAGGAAGAAGCACAGCGCGGTGAGCACGAACGGTGCGGTCAGCACCGGCAGCCTCCAACCCCGGAACAACTCCAGCAACGCCGCCATCAGCACGCTGGAGGCCGCCGCCGCCAACACCACGCAGCCCCAGGTCAGCGGATTCGGGGTCAGGAAATACAGCAGCGCGATCGCCACCAGCACACCGTTGAAGCCAAACATCCCGGCGCGCAGCAACTCCCGCCTGGCTCCCAGCAGCATCGCCGTGGCGGTGCTGGCCACCGCTCCCAGCAACGCCGCCATCCCGAACAGCGGAGAGTTGACGAAGATGCCGAGCAGGAACAACAGGCCGGCATAGCTGTTGTCCTGCAGCAGCACCTGGCCGATCCCGCGCAGCACGGAATCCGGGAACGCCAGCAGTGCCCCGCCGCGCACGCCTTCGGTGACGACAAACCCGGACGGGGTCAACTTCATGGCCATGCCGAACTCGCAGCGGGAAAGCAGCGCCCATTCTAGTCAGCCGCATGCTTCGCAGCCGCATCCCTGCATGCGATCCTTGCACCATGCCCAGCCCCTCCTTCCTGCGTCTGTTGCTGGCCGGCGCGCTGGCACTGATCGTCGTCGGATGTTCGCCGCCGTCGCTGCCGTTCGCGCGGCTGGCCGGGCTGGTGACCAGCCGGCAGCTGGGGGAAATCAGCGGCCTGGCGGCCTCGCACGTCCACGACGGCGTGCTGTGGGCGATCAACGACGGCGGCAATCCGGCGCGGCTGTACGCGATCAGCCGGCGCGGCCGCCTGCTCGCCCGCTACGAAATCGAAGGTGTCCGCAACGAGGATTGGGAGGATCTGGCCAGCTTCGAGCTGGACGGCCGCCACTATCTGCTGCTGGCCGACACCGGCGACAACGGCGGGCAGCGCCATGGCTTCGCCCTGCACGTGTTCGAGGAGCCGGCGGAACTGGCCAACGGCAGCCTCAGGCCGGCGTGGACGATCCGCGCGCGCTGGCCCGACGGCCCGCGCGACTGCGAGGCGGTGGCGGTGGACGCCGCCGCCGGGCAGGTGCTGCTGGTGTCGAAGAAGCGGGTGCCGCCGGAGCTGTTCTCGCTGCCGCTGGCGAACCCGCGCGGCGCGGTGGTGGAAGCGCGCCGAATCGGCCGGCTGGCCGGCGTGCCGCAGGTCAGCGAAGAGCTGAAGCGCAAGGATCCGAAGCTGGGTGCGCTGTTCTCGCAGGTCACCTCCGCCGACATCGCCCCCGACCGCAGCAGCCTGGCGGTGCTGACCTACGGCAGCGTGCTGTTCTACCGCCGCGACGAGGGCGAGAGCTGGGCCGACGCCACCGCCCGCGCGCCGGAGGCGCACGACATCCCGCCGATCCCGCAGGCCGAGGCGCTGGCCTGGAGCGCGGGCGGCGGCGGGCTGTACGCCACCGGCGAATTCAGCCCGGCACCGATCTTCTACCTCGTCCCCCAGCAGTAGGCCCGGGGGCAGCGGCAACCGTTCGTCGGCAGGCGCTTGCATTGATTGATATCATTTTGATATCAATAATCCACACAACCCCTGGGGCCAGACCATGAAAGAGAATCCCGTTTCCTCGCTGCCCGGCATCCCGTTCCTGCTTGCCGTGCTGGCCATCGCCGCCGCCGCAGTGTGGCTGGTGGCCACCGGCATCGGCCCCGACCCGGACAACCTCGGCGTCGCCTCCGGCGGCAACATCGCGGCCGGGCTGGTACTGGGCACGCTGGCGTTCTTCAGCCTGATCGGCCTGTACAAGGTCGAACCCAACCAGGCTGCCGTGCTCAGCCTGTTCGGCAAATACGTGGGCACGGTCAAGCAGGACGGCCTGCGCTGGAACAACCCGTTCTTCGCCAAGAAGAAGATCAGCCTGCGGGTGCGCAACTTCGAGTCCGGCAAGCTCAAGGTCAACGAGCTCGACGGCAGCCCGATCGAGATCGCCGCGGTCATCGTCTGGCAGGTCGCCGACAGCGCCGAGGCGGTCTACAACGTCGACGACTACGAGAGCTTCGTCCACATCCAGTCCGAATCGGCACTGCGGGCGATGGCCACCAGCTACCCCTACGACCAGCACGAGGACGGCCAGCTGTCGCTGCGCAGCCACGCCAGCGAGATCAGCCAGCACCTCAAGGACGAGCTGACCGAACGCCTGGCCGACGCCGGCGTGCAGGTGCTCGACGCGCGCATCAGCCACCTCGCCTACGCCCCGGAAATCGCCCAGGCGATGCTGCAGCGGCAGCAGGCCAACGCCATCATCGCCGCGCGCACGCGCATCGTTTCCGGCGCGGTCGGCATGGTCGAAATGGCGCTGGCCGAGCTGCAGAAAAACGGCGTGGTGCAACTGGACGAGGAGCGCAAGGCGGCGATGGTCAGCAATCTGCTGGTGGTGCTGTGCGGCGAGCGCAGCACCCAGCCCATCGTCAACGCCGGTACGCTCTATTGACCGCCACTGTAGGAGGGGCTTCAGCCCCGACCGTGATCCATCAACGTCGCGGCTGAAGCCGCTCCTGCATGGGTATCCACACCATGAGCGAAAAAAAAGCCTATCCGCTGCGCATCAACGCCGAGATTCTGGCGGCGGCGCAGCGCTGGGCGGACGACGAACTCCGCAGCCTCAATGCGCAGATCGAATACGTGCTGCGCGACGCGCTGCGCAAGGCCGGGCGGCTGCCCGCGCCAAAAAACAAACAGGAGGGTGAAGCGTGAGCAACTCGTGGAAATACCTGGTGGTGGAAGTGAAGACCGGCCTGATGGGCGGCTTCAAGCTGGAAGCCCTGCAGGAGGAACTGGACAAGCACGGCCGCGCCGGCTGGGAGCTGGTCAACGTGGTGCATGCCACGCCCACCGTGTCGTCACCTACCCTCGTTTTCAAGAAGGAAGCCTGACCATGCATCCAGCGATGCTCTCCCTCCTCCTCGCCGCCTCGCTCGCACTGTCCACGGGCGCCGACGCGCAGACCTCCGATCCTGCCGCCCTCGCCCGGCAGGCGCTGGATCAGCTGGATGCCGGCGCGTACGCGCAGGTCGAACAACTGTTCGGCGCGCAGATGGCCGCGGCAGTGCCGGCGGACAAACTGAAGGCGGTGTGGGAATCGCTGCCGGCGCAGGTCGGCAAGGCCCGCGGGCGCGGCGAGGCCGCTGTCTCCACGCAAAACGGCACGACGATGGTGCAGATTCCGCTGCACTACGAGAAAGCCGAACTGATGGCGACGTTTGCCATCGACGGCGCGGGCAAGATCGCCGGCTTCGTGGTGCAACCGGCGCAGGCCGCCGCATCCGCACCCGCGGTGGCGGCCGATGCCAGCTACAGCGAACGCGAGCTGATGGTCGACGAAGGTGAGCGCGCGCTCCCCGCCACGCTGGCGCTGCCGAAGGGCAGCGGCCCCTTCCCCGCCGTCGTGCTGGTGCATGGCTCCGGCCCGCACGACCGCGACGAAACCATCGGCCCGAACAAGCCCTTCCTCGACATCGCCCGCGGCCTGGCCGCGCAGGGCATTGCCGTGTTGCGCTATGAAAAGCGCACCAAAGCACACCCCAAAGTTTACGCCACCGCCAATTTCGGCGTCGATCAAGAAACCACCAATGACGCCGTGCTCGCGGTCGATGCATTGCGTAAAACCGAAGGTATCGACCCCAATCGCGTGTTCGTGCTAGGGCATAGCCAAGGCGGCCTGATGGCACCGCGCATCGCCGCCCTGTCAGGCCACGTCAAGGGCTTGGTGTTGTTGGCTGCACCGGCACGTCCACTGTTGGACATCCTGATAGAACAGACCCGTCGCCTTGCTGTCCTCGACGACGGCAAGATCAGCGACAGCGAGCGCGAGGCCATCCATGCACTGGTCGAACAGGTGCGCAAGACCCGCGATCCCGCCACCAGCCTGACCGCCACAGGCCCAATGGACGTGCCCGTGGGCTACTGGCGCAGCATCGACAGCGTGAACCCGATTGCCGAAGCCGAGCAGGTGGCTCTGCCCATGCTGGTGCTGCAGGGCGCGCGCGACATCCAGGTGGTGGACGCCGACTGGCAACACTGGAAAAACGCCTTCCACAGCGACCCCAAGGTGACATTCAAGCTGTACGAAAAACTCAACCACCTCGGCATCGCCGGCGAAGGCGAAGGCTCGCTGGCCGAATACCAGCAGCCGGGGCATGTCGATGCGCAGCTGATCATTGATGTGGCCCGCTGGTTGAAGGCGCACTGAGGATGACGACAGCATTGCCGCAGCGCTTTGAAATCAGCCCACCCACCCTTTGGGCGCCGCTGTCGATGATCCTGCTTGCGGGGGTTTTGCCGCTGGCCGGGATCGGGTACGCGCTGCGGCAAGGCGCGGCGCAAACGGAAATGGCGCGCTGGGGATTGGCATTCCCGGCCGGCTTCGTCATCGTCCTGCTCGTCGCCCTGCTCCTGCTGATGCGCAGGCGCGCGGTGGAGTGGCAAAACGGCGTGCTCAGCATTCGCGCCACCATGTACACCAAGCGCGTCGCCGCCTCGGAGCTGGATCTGGAGCGCGCGCGGGTGGTGGATCTGGAAGAGCGCACCGAGCTGCGCCCGGGACTGAAAAGCAACGGCTACGCCACCATCGGGTTCAGCGCCGGCCATTTCCGCATGCGCAACGGGCTGGGCAGCGCCTTCTGCCTGTTGACCCAGCGCCAGCGGGTGCTGTGGCTGCCGCAGCGCGACGGCAAGCATCACATCCTGCTCAGCCTGGAACGGCCGCAGGCGCTGCTGGACGCACTGCGCAAGGCATAGCGAAAGCCTTGCTGGAGCGGGATCGGTTGCGGCCCGCGCGGACAAATCGGGTTGCCTGATTCGCAGCCGGCTGCGCCCTGCCGGTCTATGCTTGCGGCATGTCGCGAACACCCCCGCTCCCGCTCCGCGCCGTGCTGCTCAACACGGCGGATATCGAACTGTGGCCGGCCAGCCTGCTGCGCGCGCGCGGCAATGCGCACGCCCGCCTGCTGGCCCGCGCCCGCCGCGTGCTGCGGCGCAAACGCGACGGCGCATGGCTGGCCGCCGAGCTGGAAGATAGCCTGCACCCGCTGCGGCCCGACCTGCATCGCGAGCCCGGCTTGGCCGCGGCCAAGCGCGCACTGGCCGCGAATCCCCCGCACCGTCGCAACGGGCTGGAGCACATCGAGGTGCTGTCGCTGCATCGCCTGCACGAGCGGCTGGACGCGCTCGGTCTGGATGCCGACGCCTACGCCGCGCGCACCGGCCTGACGCTCACCCATGAACCCGAGTGGCTGGCGCTGGCGGATTTCGACCGCTGGCAGCGCCCGCTATGGCTGCGCATCGACGCCGCCCGCGCCTGGCACCACATGCACGACGCCGCGCTGGCCGACGGCATCGTGCTGGAGGCAATCTCCGGCTATCGCAGCCACGACTACCAGCTGGGCATTTTCGAACGCAAGCTGGCGCGCGGGCTGGGCGTGGACGAGATCCTCGCGGTCAACGCCGCGCCCGGTTTCTCCGAACATCATTCCGGGCTGGCGCTGGACATCGGCACCTTGGACGAACCGCCGGCGGAAGAATCGTTCGAGCGCACGCCGGCGTTCGCCTGGCTGCGCGAGCACGCAGGCGGCCACGGATTTTCGATGAGCTATCCGCGCGACAACCCCCACGGCATCGTGTACGAACCGTGGCACTGGTGCTTCGCTGCCAGCACCGATCAATCCGCGTAGGCGCGGCTCGCGGCAAGTTCGCCCATGACGGCATGCAGTCCGTCGCGCCAGTGCGGTGCGGCGATGCCGAAATCGCGGTGCAGCCTGGCCGTGTCCAGCACAGAGTAAGCGGGTCGACGCGCAGGGGTTGGATACTCCGCCGTGTTGATCGGCAGCACGCGCGGACGGCGCGCCAGCAGACCCGCCGCCAGCGCCTCGTCCATGATCACCTCGGCAAACCCGTGCCAGCTGGTTTCACCTGCTGCGACCAGATGCCAAGTCCCGGAGGTCGGCACGCCGTGCGCGACGATGCGCGCGCTGGCATCGGCAATCCACGCGGCCGGCGTCGGCGCGCCGATCTGGTCGCCCACCACGCGCAGCTCGTCGCGCTCGCGCGCCAGCCGCAGCATGGTGTGCAGGAAGTTGCTGCCATGCGCGGCGTACACCCAGGCGGTGCGCAGGATCGCGTGGCGCGCGCCGCTGGCGCGGATCGCCTTCTCGCCGGCCAGCTTGCTGGCACCGTAGACGCCCAGCGGCGCGGTGGCATCGTCCTCGCGATACGGGCGCGAAGCGCTGCCGTCGAACACGTAGTCGGTGGAGTAATGCAGCAGCAGCGCGCCACTCGCGGCGCAGGCCCGCGCAATGGCTTCAGGTGCCTGCGCGTTGACCCGGAATGCGGCATCCGGCTCGCTTTCGGCCCGGTCCACCGCGGTGTAGGCGGCGGCGTTGACCACCACGTCGGGGCCACTGCGTCGCACCAGTTCACCCAGCGCATCGGGCGCGTCGAAATCGGCGGCAAGCTCGGCATCGGCCCCCGCGCGCGTGGCCACCACCACTTCACCCAGCGCCGGCAGCGCGCGTCGCAGTTCGCGCCCCACCTGGCCGTTGCCACCCAGCAGCAGCAGCTTCATGCGGTGTACTGCGGCAGCCGTTCCGGCGCGATCTCGGCCAGCAGCGGCGCGGCTGCGTCCTTGGCCGACAGCGACACCTCCGCCAGCGGCCAGTCGATGGCAAGCGCAGGGTCGTCCCAGCGCAGCGAATTGTCGCTGGCGCGGTCGTAGGGTGCGGTGCACAGATAGGTGAACAGCGCCGTTTCGCTGAGCACCAGGAAGCCGTGGGCGAAGCCCTCCGGAATCCAGAAATGCCGCTTGTTGTCGGCGCTGAGGATCGCCGCTGCATGCTGGCCGAAAGTCGGCGAGCCGCGGCGGATGTCCACCGCCACATCAAAGACCTCGCCCTCCAGCACGCTGACCAGCTTGCCCTGCGCATTGTGCGGCCACTGGTAATGCAGTCCGCGCAGCACGCCGCGCTGCGAGCGGCTGACGTTGTGCTGCACGAACGCGCTGGGCAGGCCGTGCTGGCCGAAGCGCCGGGCGTTCCAGCCCTCGTAGAAGAAGCCGCGCTCGTCGCCATGCAGCGCCGGTTCGATCACCACGCAGCCCGGCAGATTCGTCTCGATGATCTTCACGCGACGTGGCCCTGCTCCACCAGCCCCAGCAGGTACTGCCCGTAGCCGTTCTTGGCCAGCGGCGCGGCCAGCTCGCGCAGGCGCGCGGCGTCGATCCAGCCGTTGAAGAACGCGATCTCCTCCGGGCAGCACACCCGCAGGCCCTGGCGCGCCTCGATGGTCTCGATGAAGGTGGAAGCCTCCACCAGCGACTCGTGGGTGCCGGTGTCCAGCCAGGCATAGCCGCGCCCCATCTTCTCCAAGTGCAGGCTGCCGTCGTCGAGGTAGCACTTGTTGAGGTCGGTGATTTCCAGCTCGCCGCGCGGCGACGGTTCCAGTGCCGCTGCGTAGTCGCAGACGCGGCCATCGTAGAAATACAGGCCGGTGACCGCATAGCTGGACTTCGGCTTGGCCGGCTTTTCCTCCAGCCCGATCACCTTGCCGGCCGCATCGAACTCGGCCACGCCGTAGCGCTGCGGATCACGTACCCAGTAGCCGAACACGGTGGCACCGTGCTCGCGCGCATCGGCGCGCTGGAGCAGCTCGGTCAGGCCGTGGCCGTGGAAGATGTTGTCGCCCAGCACCAGACAGGACGGCCCGCCGGCCAGGAACTCGCGGCCGATCAGGAACGCCTGCGCCAGCCCGTCCGGACTCGGCTGCACCGCGTATTCGATCTGCATGCCCCACTGCGAGCCATCGCCCAGCAGGCGCTGGAACAAGGCTTGTTCGTGCGGGGTATTGATGATCAGCACTTCGCGAATCCCGGCCAGCATCAGCACGCTGAGCGGGTAGTAGATCATCGGCTTGTCGTACACCGGCAGCAGTTGCTTGCTCACCGCCTGGGTGATCGGATACAGCCGGGTGCCGCTGCCGCCGGCGAGGATGATGCCTTTGCGATTCATGCGCCGGCTCCGATTCGCTCAAGCCGATAGCTGCCATCCAGCACCCGTTGCACCCAGTCCTGATGCGCCAGATACCAGTCCACGGTCTCGGCGATGCCGCGCTCGAAGGTATAGCGCGGCTGCCAGCCCAGCTCGTCACGCAGCTTGCCGGCATCGATGGCGTAGCGGCGATCGTGACCCGGGCGATCGGCGACGAAGGCGATCTGCGACGCGCGGGACAAACCGTCCTCGCGCGGGCGGCGCGCGTCCAGCAGCGCACAGATCGCCTGCACCACCTCGATGTTCTGCTTCTCGGCATTGCCGCCGACGTTGTAGGTCTCGCCCACCCGGCCCTTGGCCAGCACGGTGCGGATCGCTTCGCAATGGTCGGCGACGAACAGCCAGTCGCGCACCTGCCTGCCGTCGCCGTACACCGGCAGCGGCTCGCCGGCCAGCGCCTTGGCGATCACCAGCGGAATGAGCTTTTCCGGGAAGTGGTACGGGCCGTAGTTGTTGCTGCAGTTGGTGGTCAGCACCGGCAGCCCGTAGGTGTGGTGGAAGGCGCGCACCAGATGGTCGGAGGCGGCCTTCGACGCCGAATACGGCGAGTTCGGCGCGTACGCCGTGTCCTCGGTGAACAGGCCGGTTTCGCCCAGCGTGCCGTAGACCTCGTCGGTGGAGACGTGCAGGAAGCGGAAGTTCTCTTTCGCTTCGTCCTGCAGCGCCTTCCAGTAATCGCGCACCGCCTCCAGCAGCACCAGCGTGCCGACCACATTGGTCTGGATGAACGCGGCCGGACCGTCGATGGAACGATCGACGTGGCTCTCGGCGGCGAAGTTCACCACCGCGTCGGGCCGGTGCCCGGCCAGCAGCCGCGCCACCAGCGCGCGGTCGCCGATGTCGCCATGCACGAACACGTGGTTCGGATCGCCTTCGATCGACGCCAGCGTGTCGCGGTTGCCGGCGTAGGTCAGCGCGTCGAGGTTCACCACCTTGATGCCGCGCGCCACCGCCTCCAGCACGAAGTTGCCACCGATGAAACCGGCACCGCCGGTAACCAGCCATGTCGTCATGCGCGAAACAATCCCTCTGATGCAGCTTGCAAGTATCGCCCAAACGCGAAAACCCCACCTGAAAGGCGGGGCTTCCGGAAACGTTTCCGGTGCGACCGGAACGCGGTATTGGTCGGGGTAGCCGGATTTGAACCGACGACCACTTGTCCCCCAGACAAGTGCGCTACCAGGCTGCGCTATACCCCGAAGATTGGCCGGCGATTA
>JAANMX010003624.1_pt1 | contig 13330 bp, 14 predicted proteins | sample 7279681 | NCBI WGS metagenome assembly JAANMX01 (sample SAMN14094542, study PRJNA606508) | bioreactor metagenome | isolation source: A lab-scale SPAN reactor treating ammonium-rich wastewater day 351 | place: Ireland: Galway | collected 2018-01-01
GTGTGTCTGGACAAACTTGATCGGGAACACCGCATACCCCTCGGGGGTATGCTGTGCGGTAGCGGTTTGTTGTGGGTCCTGGGGGTTGGGCGAGCCCCCGGGACTCTTTCCGTTGTTGTGGGTCATCGCGACCACCACGGTTCGAGCTTGCTCAGCAAGGATTCGACGACTTCGTGAGTGACGGCTTTCTCGTCGGCCAGGGTCAGCTCGGCCACCCGCTGCATAACGGACCAAGCATTCTCAAGCTCGCGGTTCCACGCGCGAACGATACGGGTGATGACTTCTGGCGTCGCGCCCGCGAGGGTGTCCCAGAACTCGCCCAGTTCGACCCAGTGGTTGAAACCCCCGCCACCAAGGAACACCTCGTCCAAACGATCGGAGAGGTCCTCCTCATCAACCGCCCCTTCGCCGCTGTCACGGGCGTACCCGTAGCGAGCTTCGGCCCAAGCCCCCGCATACGAGATGAACGCAAGGGCGACCGGATCCCCCGAGTTGGTGTACCGGGTCATGGCATCCAAATCACCAGTCGGCTGGAGCGTGATGAAGACCAGCCGCTCACCCCGGGCGACCGCTGCCACGGCATGCCCAGCCTCGTGGTGAGCTCTCCTCTCGGCGGTCAGCAGTAGTATCCGGGCACGCTGATCGCCAGCCTCGAACTCGTAGGCGGTCATCGGGCACCCCCGCTCAGCAGCGATGCCAGCCGGGCGCGCTGCTCGTCGGTCAGGGGTGGAGCCGCCGCGACGGCCTCGTTGATGGCGCGCTCCAGCTTGGCCTCGGTGAGGTTGCGGCGGAGCTCGGCTTGGCGCTCGGGCGTGACGTGAACGTCTCCGCGGTATGAACGGGCAAGGCTTGACCGCGCCCTGCGCACGGGATCGGTGACAGACACCGTCGTAGTTCCTTTCGGTAACTACGGAAGCCCGGTGCTGGGTCCGCTAGCTGCCACCTTGGCGAGCTACTGGCGGTCGTGCCTGTCGTGTTGTCGTGTTTACTCCCCGGTGCGGTTGCACCCCGCATAGCCGGGCCTACCTGAACGGTAGCGCGCTATTGCTGCTAGAACAACAGCACTGTAGTTCAGCGCCACTCCACCCGCACGGTCTCCGGGTCGAAGCCCTTCCGGCCGCGCTTGCCCGGCATCAGTGTCACCCGCATCAGCATGTCCACCGTCGCCCGCTGGACGTCCAGCGACGCGGCGTCGAACGCCTTCACCGGGTCGGGCGCGGCCAGCACTGAGCTGTCCGGCCGGGCGAGCTTGGCCCTCGCCCGCCGCGCTTCATCCAGCCTTGCGTTGGCCTTCTCCACCGCCGTCCGGTAGCGAGTGCCGTCGATCAGGCCCTCGTCGTAATCCGACTCGAACACCCGCAGCCGGTTCTCCAGTTCTGCCACCTGCGCGTTCAGCCGGTCGAGTTCGGCCGAGTCGTCGGGGCGGACCAGCAAGTCGGCCAGGTCGGGCCGGCAGAGGTAGCGGCGGAGAATGGTCACCACGTAGTCGTCTATGTGCGAGCCCACCCGGTAGAAGCACGTCGCGGCGCACGTGTAGCGGGTGCCGCCCGAACCGGTCGAACTAGACGCCCGAACCCGCCGCCCACACTCACAGAAGTAGACGCCCGAGCCAAGGTGCTTCCGGGCTGTGTCGTGGGCGGTCTTGCGGCGCGGGTCGTTCAGACGAGATTGCACGGCGTCGAACGTAGCCTCGGGAACGATGGCGGGCCACTGGGCCTTGCCCACAACCTGGCCCTTGAGGGTGCTGCGGCCCGCATACCGGGCGTTCATCAGCATCGTGCGGACGCTGGAGCTATGCCACTCACCCCCGCGCCGGGTCTGCACCCCCTCGGCCTTCAGAAGAGCGCTCAGACCCTTGAGGGACTCCCCAGCCAGGAACCGGTCAAACACCTTGCGCACCACCCGGGCCTCATCCTCCACGATGACGCCGTGGCGGTCGTAGCCGGTCAGGCGGACACCGGCAGGCGCTCGGCCCTTCTCGGCCCGCTGCTGTTGCGCGCGACGCTGCCGCTCCCCCTTCCTACGAACCTCGAACCGGGCGATGGCCGCCAGCATCGACGCCCGGAACTCGCCATCGGCGGACGCTAGGTCGATCTCGCCGTCAACAGTCACGAGCGCGAGCCCGGCATCCACCAGCGTGTTGAGGTCCTTCGTTGAGCGCACCACACGGTCAAGGTCCACCCCCACCACCACGTGCACGCGTCCAGCGGCCGCGTCGGCCAGCATGCGGCCCCAAGCGGTCTGTGGACCGCGCGGCTTGCTGGCCGTGACGTCGTTGTCCTCGTAGATGTCGGCGACTTCCCAGCCTCGCAACTCGGCCAGGGCTCGCACCCGTGGAATCTGGCGGTCGATGCCGTCGTCACTGTTCTTGGACTGCCGGACGTACAGGGCTGCGCGCTTCGTCATGCCCTCAGCTTAATGCCTATCTATATCGTTAACTAGTGGAGTTCCGCTTCAACGTCTAGCAAGGAGGACTGAGGATGCCGAGTTCGGAGGAGTTCTGGAGGAACCTGCAGCCCAACTCCGAGTGCCGGGTTCTGCGCGACGGCGTCGCATCTCGGTGATGGATTGAGCTCGGCGTTGCGCGCATCGAGCGTCGGTACCCGATTAGGGCGCGGTTCTGCGTTCCTGGTTCGAGCGCGCTGTGTCATAGCCGGCGAGCGTTGAGAACGAGCCCGATCCGTGGGTGGAGTTCATGTGTCGGCAGCCGCCGGCACCGCGTGACCCCGGACGATTCACTCCGAGGTCAGCTGCATGTCGGCTTCGAGCCCGACCTCAACGACCCGACCGTAGAGTCTCGAGGAGAGAGCGCACTCCCCGACGCTCAATCTTGCGCCGGTTCTGTTCGAGCGCCCTTCGAGTTCGTCGGCCAGCGGAGATCAAAGCGTCCGCATCGTCGAACAAGTCGCGGGAAAGGCGTCCGATCTGAGCGTCGTGGCGGCGGTGAGCGACCTGCTCCAAGAGCGGCAACGAGCGTGCCGCAGTCTCGGGCGAGTCGATGAGGAACGGCCACTCAGAGAGGATCTGGTCGGAGTTGGTGATGATGCTGCCCGGGTCCGGATAGGAGGCTACGCCGTAGCAGTGGAGAAGGATGCGATACGCGCAGAGCACTTCGTCTCGTTCGGAGTTCGTTGACCACGAGGCAGAGTAAGGACCCGGGTTCCATTGGACCGTCGCAGGGACGCAGGGCGCACCAAGGATCGCGAATGCGGCAGCGCGGTGATTGCCGTTGGCGTTGATGCGGAAGAAGGCACCGAGCGGCGTATCCCACCCGTCCAGATCGATATGCGCGGCCTCCCCGCCTGGGCCGAGGAGTTCCTTGAGTCCTCCCGGGTCTCCGCGCTCATGCGCGATTCGCCGGGCAAACTCGGCCAGGCCCAGCGCGGGGCTGTCGCGTGGCTCGAGTGCCTGATCTTCAATGCGGGTCCAGTCGCCTTTATCCTTGTACTTGCGGTTCGGGAAGATTCGTTGCGGGTCAACCCAAATCAGTTGGGAAGTCGGCGGATACGCGGCCGAGCGTTGGGCGCTGTCGGGTTCGTCCCAGGTTTGGTCCGAATGCGGGAAGTCCGGTTGGCCCCTGGTTGTCCATTCACATGCTGCCGCGACGAGGGGGCTGATATCGGTCGTTGCAGGGTCACCCAGGAAGCGCACCAGAAGTGTCTCGGACCCGGCTAACGTGGGCTCATTCGCAGGTAGCCAGCCGTTGCGCTGCAAGAGCCACTCGGCGCGGGCCAGTGCTTTCTCGTCGGGCGACTTATCACGGAAGAACTCGTGCCGGTCGATCATCTGCTTGCTCCTGTCCTGAACCACGTCATGAGGCGCTGCAGCCATCCGCGACGCGCCGGGACATCCGCGACTGGCAGTTCCGGCGGACGGAGATCGCACGCAGCACTAGGTGGGGCATCCTTCGCCGTTGCGTCGCTGATCTGATGGCGGTCGGCATCCTCGCGACGCGGAGCCTCGGGAGCCACCGGCGTCACACCGTGCTCCTGGTCGTCAAGGGCGGGCTCCCTGACCGAAGGCGCAGTACCTGCTGCTGGCGGAATCGCGACCACGGTGGGCAATGGGCCGGGTAGGCGGGACGCTGCTGCTCGATGACGCGCTGCACGCACCTGCTCCACGTCGTCCGGCCGCGCCCATCCCGAACCAAACTTGAAGCCTGGCTCGTTGGGCCCGTACCACCTCCGTTCGCCTTCCAGCAGTTCTCGAAGGAATTCCCGGGCGTCGTAGTTGCCAGCGCTCACGAGGGTGAGACCGTCCGTACTTCGACGCATGACTGTTGCTCCGACCCACAAGAGGACTCGACCGGAGTGCCCCGGCTCCCATGGCGTCGCTTCCTTGGTGCGGTCCTCGCGCTGCATGACTCTGATGCGCGCGGCCGGGTATCGGAAGAGTTCGCGCCCGACCCTCTTACTCGACGCGCTCTCAGGGAGCAGCCACAAGACGTTCGCACCCTTGGACTGGCGCGCGGCGGATCGACTGGCGAAAGCAGTCGGCCACCTCTGAATCTCGATGGCGACGGGTGGCGTGCTTGCGACCCAAACATCGGCGTGCGACTCGAAGTGTTCCTGAATGGCTTCGTATCCCAGCGTGTCGCACAGCATGGCGAGACGTTGCTGAAGCCACCTGTGTTCAGCAGAGGGTGATCCACCTCTCCGATCCCACCCGAAGGCATGCCCGCAGTCAGCGGTTCCCCTGCGGTTTCGAAGGAAACGTGTCCCACTCTCCCGTTCGACGGCGACCAACTCCGCTCGGCACCCGGGCGCCGGGCAGATCAGATCGCCCACAGGGAGTTTGTTCTCCCCGTGCATAAGGCTCCAGTCGTCATCGTCATAGACCCAGAGCGGGTAGCGACGGCGCACATCGCGACGCCAGGCGTGCTGCTTTGACCGCTGACTGTGATCCTCGTGAGCCATGGCCCCATCATTGCGCGGGGACCGCGACCGGCACGAGTCAGCCATCCACGCGCTGTCGGCCTGACGCCTCACGACCGATCCCGGCTATCCAATCATGTACACGAAACCGCGGCCTGAGGCCGCGATCCCCGTGACGAACTCCCGGGCGCGGTTGAAGTAGGAAAGCGCATAGCTGACGTCGTGAGTTCCGTCCGGCGCTACGGCGCCATTCGATCGGAGAGACCCGACCAGCTCCTCTTCGTCAATACTCTCCAGGTCACTCGCGATGTCCACGACGTCGGACGGGATGAGCGTCCTCGTCCAAGACTCCCACCCGCAATTGTCGGTGGGATACACGGCGCCCTCGAACATTCGGTAGGCGGGACGTGTGGCTGCTCCCCACTCAGCGGGCCCGGTCGCCCGCTGTAAGAGCCACCAGGCCTTATCGAGGTAGAGCATGTCGCCTTCGGCAGTCACCTGCTTGAAGGTCGGACGTCCGATCATCGCTCCCGGCTCCATTCCCCATGCGTCCGCGAGAGGATCCCCGGGGAACATGCTCCCTGGGTCGGCGAGCGCCTGTTCGGTCAACTCAGCGTCGAACGCGTACGCGTAATATCTGATGCCCATAGGTCCACGCTGCCCCGAGTCCAGGGAGCTCGCAAGCCCGCCGGACGGAGCTGTGGAAAACCTCGATCCGCGCCGCATTTCCCTGTGGACAGCTCCGCCCGCCGCCGGAGATCCGAATGGTGGTGTGTGGGCACCGGCTGGGACGCGCCGGTGTCACGCGGGCAAGCTCGGGAGGCGGCCGGCCGGCGGCTGGCCGGGCAGATGACCGAACGGGAGTTCACCGGATGAGTTCATGTCCACATCCGCTATGGCGGCTACGACGATCTTGAAGACTTGGTCGAACTGGACGACGAAGTAGGTCCCCGAGGCCGATCAATGGGTTCCGGGAGTCCCCCGAGGCGGAGGCGGAAGGCAAGCGCGTCCGTGAGCACGCACACTGCCTCATCGCGGAAGGATGGGGTTCTCCAACTCAGGGAATCAGGCCCCTGGCCACGATCCAGCGGGCGGACAGCCCAGAGGAGAGACCGGCTAGCTGATCGAAGTCGGCGTCGTAGTGGACGACGGTCACCGGACGCCCAAGGGCGGCCGAGTAGTGGATCGCCGTCGCGGCTATCTGCAGATCACTGACGCCGACCGTGCGACCCTTGCCGGCGGCGAACAGCCCGGACTGGAGCTCCAGGGCGATTCGGCCGATCTCCGCCGTCGGCGGGAGCATCACCTTGGCCTGGGTCTCGAAACCCACGATGCGGGCATGGTCGGCGGCGTTGCGCGCCGAATAGCCTGCTTCGAGCGCGTTCGGCAGGCACGAGGCGATCTCGCCCTCGTCCAGCAATCGCTCCCACGCCGTCCGGACAATCGGCTGAGCCAACCGCTGCGTCACCGAGTTGTCGACCAGGAACAGCGCGATCACCGCTGGGCGCCTCGGATCACCTCGGCATCGGCCAGATCGTCAAGCGCGCCGCCCGCGACGAAGTCCGCATACCGAGTCAGTTCCGCACGACGCACCATCGCCTCCAGCGCCGCCGTGACAACTGCCTTCTTCGTGCCCAGACCGGACGCCTGCATCGCGCGAGCGAGCAACACATCGTCTAGGTCGATCAAGGTCTTGGTCATCGCAAACCTCCGCTGTATATACAACTTCTACACTCAGGATATCTCAACGATCCGCCCACATAGTGATGGTCGAGTTGCTCTTCCTACCGTCGGTCTACACCAAGTGCCCGGACCGCCATGGCACTGCGCCGGCACCGACCGCCTCGTCACCCATCTGCAGACCCTCGTCGGGGCGGCACAGGTCGCCGCGGGCGGGCTCGGGGCGTCGGCGGCATACCTTGCGGCGGCGCTCGAGGACGCCGCTTCCGGCTGCCGCGCGGAACGGCCATGACTTCCACAGATCGATCCGTGGCGCGCCCCTGAGGCTCGTGCCGGACGCCAAAGCGGACCGCGCTCCACGGCTCCGGCGACCCGGTTCCTCGTACGCTGCGGTCATGTCCTCGCCCGAGCACCCGCATCCCGACCTGGGCCCGGCCATCGACGAGACGGTCGAGGCCCGCGGCGCCGACACCCGGCGACGCCGACTCGAGTTCGGCCTGTTCGGCCTCGCCCTGGCGCTGCAGCTGGGTGCGATCGCGCTGCGGATGTCGGGCAGCGGCTTCGTCGAGGTGGTGGTGTCGAACCGGGTGGCGATCGCCGCCTACCTGGTCGGGCTCGGGGCGATCTTCGTGCGCTACCGGGGCTGGGACACCCGCAAGGCCGACCCGCGCAACCACACCTACTACCTGCTGCTCTCCCCGCTGGCCGGGATCGCGATGGTGGCCACGGTCGGTCCCGACCGGGACTCGGGGTTCACCAATACCGCCGGCCTGGTGCCCGGGCTGATCGCCTCCAGCCTGGCCTGGGGCTGGGCGCACAACAGCCGGATGACCAAGCGTGCCGACTTCGTCGAGGCCACCGAGACCGCGCGGACGATCTTCTGGGGGTGGAGCAGCATCGCGGTGCTGTCGCTGATCGAACGCATCACCCATGAGCTGCGCGGCACCCCGTACGTCATCCCCGACCTGGTCTACTCGCTGATCTCGCTGGGCGCGTTCCTGATCCTGGTGTCCACCGGCTACACCCAGTACATCCGCGCCCAGGAGCAGATGCAGCACGGCGTCCATCGCGCGCAACGGCGGCGCCGCAAGGGCGAACGCCGGTCTCGGCGGCTGCTGGCCCGGACCGGCCGGCAACCTCATGAGCCGGCGTAGCGGGCGGCCATCCCAGTGCGTACGATCGGCGGGTGCAGACCGTGATCCGCCGCTGGCGTCTGGCCGTCCTGCTGCTCGTCGGCCTGCTGGTCAGCGGTTGCTCGCTGACCTTCCAGTTCGTCGGCGACGATGACGACGCAACAGCCGACCATCCTGACGACGACGCCTGGGTCATGGTCGTCTTCGAGACCAGGAACAGCTCGGCCGCGGAACTGATGGCCGCCCTGGAATCCACGGAGTATCGCGCGGCCGGGGGCCTGGAACTGGCCGGTCTCGGCACCATCGACGGCAACGATGTGGGCGAGGACGGCTACGAGCTGTACTTCGTCGGAACGGACGCCGCCGCGATGTGGAAGGTCCTCGAGCCCATCTTTGCGCGGGCCCCGGCCAGCTGGGATCGGGTGGAACTTCTCAAGGGCCTCAAGGACCCACGGCCCACCGTGATCCGCCGCTGAGCGCACCGCGCCGATCTGGATCGATTCGGATCGGGCTCGGCTCAGGCCCCGGCGTAGAAGGCGCGCATGCCCGCGGCGAGCCAGCCGGGGTCGCGGACGCCGCACAACTCGCGCGCCGAATGCATGCTGAGCAGCGGGATGCCGACGTCCACAGTCCGGATGCCCAGCCGGGTGGCCGACAGCGGGCCGATCGTGGAGCCGCACGGCACGGCGTTGTTGGAGACGAAGTCCTGGGTGGGGACGCCGGCCTCGGCGCAGGCCCGTCGCCAGATCGCCTCGCCCATGGCGTCCGTGGCGTAGCGCTGGTTGGCGTTGAATTTGATCAGCGGGCCGGCGTTCGGCAGCGGCCGGTGATCCGGGTCGTGCAGCTGCGGGTAGTTGGGGTGGACGGCGTGTCCGGCGTCCGCCGAGACCAGCACCGAACGGGCCCGCGCTGCGGCCGCCGTCTGGGCGTCCCAGCCGAGCACGTCGGCGATCCGGCCGAGCACGGACTCCAGCAGCGGCCCGCTGGCGCCGGTGGCGCTGGCCGAGCCCACCTCCTCGTGATCGAAGCAGGCCAGCATGGTGATCGCGGCCGGATCGGTGACCGCGGCGATCGCGGTCAGCCCGGCATGGACGCTGGCCAGGTCGTCCAGCCGCGGCGAGGCGAACAGCTCGGCGTCCAGGCCGAAGGTGGCCGGCGGCTCGGTGACGAAGGCGACCAGATCGTGGCCCAGCACGTCGCCGGGGTCGAGCCCGGCGAGGTCGGCGACGACGGCCAGCAGGTCGGCCTCGGGGTGTCCGACCGCGAACACCGGATGGAGGTGTTGCTGCCGGTCGAGGACCAGCTTCTCGTGCACGCTGCGATCGAGGTGCGGCGCCACCTGCGGAATCCGCAGCAGCGGCCCGGTGGCGACCAGAACGGTCTCACCGGCGCCGGTGACCAGGCGTCCGGCCAGGCCGAACTCGCGATCGAGCCACGAGTTGGGCAGCGGACCGCCGTAGACCTCCATGCCGGCCTGCTGCCAGCCCAGGAAGGACGAGGTCGGCCGCGGCTTCAGTTTGAAACCCGGCGAGTCGGTGTGCGCGCCGACGATGCGGAAGGCGGCGTCGACCGGTCGTCCCGGGATCCGCCAGGCGATCACCGAACCGTCGCGGACCAGCACGTAGCCGCCCGGACGCACCCCGAACGGCGCCGTCTCGCTCACCTCGACGAAGCCCGCGTCCACCAACCGGTCGGCGGTGGCGCGGGCGGCGTGGAACGACGATGGGCTGGCCGTGACGAACGATGCCAGCCCATCGAGGTGCGACGCCATGGCGCGCGCCTCCGCTACTTCTGGTCGGTGCGGCCCCACTTGGACTTCTCGCCGTGCCGCTTCAGCACGCCCTCGGCGGTGTAGCCCTCATCGGACTGCTTGGGGTCCTCGGTGTCATAGCCCTTCTCGTCACCGGGTTGCTCGGGTGCCACCCGGTAGGCGTTGGGCTTGCTCTCGGACTGCTCCGGATTGCCGCTCATCTCGACTCCTTGGTTGTTCCTGGTCGTCCAATCGCGTCGTTCCTCGTGGTGTCCGACCGGACGCCCCGATGCGCTCCTACCGGGCAGCTTAGCTCCGCCAAACCCCATCCAACAGGCGCAAATGGGGGCAGCGGCCGAGTCGGTCACCGGTTTTGTCGGAGGTGCCCGGCAAGATCGTCGGCATGGAGATGGTTGTCCTGGCCCTGATCGCCGCGGCCCTGGGCGCCCTGCTCGGCGGGCTCACCACCCGGGCGGTGTCGTTGGCCCGGCAGGGTGCCGACGAGGCGGGCCGCGACGCGGCCGCCGCGGCCGCACGCACCGAGGTCGCCGAGGCCAGGCGTGAGGCCGCCGATGCCCGTGCCGAGGCGTCCGGCGCCCGCGCCGAACTGGCCCGGGCCGGAACCGACGTCGAACGCGCCCGGGTCGAGGCCGCGCAGGCGCGCGCCGGGGCGTCCGCCGCGCTGGCCGAGGCGGCCGAGGTGTCGGCGAACCTGGCCGCGGCGCTCGCGCAGCGCGACGCGGCCGTGCAGCGCGCCGACGAACTGGCCGCCGACCGCGAGTCGTTGATCGCGCAGTTCAAGGTGCTGTCCACCGAGACGCTCGAACGCCAGGGCCGGGTCGCCGACGACAACGCCGAGAAGCGGCTGCGGGCCACCGAACTGCTGCTCAAGCCCGTGCACGAGACGCTGGAGGCGTTCCGCACCCGACTGGGCGAGGTCGAGCAGCAGCGCGCCGTGATGACCAACGAGCTCGCCAACCAGGTGCGCAACGTGCAGGCCACCGGCGAGCAGTTGCGGCTCGAGACCAGGGCGCTGGTCACCGCGCTGCGTAAGCCGCACGTCCGCGGCAACTGGGGCGAGCAGCAGCTCAAGCGGGTGGTCGAACTGGCCGGAATGGTCGAGCACTGCGATTTCGTCGCCCAGCAGACCACCAGCACCACCGCCGAGACGGTCATCCGGCCCGACCTGAAGGTGCTGCTCGACGGCGACCGCTTCGTCTGGGTCGACTCCAAGGTGCCCCTGGCCGCCTTCCTGGACGCCAACGAGACCGACGACGAGCGCGTCCACGACGACGCCATGAGGGCCTTCTCGCGGAACGTGCGCACCCACGTCGATCAGCTGTCGGGGAAGGCCTACTTCAAGTCCGACCTCGGCACGCCGGAGTTCGTGGTGATGTTCATGCCGAGCGAGGCGCTGGCCGCCGAGGCGCTGAGCCGGCAGCCCGATCTGCACGAGTACGCCGCGCAGCGGAACGTGATCCTGGCCACCCCGACCACGCTGATCGCGCTGCTCCGGGCGGTCGCCTACGGGTGGAAGCAGGCCGCCCTGGCCGAGTCCGCCGCGCAGGTGTCCGAGTTGGCCCGTGAGCTGTACGACCGGCTGGGCACCCTCGGCGGCTACTTCGACAAGGTCGGACGGGCGCTCAACTCGTCGGTGACGGCGTACAACCAGGCGGTCGGCTCCATCGAGGGCCGGGTGTTCCCGACCGCCCGCAAGCTGCGTGACCTGCACGTCACCGACAAGGAGCTGGCCACGGTGAACGCCGTCGACGCGGCCGTCCGCCCGCTGACCGCGTCCGAGCTGGTCGAGGACGCCGTCCAGGTCACGCCGCTGATCGGCGCGCGGGCCCATGACCCCGAGGACCTGACCCGGCCCCAGCCGGCACTGGACGAGTTGGTCGCCGAGCACACGCCGGCCGACCCCGCGTCTCGGCGTCGGCGCAGCGCGGGCTGATCCGCCGGCCGAGGGCGACAATGGGGCCCATGAGCGTCACCGCGCAGGGCAGTACCTCTGGAGTCGGCACGGCCCAGGGCAGCACCACCGCGATCATCTCGGCGCAGAGCGTCGAAGAGGCGGCGGGCCGGCTGGCGGGCGTGATCATCGAAACCCCGCTGCAGTTCAACAAGCGGCTCTCGGACGCCACCGGCGCGCAGGTCTGGCTGAAGCGGGAAGATCTGCAGCCGGTCCGCTCGTACAAGCTGCGCGGCGCCTACAACCTGATCTGCCAGCTCGACGGCGCCGAGCGCGCCGCCGGGGTCGTCTGCGCCAGCGCCGGCAACCACGGCCAGGGCGTCGCGTTCGCCTGCGCCCGGCTGGGCATCAGCGGCACGATCGTCGTCCCCTCGACCACGCCGCGGCAGAAGCGGCAGCGGATGCGCCAGCTCGGCGCGGGTTGGATCGAGCTGATCGTGCACGGCGACACCTACGACGAGGCCGCCGCCCGCGCCGACGAGATCGTCGCCACCCAGGGCCGCACGATGGTGCCGGCCTTCGACGACGTCCGGACCATCGCGGGTCAGGGCACGGTGGCGGCCGAGATCGTCCGGCAGCTCGGCCGCGCCCCCGACACCCTGATCGTGCCGGTGGGTGGCGGCGGGATGATCGGCGGCTGCCTGACCTGGCTGGCCGAGCGGCATCCGGGCACGAAGGTGGTGGGTGCCGAGCCGTCCGGGGCGGCGTCCATGGCGGCCGCGCTGGAGGCCGGACGCCCGCGCGCCCTGCCGAAGCTGGACACCTTCGTCGACGGCGCCGCGGTCCGCCGGGTCGGTGAGCTGACCTTCGACGTCGCCAGGCGGCTCAAGCCGCACATGTTCTCGGTGCCCGAGGGCCGGATCTGTTCGGAGATGCTGGAGCTGTACCAGACCGACGGCATCATCGCCGAACCGGCGGGTGCGCTGGCCACCGCCGCCCTGGGCATCTACAAGCCGTCGGCCGGCCGGGTGGTGGTCGCCGTCGTCTCCGGGGGCAACAACGACCTGTCCCGCTATGCCGAGATCGTCGAACGCGCGCTGGTCTACGAGGGCCGCAAGCACTACTTCCTGGTGAACTTCCCGCAGGAACCGGGCGCCCTGCGACGTTTCCTGGACGACGTGCTCGGCCCCGACGACGACATCACCCTGTTCGAGTACGTGAAGCGTTCCAACCGGGAGACCGGGCCGGCGCTGGTCGGCATCGAGCTGGGCGAACCCGCCGATCTCGGCGGCCTGCTGGAGCGGATGGCACACAGCCGGATCATCGTTGAGCGGATCGCCCCCGACAGCCCGTTCTACCGTTTCCTGGTCTGACATGCGGCTCTACGCCCGCCCGTCCTGGCAGTTGGTGCGGCAACTCGTTGCCGACCTGTTCGTGCTCACCGGGAGCCTGGCGTCGTGGTTCGCGGGCCGGGCGCTGGACGGCACCATCCGGTCGTTGGCCCAGCCGGCACGCGCCACCGAGGAGGCGGCTCGCAGCCTGCAAGGCAGTTTCGACGAGGCCGCCCGAGCCATGGACGGCGTGCCGTGGGCCGGTCCCGCGCTGCGGCAGCCGTTCGAGGCCGCCGCGTCCACCCTGGGCGGGATGGTCGCGTCGGCGTCCGAGCAGGCCGCCCGCATCGAGCAGGTTGCGACCCTGACCGGGTGGCTGGTCTTCCTGATCCCCTGCGTCATGCTGCTGGCGCTGTGGGCGCCGTGGCGCGTCCGCTTCGTGCGCAACTCGCGGGCGGTCGCGCGCTTCCTCGGCGGCCGGCCCGACCCCGACCTGCTGGCGTTGCGGGCCCTGGCCAACCGGCCGCTGCACCAGCTGGCCCGGATCTCCGCCGATCCGTTGGCCGACTGGCGGGCCGGCGATCGCGGGGTCATCGACCGGCTGGCCGAGCTGGAACTCAGGGTCAGGCCCCGGCGCGGCGCAGGTCCTT
>JAANMX010003625.1_pt1 | contig 13323 bp, 16 predicted proteins | sample 7279681 | NCBI WGS metagenome assembly JAANMX01 (sample SAMN14094542, study PRJNA606508) | bioreactor metagenome | isolation source: A lab-scale SPAN reactor treating ammonium-rich wastewater day 351 | place: Ireland: Galway | collected 2018-01-01
GTGTCGGACTCAGACGCGGCGCGAGGTGCCGATCCGGCCCGTCCGGGCGCCGCGCAGCGCGAACGCCGCGAACAAGGCCAGCAATCCGGCCAGCGCGATCGTCCCCCATTCTGCGAGGGTCGGGACCGCCAGTGGCGCCGCGACCGACGTCGTGATCGCGACATCGTCGATGCGCTGTTCCGCCGCGAGGCTGCCGGTCCGGGCGCCGAACGTGAACTGATACTGGCTCGACGGGACGTATCCCGGCAGCAACGCGTTGGTGAACACGATCGCGCCGGAGTTGAAGTTCAGGTCGAGTCCGCCGCCGTCGACATGGATCGACACCGGCACGAACGCGCCGGCGGTGAAGAGCGTGCCCGTCGTTGCAGCGACCTGCGTGCCGTTGACCATGATGCGGATGACCGGCGGCGTCGGAGTCTCGCCGTTGTCGTAGATGTCGAAGACCACGGCGATGCCGGTCGGTGCGCCGGACTCGCCGTAGGTGCCCCCTGGAGGTGGGCCGAAACTGAAGCTCACGCCGTCCGCCGGCGGAGTGGACCCGGGCCCGATCGCCAGCGTGAAGGAGGCGTCGAAGCTCTGCACGGTGCGCCCGGGATCGAGGTTGTCGATCACCAGCGAGCCTTCGTTGCCCCCCGCATTCGGTGTGAGCCTGACGCTGCCGCTGTCCACGACGGCGCTGCCGCGCAGGCTCGCGGCACCCACGCCCGACGAGAAGTCGTTGCTGTAGCTGCCGGCGAAACAGGTGCCGGAGAAGCCGACGGCCAGTACCGTGGTGATCGCGAGAATTCGAGTTTTCAAGGGCCCTCCTTGCCGCTGGGGGCCTTCATAGCCCCGGGGCGGGTGGTGGGTCGGGCTTCAGCCCGACGGGGCGGGTGGTGATGCGATGAATCGTGTCGGCCTGAAGGCCGACCCACGGGACGGGTGGTGGGTCGGGCTTCAGCCCGACGGGGCGGGTGGTGATGCGATGGATCGTGTCGGCCTGAAGGCCGACCCACGGGGCGGGTGGTGGGTCGGGCTTCAAGCCCGACGGGCCCCGGCGACTCAGCCCCGCCGCATCGAATCGAAAAATTCGGCGTTGTTCTTGGTCGCCCGCACCTTGTCGACGAGGAACTCGGTGGCCTCGAGGTCGTCCATCGGATAGAGCACCTTGCGGAGCACCCAGACCTTCTGCAGGACCTCGGGCTTCAGCAGCATCTCTTCCTTGCGCGTGCCCGAGCGGTTGACGTTGATCGCCGGGTAGGTGCGCTTCTCGGCCATGCGGCGATCCAGGTGGATCTCCATGTTGCCGGTGCCCTTGAACTCCTCGTAGATCACGTCGTCCATCCGCGAGCCGGTGTCGATGAGCGCGGTGGCGATGATCGTGAGCGAGCCGCCTTCCTCGATGTTGCGGGCCGCGCCGAAGAAGCGCTTGGGGCGCTGCAGCGCGTTGGCGTCGACGCCGCCGGTCAGCACCTTGCCGGAGGCGGGCACGACGGTGTTGTAGGCGCGCGCGAGCCGCGTGATCGAGTCGAGCAGGATCACGACGTCCTTCTTGTGTTCGACCAGGCGCTTCGCCTTCTCGATCACCATCTCGGCGACCTGCACGTGGCGCGTCGCCGGCTCGTCGAAGGTCGAGGCGACCACCTCGCCGCGCACCGTGCGCTGCATCTCGGTCACTTCCTCGGGGCGCTCGTCGATCAGGAGCACGATCAGCACGCACTCGGGGTGGTTCGCCGCGATCGAGTGCGCGATGTGCTGCAGCATCACCGTCTTGCCGGACTTCGGACTCGCGACGAGCAGTCCGCGCTGGCCCTTGCCGATCGGCGCGATGATGTCGATGACGCGCCCGGTGAGGTTCTCCTCGGCCTTGATGTCGCGCTCGAGCACCATCGGCTCGTCGGGAAAGAGCGGCGTCAGGTTCTCGAACAGGATCTTGTTCTTCGACGCCTCGGGCGGCTCGCCGTTGACCTTGTCGACCTTGACCAGCGCGAAGTAGCGCTCGCCGTCCTTCGGCGTGCGGATCTCGCCCTCGATCGTGTCGCCGGTGTGCAGGTTGAAGCGGCGGATCTGCGAGGGCGAGATGTAGATGTCGTCGGTGCCCGCGAGGTAGCTCGTGTCGGGCGAGCGCAGGAACCCGAAGCCGTCGGGCAACACCTCGAGGACGCCGCCGCCGAAGATGCTTTCGCCCTTCTTCGCCTGCGTCTTCAGCATCGTGAAGATCAGGTCGTGCTTGCGGAGCCGGTTGGCGCCGTCGATCTCCATCGCGTTCGCGAGGTCGACGAGTTCGGAGACGTGCTTGGCCTTGAGGTCGGACAGGTGCATGGACGGAAAGGAAGAGTGCGCGCGGGTGGCGCTCTGGGCGGGACGGCCGACGGGGCGCGGCCGGGAACGACGGGGTTCGGGGTCGGGGAGGCGCTTCGCTTCGCTCGCCCCGATCAAGCCGGGGGGCGGTGCGCCTCTCGGGCGCCGGTCAGGGTGCGGCCGGCGCCTGTGGTTCGAGGAGGGGGAAGGTAGCGGTCTTACAGGTTGCTGTCAAGGAAGGTGGTCAACTGAGCCTTCGAAAGAGCCCCGACCTTCTGTGCATGCGGCTGCCCGTCGCGGTAGAGGATGACGGTCGGAATGCCGCGGATCCCGTAGCGGGCGGGAGTCGCGGGATTGGCGTCGATGTCGATCTTCGCGACCTTGAGCTTGCCCTGGTACTGGCGGGCCACGTCGTCCAGGATCGGCGCGAACATCTTGCAGGGACCGCACCATTCGGCCCAGAAATCGACCAGCACCGGCTGGCCCGCGGAGAGGACATCCTGTTCGAAATTGGCGTCGGAGACGTGCTGGATCAGGTCACTCATGGAAAGCCTCGGGAGGCGTGCGGCCCGCGGGAAGCCGGCGGGCGAGGGTCGGCGGGAAGGCGCCCAAGGTAACGGTTGGGCGCGCCGCGCGCAAGCGGCGGAAGGGGACATCGGGGCGGTCTGCTAGAATTCAAGGCCTGCATCCCGTATCGCCCCGCCGGCCTTCCCGGACATGACCTACGTCGTCACCGAGTCCTGCATCCGCTGCAAATACACCGACTGCGTCGACGTCTGCCCGGTCGACTGCTTCCGCGAGGGCCCGAACTTCCTCGTCATCGACCCCGACGAGTGCATCGACTGCACGCTGTGCGTCGCCGAATGCCCGGTCGAGGCGATCTACGCCGAGGACGACGTGCCGGCCGACCAGGAGGCGTTCAAGGCGATCAACGCCGAGCTCTCGAAGAAGTGGAAACCGATCATCGAGCGCAAGCCCGCGTTGCCCGACGTGGACGACTGGAAGGACGTCAAGGAGAAGAAACACCTGCTCGACCGCGGCGGCGTTTGACCGGTCCGCGCCGCAAACCCTAGAATCGCGAGCTTTACCAGCCGACCCCGGCGTCCGTTCCGCTGAACGGTTCGCCGTCCCGACCCGAAGAGTCCATGAATCGAACCCAGATCGTCCTCGCCCTGGCCGCCGCGCTCGCCGCGGGCGCCGTCGCGGCGCAAGGCGCCGCCCCCGCGGGCGATGCCGCCAAGGGCCGCGAGAAGGTCCAGATGTGCCGGGGATGCCATGGCATCGATGGCTGGCGGACCGCGTTTCCCGAGGTCTACAACGTTCCGAAGATCGCCGGGCAGCATCCGGGCTACCTCGTCGCCGCGCTGAAGGAATACCAGGACGGCAGCCGGACGCATCCGTCGATGCGCGCCATCGCCGCCACGCTCTCCGACCAGGACATGGCGAACATCGCCGCGTACTACGCGCAGCACGGCCTGACGACGCAGGTGAAGTGATGACGACCACGCTCCGCGTCACCACCCTCGCCGCCGCGCTCGCGTTCGCGGCACCGGTCGCCGCCGCCGACCTCTCTGCCGGCAAGCAGAAGGTGCAGGAAGTCTGCCAGGCCTGCCACGGCATGGACGGCCTGTCGGCGCAGTTCCCCGATTATCCGAAGCTCGCGGGCCAGCACCCGGACTACCTCGCGAAGGCGCTGCGCGACTACAAGTCGGGGGCGCGCAAGAACGCGGTGATGAGCGCGATGGCGGCGGGCCTGACGCCGAAGGACATCGACAACGTCGCGGCCTATTTCTCCGGACAGACCGGTCCGCTGCACTCGCGCTACTGACCGGGAATCGCAAACGACGAAGCGGGGCGCTGCGGCGCCCCGCTTCGTTTGCGCGGCCCGGCCGGGCGCGGCGCGCCGGAGCTCACCCTCCGCGCGTGCGCGCGCCGGCGGGTCAGCTCCGGCGCCGCAGGCAGTCGAGGTAGACCGTCGCGTCGGGGCCGGTGCCAAGGCGCTGCGCCTGCCACATCGTCTCGCCCAGGCATTCGAGCACCGCGTGCAGCGCGTCGTGCTCGTCGCCGTGCGCCGCGGCGAGCCGCTGGTACTCGGCGCGAAGGCCCGGCGGCTGGTCGATCGCGAGTTGCTCGGCCACCGCGAGGTGCAGCGACAGGTGCAGGAACGGGTTGGTCGCGCCGCCCTCCGGCGCGAAGTCGCGTTCGAGGTGCCGTTCGCCGTCCTCGATCATCGCGTGGTACTCGGGATGCATCGCGATGAGCGATGCCGCCGTGCGTTCGAGCGCGGAGAGCGGCTCGCCCGCGCGGAACTTCGCCCAGGCTCCGATCAGGAACCGGCGCGCCTCGTCGCGGGAGGGCGTGAACATCAGCGCGAACGGCCGCGGCGCGCTCCGGCGCGTGCGGTCTTCGCCATCGGCTGGCGGCCGCGAGCGGGGGGTGCCGGCGGCCGCGTCGACGGCTTGCGCACCGGTTTCGCGGCCGCCTTGGCGGATCGATCGTCGTCCGGCAGGTTCTTGTCGCGGAACTCGCAGAGGTCGGCGATCAGGCACGACCCGCATTTCGGCGATCGCGCGACGCACACGTAGCGGCCGTGCAGGATGAGCCAGTGATGCGCGTCGCGCAGGAATTCCGGCGGCGTCGTGCGCTCGAGCTTGCGCTCGACCTCCGCGACGTCCTTGCCCGGCGCGAGTCCGGTGCGGTTGGCGACGCGGAAGATGTGGGTGTCCACCGCGATGACCGGCTCGCCGAACGCGGTGTTCAGCACGACGTTCGCGGTCTTGCGTCCGACGCCAGGCAGGCGCTCGAGCGCCTCGCGCGTGCGCGGCACTTGGCCGCCGTGCTCGCGCTCGATGAGTTCGGCGAGCCCGACGACCGCCTTCGCCTTGTTGCGGAAGAGCCCGAGCGACGCGATGAACGGCGTCAATCCCTCGACGCCGAGGCGCGCGATCGCCGCGGGCGTGTTCGCGACCGGATAGAGCTTCGCCGTGCACCGGTTGACGCCCTTGTCGGTCGATTGCGCCGAGAGCACGACCGACACCAGCAGCTCGAACGGCGTCGTGTACGCGAGTTCCGAGCGCGGGCTCGGGTTGGCTCCGCGCAAGCGCGTGAAGATCTCGCGGCGCTTCGCGTCGTTCACGACTGGCGCGCGGTTCCGGCCGCGCGTTCCGGAGGCTTGGGCGCGGGCGCCCCCGCCGCGGCGAGCTCCTGCAGCCGCGCGAGCCTGGCGGGTTCGCGTGCGGCGAAGCCGGCGTCGGAGGCGAGGAGTGGAAGGGCGCGCCTCGCCCAGGTCGATGCCGCGGCCCCATCGCCGCGCGCGGATGCGATCTCGGCGAGTTCCTCGAACACGTAGCCGTCCGGCGCGCCGGCGCGGTCCAGCTCGTCGGCGAGCGCCGTCTGGATCGCCTGCGCCTCGTCGAGGCGGCCGACGGCGCGCATGCCGCGCGCGACGGTCCACCGGGCGATGCGGGTGCGCGTGGCGTCGCCCATGGATTCGCGAGCCTGGAGCGCGCGCTGCCAGTAGGCGAGCGCCGTGGACGGATCGCCGCGTTCGAAATACAGCCAGCCCAGGTTGTTCAGGAGCGAGGCTCGCCAGCCGCGCGCGCGCGGATCCTTCGATCGCTCGGCGGCCGCGAGCGCCTGCTGGTTCCAGCTCGCGCGCGCGGCCGGCGGCGCGGCGATCCCCAGCATGTGCAGCGCATCGATCCGGTAGAACTCGGCGCCGGCTTCCGGGTCCGCGCCCGCGGCCGCCGCCGCGTCGGTGAAGAGCGGCACGGCGCGTTCGGGCGAACCCGACGAGTTGAACACGCGCCCGCGTTCGAGCAGGTAGCGCACCCGCACGCGGATCGCCGCGCCGTCGAGCTTCACCTCGACCGCGTCGAGCGTGCGGTGCGCGGCATCGAAGGCCCGCTGCAGGCCCTGCGCGCGCGCGATCTGCGTCTGCAGTTCGAGCGCCTGGCGCGAGAGGGGATCGGCCTTCGCGGCCTCGGCTCGAAATCGCGCCTCCGAGGCCGCCGGATCGTCGTAGTTCCAGAGCTGGTCGATCGCTTCGGACACCTGGGCCTCCACGGGAAAGGCGGCGAGCGCGGCGGCGAGCACGAGCAGGGCGGCGGACCGGCGGGCGGCGCTCATCGCACGGCAGCGTTCTTCGCGCGTCGCGCCTTCGCCCGCTCGATCGCGTCGGCGATCGCGGCCGCTCGTCGCATCCGCGCATCGTCCCGATGCGCCGCCGAGCGTCGTTCGGCGATCCGTTCGCCCTGCGCGAGGCGTGCGTCGCGCGCGACGTGCCGCAGGCGCGCCGCCTTCGCGTCGGCGGGGCTCCACAGCCGCGACGACGGCACCATCGCGATGCAGTCGACCGGGCAGGGCGCGATGCACAGTTCGCAGCCGCTGCACAGCGCCTCGAGCACCGCGTGCATGCGCTTCGGCGCGCCGAGGATCGCGTCGACCGGGCAGGCTCGAATGCAGATGGTGCAGCCGATGCAGCGCGACTCGTCGACCACCGCCACGGCGAGCGCCGCGGGCGCACCGCACGCGGGGTCGAGCGGCAGGGGTTCGCGCCCGGTCAGTGCGGCCAGTGCCTCGAGCGTCGCCTCGCCGCCGGGCGGGCAGCGGTTGATCGGCGCATCGTCGTCGACGATCGCGCGGGCATACGCGACGCAGTCGGGATAGCCGCAGCGCGTGCACTGCGTCTGCGGCAGCAGCGCATCGGCGGCCAGGACGGTCGGCTTTCGCAGCGCGGGGACCATCCGGGGATTCTAGCGCGCGGTCCCCTGCTAGACTCGGCCGGGCGGCGCGGCAGCGTGGGCGGCACCGCACGATGCTCCGTGGACGACACCTCGACGATCTCCGGCGCGCCGGCGCTCTCTTCGCCCCGCGCGCCGGGCGTGGGCGCCCGGGCCGCGTGGCTCGCGCTCCGCGCGGTCGGCTGGCGCGTCGTGCTGGCCGGGCCTGCTCCGCCGAAATGCGTCGTCGTGTTCTACCCGCACACGTCGAACTGGGACTTCGCGATCGGCCTGTGCGCGAAAGCCGTCGTCGGCATCGATGTGCGCTGGGCCGGCAAGGACACGTTGTTCGCCACGCCGCTCGCCCCCTGGTTCCGCCGCTGGGGCGGCATCCCGGTCAACCGCCGCGAACGCACGGGGTTCGTCGGGCAGATGCGTGCCGCGTTCGAGGCGCACGTCGAGTTTCGCCTCGCGATCGCGCCGGAGGGCACGCGGTCGGCGGCGCCGCACTGGAAGAGCGGATTCTGGCATCTCGCGCGCGAGGCCCGCGTGCCGATCGGACTCGCCTTCGTCGACTACCGTGCGCGGGAGATCGGCATCGGAGCGTGGATCGAGACGACGGACGATGCCGATGCGGACGTCGCGCGCATGGCCGCGTACTACGCGCGGTTCACCGCGAAGCGCCCTCGGAATGCGGGGCCGGTGCGGCTACGCGAGTAGCGGGTCGCCGCCGTCGCGTCGCCGGAGGGGAGCAGGGTCCCCGGAGCATGCCGGCCTGGCCGCCCGCGTCGGGGTGGGGGAGAATGGGGCGCGAGCACCGCCATGCCCCACGACCACCACGACCACGCACCGTTGCCGCGACGGCACGGACACGCCCACGCGCACGCGCCCGACCATGACCACGGCGCCGGAGGCGGGCATGCCGCGGCCCGCGGCGCGCTCGTGCTCGCGCTCGCGCTCACCGGCGGCTTCGCGCTCGTCGAGGCGCTCGCCGGCTGGTTCGCCGGATCGCTCGCGCTGCTGTCGGACGCCGGACACATGGCCACCGACGCGGCGTCGCTCGGCCTCGCGCTGTTCGCGCACGCCTACGCGAGCCGGCCGCCGACCGCGCGGGCGTCGTTCGGCCACGGGCGCGCGGAGGTGCTCGCGGCGTTCGTCAATGCGATGGCGATGCTCGCGATCGTCGTGGCGATCGGAGTCGAGGCGGTGCACCGGCTCCTCGCACCGCAGCCGGTCGCGGGCGCCACGGTGCTCGGCGTGGCGCTCGTCGGCCTCGCGGTCAACCTGTTCGTCGCGTGGCGGCTGTCGAGTTCGTCGGGCTCGGTGAACACGCGCGCCGCGCTGCTGCACGTGATGGGGGACCTGCTGGGTTCGGTCGCGGCGATCGTCGCGGGCGCGGTGATCCTCGTCACCGGCTGGACGCCGATCGATCCCATCCTGTCGATCGTCGTCGCGCTCCTCATCCTGCGCTCCACCTGGCGCCTCCTGCGGCAGACGACCGACGTGCTGATGGAGCGCGTGCCCTCGCATCTCGACTATGCCGCGATCGGACGCTCGCTCGCCGCGATACCCGGCGTGCGCGACGTGCACGACCTGCACATCTGGTCGATGGGCGCCGACGAAGTGTCGCTCTCCGCGCACATGGGCGTCGCGTCGGGCGAGGCGTGGCCCGCGGTGCTCGCGGCGGCGCAGCGCCACCTGCGCGAGCGCTACGCCATCCGGCACGTCACGCTGCAGCCCGACTGGCCGCGCGCGCCGCGCGCGGTGGGCAAACGCGTCATTCCGGTCGCCGAGAGCCGGCGATAGCCTCCGCCGGCGCAGCGCATCGGACGCAACGGGAGGCGTCCGGGTGCGCGCCCCGCCTCAGAGCCACCCGGCCTTGCGGAACCGGTAGACGAGGTAGCCGTCGATGGCCACCATCATCCCCACCGCGAACGGGTAGCCGAAGAGCCACTTGAGCTCCGGCATGTGCTCGAAGTTCATGCCGTAGACGCCGGCGATGAGCGTCGGGATGGTGATCAGCGCACCCCAGGCGGCGAGCCGCTTGGTGGTCTCGCTCTCCGCGAGGTTGATCAGCGTGAACGACACCGAGATCGCGGTCTGCAGCATTTCGCGCATCTGCTCGACCGCGGCGTTCACGCGGTTCAGGTGGTCGTAGACGTCGCGGAAGTACTCGCCCAGCCCGGCGCAGAGCGCCGGCACGCGCCCGCCGTAGAGCTTGCCCGCGACCTCCATCAGCGGACCGACCGCGTGCTTGAGCGTCATGACCTCGTGTTTGAGGTCGTAGAACGCCTCGATGCTGGCGCGCGTCGGCGTCGAGCGGAAGATGGCCTCCTCGTGCCGCTCGAGTTCCTCCTCGAGCGAATCGAGGATCGGGAAATAGCGATCGACGACCGCGTCCATCAGCGCGTAGAACACGTAGCCCGAGCCGTGGCGCAGCAGTTCGGGTTCGCGTTCGTTGCGCACGCGCACGTCGGTGAAGCCCTTCAGCACGTTCTTGCGCACCGAGAGCACGTAGTTCCGGCCGATGAAGACCGCCACCTGGCCTTCCGAGAGTTCGGCGTCGGGCGTGGCGCGCTCGACCGTGCGCAGGATCGCGAAGAGGTCGTCGCCGTATTCGTCGAGCTTGGGTCGCTGGTGCGGGCGCTTCGCGTCCTCGACCGCGAGTTCGTGCAATCCGAATTCCTGGGCCAGCTTGTCGATCTCGCCGTCGGGAGGATCGGCGGCGGCGACCCAGACGAAGCAGTCGGGCCGTCCCACGTAATCGCTGATGTCGTCGATCGGGATGTCGGCGAGCTTGCGGCCGTTCTGGTAGGCGACGCAGTTGACGAGCATGCCCGGCATGATAGCGAAGCACGTGCCGTTGTCGAGGCGTCGCGAACCGCGGATGTGCGATCCTTGCCGGCATGGGCATGGATGGGAGACGCCTGCCGGCGGGTGGTTGGCCCGGCGATCGCGGGGACGACCGCCGCCGGCAGCCTGACGGGCGCCGTCGGCCTCGCCGCGGCCCCGCCGGCGGTGCCGCCGCGCCCGCCGCACCGGCGCCCGGGGCGACGCCGCGTTGAGCGAACTCTCGCGCCCGCGCGAACTCGCGCTGCTCGGCACGCTCGCCGCCGTGCAGTTCACGCACGTCGTCGACTTCATGATCATGATGCCGCTCGCGCCGCAACTCATGCGGCTGTGGGACATCGGCCCGAAGGCGTTCGGAGCGCTGGTCTCGGTCTACACCTTCGCCGCGTCGGCGAGCGGGCTCCTCGCGGTGTTCGTGATCGACCGCTACGACCGCCGCCACGCGCTCCTCGTGGTCTACGCCGGCTTCACGGTCGCGACCGCGCTGTGCGGCGTTGCGCCGGGTTACGAGGCGCTGCTCGCCGCGCGCGTGCTGGCCGGCGCCTTCGGGGGTGTGGTCGGCGCGCTGATCCTCGCGATCGTCGCCGACGTGATCCCCTGGGCGCGCCGCGCGCGCGCCAACGCCCTCGTGGCGAGCGCGTTCTCGCTGGCCGCCATCGCCGGCGTGCCGGTCGGGCTGTGGCTCGCCGCCCATTTCACCTGGCGCACGCCGTTCCTCGGCGTCGCGTCGGTGGCGATCGTCGTCGGCACGCTCGCCTGGCGCGTGGTCCCGCCGATCGCCGGGCACGTCGAACACGGCCGTTCGCACGGAGCGCTCGCGCGCCTGCGATCGGTCGTCGTCGTCCCCAACCACTGGCGGGCGTTCGCGTTCGTCGTTTCGCTGATGTTCGCGGGGTTCACCGTGATCCCGTTCATCGCCGCCTACTCGGTCGCGAACGTGGGCATCACCGAGGCCGAGCTTCCGGTGATGTACGCCGCCGGCGGGCTCGCGACGCTCTTCACCGCGCAGGTGATCGGACACCTCGCCGACCGCTACGGCAAGCAGCGCGTGTTCGCCGTGGTCGCGCTCGCCTCGATCCCGGCGATCCTCGTTCTGACCCACATGCCGCGCGCCACGCTCGCCGCCTTCCTGCCGGTGTCGGTGGCGTTCATGGTGCTCGCGACCGGCCGGTTCGGGCCGGCGATGGCGCTCGTTTCGGGGAGCGCCGAAGCGCGCGTGCGCGGCAGTTTCATGAGCCTCAACGCCGCGGTCCAGCAGTTCGGCGCCGGCATGGCGGCGTTCGTCGCGGGCGCCATGATCGGCGAGGCCCCGGACGGGTCGCTGACCGGCTACGGCGGCGTCGGCTGGCTCGCCACCGCGTTCACGCTGGTGGCCATCGCGCTCGCGTTTCGCGTGAAGGTGGTGGATGCGCAGCGTCCCGGCGGACCGACGGCGGTATCATCGAACCCCCTCCCGGCGCACCGCCGCGACCCGTGATCATCCGCTCGCTCCTCGACACCGACCTCTACAAGTTCACGATGATGCAGGTCGTGCTGCATCATTTTCCCGGCGCGCAGGTCGAGTACCGGTTCCAGTGCCGTACGCCGGGCGTCGACCTGGTGTCCTCGATTCCGGACATCGAGCGCGGCATCGCCGACCTGTGCTCGCTCGGTTTCACAGCCGACGAACTCGACTACCTGCGCCGCTGGCGGTTCTTCAGGAGCGATTTCATCGACCTGCTCGGACTCTTCCGCCTCGACGCGCGCTTCGTGAGCGTCAAGCCGCGCGAGGGCCATCCCGGAGAGATCGACATCGCGATCAAGGGGCCGTGGCTGCACACGATCATGTTCGAGGTCCCGCTGCTCTCGATCGTGTCGGAGTCGTGGAACCGGCGCCGATACCCGTCGCCGGACCGCGACGAAGGACGGCGGCGCCTCGCGGCGAAGATCGCGCGGATCAACGCCGTGGCCGATCCCGATTTCCGCATCGCCGACTACGGGACGCGCCGGCGCCACGGGCGCGACTGGCAGGAGGAGGTCGTCGCGACGCTCAAGGCCGGCATCGGGCCGAAGTTCGTCGGCACGAGCAACGTCGACCTCGCGCGCCGTCACGATCTCACGCCGCTCGGCACCATGGCGCACGAGTACCTGCAGGCCTGCCAGGCGGCCGGTCCGCGGTTGCGCGACTCGCAGCGTTTCGCGTTCGACACCTGGGCCAAGGAGTATCGCGGCGACCTCGGGATCGCGCTGTCCGACGTCTGCGGCATGGACGCGTTCCTGCGCGACTTCGACCTCTATTTCTGCAAACTGTTCGACGGCGTGCGTCACGACTCCGGCGATCCGTTCGAGTGGGGCGAGAAGCTGCTCGCGCACTACAAGTCGATGCGCGTGGACCCGAAGTCGAAGGTCATGGTGTTCTCCGACCAGCTCGACGTGCCGCTCGCGATCCGCCTCTTCGAGCGGTTCCGCGGACGCAGTCAGGTGGCGTTCGGGATCGGGACCAACCTCACCAACGATCTCGGGCACCCGGCGCTGTCGATCGTGATCAAGATGACCCGCTGCAACGGCCAGCCGGTCGCGAAGATCAGCGACGAGCCGTCGAAGTCGATGGACTATGATCCTTCCTACGTCGCCTATCTCCGCGAAGTGTTCCAGGTTCCGCCCCACGAAGCGGCCCGTGCGTCCGTGCGCCCGGCCTCCCCACCATCGCCCTGATCGGAAGTTGCGCACGGCGTCCGGCCGTGGCATCGTTCGCACCCTTATGAAAACCCTTCCACGTCTGCGTCCGCTGTCGGCCACGCTCGCTTCCGCGCTGGCGGTCATCATGATTCCCGGTTGCGCCACGGTCGAGCCGGCGGGAGGGTCGGCGACGAACGCGTCCGTGTCCGCGGCACACGTCATCCGCGGTTCGGTCGTCTACCGGGAGAAGGTGGCGCTGCCGGACGACGCTGAACTCGTCATGGAGCTGATCGAGGTCAGCCGTCCCGACCGTCCGGTCAAGATCGCGACGAACACGATTCCCACCGCCGGGCGCCAGGTGCCGCTGCCGTTCACGCTGCCGTTCGATCCCGCGCGGACCGCGGTGGGCGGCATCTATTCGCTGCACGCAACCATTCGCTACGGCGGCAAGACCCGGTTCGTGACCGGGACGCGCGTCAACATCGACGTCAAGGCCCTGCCGCTGGCGCTGACGATGCTGGTCGTCGCCGGCGAGGCCGAATCGACCGCGGAAGACTCGCCGGCTCCCTCGGCCGGTCCCAATCGGGGCGGGCCCGCGCCTGGGACCATGCCCGGGCGCGGCATGGCTCCCCCCGGAATGCCCAGGCCCCGGTAGCCACGACCCCCGTCAGACTGAAGTCTGACCTACGAGGAAGGCGAGGCGTCTCGGGTCATGCGTGGGTCCGGCTTCAGTAACCGTGTTGGATGTCAAGCCTGGAAGGGCTGATGATCGCGAACCATGGCGTTAAGGATGCGCAGGAGTTTGTGCATGCAC
>JAANMX010003626.1_pt1 | contig 13320 bp, 10 predicted proteins | sample 7279681 | NCBI WGS metagenome assembly JAANMX01 (sample SAMN14094542, study PRJNA606508) | bioreactor metagenome | isolation source: A lab-scale SPAN reactor treating ammonium-rich wastewater day 351 | place: Ireland: Galway | collected 2018-01-01
GGACCCCGTTCTCGTCGAGTTCGGTGAGTTCGGCTCCGAGGAGTTCCTCCGCACGATCCTGGGGGATTCCGAGTTCGAGAGCGACCGCTCGCGCGATCCGCTCGGAGCCAAATCGGATGCTCCGCATGAATTGCAGTCGCTGGTTTTGCACGACGTACATGTGCGCATTGTTGCTGCCCATATCGATGATCGTAAGCGACGCGTCGCGCCACAGGGCGGAGCGCTGATTCAGGTTGCGCTCGACGACTCGCAAGAGAGCTGACGCTTCGAGTTCCGCCGAAACAGGTTCGATCCCCGCGTACTCCAGGACCTCGGCACGAGAGTCCACGATGGCTTTGGGGACTGCGAAAACGAGGGACGGACCTGTTTCGGCGCCATCCGGCACGTCGGGTGTCGAGGCCTCGATGTAGGCGGCTTCGACCGAAAACGGGATGTGCCGCTTGACCTTGTACCTCGCGGCGTCTCGGAGGTCTTGTCCCAGAAGCGGGGGCAGCGAGACCCACCGAAGGGTCGCCAACTGGCTCGGAATCGAGAAAACAGCCGAATGAAGAGGGATTCCTGCCCCTTCCAGATGCTTCGCGAGCCTTGCAGCGAGGGGTTTCGGAGACGTTACGACCCCTTCTTCGACGATTCCTGGGTCGAATTCGAGCAGGCCAGCCGCCTGGATATCCACCCGGCCAGCTGACCGCCGCAGGCTCAGAGTCTTGACGACTCGGCTGCCAAAGTCGATGCCAAGCCCAAACTCCTCAAGGGAATGAATCACCGGGCCGAAGCTCCTCTCACGCTGCCTCCGCCTCCTCTTCGGTCCAATAATGCGCGTACAACTCTTGCATCCGGGCCGAATTGAGCAGGTCGCGCAGGGACTCGACGACGACCGGATCAAACTGGATTCCCGCCCCTCGGCTGAATTCCGACATCACCGTATGGCGGTCCATGACACCACGGTACGGCCTGCGCGAACTCATCGCGTCGAAGGCGTCCGCCACGCATACGATCCTGAGCGAAAGCGGCAGCTCACCGCCCTTGAGGCCGTCGGGATAGCCGCTTCCATCGAGCTTCTCATGGTGGTTGCGGATGATCATCAGCACGCCTTCGGAGAGGGCGAGCGGCTTACAAATCTCATACCCGATGACCGGGTGCGTCTTCATGATCTCGAACTCGTCGTCGGTGAGCCTGCCGCGCTTGTTCAGAATCGCATCGGGCACACCGATCTTCCCAATGTCGTGGAGCACGGTCCCGACCCTCAGCTCTTCCAGTGCTTCAGGTCCGAAACCGAGTCGCTCGGCGATGAGGAGCGAGACCTCGCAGACCCTTTGGGAGTGGCCCCGCGTGTACTCGTCCCGAGCTTCCAAGGCGGTCGCGAGACTTTGCATAGTCCGAACAAAGGTCGAATGTTGCCTTTCGTCCGACCTCGCGTTCGAAACCGCCACAGCGACGAGCGCGGCGAAGGTCCGGAGGAGTTCCATGTCATCGGCAGTGAATGAATCTCCCTTGTGGGTGCTCAACAAGGTCATAACGCCCAACACTTGCTCCTCCGCCGAACGGCCCGGCGTCGACGACCCGCGCGTGAGCAACGGAACCGAAATCGCTGCCGTCACCCCTTCCGTAATGCCGTCAAACCCGCTCTGATCTTCGTTCTTATCGGTGACAGAGACGGGCTGGCCCATTTTGGCGACGTACCCGGAGAGTCCAAACCCAAAGTCGAGCTCTTGCGGGAAATCGAACTCGCCGTGGGGAGAGTACGCGACCTCCGTGACCAGGGGTCCCCTGGACTCATCTGCGCCGAGCATGATGTAGCCACAGCTCGCTCCCGTCTCGACGACCGCCGCCTTGATGGTCAGTTCCATCGTAGCGCGCAGATCTTGACTTTCTGCAAAGGCAAGTCCTACCCGCTGGACCGCATGAAGGCGCTGGTCCCTGCGAGAGAGGTTCACTTCGCGCCGTTGCGCCTTCGAGAGACCGGCGGCAAACGCCCCAGCGACGACGACGGCCCCCAAGGACATCGCCAAGGAGACCCAGGTGTGGTTGGCCAGCATGTTGAACGCAAGGCAAACAGCGGCCGTCCAGCCCGAAAGCGAAAAGATCCTCCGCAAGTTATGGTGGACCAACGAATCGGCGATGATGAGCGGGATGCTTAGAAGCCACAAGTTGTGAGAGGCGACGCTCGGCACGAGCAAGGTCGCCATGATGGCGAGCGCATCCAAATACGCTACTGAGTTTCGAGCTGACGCGATGAACTTGAACCGGAACTCGATCGACTCCGATGCGACAAAAAGGATGTTCGAGATTACCGCTGCGCCCATTGCGAGCAGCCAAACCGATGACCGAAGCTCCTCGATCGTGATCAGCCCGACGACGCCAATGAGGCACCACCGGACCAACGCGGCCCCGCGAATCCAATTCAAATCCTTCATGCCTCTCATGGCCAAAAACCGGGAAGTTTGTACTTGGGTCCCTCTTCGGGATTGTCGGCGAGGAAGCGGTCGAACCCGATGATGAACGCCTTCTTGAGCTCAAGATTGTCCAGCGAGGCGGCGATTCCGGGCTCGAGCTTCACCGTCGGCCCCCCATCGATTTTCAGCTTCTTGGCAGAATAGAGCACTCCGACGACGTTGGCCGTTGATCCCGTGACCCTTATCTCGCCCCCCGCGAGAAACACAGCGCGGCTGTTCTTGTCGGCGTAAGACGTATCGCCTTGAAACTCGATGTCGCCTTTGGCGACGATTGTTCCCTTGCCCGTGATCGTTCCGGAAAGCTTCAGGCTACCGTCCACATAGACGACCTCGTAGTCCTTCGCAAGCGTGAATCCGAGAAGAGTAGAGCCTGGAATCGTCCGATCCGCGATGGATGCGTACAGGCTCACATCCAGAGGCGGCAGCCCCCGAGTCTGGAGGTTTTGGCCGACTCCGTCCGTGACCGTGACCAAAGGGTTGGTGACGGTGGACGTCGCTCGCAACTCGCCATTGACGGTAAACAACTGGGTACCGATGACTCTGCCTTCGTTCCAAACGTTACTCTTGAGGAGGAGGGACCCAACTACCAATGAACTTGAGATGTTCAGATCGGCCATTGTGGAGAGCCCATAAGTAAAGGGGCTTTCCAGGTACGGCCTCGCAAACACTTTTCGTCCGTATTCGACCTTTCCGTTCACAATTCCCATTCCGCTCACGAGGATCGTATTGGATTTCGATGCGGAGTTATCCGTCAGCGTCAAGTTCCAAGTTCCGCCGTTGATGGCGACGGTGATCATGCTCGCGCTCAATTCGCGATTTCCAGCGGCGAACTCGGAAACGACCTTGTTGGCAACCGCATCGAAGGACGAGTTGACGAGGTGGCTCCTTTCCGCAAGTCGTTGACGCTGGACCTCTTGAGTGATCGAACCTACCGTCGCCAGGATCACGGTCGTGGCCGCGATACTGGTCAATAAGGTAAAGAGCAGTGCGCTTCCTCGTTGTTTTTTCATCCGTTCCTCCAGCAAACCACGCGGGTAATCGTGTAAGAGTACGTTTCACGGTCGGCCGACCCGCTGACGGTTCGGTTTCGACCCGCCGCAGAGGATGCGGTAATGGTGTACGTTACGGTCTTAGTCGCCGAATCGACCTTGAACTCAAGCTGCGACAACAGGTGGAACTTGTTGTTGGCAGAGCCGTAGTATCGGCTCCAGTTCATGTCGATGTCGCCCGAAGTCGGAATCGTGTCGTCAGAGCGAATCGCTTTGTGGGGGTCAATTCCCGCCAAGGTGTCCTTCGAAAGAACTCCACCGAGCCTGCCCAAGACGTACCAGACACGCTTTCCGGCCGAGTAGGAAGCCTTGCGGTAAGTCGTGACCGAATCCAGATCGTACGCGTCGGCGGTACCGTCGCCTTGCCGGTCGTACACCGTCGCAGGCATCGTACACTTGAGATATACGTATTTGCCCGAGGGGACAAGTTCGCAATTGATCGCCGATTGGACGGTCGCTTCGATGTCCTGCGCGACGGCGGTTGCTTGCCGAACGGCCTCCGCGCGGGCAAAAGCGTGGCCCATCCTCACCACAACGAAACCATAAACGCCCACTGCTGCCGAAACCACGATGCCCGTTAGCACCGAGGCCAGCGCCACTTCGACCATGGTAAGCCCGCGCCTGCGCTTCATTCGCCGACCCTCACTTGCGCGGTGAGCGTCAAGGTCCTTGAACCTGTGGAGGCGTAGGAGGAGTCGCCTTCCCAAGCTCCCGTGACCTCGACCTGGAATAGCTTGGGCATGCCCGAAATCGCGGTCACCTTGCGCGTAACCGTGACCTTGTCCGCGATCGAAATCGTGGACATCGGCAGGCCGTCGGTCGGTAGGGCAGTTCCCGATGCGTTCGCGAGTTTGCCGCCGTTGGAGTAGGTCACAGTTCGAGTCGATGGCGACAGGCTGCTCGTCTTGGCGGCGGCGCGGGCCGCTTCGAACTCGTTCTTCATCACCGCGAGCACGACAGCCCTTTTCCGGGAGATTTCCGCGCGTTTGGCGGTGTAAACGGTTGACCCGATGAGCCCCGATGCGGCAGCGCCCAAAAACACCGCTGCTACCAGCAACTCTGCGAGCGTCGTTCCCCTGCGACGATTGTGCCGTCTCACAATCCTATATCGGCAGATTCTCGATGGGCCTTATCGGTAAGTCACTCGGAATTTCGCTCATGGCCGTTTATCGGCAATTCAACGGGGTTCGGCCGATCCTACAATCTCGAACCCGAATTCGGACCGGTCGAACGTCCTGCGCGCAAGGCCCCCGACGTTCCTGGGTGCCAAACTGGGGCGGTGGTCGAAACTCAGGGCTTGGGGAAGGTGTTTTTCGATGGCAAGGGCAACCGCGTCGAAGCCGTAAGGGACGTGTCGCTCCGCGTTCGACCCGGACAGATTCTCGGCTTGTTGGGAGTCAACGGGGCGGGCAAGACGACCCTGCTTCGGATGCTCTCGACGGTGTTGGAGCCGACCTCAGGCACCGCGGCCGTCGCCGGATACGACGTCGCCACCGACCCAGAGAAGGTTCGGGCGAGCATCGGCTTCATGAGCGCCTCAACCGCGCTCTACGGCAGGCTCTCCCCCCTCGAACTCCTGAAGTACTTCGGACAACTGTACGGTCTAGGCGGTTCGACCTTACGAAACCGGATCGATTCGCTCGTCGAGCAACTTGGCATCGGCGAGTTTGCCGATCGCCTCTGCGACAGGCTCAGCACTGGCCAGAAGCAACGGGTCTCCATTGCCCGGACCATGCTCCACGAACCCCCCGTGCTTTTCTTCGATGAGCCGACCAGCGGCCTCGACGTTCTCACCAGCCAGACGGTTCTCGGATTCATCGAACGATCGCGCGACGAAGGTAAGACCGTCGTCTTCTGCTCGCACATCATGAGCGAAGTCGAGCGGTTGTGCGACCCGATCGCGATCATCCACAACGGGAGTATTCGGGGCGAGGGTTCGCTCGCTGAAATCCTCGACCAAACGAACGCATCGTCGTTGGAAAGGGCGTTTCTCCATCTCGCCGAGTCGCCTGAGGCCGTCGAGGTGGCGTCGTGAGTCCCCTCTGGACCGTTTGCTGGAAGGAGGTCCGAGAGATGGCGCGGGATAAGCGCGTCGTGTACTCGGCAATCCTCGGCCCCGTTATCTTGATCTTCCTGTTCCTGTTCTTGTTCGGGTTCCTGAAGGAAACCGTCACGAAGCCGAAGTCGCAGACGCTCCACGTCGTCTCAGGGCGGAGCGACAACCTATTTGTGGAGGCATTGCGGAAGAGCGGGACGCTCGACATCCGAGATGTTGACTCCGTGGAAGAGGGTCGCAAACTGCTTTCTGCGGGGAAAGCGAAGGTCGTGCTCCTTCCCCCCGAAGACTTCGACGCCGAGCTTGCGGCGGGCCAAACCGTCACGGTCGAAGCGCTCTTCGACCCCGACCAGCAGGCCTCTGAAATCGTCCTGGCAATGCTTGAAAAGACGGTCTCGGCAGCCTCCCGCGAAGCTGCGGGGAGAATCTTGGAAACACAAGGCTTGCCCAAGGAACTTGCCGATCCGATCCGGTTGGAACGAAAGCCGATCAAGGTCGAAAAGGAGGAGTTCGGTTCCTTTTTGGCCGGGCTCCTCCCGTACCTGATCGTGATCTGGGCCTTCTACGGAGGGTTCAGCGTAGCCAGCGACCTCGTGGCGGGCGAAAAGGAGCGGTCCACGCTCGAAACACTGCTCATCAGCCCCGTTGCGCGCAACCACCTCGTGGGCGGGAAGTTCGTCGCGCTATGGATCCTTTGCTTCGTGAGCAGCATCGTGTCGGTGTTGGCCGTCGTCTTGGCTGCGATTACCCCGATTCCGCTCGTGCAGTCGATGTTCCCCCAAGGGATCCCTCTCTCGCCGCTCTCGGTCGTTGCGATCGTGACCGTGCAGGTGCCGCTTGCAGCAGCCTTCGCCGGGGTGCTGCTCGCGGTGAGCGTCTTTGCGAGAAACATGCGCGAGGCTCAAAGCTATCTCAGCCTGCTCAGCTTCGTTGTGCTGATGCCCGCGCTCTTCAGCCAGTTCATCGGCTATACGAGCTTTGCCAAAGCTCTTTGGGTCTCATTGGTTCCGATCCTCAACAGCGCTACCGTCTTGCGAGAAGGGATGCTCGGCAACTTCTCACTCGTTCCGTATCTATTGACAATGGGGGTCAATGTCGCCCTGGCGGCCGCGTCGCTCATCGCCTGCACGACGATGTTTCGGAAAGAGCGGATCGTCTGGCGTGTTTAGCCTTACCCGAACATCGAGCTGAGGCCGGTCTGCTGCGTTTGCAGTTGCGAGATCGCTTGCTCCATCGCGGCGAACCGCTGTTGGAGCGACTGTTTCTTCACAAGGAGCGCTTCCGTCAGGCGTTCGATCGAGTCGTCGATGGTCTCGACTTGCGTCTGAATCGATTGGTCGTTCGCCGCAAAGAGCCCGTTGATCGAGTCGGTCATGGAGTTGATTTGCGCCTGCAGGAGCGCGCCGATCCCGTGAGTCAGTTGAATGCTTCCCACGTCGCCCAGCGTCGTGCCCGCGTACTGAATCTGAAGGCCATCAGTCGTCGCGTTGCCAGAGTTCCCCGTCAGGTACTGGCCGTTTCCCGTTGCCTCTTCTCCGTTGATCGTTCCGGCGACATCGAGCGCATCGGTCTTGGCGCTTTCGCCTTCGAGCCCGATCCCCGTGCTGTCGGACGCAGCGGCGACGTTGCTGACGACGGTGAAGTCGTTGCTCGTGCCGTAGTTCTTGCTCGCGATCTTGAGGAACCCTCCTTCGACCGTCGCGACAACGATGTCTTGGAGCTTGGAATCGTTGTTGATGAGATCGACGACGGCGGACTGGCTGTACCCGCTCGGCACGAGCAGATCATAGGGGGTGCTGCCAAAGAGCGAGCCGGAAAAAGTGAGGATTTCGGAGCTAGCAGTGTTCGAACTCTGGGCGACGCCCGCGACGAGGTCACCCTTGGTCGCGAGCTGGGTGATGTTGACGCTGTAGTACCCGCTGCCTGAGGCGACGGTCTTGTCGGTGCTCGAAATGTAAGTCAGGGTGTTCGCGGTCGAACTTCCCATGGCCCGGAACACCGCACTCACCTCGCTGAGATTCGACGCGATCGCCGTGCTTAGCTGGCTTTCGTCGAGCGTGAGCTTGCCCTGGTCATCGAAGCTGAAGCCGATGTCGGCAAGGTTCGTGTACGTTCCTGTCAACCCGTCTACGGTCCGGAAAACCAGGTTCGATACGGTGTCTTCGACCTGCCTTGCAGTTGAATCGCCAAAGAGAGGCCCCGATTGAAACGTCTCCTTATCGAACGCGCTGTTGGCCCGGATGAAGTCGATCAGGCTGTTAAACGCGTTCATGACCTCCTTCACGTTGCTGACGATCTTCTCGTCGTCGCGAGTCAGCGTGAGCGTCGAGGTCTTTGGAGTCGTCTCGTCGGCCTGGAGCAGCGTCAAAGTGACGTCGGGAATCACGCCGGTAACCGTGTTCGTCGCCGAGGTGAGCGAAACCCCGTCGAGGGTGTATTCGGCGTCCTGGGCGGTGACGAGTACCGAGCCGAATCCTTGCTGGAGGATTCCCAACGCATGGAGAGCCGAGTCTGGGTCGGTGAAAGTGGGTGTTGAGGCTCCGGAAATATCAAGGTGATAAACGGTAGTGCCGTCCACCGTTTCTGATCTTACGCTCGCCGTCGCGCCCGTGCCTGCGGCATTGATCGCGTTGGCGATGTCTTGGAGCGAGTCGTCATCGAAGTCGACGGTGACATCGACGCTGTTCACCGAAAAAGTTAAGCTCCCTAAGCCTGAAACGCCCATCAACTCCCCGACGGCGGTCGAACTGGACGTGAAGGCCACGCTCGTCGCGCCGTTGGTGATTGCCGAACGAATGCTCGATCCCCCGCTGATCAGCCCCAGGTCTGCCGCAACCGTGCCGCTGAGATCGGCCACTTGCGCCTTGTTGCTCGCCCCCGATTTCGACGAAGTGATTGTCAGATACGCGTTGTTCGTTCCCCCATCGAGCACGCTTGCGACGACGCCCGCTTGCTTATCGTTGATCTTCTGCGCGAGGGTCTTGAGCGTGTCGGACGCCGTGACCTCCACGGCTTCGCCGTTCACCACAAAGGTCCCCGAGTATCCCAGCGCATCCGTCGTATTGGCCTGAGCCGACGAAGAGACCTTGTGCGCCTTGGCCAGCTTGCTTACGGTGAGTTCGTACGTCCCCGCTTGCGAGCTTGTGCCCGCGGACATCGTCGCCACGGCGGTATCGGAGGAAGCGGCTTTGATCGCCTGGTACGTGCTAGCTGAATTGAGCTTCGAACCCGCCCCGGCCAAGTTCGAAACCTGCCCTTTGAGCTGCTGCAGGATCGTTTGGCGCGATTGCAGTTGCGCTTTCTGGCTCTCTAATCGGTTGATCGGAATCGCCTCAATCTGAAGCAGCCGACTGATGATCGACTCCGAGTCGATTCCGCTGCTGAGTCCGCTGAACGAGATTCCGCTTAGACTACTTCCTATCATGCGACGACCTTCCGAACGTGATCCGACTACATGATTTTCGGCACGATAGCCTCTGGACTGAAGCGTCAACCTGCCGTTCGCTTCAGAAAGGCGCGCCGATCGTCCAAGTGGCCCATCGGTTTTTCAGGTAGCCGAACGTCACGACCGCCGGACGTTCTCCGGCGACCAGCCCTTTGAGACGGGCCGCGACACCCCAGTTGATCCCAAACGTGTCGTACTCGGCATACGCCTTCCATCCTTCGGCAATGGGGGCGCTCGCGCTCGCGAAGTACCCATAAAACCGCTGGCCGCCGTATCCGACGCTCGCAAATGCGTCGCCGCCGAATTCGTAGGTCGCCACGACGTAAGCGGACGCCGAGTTCGTTAGGTCGAGGGGAATCTGCGTGTTGCTGTCTCCAAAAACGTCTTGAAGCCCAGCGCCGAGCCTCCATCTTCCCTTTAGATCCGGTGAATAGTGGATGTGGTACACGTTCTTGAGTCTGGAGTCGACGAACATCCAGGAGAACGTGGCATTTCCTCGGAACATCCGCGAGCCAAACTGCATCCCAAGGCTCCCGTTCGAGTCGCCCTCCCCCTTCCTGGCGTCGAAAAGTTTGGGCCACCTCGCGTAGTTGGTATTGCCCATGACGTAGACGCCCTCTTTGGCGCGCAAGCTGTAGGCGATGGGGGTGGAAAGGGTCAGCGCCCCTTCCCATCCGGGAACCCCGTCCGAACTCACCGGCACGCCCCCTCCTGGAAGCAGCGAGAGCGATCGAGTCTGGGGGAACTGCCGCTCCCCCGAAATCTGGGCCCCCGCGGCCGCCGCCAGAATCAGAGCCCCTGCGGCCGCCAACCTCGCTCGCAACGTGACATCGCTTTGTGCCATAATCCCTTCCGCACTCCTATGAAAGCCGGCGGCGAGCAATCGCCTTAATCGGTTCCGGCCGAGGGGTAGAACGGAAAACAGTTTGCCATAGATGACCGCTTCGAAGGCGGGAATTGCGGCGCTCCGGGCTGCCCAGTCTGGAGCGCCAAATCATTTGTAAGGAGCAAGGCAACTTATGCCCACGGCCGAAAAACAGAGAACCATCGAGGAGGTTGGCGAGCTTTATTCGAAGTCCGCTGGACTTCTCTTCACGGATTATCGCGGCCTGAAGGTTCGGGAGTTGCAGGAACTTCGGTCCAAGCTCAAGGACGCGGGCGGTGAGATTCACGTTGTGAAGAACACCCTCTTGCGCCTCGGCGTGGGCGAAGTGATGAACGAGCTGCCTTTGGAGTACCACAGCGGGCCGACGGCGGTCGCCTTCGTCTTCGAAAACGAAAGCGCCTGCGCAAAGGTTCTTGTGGATTTCGCCAAGACGCATAAGGCGTTTGAGGTGAAGGGCGGGTATATCTCCGGAAAGTCGTTCGACGCAAAAGCCGTCGAGTTCCTTTCCAAGCTTCCCTCGCGCGAGGAGTTGATCGCTCAGGTCGTCGGTCTGGTGGCCGCGCCTCTCAGTCAACTCGTCGGCGTCGTGGAGGCGATCTACGCCCAACCGATCCGAACGGTTTATGCGGCGGCCGACAAGCTCATGGAAGGCCAGCCTTCCCCTGCCGCCGAACCCCAAGCAGAGGCATCCGGCCCCGAGCCCGATGCCCCTGCCGCAGAATCCGAAACCCCGGCGCAAGACTCGCCCGCGGAGCCCGAGCCCGCGAGTGAGCCCGCGCCCGTAGCCGAAGTCGAGGAGAATACTCCCGTGGCAGAGGCATCCCCGAACGAATCGAACTGAAGGAACAAGCTATGGCAAGCACAGTAGAAACCATCGTTGAACAGATCAGCAACATGACCGCCCTCGAGCTCTCTGAGCTGAAGACGGCCCTCGAAGAGAAGTTTGGCGTCAGCGCGGCAGCCCCAATGATGGGAATGCCGATGATGATGCCGGGCGCCGGTGGCGGCGACGCTGCCCCCGCAGCCGAAGAGAAGACGGAATTCGACGCCGTCCTCGCTTCAGTGGGCGACCAGAAGCTTCAGGTCATCAAGGTCGTACGAGAACTGACCGGACTCGGCCTCAAGGAAGCCAAGGACCTCGTCGACGGAGCGCCGCAACCCATCAAGCAGGGCGTTCCGAAGGAAGAAGCCGACAAGATCGCGGCAGCGATCGCTGAAGTCGGTGGCAAAGTCGAAGTCAAGTAGGCATCGCCTACGCGGTCTCGCGAACGAATTGCCTCGACTGCCCACGGGCGTCGGGGCAATTCTGCCAGTATGGGCTTACCCTTTGGCGAGAGCCTTTTCTTTGCGCTTGCTCCCGCCGTCGCCGCCCTTCTTCTTGAACACGACCGCGCCTTCGGCGTCCAACGTCGCGACGACGACGTCACCGGCGCTGAACCGTCCATACAGCAGTTCCTCGCTCAGCGGGTCTTCGATGAACCGTTGCACGGCTCGCCGCAACGGCCTTGCGCCCAAGTTCGGATCGTAGCCCTTGTCCACGAGCATGTCCTTGACCTCGTCGCTGAGCTCGATCGTGAGGTTGAGCGCGGCGGCCTGTTCGTTGACTCGTCGCAGATAGAGGTCGGCGATCCGAAGGATCTCGTCCTTCTTGAGGTGATGGAACACGATGACCTCGTCGATGCGGTTGAGGAACTCAGGACGGAAGAGCTTCTTCATCTCATCCATCATCTTGTTCTTCATCGCCTCATAGGTTCGAGGATCATCGATGTCTTGCTTCACGGCCCGGAATCCGAGTCCTTGATCGAGTTCGATCGGCTTCACGCCGACGTTCGAAGTCATGATTAGCAGCGTGTTGCGGAAATCGACCGTGCGGCCCTGCGAATCCGTAAGTTGTCCGTCCTCCATGATCTGCAAGAGGATGTTGAACACGTCGGGGTGCGCTTTCTCGATCTCATCGAGCAAAACGACGCAGTACGGGTTGCGGCGCACCTGTTCGGTGAGCTGCCCGCCTTCGTCATACCCAACGTATCCCGGAGGCGCACCCACGAGCCGGCTCACACTGAACCGCTCCATGTACTCCGACATGTCGATTCGGACAATGTTCGACTCTTTTTCGTAAAGGTACGCGGCGAGCGCCTTGGCGAGTTCGGTCTTTCCGACACCGGTCGGCCCTAGGAAAATGAACGTGCCCATCGGCCTCTTGGGGTCCTTGAGTCCGCTTCGTGACCTTCGGATCGCCCGCGATACCGCTGCGACGGCCTCGTGTTGGCCAATGATCCGCTCGTGCAGGTCGTCCTCCATGCGGAGCAGCTTCTGCGATTCCGCCTCGACGAGCCTTGTCACCGGGATGCCGGTCCAACTCTGAACGATGGACGCGATCTCCGATTCGTTGACGATCGGTTCGGGCTTCTCTTGCTGGTCCCAACTCTCTTCACGGTTGGCGAGATCGTGTTCGAGGGCCTCGTACTCCTCTTCCATCTTGGTGACGGCCGATTCGTCGTGCTGTCGCTTCTTGATGTGCTCGATGTCTTCCGCGAGCTTCTTGAGCTTGGCGCGGTCTTGTCGAATGTCGAGCGGGGGAAGGCTCTGCTGCAAGCGAACCCTTGAGGCGGCTTCGTCGATCAGGTCGATCGCCTTGTCGGGGAGCGACCGGTCCGAGATGTACCTATTGGAGAGGCTGACCGCGGCCTCGATCGCGTCGTCCGTGATCTCGACCTTATGGTGCGCCTCATAGCGCTCGCGGAGGCCCTTCAGAATGTCTTTCGCTTCTTCCAATGAGGGTTCGCGGACCTTGACGGCCTGGAACCTTCGCTCGAGGGCGGCATCGCGCTCGATGTACTTGCGGAATTCGTCTTGGGTGGTCGCGCCGATGCACTGCAACTCCCCGCGAGCCAACGCGGGCTTCATGATGTTGGAGGCGTCGATCGCGCCTTCTGCCGCGCCAGCCCCCACCAGAGTGTGCAACTCGTCGACGAAGAGAATCACTTGGCCATCGGCCTTCCTGACCTCTTCCATCACCTTCTTCATGCGCTCTTCAAACTCGCCCCGGTACTTGGTCCCTGCCACCAGGCCCGCAAGGTCCAGCGCGACGATTCGCTTGTCGCGGAGCAGATCGGGGATGTCGCCGCTGATGATTCGAAGCGCCAACCCTTCTGCGATGGCGGTTTTCCCGACTCCAGGATCGCCGATCAAGCACGGGTTGTTCTTGGTGCGTCGGCAAAGGATCTGCATGACCCTTTCGATTTCGCTGATACGGCCCACAACGGGATCGAGCCGGCCATCGCGGGCAAGGTCGGTGAGGTCGCGGCCGAACTCGTCGAGGGTCGGAGTCTTGGTGCCCGGGGCGTGCGCGGCCCTTCCGCTCGAACGCCCTTGAGTCTCGTTCTCCTGAAGCGACTGGACTTCTTTCCGAGCGCGGTCGAGTTCGACGC
>JAANMX010003627.1_pt1 | contig 13315 bp, 7 predicted proteins | sample 7279681 | NCBI WGS metagenome assembly JAANMX01 (sample SAMN14094542, study PRJNA606508) | bioreactor metagenome | isolation source: A lab-scale SPAN reactor treating ammonium-rich wastewater day 351 | place: Ireland: Galway | collected 2018-01-01
GCCGGGCGCAGGCTCACCGCCATCGAGGTGAAAAGCGGCCGCGCCCCGCAGGCGCACCCGGGCACGGCGGCGTTCGTGCAGGCATTCAAGCCGAAGCGCTCGCTGCTGGTGGGCGGCGACGGCATCGCACTGGACGATTTCCTGATGCAGCCCGTGGCGCATTGGGTGACGGCTTGAATTCCCGCCGCCCTCGCCGCACGTTCTGCCCCTCTCCTTCGCCCTCTCCCCGCGAGCGGGGAGAGGGTTGGGGTGAGGGGAAAAGTCAGTCCCGGCGGGACGGCGGGTTGAGGATCACCAGGGCGATGCCGCCGAGAACCGCTGCGGAAGCCAGCACGAAGCGCAGCGTCACCGCCTCGCCGAGGAAGACGATGCCGCCCAGCGCAGCGATCACCGGCACGCTGAGCTGCACGGTCGCCGCGCTCGTCGCCTTCAATGCGGGCAGCACGGTGTACCAGATGGCGTAGCCGAGGCCGGAGGTGATCGCGCCGGAGGCCAGCGCGTAGGCGACGCCCGCCGCATCCAGCCGCGCGTCGGTCAGTGGCAGCAGGCTCAGCACGACGGCGAAGGGCACCGCGCGCAGGAAGTTGCCCACCGTCACGCGCGTCGCGTCGCCCGCCCCCTTGCCGCGGATCGAATACACGCCCCACGCCGCGCCCGCCATCAGCATCAGCGCCGCGCCGATGAGCGGCGGCGCCGACAACCCCGGCAGCAGCAGCCCGACCAGTCCGCCGACGGCAAGCGCGAGTCCCGCCAACTGCCGCGCACCGAAGCGCTCGCCGCGCCACAGTCCCCAGAGAATCATCGTCGCCTGCACCGCGCCGAAGAGCAACAGCGCGCCCGTCGCCGTGGTCAGGCTCAGATACGCGAAGGAAAAGCCGGCGGCGTAGGCGAACAGCATCAGCGCCGAAATCCAGTTGCCCCCGCCCGCCTGCGCACGGCGGAACCCGCGCACGATCAGCCACAGCACCACCGCCCCGGACGCCAGGCGAATGGTGGTGAAGCTGGCCGCGTCGATGCCCGTCTCCCGCAGCGCAAGGCGGCACAGCACCGAGTTGCCGGCGAAGGCGAGCAGGGTGAGGGTGGTTAGGAGGAGGGTGTGGGCGGCGGGCATCACGATCCTGAAGTTCCGGCCCAGTATGCGCCATGGGCGGAAGGGCGAACAAGGCACCCCGATGCGCCGCACAGAAAAGTCAGTCCCGGCAGGACGGCGGGAAGCCCCTGCCGTCACCCGGTTTGATACCATTCACTCTTCATGCAGCCGGCACGGCATTCCGATGGATCAGGCCACCCACAACAAAATCGTTTCCTTCATCTGGGGCATCGCCGACGACGTCCTGCGTGACCTTTTCAAGCGCGGCAAATATCCCGACGTAATCCTGCCGATGTGCGTGCTGCGGCGCCTGGATTCCGTCCTTGAGCCGCGCAAACAGGCCGTGCTCGATGCGAAGAAAATGCTCGATGCGGCGGGGATCACCGAACAGCGGGCAGCCTTGTGCAAGGCGGCGGAACAAGCCTTCTACAACACTTCGAAGTTCACCCTGCGCGATCTGAAAAACCGGGGCAACCAGCAGCAGCTGCGCGCCGACTTCGAGGCCTATCTGGACGGCTTTTCGCCCAACGTCCAGGAAATCCTCGAGAACTTCAAGTTCCGCAACCAGATTCCCACGCTGTCCAAGGCCGATGCGCTGGGCACGCTGATCGAGAAGTTCCTCTCGCCCGATATCGACCTCTCGCCCACCGCCGTGGACAACCACGCCATGGGCACGATCTTCGAGGAGCTGGTGCGCCGCTTCAACGAGGACAACAATGAGGAAGCCGGCGAGCACTGGACGCCGCGCGACGCCGTCAAGTTGATGGCGGACCTGATCTTCCTGCCCGTCGCCGCCCAAATCGAGTCCGGCTCCTATCTGATTTACGACTGCGCCTGCGGCACCGGAGGCATGCTCACCGTCGCCGAGGAACGCCTGCAAGCCCTGGCCGGCGAGCGCGGCAAGCAGGTGAAGACCTACCTGCACGGCCAGGAGATCAACCCCGAGACCTACGCCATCTGCAAGGCCGACATGCTCCTGAAGGGCGAGGGAGAGAACGCCGAGCACATCGTCGGCGGCGCCGAGTGGAGCACGCTCAGCCACGACGCCTTCCCCGCACGCGAGTTCGACTTCATGCTCGCCAACCCGCCCTACGGCAAGAGCTGGAAGAAGGACCTCGAAGCCATGGGCGGCAAGGACGGCATGCGCGATCCGCGCTTCAAGGTGCAGCACAAGGGCGAGGAGCTGTCGCTGGTCACGCGCTCCAGCGACGGCCAAATGCTCTTCCTCGCCAACATGGCGCACAAGATGAACCCCAAGAGCGCCCTGGGCAGCCGCATCGCCGAGGTGCATAACGGCTCCAGCCTGTTCACCGGCGACGCCGGCCAGGGTGAGAGCAACATCCGCCGCTGGCTGATCGAGAACGACTGGCTGGAAGCCATCATCGCCCTGCCGCTCAACCTCTTCTACAACACCGGCATCGCCACCTATGTCTGGGTGCTCTCCAACCGCAAGCCCGAACACCGCAAGGGCAAGGTGCAGCTCATCGACGCCACCCAGTGGTACCAGCCGCTGCGCAAGAACCTCGGCAAGAAGAACTGCGAACTCGCCGAGGCCGACATCGCCCGCATCTGCGCCGCCTATCTCGACTTCAAGGAAAGCGAGCAGTCGAAGATTTTTGCCAACGAGGCCTTCGGCTACTGGAAGGTCACCGTCGAGCGTCCGCTGCGGCTGACGAGCCAGCTCACACTGCCGGCCATCGAAACCCTGCGCTTCGCCTCCGGCGATGCCGACATCCGCACTGCGCTCTACGAGGAATTCGGCGACGCCCTGACGCAGGACTACCGCCGCATCGCCAAGGCGCTGGAAGCGCGGCTGGACGCCTGGGGCAGCGAAGACGAGGGCGACGACGAGGAAGAAGAGAGCTCAGGCAAGAAAGGCCTGCCGGAAAAAGGAAAGAAGAAGCTCCTCGACCCCGCCACCTGGGCGCGCGATGCCGCGCTGGTGGACACCGCCCTGTTCCTGCGCGAAACCCTCGGCGGCGAACGCTACCCCGATCACAATGTCTTCCGCGAACAGGTCGATGCGGCGCTCAAGCAGGCCGGCCGCAAGCCTGCCGCCGCCGACCTCAAGCTCATCCTCAAAGCCGTAAGCCAGCGCGACGAGAGCGCCCCGCCGGTGATCGCCAAAATCCACAAGCCCGGCAAACTGAAAGCCGACCCGCTGCGCGGCCGCTACGCTGTGGACATCAAGGGCAAGTCTGTCCTGGTCGAATACGAGCCCGATCCCGACCTGCGCGATACGGAGCAAGTGCCGCTATTGGAAGAAGGCGGCATCGAAGCCTTCATTCGCCGCGAAGTTCTGCCCTATACGCCCGACGCCTGGGTGGACGAAGGCAAGACCAAGATCGGCTACGAAATCAGCTTCACCCGCCACTTCTACCAACCCCAGCCCCTGCGCACCCTGGAAGCAATCCGCGCCGACATCCTGGCGCTGGAACAGGAGACCGAAGGGCTGGTGCGCGCAATAGTCGGCGCTGACGGGACGGCATGATGGAAGGCTTGCCGCCCTATCCGGCCTACAAGGACTCCGGCCTGCCGTGGTTGGGGCGGGTGCCGGCGCATTGGGGAGGCAAGCGGGGTAAGGCGCTCTTCAACAAGGTCACCAGACCCGTTCACGCTGAAGATGGGGTGATTACTTGTTTCCGCGATGGTGTTGTCACGCTCCGAAAGAACCGAAGGCTTCGCGGTTTTACGGAGGCCATTTTTGAACTTGGATACCAAGGCATCCGAAAGGGCGATCTCGTTATCCACGCGATGGATGCATTTGCCGGGGCAATCGGTGTCTCCGACAGTGACGGCAAAGGGACGCCCGTCTATGCGGTTTGCCAACCGCAATCGGAAGCCAATTCCTACTACTACGCGCACATCGTTCGAGAGATGGCGCGCACACAATGGATACAGGCGCTTTCACGCGGTATTCGTGAGCGTTCGACCGACTTTCGTTACGAGACTTTCGGCAGGCAGGAGTTGCCTGTACCGCCGAGCGAAGAACAAGCCGCCATCGTCCGCTTCCTCGACCATGCAACCCGCAGGATCGACAACGCCATCCGCGCCAAGCGAAAGATCATCGCGCTGCTGAACGAACAGAAGCAAGCCATCATCCACCGCGCCGTCACCCGCGGCCTCGATCCCGATGTGCCGCTTAAGGATTCCGGCGTTCCCTGGCTGGGGCAGATTCCGGCGCATTGGACAATTTCGCGCCTGAAGTTTGAGACTTCAGCCATTGTCGACTGCTTGCACGCGACGCCTAAGTACGAATCAGACGAAGGCTACCCTGCGATCCGGACGGCGGACATTGAGCCGGGAAAGGTAAGGCTGCGGCAGGCACGACAGGTTTCGCGAACGACATACCTCAGATGGACATCAAGGCTGGAACCTCGCGAAGGAGATATTCTTTACAGTCGCGAAGGTGAGCGCTTTGGCATTGCTGCGCCCGTGCCCGAGGACGTTCAGTTGTGCATTTCCCAGAGGATGATGGTCTTTCGCGTGAAGCCAGCTCAATCGAGCGACTACATCATGTGGCAACTAAATTGTCCACACATCTACGCACAAGCGTCGGTATATGTAATTGGCTCGACGGCCCCGCATGTCAATATCGAACAAATTAAGAACTACTACTTGGCACTGCCCCCAGTCAATGAGCAGATGCAGATCGTTCATTTCATCGCAGAAAACTGCTCTGGCTTGGATGACACCAATAATCGGATCACCCGCGAAATCGACCTCCTCCGCGAATACCGCACCCGCCTGATCGCCGACGTGGTGACCGGCAAGCTCGATGTGCGCGCGGCCGCCGCGCGATTGCCGAAGTTGGAGGCAGACGAAGCGCATGAAACCATCGAGATCGAGGACGACGAGGAAGCGTTGGAGGAAGCGGCGTGACCTACGACCCTCGGCGCGCGCTGGAATTGCTGCGGCTGGGTTGCGGCCGCGCCGACGCGCAGTTCCGCGACGGCCAGGAAGAGGCGATCCGACATCTGGTCGATGGCAAGGGCCGCTTGCTGGTGGTACAAAAGACCGGCTGGGGCAAGAGCTTCGTTTATTTCATTGCCACCCGGCTGCTGCGCGAAGCCGGGAGTGGGCCGGCGCTGCTGATATCCCCTTTGCTGGCCCTGATGCGCAACCAGATCGCGGCGGCGCAACGGATGGGCGTGCGGGCGGTGACCATCAATTCCGATAACCGCGAGGAGTGGGCGGAGGTTGAAGCCGCCTTGGCGCGCAACGAGGTCGACATTCTGCTGATCTCTCCGGAACGCCTGGGCAACGACCAGTTCAATGCCGAAGTCCTGGCCGGCATTGCCGACCGAATCGCGCTGCTGGTCATCGACGAGGCCCACTGCATTTCGGATTGGGGACACGACTTTCGTCCGCACTATCGCTTGCTGGAGCGCATCGTTCGCTCGCTTCCCGCGAACCTGCGACTTCTGGCGACGACGGCCACTGCGAACAACCGGGTCATGGACGACCTGGTTCAGGTGCTCGGGCCGAACCTGGAGGTCTCGCGTGGTGACTTGAACCGGGCCTCGCTGGCCTTGCAGACCATGCGTTTGCCGAGCCAGGCGGAACGCCTCGCCTGGCTGGCGCAGCATGTGCCGTTGCTCGATGGCCACGGCATCATCTACACGTTGACGGTGCGGGATGCGGAGCAGGTGGCGGACTGGTTGAAAAGCCGCGGACTGAATGTCGAGGCATACACCGGGGACACCGGCGAGCGCCGCGCCGAGTTCGAGCAAGCCTTGCTGAACAATGAGGTCAAGGCACTGGTGGCGACAACGGCGCTGGGCATGGGTTTCGACAAGCCGGACCTGGCTTTCGTGATCCACTACCAAACACCCGGTTCAGTGGTGCACTACTACCAGCAGGTGGGCCGAGCCGGCCGCGCCCTGAATGCGGCCTACGGAATACTGCTCAGCGGGCGCGAAGAAACGGAGATTGCCGACTATTTCATCGACAGCGCCTTTCCGACGCCCGAGGAGGTTGCCGCGATTATCAAGGCCCTTGAGGCGGCACCGCAGGGGCTTTCCGTGCCCGAGTTGATGGGGCGGGTGAACATCAGCCAGGGGCGAATCAAGCAGGCGATCAATTTGTTGTCGCTGGAGTCGCCGGCGCCTATCGCCAAGCACGACAGGAAGTGGCAATTGACCGCCAATACGCTGTCGCCTGAATTCTGGGCGCGGGCGGAGCGGCTGACGGCTCTGCGTCGCGATGAGCAGCGCCAGATGCAGGTCTATGTGGATTTGGCGCAAGGCCACATGGAATTCCTGATCCGCGCACTCGATGGCGAACCGAACACCGTCGCTGCGCCGGTGCTGCCGCCCCTACCGAACCAACCCGATCCGGGCCTGGTGCGCGAGGCGATTGCCTTCCTGCGCCGCACCAGCCTGCCGATCGAGCCGCGTAAGCGGTGGCCCACGGGGGGGCTGTCGCACTACGGACTCAATGGAACCATCGCCGAAAACCTGCGCAGCGAGCCTGGACGGGTGCTCAGCGTCTGGGGCGACGCTGGCTGGGGCGGCATGGTGCGCGACGGGAAATACCGGGACGGCCGGTTCGCCGACGAACTGTTGGTCGCGTGCGCAAATATGGTTCGCGCATGGAATCCCCAGCCTTTCCCGACGTGGGTTTGTTGCATTCCCTCCCTGCGCCATCCTGAACTTGTACCGGACTTCGCGCGCCGCCTGGCGGCAGCATTGAATCTTCCCTTTCATGACGTACTGAAGAAGACCGATCAGCGTCCGCCACAGAAGGAAATGGCCAACAGCACGCAGCAGGCGCGCAATGTCGACGGCTCGCTTTCGGCCGATAATCTGGCGGACGGTTGCAGTGGGCCGGTATTGCTGGTGGATGACATGGTGGATTCGCGCTGGACATTGACTGTGGCGGCCTGGTTGCTGCGTGTTAGCGGCAGCGGCCCGGTTTGGCCTCTTGCACTCGCCCGGACGGGAAAAGACGAATGAGCCCAACGCATACTTCCATGTCCGCGAACACGCAGACGATCCTGTTGCTGACGGCACCGCTGATTGCCGGGCGCGAATCTGCTGCATCCACCGACCTGCTGAGCCCTGGCGAGTATCGGCGGCTCGCGCGCCAATTGAGGGAAATGCAGTGCCAGCCCGCCGATCTGTTGTCCCCCGAAGCCGGCGAACTGATCGATGCTTGCCGTGTTGTGGTCGATGCGGATCGTATGAAACGTCTGCTCGCGCGCGGCTTCCTGCTGAGCCAGGCATTGGAACGCTGGCGTGCTCGTGCGATCTGGGTGTGCAGCCGCGCCGATGCCGATTACCCGCGCCGATTGAAAGCGCGCCTCAAGGATGAGGCGCCAGCAATACTCTATGGTTGCGGTGATCCAGATTTGCTCGAGTCTGGCGGACTTGCAGTAGTCGGTTCGCGCGATGTTGATCAGGCGCTGGTCGAATATACAGAGAGTATCGGCCGCTTGACCGCCAAGGCGCGACGTAGCCTTGTTTCCGGCGGCGCGCGGGGCATCGACCAGGCCGCAATGCGGGGCGCCCTGGAGGCTGGCGGTAAGGTGGTCGGTGTTCTTGGCGACAGCCTGGAGATGGCGGCAATGAACCGCGAGCACCGCAACCTGCTGATGGATGGACAGTTGGTGCTGGTTTCGCCTTTCGATCCGAATGCTGGTTTCAATGTCGGCAATGCGATGCAGCGGAACAAGTTGATCTATTCCCTAGCCGACGCGGCATTGGTGGTCAGTTCCGATCTGGACAAAGGGGGGACTTGGGCCGGTGCCGTGGAGCAACTCGACAAGTTCAAGCTGGTTCCGGTTTACGTCCGATCCACAGGTATGGACGGTAAAGGCCTGGATGCCTTGCAGCGTCGTGGTGCGATTCCTTGGCCGAACCCGGAGGATGCCGAAGGATTGGGCATATTGCTTGATAGCCCGCCGGCGGCCACTGTGCGCGAGCCGGGCCCGGATTTGTTCTCGTTGGCTGAAAGGGAGCCGGCCGCTCCTCCCGCCTGCACAACATCAGATGCCACATCCTTCGGAGAGCCGTTGCCGCCTGTTGAGGCCGAGACGCTTGCCGGCGCATCCGGTCCGCTTGCCCCTGCGGAAGAGTTGTTCGTAAACGTCCGCAAGGTCTTGACGGCGATGCTCACGGAACCCAAGAAGGACAGCGAGGTTGCAGCCGAGCTCGATGTGTCGACGGCACAGGCAAAGATCTGGCTGCTACGCCTCGTCGCGGAGGGTGTGTTGGAAAAGCGCTCCAGGCCGGTTTCCTATGTTGTGCGGCAGGCGGGATTGTTCTCGCCAGCGTCGGCTGGACTCGTCACGAAACGGGGTGGCAACGCATGACCACCGATCGCCCCGCCGAATACCTGGTCGGCCTGGTGCGGGAGCTGTGCAAGCTGCCGCAGGAAACGGAGTGGGTGGAGTTCAAGGAGAGCGACGGCGAGCCGGAGGCCATCGGCGAGTATCTCTCGGCGTTGGCCAACTCGGCGGCGCTGGCAGGCAAAGCATTCGCCTATCTGGTCTGGGGCGTGCGCGATGCCGACCATGCGGTGGTGGGCACGAGCTTTTCGCCCGCCGCGCGCAAGGTGGGCAACGAGGAGCTGGAAAACTGGCTGCTGCGCCAGCTCGCGCCGAAGATACATTTCCGCTATTTTTCGGTGACGGTGGATGGCCTGCCGGTGCTGTTGCTGGAAATCGAGCGCGCCTTCCGACAGCCGGTACAGTTCAAGGGCCAGGAGTTCATCCGCGTCGGAACGTACAAGAAGCGGCTCAAGGATTTCCCCGAGAAGGAGCGCGCGCTATGGCGCTTGTTCGACACCGCGCCCTTCGAGAGCGGCATCTCCATCGAACGGCAGAGCGACGAGGCAGTACTCAAGCTGCTGGACTACCCGGCCTATTTCGATCTGCTGGAGAAACCGCTGCCGGACAACCGTGCCGGCATCCTCGCGGCGCTGGAGGACGACAAGCTGATTGCGACATGCCCGGCTGGCGGCTGGGACATCACCAACCTCGGCGCGATTCTGTTTGCCAAAAAGCTGGACGATTTTCCGACGCTCAAGCGCAAGGCGATGCGGGTGATCCAGTACAAGGGCACGAGCCGCGCCGAAGGCGGGCGCGAGCAAGTCGGCACCAAGGGCTACGCCAGTGGCTTCGAGGGGCTGATCGGTTATGTGAATGGCCTGCTGCCTTCCAACGAGGTGATCGGACAGGCCCTGCGCAAGGACGTGCCGATGTATCCGGAACTGGCCGTGCGCGAGCTGGTGGCGAACGCGCTGATCCACCAGGATTTCTTCATCGCCGGCACGGGGCCGATGGTGGAAATCTTCGCCGATCGCATCGAGATCACCAACCCCGGCCTGCCGCTGGTGGCGACGGAACGCTTCGTCGACACCCCGCCGCGCTCGCGCAATGAAGCGCTGGCTTCGCTGATGCGCCGCATCGGTATCTGCGAGGAGCGCGGCAGCGGCTGGGACAAGATCGTCTTCCAGACTGAGGCCTATCAGCTGCCGGCACCGCTGGCCGAAGCCACCGAGGAACATACCCGCGTGGTGCTGTTCGCTCATCGCTCACTGAGCAAGATGGATAAAGCGGACCGGGTGCGTGCGGTGTACCTGCATGCCTGCCTGCGTTACGTGAATCGGGAAGAGCTTAACAATGCATCGGTACGAGAACGTTTTGGCATCGAACCTGCCAACAAGGCGGCCGCTTCGCGCCTGATCAAGGAGGCCCTCGATGCTGGCCTGATCCGGCTGGTGAATGAAAACGTGGGGGACAAGCTGCGCGCCTATGTACCCCATTGGGCTTGAGATTTGGTTGATGGGTGGTTGATCCGGCCGGCGAACGGACAAGGATGTTGTGCTGTAACTTGTTGATAAAAAATAAAAGTTATTGGGCGAATTTGGTTGATGGGTTGTTGATGGACACTTGATAAACAGCCGGCTCACACCGAAAGCAACAAAAATAGTTATTCAATAACAATACGTTAATGATACTAATTTGGTTGATGGGTGGTTGATAGGGGAGCCTGAATGGTCACCGACACCAGCGAAAAGGGTCTCGAAAGCCTGATCGTCACCGCCATGACCGGCCGACCCTGGCCGGAGGCGGCGCCGGCGGCGACGGCCGCCCAAACTCCACCGCCCTACGGCGGCACCGGCTGGCTGAACGGCCGGCCAGAGGATTATCTGCGGGAATGGTGCGTCGATCTGGCCCAGTTGGTGGCTTTTCTGCGCACCACCCAGCCCAAGCTGGATGCGGCGTTGGAGCTGGCCGAAGACACGCCGGCCAGACGGGCCTTTCTCGCCCGCCTGTTCAATGAAGTCGGCAAGCGGGGCGTGGTCGATGTGCTGCGCCACGGCGTCCGGCACGGCCCCCACGAGGTCGTGCTGTTCTACGCCACGCCGAGCGCCGGCAACGAAAAGGCCGCCGCCCTGCATGCGCTGAACCGTTTTTCCGTCACGCGCCAGTTGCGCTACAGCCGCGACGAGACGATGCGGGCGCTGGATCTGGGCATCTTCATCAACGGCCTGCCGCTGGCGACTTTCGAGCTGAAGAACAGCCTGACCAAGCAGACGATTGCGGATGCCATCGAGCAATACCGCCGCGACCGCGATCCGCGCGAGCCGCTGTTCGCTTTCGGCCGCTGCATGGTGCATTTCGCCGTGGACGATGCCGAAGTGCGCATGTGCACCGAACTGGCAGGCAAGGGATCGTGGTTCCTGCCGCTCAACCGGGGCTGGGACGACGGCGCCGGCAATCCCCCCAACCCGCAGGGCCTGAAAACCGATTACCTGTGGAAGGCCGTCCTGACGCCGGCCAGCCTGACCGACATCGTCGAGCATTACGCCCAGATCGTCGAGGAGACGAATCCGAAAACCGGGCGCAAGAAGCGGCGGCAGATTTTCCCGCGCTATCACCAGCTCGACGTGGTACGGGAACTATTGGCCGACGCGGCCGCGCAGGGCACAGGCAGACGTTACCTGATCCAGCATTCGGCCGGCAGCGGCAAGTCGAATTCGATTGCCTGGCTGGCGCACCAGCTGATCGGCGTGGAGCGCGACGGCGGGCCGGTTTTCGACACCATCATCGTGGTGACCGATCGCCGCATCCTCGACCGGCAGATCGCCGGGAACATCAGGCAGTTCGCGCAGGTGGCGGCGACGGTCGGCCACGCGGGGCATTCCGGCGATCTGCGCCGCTTCATCGAAAGCGGCAAGAAGATCGTCATCAGCACGGTACAGAAATTCCCCTTCATCCTCGACGAGATCGGCGCCGACCACCGCGGGCGGCGTTTCGCGATCATCATCGACGAGGCGCATTCCAGCCAGGGCGGCAAGACTTCGGCTGCCATGAGCAGCGCGCTGACTGCTGCTAACGATGAGGAAGCCGACCCGGAAGACGTGGTCAACGAAGCGCTGGAAGCCCGCATGCGGGCGCGCAAGATGCTCGACAACGCAAGCTACTTCGCCTTCACCGCAACGCCGAAGAACAAGACCCTGGAAATTTTCGGCACGGCGGTGGCTGGCGTCGAGGGGAAGGTTGCCCATCGCCCCTTTCACGCCTACACCATGAAGCAGGCCATCCAGGAAGGATTCATCCTCGACGTGCTTGGCAGCTACACGCCGGTCGCCAGCTACTACAAGCTGGTCAAGACAGTCGAGGGCGATCCGGAGTTCGACACCAAAAGGGCGCAGAAGAAGCTGCGCAGGTACGTGGAAAGCCACGACCATGCCATACGCCTCAAGGCCGAGATCATGGTGGACCATTTCCACGAGCAGGTGCTCGCGTTCCAGAAGGTCGGCGGCGAGGCGCGGGCCATGATCGTCACCAGCGGCATCGCCCGGGCGATCCAGTATTACCACGCGATCAGCGACTATCTGTCAGAGCGCAAAAGCCCGTACCGGTCCATCGTTGCCTTCTCGGGCGAGCATGAATACGGAGGCATGAAAGTAACGGAAAGCTCGCTCAATGGCTTTCCCTCCGCGGATATCGTCGACCGGATCCAGGAAGACCCCTACCGCTTCCTGGTCTGCGCAGACAAATACCAGACCGGCTACGACGAGCCCCTGCTGCATACGATGTACGTGGACAAGGCGCTGGCAGGCGTGAAGGCGGTGCAGACGCTGTCACGCCTGAACCGGGCACATCCGAAGAAGCGGGACACGTTCGTGCTGGACTTCATGAATGACGCGGAAACCATCCGCGCGGCATTCGAGCCCTACTATCGGACGACGATCCTCAGCGAGGAAAGCGACCCCAACAAGCTGCACGACCTGAAGGCGGCGTTGGACAAATACCAGGTCTACGCAGAACGCCACGTGGATGATCTGACGGCCCGTTACCTGGGGGGTGAGAATCGCGAAACGCTCGATCCACTGCTGGATGCCTGCGTTGTGGTCTATCTTCAGCTGGATGAGGATGGCCAGGTCGATTTCAAGGGCAAGGCCAAGGCCTTCGTTCGCAGCTATGAATTCCTGGGTTCGATCCTGCCCTACACGAATCGCGACTGGGAGAAGCTTTCGATCTTTCTGAACCTTCTGATTCCTAAGCTCCCGGCGCCAAAGGAGGAAGACCTGTCCAAGGGAATCCTCGAATCCATAGACATGGACAGCTATCGGGTGGAAAAGAAGGCCGTCTTGGCTATCCGGCTGGCGGATCAGGATGCCGAGATTGGCCCGGTACCGCTGGAGGGTGGCGGCCACAAACCCGAACCGGAACTGGACAGGCTGTCGAACATCCTGAAGAACTTCAATGAGCAGTTCGGCACCATCTTCTCCGACGGCGACCGAATCATCCAGCGCATCCGGGACGACATCGCCCCCAAGGTGGCTGCCGATGAAGGCTTCCTGAATGCCCGCAAAAATACGCCCGCAGCCGCGCGACTGGAGCACGACAAGGCGCTGGCTCGGGTCATGCTCGAACTATTGAAGGATGACACCGAGGTCTACAAGCAGTTTGTCCAGAACGAATCGTTCAAGCGCTTTGTGTCGGACATGGTTTACCAGATGGCGTCTGATTGAGATCGCCGCCGGTCTTGGGCTGGCCCTCCACTTGCCTCCAATAGCCTTACCGCTCCGTATCACGGCGACTGACTTTCCCCTGAACGCCCGCCCCGCTACTCGTAAATAATCTCATCCGCCGCATCCGCCTCCACCGCATCGCGCGCGTAGTCGCGCGCGAGCTTCGCCGCCTTGTGCTTGCCGTGCTCGCGGTACCACTCGTGGGCGACGATCATGGCCATCACTTCGTTGGTG
>JAANMX010003633.1_pt1 | contig 13303 bp, 11 predicted proteins | sample 7279681 | NCBI WGS metagenome assembly JAANMX01 (sample SAMN14094542, study PRJNA606508) | bioreactor metagenome | isolation source: A lab-scale SPAN reactor treating ammonium-rich wastewater day 351 | place: Ireland: Galway | collected 2018-01-01
GGCCACGCCACCTGGCACGCGTATCGCGACCTGGTCCGCTGACCGCGCGCAGTCGAACCGGCGGCGGGCGCCGTACGCGGCGCCCGCCCTTATTTTTTGCGGCAGAATAGCCGCCTTTTCCGGGAACACCGGAACGCACCGACAAGGTTGAAGATGCACGAAACCCGCCCCGCCCTGACCCCCCTTACCCCCATCCCGAGTAATCCTCTGCTCGATTTCTCGGGCATGCCGCGCTTCGCGGACATCAGGCCCGAGCACGTCGAGCCCGCGATCCGCGGCCTGATCGACGAGAACCGCGCGCTGATCGAGCGCCTCACCGCCGACCCGGCCACGCCGACCTGGGACGGCTTCGTGGGCCCGATGGACGAGGCTGGCGAGCGCCTCGGCCGCGCCTGGGGCGTGGTCGGCCACCTGCACAGCGTCTTCGACGTGCCCGAGTGGCGCGAGGCCTACAACGCGATGCTGCCGGACATTTCGCGCTTCTACGCCGAGGTCGGGCAGAACCTGGCGCTGTTCCAGAAGTACAAGGCGCTGCACGACAGCGCCGAGTTCGCCACCCTGTCGCCGGTACGCCAGCGCATCCTCGAGCACGCGCTGCGCGACTTCCGCCTCTCCGGCGCAGAATTGCCCGACGAACAGAAGCCGCGCTTCCAGGAGATCCAGGAAGAGCAGTCCCAGCTCGCCGCCAAATTCTCCGAGAACCTGCTCGACGCCACCAACGCCCACGCCGAGTGGATCACGAACGAAGCCGGCCTTGCGGGGATCCCGGAGGACGCACGCCAGGCCGCCCGTGCCGCCGCCGAGGCCGACGGCAAAGCCGGGTGGAAGTTCACCCTGCAGATGCCGTCCTACCTCCCCGTGCTGCAATACGCCGACGACCGCGAGTTGCGCGCGCGCATGTACCGCGCCTACGCCACCCGCGCCTCCGAGCTCGGCAATCCCGAACTCGACAACAGCCCGCTGATCGGTCGCATCCTCGCGCTGCGCGATGAAGAGGCGCGCATGCTCGGCTACCGCAGCTTCGCCGAGGTGTCGCTGGTACCGAAGATGGCCGACACGCCGGAACAGGTGCTCGGCTTCCTGCGCGACCTCGCCGCCCGCGCCAAGCCCTTCGCCGAGAAGGATCTGCAAGAACTCCAGGCCTTTGCCAAGGCCGAGCTGGGCCTCGACACCCTCGAGCCGTGGGACGTCGCCTACGCCTCCGAGAAATTGCGCGAGCAGCGCTACGCCTACTCCGACCAGGAGGTGAAGCAGTACTTCCCCGAGCCCAAGGTGCTCGACGGCCTGTTCGGCGTGATCCGCGCGCTCTACCGCGTCGACATCCTCCCCGACGAAGCGCCGAGCTGGGACCCGGACGTGCGCTTCTTCCGCATCGAGAAGGAGGGGGAACTCGTCGGCCACTTCTACCTCGACCTGCATGCGCGCAGCACCAAGCGCGGCGGCGCCTGGATGGATTCGGCGCGCAGCCGCCACCGCAACACCTGGGGCAGCGACACGCCGGTCGCCTACCTGGTGTGCAACTTCCCCGGCCCCGTCGGGGGCAAACCCGCCACCTTCACCCACGACGACGTGCTGACGCTGTTCCACGAGTGCGGCCACGGCCTGCACCACCTGCTCACCCAGGTGGACGAGCTCGCGGTGTCCGGCATCCACGGCGTGGAGTGGGATGCGGTCGAGCTGCCCAGCCAGTTCATGGAGAACTTCTGCTGGGAATGGGACGTGCTGCAGGGCATGACCGCGCATGTCGACACCGGCGCGCCGCTGCCGCGCGCGCTCTACGACAAGATGATCGCCGCCAAGAACTTCCAGAGCGGCATGCAGACCGTGCGCCAGCTCGAGTTCTCGCTGTTCGACCTGCGCCTGCACAGCGAGCTCGATGCCGGAGCGGACGCAAACGAGGGCCCGGTGCCGATCGAGCGCGTGATGGCGCTGCTCGACGAGGTGCGCCGCGAGGTGGCGGTGATGATCCCGCCCGCCTGGCACCGTTTCCCGCACAGCTTCTCGCACATCTTCGCCGGCGGCTACGCGGCGGGCTACTACAGCTACAAGTGGGCCGAGGTGCTGTCGGCCGACGCCTTCGAGGCCTTCGAGGAGGCCGGCGCGGGCCGTGGCAGCCTGCTCGACCCCGAGACCGGGGAGCGCTTCTGGCGCGAGATCCTGGCGGTGGGCGGCAGCCGCCCGGCACTCGACTCCTTCAAGGCCTTCCGCGGCCGCGAACCCCGGGTCGACGCGCTGCTGCGCCACAGCGGCATGGTGGCGCAGGCATGAAGGTCGCCACCTGGAACGTCAACTCGCTCAAGGTCCGCCTGCCCCAGGTCCTCGACTGGCTGGCGGCCAACAGGCCCGACGCGCTCTGCCTGCAGGAACTCAAGCTCGAGGACAAGGCCTTCCCGGTCGCCGAACTCGAAGCCGCCGGCTACCACGCCGTCTTCATCGGCCAGAAGACCTACAACGGCGTCGCCATCCTGAGCCCGCAGCCGATCGACGAGGCCAGCGTGGTGCGCAACATCCCCGGCTTCGAGGACGAGCAGAAGCGCATCATCGCCGCCACCATCGCCGGCGTGCGCGTGGTGTGCGGCTACTTCCCCAACGGCCAGGCGGTGGGCTCGGACAAGTTCGAGTACAAGCTGCGCTGGCTGGCCGCACTCACCGACTGGCTGCGCGAGGAACTGAAGACGCACGAGCGCCTGGTGCTGGCCGGCGACTTCAACATCGCCCCCGAGGACCGCGACGCCCACCCCGACTGGAAGGACGAGATCCACGTCTCGCCACCCGAACGCGCCGCCTTCCACGCGCTGCAGGACCTCGGCCTGATCGATGCCTTCCGCCTCTTCGAGCAACCCGAGCGCGCCTTCTCGTGGTGGGACTACCGCATGATGGCCTTCCGCCGCAACTTCGGCCTGCGCATCGACCACCTGCTGGTGTCGCCCGCGCTGCGCGCGGCCTGCCGCAGCTGCGTGGTGGACAAGGAACCGCGCCGCCTGGAGCGCCCCTCGGACCACGCCCCGGTCGTGCTGGATCTGGCGCCCGACGCGTGACCGCGCGCTGGCCGTCATTCTTCTTTACGACAATGCGCCCATGACCACGCATACCGACTCCGCACCGACGGCTCAGACCGAAACCGAGCGCCTCGAAAGCTGCTACCCGGTGCTGGCTACGCTGTCCGCATCCGCCCACACCCGGCTGCTGCACAGCGCGCAGTGGATGCGCGTGCCGTCGGGGGCGATGTTGTTCGACGACCGCCAGGCCTGCGAGGGTTTCCCCTTCGTGGTCGAGGGCACAGTGCGCGTCAGCAAGTGCGCGCCGAGCGGGCGCGAGCTGCCGCTCTATCGCGTCGGCCCGGGCGAGACCTGCATCATCTCCTCGTCCTGCCTGCTCGGCCACGAGGACTACAACGCGCGCGGCGTCACCGAGTCCGACACCCTGCTGATGCTGCTGCCGAAAGCCGTGTTCGACGAGCTGATGGGCGAGCGCCCGTTCCGCGACTTCGTCTTCCACCTCTTCGCCGAGCGCATCGCCGACCTGATGCAGTTGATCGAGGAGGTCGCCTTCCGCAAGCTCGACCAGCGCCTTGCGGCGCTGCTGCTCGGCAAGGGCCGCTTGCTGCACACCACCCACCAGCAGCTCGCCGACGATCTCGGCAGCGTGCGCGAGATCGTCAGCCGCCTGCTGAAGAGCTTCGCCGACCAGGGCCTGGTGAAACTTGGCCGCGAACAGGTGGAGATCCTCGACCCCGCCGGGCTGCGCCGGCTCTCGGCCGAAGGCTCCGGCAAGACCTGAGCGCGCGCCCCGCCACTGCCTGCGCGCGCCCGGCGCTTGATCGCATGGATGCTCTCCGCGCGCGAGCACGCCTCGCTCGGTGCCGCGATGCCTGTGTAACCATGGTTACAGACGACGGCCACGCGGGCGTGATCCAATCGCGCCACTACCCCATTCCTGTCAGGAGAACACCATGAAAACCAACGTTGGCGGCATCGACAAGATCATTCGCATCCTTGCTGGCGTCGCGCTGATCGCCTGGGCGCTGATGGGGGGCCCGGTGTGGGCCTGGATCGGCGTCGTCCCGCTCGCCACCGGTCTGCTCGGCTGGTGCCCGGCCTACACCCTGTTCGGCATGAACACCTGCCCGCTGAGCAAGAAGTAAGGACATAGCGCCTGCGGTCAGGGCGGCAGTACAGCGAGCCCGCCGCGGGAACACAAAGTGGGAGCGGGCTTGCCCGCGAATGGCACCGGCCAGACCGATGCTGTCGCGGACAAGCCCGCTCCCATGTTGACAAGGGTCAGTGGTGCGCGGCGCAGTGGTTGGCGATGGCGACGTACTGTTCCACCGACAGTTTCTCGCCGCGCAGGCCCGGGTCGATGCCCACCGCGTCGAAGTCGGCCTCGTCCATGAACGCGCGCAGCGTGTTGCGCAAGGTCTTGCGGCGCTGGCCGAACGCAGCGGTGACGATGCGGCCGAACAGCTCCTCATCCTTCGCACCCAGCTGATCCGCCGGCAGCGGCGCCAGGCGCACGATGCTCGACATCACCTTGGGCGCCGGCCGGAACGCGCCCGGCGCCACGTCGAACAGCCGCCCCATCCGGAAGCGGTACTGCAGCATCACCGACAGCCGACCGTACTCCTCGGTGCCCGGCGCGGCCACCATGCGCATCACCACTTCCTTCTGCAGCATGAAGGTCATGTCCTTCACCTTGTCGGCAAAGCCGGCGAGGTGGAACAGGATCGGCGTGGAGATGTTGTACGGCAGGTTGCCGACGATGCGCAGCGACGGCTGGGCGCCGGCGTCCTGGCTGGCGCACAGGCTGCCGAAATCGAACTTCAGCGCATCGCCCTCATGCACCGTCAGTTGCGCGGCGGTGTAGCGCTCGTGCAGCCGCGCAATGAGGTCGCGGTCGATCTCGACCACGTGCAGATGACCGAGGCGCTCGATCAGCGGTTCGGTCATCGCGCCCAGGCCGGGGCCGATCTCGACCATCAGCTCGCCCGGCTGCGGGCGGATGCCGTCGATGATCTTGCGGATGATGTTGGGGTCGGACAGGAAGTTCTGGCCGAAGCGCTTGCGCGCGCGGTGGCCGTCTGTTTCGAGGTCGTGCATGGAAATCCTTCGTGCGCCGGCTCAGGCCGCGGCGCGTGCAGTGACGCGGGCGGCAGCCATGTCGATCGCAAGCTCGATCGCGGCCAACAGGCTGCCCGCGTCGGCGCGACCGCTGCCGGCGAGGTCGAGCGCGGTGCCGTGGTCCACCGAAGTGCGGATGATGGGCAGGCCGAGCGTGACATTGACGCCACCGCCAAAGCTGGCGTGCTTGAGCACCGGCAGCCCCTGGTCGTGGTACATCGCCAGCACCGCGTCGCCGTGCGCGAGCGTGTGCGGCACGAACAAGGTATCGGCCGGCAGCGGGCCGATGAGCTGCATGCCCTCGGCGCGCAGGCGCTCGAGCACCGGGATGATGACGTCGATTTCCTCGCGCCCCATGTGACCGCCCTCGCCCGCGTGCGGGTTGAGGCCGGCGACCAGGATGCACGGCGATTTCAGCGCGAAGTGATGGACGAGGTCCGCGTGCAGGATGCGCAGGGTTTCTTCCAGCGCCTGCGGCGTGATCGCCGCCGGCACCGCGGAGAGCGGCAGGTGCGTGGTCACCAGCGCCACGCGCAGGCCACCGCCCACCAGCATCATCACCACCCGCGGCGTTCCGGTGTGCTCGGCGAGGTATTCGGTGTGGCCGGTGAAGGGCATGGTGTCGTGTGCGCCCAGACCCTCGCAGATCACGCCCTTGTGCACCGGCGCGGTGACCATCGCGGCGAAGCGACCGTCGAGACACCCCTCGATCGCCTGATCGAGCAGGCGCAGGACGTAGGTGCCGTTGGCAGGATCGAGCTTGCCGGGCACCGAAGGACGGGCGAGCCCGTGGTGGAGGACCTCGACCACGCCCGGCACTGGCGCCAAGGTGGCATCGAAGGGAACGACCTGCACGCTGCTGCCCAGCGCTGCCGCGCGCGCGCGCATCAGTTCGATGTCGCCGAGCACCACCAGCCTGACCGGCCACTCGCGCTCGACGATGCGCAGGCACAACTCCGGGCCGACGCCGGCCGGCTCACCGCTGGTGATGACGACCATCGGCCGCGACGCGCCGAGCGCAGCGCCCGGCGACGGCGTGCCTGCAGCGACGCTCATTCGCGCTCGAGACGGTAATCGACGTAGGTGCTGTCGCGCAGTTGCCGCACCCAGTCCTCGTAGGCCTGCTCGGCCTTGCGCTCGCGCAGGGCCTGGCGCGCCGCCGAACGCTTGCGCTCGTCGGTGACGTCCTGCACGCGGCGCTCCATCACCTGGATCAGGTGCCAGCCGAAGGGCGAGCGCACCGGTGGGCTCACCTCGCCCGCCTGCAGCGCGTTCATCGCGCGCTCGAACTCGGGCACCGTGTCGCCCGGATTCAGCCAGCCCAGGTCGCCCCCCTTGGCAGCGGACAGGTCAGCCGAGCTGGCCTTGGCGAGCTCGCCGAAGTCGGCGCCATTGACCACGCGCTCGCGGATCGCCAGCAGGCGCGCCTCGGCATCGGTATCGGAGAGCACTTCGGAGGTCTTGATCAGGATGTGGCGCGCGCGCGTCTGCTCGAGCTGCTGCACCGCCGCGTCGCCACCACCCCGGCGCTCGACCAGGCGCACGATGTGCAGGCCGGCCGCGCTGCGCAGGATCGGCGAAGTCTCGCCCGGCTGCATGCGGCGCACGGCGTCGGCGAACAGGCCCGGCAGACGATCGAGCGGGCGCCAGCCGAGCGCACCGCCGGACAGGCCATCCGGCGCATCCGATACTTCGGCCGCCACGCGGGCAAAGTCCTCGCCCGAGCGCAGCCGCGTCATGACCTGCTCCGCACGCCGCGCCACCGCCTCGATCTGCTGCGGCGTGGCGCCCTCGGGCGTGCGCAGCAGGATGTGCGCGACCGAGAATTCCTGGCCCGAGAACGCATCGGGATTGTTGGCGATGAAGTTGTCGATCTCGGCGTCGGTGACGACCACGCGGCTGTCGACCTCGCGCTCGCGCAGGCGAGTGAGCAGGATCTCGGTGCGGATCTCGTCGCGGAAGCGGTTCCACGCGACGCCGTCCTTTTCCAGCGCCGCGCGCAGCTGCTCGACCGACAGCTTGTTGTTGCCGGCGATGCGCTCGATCGCACGTTCGAGCGTGGCGTCGTCCACGCGCAGCGAGGTCTCCTGCGCAAGCTGCACCTGCGCGCGCTCGACGATCAGGCGCTCGAGCAACTGGCGCTCGAGCACGTTGTCGGGCGGCAGCTCGACGCCCTGGCGGGCAAGCTGGCGCTTGGCCTGCTCGATACGGCCGCGCAGTTGCAGGGACGTGATCACTTCGCTGTTGACGACCGCGACGATGCGATCGACTTCGACCGCGCGCGGCGCGGCATGGACGGGCAAGGCGATCGTCGCCGCAGCCAGACCGATGGCCAGCGCGACGCGGGTATGGAGAAAGAGACGGGTCATGTTCATTCGCTGTGGATTCGCGGAGCGGGACTCACTCGGCACCGAACACCCGGTCGGCGGAGGAGTCGTTGATCTTGCCATAGCCCGGCACGCTGCGCTTGATCAGGCTGAGCGGGTTGGAGCCGATGCCGGCGAGGTCGTTGAGTTCGAGCTGGACGAAGATGGCGTTGGTGACATCGTTCTCGTCGATCGCGAAGCGGTGCATCGCGGTGCGGAAGACCCAGCAGCCGCCGTCGTATTCGAGGCCGGCGACGGCTTCGGTGACGCGGTTGTCCTTGAGCGAATGCGTCACGCGGCCGACGCCGTACCAGTTGCGCGCGATCGGCCACTGGCCGGAGACGTCGATGTCCTCGAGGCCGACAACACCCCTGTCGACTGGCAGCTTGGGCGCGTATCGGTAGCTGAGGTTCAGCGTCCTGGCAAAGCCGGCCTGATAGCGGATGTTGGCATTCAGGCGCTCGGTGCTGTTGGTCTCGGTGTTGAACTGCATGTACGAGTCGACCGAGACCCGCTTGTTGATCTGGCCACCCAGGCCAGCCAGGATCTCGTTGCCGCGTCCTGCACGGCGAAGTTCGCTCTGGTCGTACAGATAAACCTGCTGATCCGAGAAGTAGTAGCGCTGCCCCAGCAGCGCGCGCAGGCGCTCGACACCCGTGTCCGAGTCGATGAAGCGTGTCGTCACTGCCGCGGTCAGGTCGTTGGCGTCGCCGATGCGGTCGCTTCCCGAGAAACGGTTCTCGGAGAAGATCTGCGCGAAACCGACGTCGAAGCGATTGCTGTCGAAGACCGGAATCTGCGTCTGGTCCTTGTCCTGAACGCGCAGGTAGAACAGGCGCGGCTCCAGCGTCTGCACATAGTCGCCCCCGAAGAGCTTCGTTTCGCGCTCGAAGAACAGGCCGGAATCGAGCGACATGATCGGCAGGCTGCGCGTGACCGAGTTGGGCTTGGCCTCATTCGCCTTGGCGCGATCGACATCGTAACTGCTGTAGTGCACGCCGGCCTTCGGGGTCACGAACCACGAGGCTCCCTGCAGCGGCAGCGACAATTGCGGATACGCAACGAAGCGGGTCGCCTCGTCGTTGGCGTCCGGATTCGCGTGCGCGAAGCGGGTGACCTCGCTTTCCAGCGTGGCCGCCAGACCACCCACAAGGTCCGCCCGGTACGCATTCAGCGCAATCTGCGGCAGGCGCCGATAGGGCTCGGCGTTGGGCGCCTCGCCCTCGGGGCTGAGCGTCTGGTAACGCTGAACCAGGGCCGATGCGGACCACCAGCCGCCCGCGTAGATCAGTCGACCCTCGCGCAGCAGGTTGACCCTCGATGCGACGCCGATGTTGGAAGACAGATCCTCGAAGTAGTCGTCATCCGATACCGCGTTCAGATCCAAGGTACCGTACAGATTCGGCGCGAACCGGTGCTGGTGCTGGATCGACCCGAGCCGACGCTCTTCGCCCGTCACCCGGTCTTCCGGCATCCACTCGACGCGCGTCGTGCCCTGATAGTCCGCGCCCAGGTAGCGCACCTCGCCGCCGACCTGCAGGCCGCGCCGGCTCATGATGCGGGGCGCGATGGTGGCGTCGTAGTTGGGGGCGATGTTCCAGTAGTAGGGCTGGGTGAAGTCGACGCCGGTCTTGTTCGACGAGCCGAAGGTCGGCGGCAGGAAGCCGGACTGGCGCTGGCCGTTGAGGGGGAATTCGGCCCACGGCATCCAGAAGATCGGCGTGTCCATGAACACGATCGAGCTGCCATGCGCCGTGCCCACCTCGCGGTCGTAGTCGAGTTCGAGCTCGCGCGCCTTGATGTACCAGTCGGGGTCGGTCGGGCTGCAGGTCGTCCACGTGGCGTTCTTCAGGCGGTACTGGTTCTCGCCCTCCAGGTTCAGCACGTCGGCCTCGCCACTGCCCGACACCGAGCGCGGCGCATCGCCGGCCAGGACGGGACCGCGGGCGCGTGAAAGCTGGTACTGCGGCGACTCGAAGCGTCCGGTGCGGTCGCCGACGACCAGGGTCGCCTGCGGCCCGCGGATGGTGTCGGTGCCACGGCTGAGCACGACGTTGCCTTCGGCGACCACCTCGTCGGTCGGCTCGCGGTAGGTGACCTTGTCGGCGGTGAGCACGGTGTCGTCGCGCTGCAGCTCGGCCTCGCCCTCGGCGACGAGCTCGATGCTGCGCGAGCCGTGGATGCGCAGCGCGCTGATGGCGGTGGTGCCGACCGGCAGCGGCGCGGCCGAGCCAGCTTGCGATGCCGTTGTGGTGGGCGACACCACCTTTGGCTCGGCTACCGCATCGGCTACGGGGGCCGCCGACGATGGCGAAGACGACGGTTGCGCATCGGCTGCGGAGCGCTCGACCTCCTTCGACGCGGGCACCACCGCAGCTGCAGCGGCAGGCGCCGAATCGGCGGCGGGTAGCGCACGATCGACCACCGGTGCGCGCGGCGCGACCGGCGCGGTTTCGGCTGCAGGCGACTGGTCTGTCGGCGAATCGACGGCCGGCGCAGGCATCGCCGCCGGGCGGGTGTCCTGCTTCGTGGTCCTCGCGTCTGGCGCTGGGTTTTCGGCAGTCGCGAGAGCCGGACTCGGAGCGGGCGCCTGCACCGGCACCGTGCGAGCGCCCCGCAGCAGATCCGGCGACACTTTCAGCGGCGGCAAGGACTCTGCGAGACTCGCGCCCGACATGCAGAGCAGCAGCAGCGGAATCAGACGAAGGCGCGTGTTTGGAGCCATACGGGGAGCCATGCGGATCAAGCCTTTGCGAGTGCCCGGCATGCACGACTGCACACCCGGACCACCGTATTGATAAACTCGCGGATTCTACACGAACGCCCGCGGAGAACCGGTTTGCATCGTCTCGAACAACTCAGGGCCTGGCTCGCCAGCACACTGCCCGGCCAAGCCTTCGACCTCGCCCCGGCCTCGGCCGACGCCAGCTTCCGGCGCTACTTCCGCGCCACCTTCGCCGACGGCAGCCCCTCGCGCGTCGTCATGGACGCCCCGCCCGAAAAGGAAGACGCGCGCCCCTGGCTGCACGTCGCTGAACTCTTCCGCGCCGCCGGCGCCCACGTGCCCGAGGTGCTCGCCCAGGACCTCGCGCAAGGGTTCCTGCTGCTCTCCGACCTCGGCTCGACCACCTACCTGAGCGCCCTGCAGACCCCCGCTGGCCAGGCGCCTGACCTCCACCGCGCCGCCCACCTCTACGCCGACGCGCTCGGCGCACTCGCCGCCATCCAGTGCGCGAGCCGCCCCGGCGTGCTGCCCGAGTACGACCGCGCGCTGCTGCTGCGCGAGCTGCAGCTCTTCCCCGAGTGGTACATCGCCCGCCACAAGGGCGTCACCCTTACCGATGCCGAAACCGTCAAGCTGAACACCGCGTTCGAGCGCATCCTCGCGGTGAACCTCGCCGAGCCGCAGGTCTTCGTGCACCGCGACTACCACTCGCGCAATCTGATGCTGCTCGAGCCTTCCGCGGGCCTGGGCGCCAACCCCGGGATCATCGACTTCCAGGACGCGGTCTACGGCCCCATCTCCTACGACCTGGTGTCGCTGTTCAAGGATGCCTATATCCGTTGGGACGAGGACTTCATCCTCGACCTGCTGATCCGCTACTGGGAAACCGCGAAGAAGCTCGGCCTGCCGGTGCGCGCCGAGTTCGCCGACTTCCACCGCGACTTCGAGTGGATGGGCGTGCAGCGCCACATCAAGGTGCTCGGCATCTTCGCCCGCCTCTGCCACCGCGACGGCAAGGACGGCTACCTCGCCGACATGCCGCTGGTGATGGACTACCTGCGCCGCGCCTGCAAGCGCTACCGCGACCTCGGCCCGCTGCTCAAGCTGCTCGACCGCCTCGAGCCCGAGGAAACCCAGGTCGGCTACACCTTCTGATGGCCCAGACCCGCGCAATGATCCTCGCCGCCGGCCGCGGCGAGCGCATGCGCCCGCTCACCGACCACACCCCCAAGCCCTTGCTGCCCGCCGGCGGCAAGCCCCTGATCGTGTGGCACATCGAGCGCCTGCGCGCCGCCGGTTTCACCGAGCTCGTCATCAACCACGCCCACCTCGGCCACCGCCTGGAAGAAGCGCTGGGTGACGGCGCGGCCTACGGCGTGCGCATCGCGTGGTCACCCGAGGCCACCGCGCTGGAGACCGCCGGCGGCATCCGCCACGCCCTGCCGCTGCTCGGCGACGCGCCCTTCGTGGTGGTCAATGGCGACGTCTTCTGCGACGCCGACTTCACAGCCTTGCGCGCCGCCGCCGAAGGCCTTGAAGCCGACGGCGCGCTCGCCCACCTGGTGCTGGTGGACAACCCCGAGCACCACCGCGAAGGCGACTTCCACCACGACGCCGCCGGCCGCATCCACACCGACGGCCAGCCGCGCCTGACCTTCTCCGGCCTCGGCGCCTACCACCCCGCCCTGTTCGCCGACCTCGCCGACAACACCCCCGCCAAGCTCGCCCCGCTGCTGCGCGAAGCGATGAACGCCGGCAAGGTCACCGGCCAGCACCACGCCGGGCGCTGGATCGACGTCGGCACCCCGCAGCGCCTCGCGGAGCTCGATCGAGAACTGGAGCGCACGCGGAACTGAGCCGGGCTGCGCAGCGCGCCCACGCGGAACCAAAGCGAGACGCGAGCTTTCAGATCGGAGCCGCCGCGCGCGCCAGTCCGGACGCGGACGCGCAGCTGCAGGGCCTGATCGTGCTCGGCGGCGCCAGCCTCCGGCTCGCGCGCTGCGAGGAGGCGCGGCGCTACTTCGGACGGGCGCTGCGCCAGGCGGCGGCCGGGTCCGATCCCCACGTCAGCGCGGCGATGCTCGACAACCTCGCGCTGATCGCCAAGTACCAGGGCGACTACGACGAGTCGCTGCGCCTGTCGCTGCGCTCGCTCGACGAGCACCGCAGGCTGGGCGACGCGGCGGGCGAGGCGCTGTGCCTCAACAACGCCGGCGCGCTGTGCCTCGACATCGGCCGGCACGACGACGGGGCGGGCTACCTGGCCGAAGGGCTGCGCATCGCGGTCGCGCACGGCTTCGTGACCACGCGCGCGCTGCTCGTGGCGAACATGACCGAGCTCGCGATCAAGCGCGGGGACCTCGACGGCGCCGAGCGCCACGCCCGGCTGGCGCTCGACCTCGCCAGCACGGCGGGGTTGCGCGCGGCCGCGGCGGTCGCGCGCATGCGCCTCGCGCAGGTGGCCACGCGTCGGGGCGAGCTCGCGACGGCGCGCTCGGAACTCGGGGAAGGCCTGGCGCTCGCCCGCGCGATCAACCGCGAGCAGCTGATGGTCGCGGGCGCGTCGTGCTTCGCCGATCTGCTCGCCGCACAGGGCGAGCACGACTGCGCGCGGCAGGTGCTGGGCTTCGTGGTCGACCACCCGGCAACGGCCGCGGCCGATCGCGAGGAGATGCGCGCGCGCCTGGCCGCGTGGCCGGGCGCCACGGCGCGAGCCCCGGGCTGGCCGGGGCTCGCGCTCGCGGACCTCGTCGACCGCATCGTCGCCGAGGCGTCCGCCGCGCACGCGCCGCTGCCGCGGTTCCTGCGCGCCGGCAGCGCGGCGCAGGCGCCGTCAGTGCGGTAGCAGCGCGAACTTCGCCGCGGCCAGCGCGCCGACCTGGCGGCCCATCGCGGTGCCGACGTCGGTCGACGTGCGGTAGTGGATGCCCTCGTAGACGCGGGCGTCGCCCACCTCGCGGACGAAGTCGGCGACGCGCGTCCAGCGCCGCGTCGCGCCGTTCGCCGTGGGGCTCGACGTCGCGAGCACCGGCGCCGGCGCGCCGGCGAGCTCCGCCTCGAGCACCGTGCCCACCGCGCCGGCGAGGATCGCGTGC
>JAANMX010003639.1_pt1 | contig 13287 bp, 13 predicted proteins | sample 7279681 | NCBI WGS metagenome assembly JAANMX01 (sample SAMN14094542, study PRJNA606508) | bioreactor metagenome | isolation source: A lab-scale SPAN reactor treating ammonium-rich wastewater day 351 | place: Ireland: Galway | collected 2018-01-01
GCCTCGGCCAGGGCGCGGACCACCTCTTCGTCGCTGGTCTGCTCGAAGTCGCGATAATGCAGGCCGACGGCTTGGAAGGGCTCGGGCGTGCGCAGGCAGACCACCTCGTCGGCATCGGCGCGGATCTTCTCCAGCACGTCGGGCGGGGCGACGGGGACGGCGACGATCACCCTGGCCGCGCCCGACCGCGCCAGCGCCTTCAGGGCGATGCGCATGGTGGCGCCGGTGGCGATGCCGTCATCGACCACGATCACCGTCCGGCCCCAGGTATCGGGTGCCGGCCGGCCGCCGCGATAGGCCTGGCGCCGGCGCTCGATCTCGCGCAGCTGCCGGGCCTTTTCGGCGGCGATGTGATCGGGCGTCGCCCCGGTCGCGGCGACGAGATGGTCGTCCAGCAGCAGTTGCGGCGGCGCCCCGTCCACGATGGCGCCAATGGCCAGTTCGGGATGCGCGGGCGCCCTGAGCTTGCGCACCAGCATCACGTCCAGCGGCGCGTCCAGCACCCTGGCCACCTCGAGCCCGACCGGAACCCCGCCGCGCGGCAGCGCCAGGACCAGCAGCGGCTGGCCCTTGTGACCGGACAATGCGGCGCCAAGCTGCCTGCCGGCATCCGTGCGATCTGCGAACATCCCGCCCCTTCCTTTCTTGTTCGTTTTCCGCGAACCGAACACCCGCTGCCGGGGAATGTTCCCGCGCCCCGAAAACCTGCCCCCAAAAACGCGCCCCGAAACGCGCCCGGAAAATGGCTGCGCCTGCCGGGTGGCTGCGCACGGTTCCGCCGAAGGCGGCCAGGGCGGCAGATGCCGATGGACGCTGGGGCCGGGACGTATTAGGAAGATGGCCCAGGGAACGGGCCGGTCAAGCCCGTCCGAATACGAAGAACAGAGCGGGACCGAGCAGACAGATGCAATCCGGCAAGAGCGCGGCGCAGACCGTGGCGACCGTGAAGCCTTTACAGATCCGCGGCCGCACCTTCACGGCCATCGCGCTGCATCTGAGCGGCCGGCCGGACCGTGCCTTCTTCGAGGCGCTGGAGGCGCGGCTGAACCAGACGCCGCTGTTTTTCGACAATGCGCCGCTGGTCATCGACCTGGAGCAGGCCGAGGGGCTGGACCGCGCCCAGGACCTGCTGCACCTGACCGCCGAGCTGCGCCGGCGCAAGCTGTCGGTCTTCGGCATCCAGAGCGGCACGCCCGCACAGGCGCAGGCCGCGGCCGAGGCCGGGCTGATCTCGTTGCCCGGCGGGCGCGACGCGGCGCTGGAGCGCGTCTCTCGCCAGGGCAGCCGCCCCGAACCGGCCCCCGCGCCGGCGCCGAAAGAACCAGCGAACCGCCTGATCGCGCAGCCGGTGCGCTCGGGCCAGACCGTCTTTGCCGATCGCGGCGACCTGATCGTTGTCGGCTCGGTCAGTTCCGGGGCCGAGGTGATCGCCGCCGGCAACATCCACATCTATGGCCGCCTGCGCGGCCGCGCGCTGGCCGGCGTCAACGGCGACGATTCGGCGCGCATCTTCTGCCATGCGCTCGATGCTGAGCTGCTGGCCATCGCCGGGCTTTATCGCACCAGCGAGAACCTGGGGGCCGACACGCCGCGGCATTACGTGCAGGTCTATCTTCAGGGCGAGGTGCTGCGCATCGAGTCCCTCAAATAACCCATGAGAAAGGAAACGCTCGTGAGCAAGGTTATCGTAGTCACATCCGGCAAGGGCGGCGTCGGCAAGACGACCTCCTCTGCCGCCATCGGCGCGGGGCTCGCCATGCGCGGCCACAAGACGGCCGTGATCGACTTCGACGTGGGCCTGCGCAACCTGGACATGATCATGGGCTGCGAACGCCGCGTGGTCTTCGATTTCATCAACGTCATCCAGGGCGACGCCAAGCTGAAGCAGGCGCTGATCAAGGACCGCCGGCTCGAGAACCTGTATGTCCTGCCGACCTCGCAGACCCGCGACAAGGACGCGCTGACCAAGGAAGGCGTCAAGAAGGTTCTGGACGAGCTGCGCGAAGAGTTCGACTATATCGTCTGCGACAGCCCGGCGGGGATCGAGCGCGGCGCGCATCTGGCGATGTATTACGCCGACGAGGCCGTGGTGGTGACGAACCCCGAGGTCTCGTCCGTGCGCGACAGCGACCGGGTGCTGGGCCTGCTGAACTCCAAGACGGCGCTGGCGGAAAAGGGCGACGGCAGCGCGGTCAAGGCACAGCTGCTGCTGACCCGCTTCGACCAGACCCGCTCGGCCAACGGCGACATGATGAGCGTCGAGGACGTGCTGGAAATCCTGGCCATCCCGCTGCTGGGCATCATCCCGGAAAGCACCTCGGTCCTGAAGGCCTCGAACGAGGGCACGCCGGTCTCGCTGGACGAGAAGTCGCCGGCGGGCAAGGCCTATATCGACGCCGTCGGCCGGCTGGTCGGCGAGCAGATCGAGATGCGGGTGAACCCCGGCGACCAGCGCCGCGGCTTCTTCCAGAGGCTTCTGGGACGGACGGCCTGACATGTTCGGTTTCTCATTCCGTCAGCGAAAGCCCAGTTCGGCGCAAACCGCCAAGGAGCGCCTGCAAATCCTGCTAGCGCATGAGCGTTCCAGCGGGGGAACCAGCCCGGACTTTCTGCCGTTGTTGCAGCGCGACATCCTCGAGGTGGTACGCCGGCACATGGAAATCGACGGCGATGCGGTCGACATCAAGCTGGAGCGCAGCGACGACCTGTCCAGCCTGGAGATCAATATCGAGCTGCCCAACGCCAGCCCGGTGAAGGCGCGGCCCGCCAGCTGAGGCAGGCCGACAGGCCCCGCCCGCCAGGGGCGGGGCGCGTCGTGGTCACAGCGCGCCCTTCTCCATTTCGGCGGCGATATGCTCCGCCTGCCGAATCGCCAGCGCGACGATGGTCAGCGTCGGGTTCTCGGCCGCCGAGGTGGTGAAGACCGAACCGTCCGAGACGAACAGGTTCGGGATGTCATGCGCCTGGCCCCATTTGTTCACAACGCCGTCGCGCGGGTTTTCCGACATGCGGTTGGTGCCCAGGTTATGCGTGGACGGGTAGGGCGGCGTCGGCAGGATCCGCGTCGCGCCCGCGGCGCGATAGATCCGCTCGCCCACGCCATAGGCATGGTTGCGCATGGCAATGTCGTTGGGGTGGTCGTCGTAATGCACGTTCGGCACCGGCAGGCCGAAGCGGTCCTTTTCGCTGCGGTTCAGGGTGATGCGGTTGGTTTCCTGCGGCAGATCCTCGCCCACGATCCACATGCCGGCCATGTTCTCGTAGCTGTCCATCGCCGAGGTGAACTCGCGCCCCCAGCCGCCGGGGTCCATGAAGGCCGCCATGAAGGGAATGCCGAGGGCCAGCGTCTCCAGCTCATAGCCGCCGACGAAGCCGCGGGCGGGGTCGTGATGCGCCTCGTCCTGGACGATGCCGGCCATGGTGGTGCCGCGCCACATCCGCACCGGGCGTTCGAAGATCGCATAGACCGAGCCGGTGGTGTGGCGCATGTAGTTGCGCCCGACCTGGCCCGAACTGTTCGCGAGCCCGTCCGGGAAGCGTTCCGAGGCCGAGGCCAGCAGCAGCCGCGGGCTTTCGATCGAGTTGCCGGCGACGGCGACGATGCGGGCGCGCTGGAACTGCTCGGCCCCGGCCTTGTCGATATAGCGCACGCCGGTGATCTTGCCGTCCTCGTCATGTTCGATCCGGGTGGCGTGGCTATGGTCGCGGACTTCCAGGTTGCCGGTCGCCTCGCCGCGCGGGATGTCGGTATAGGCCGCCGACCATTTGGCGCCCCATTTGCAGCCCTGGAAGCAGAAGCCGGTCTGCTGGCAGGCCATGCGGTCGTCGTTGTCGACCGAGTTGATCGCCATGCGCCCGGTCGAGACCTTGCGGTAGCCCAGTGCCTTGGCGCCCTTTTCCAGCACCAGGTAGTTGTTGTTCCCCGGCAGGCCGGGCAGGTCGTTGGTGCGGGTGACGCCCAGCTTCTTCTCGGCCAGGTCGTAATATGGCTCCAGTTCGGCCAGCGTGATCGGCCAGTCCAGCAGGCTGGCGCCGTCCACCGCGCCATAGGTGCTGGCCGCCTTGAACTCGTGTTCCTGGAAGCGCAGCGAGGCGCCGGCCCAGTGGATCGAGGTGCCGCCCACCGCCTTGACGATCCAGGCCGGCAGGTTGGCAAAGTCCCGCGCCACCCGCCAGTCGCCCGAGGTGGTGCGCATGTCGCCCCAGCTCAGCTGCGCGAAACTGTCCCATTCGTCGTTGATGTAATCCTCGGGCAGGTAGCGGCCGCCCGCCTCCAGCGCCACGACCTTGACGCCCCTTTGCGCCAGTTCGTTGGCCAGCACGCCGCCGCCCGACCCGGTGCCGACCACGACCACGACCGAGGCATCGTCATGCCCGAATTTCGCAATATTGTCAGCCATGTCCGCCTCCCTCACAGCCAGTCGATGTCGTTGAAGCCGCGCTCGATATAGCCGCCCTGCGAAAAGCTTTCGCCCTCGTAGCCAAAGACCGGCCAGACCTCCTTCTGGTTGTAGAGCCCGGTCACGAGCCCCGCGCGCACGGTCTGGAAGAAGGGCGTATGCTCGATCATGCGCAGCATGGCGACGCGGTCCTTTTCCCAGCCCGCGGCCAGGTAGCCGTCGAAGCCCTGCGCCTGGGCGACAAGGTTCAGCCCGGCCACGCCCTCTTCGATCATCTGCGCCTGTTCGGCATCGTCATGCGCCTTGACGGCGATGGCATAGAAGCGGTCGGCGATGCGGTCATGCGGATAGATGTCGCGCGCCATCTGGATCAGCACCGCCATGGTCTCGGGCTTCAGGGCGGCGGTCTCGACCGCCCAGGCCGCGTCGCGGGCGGCGACGAAGCCCGAGCCGACCATGAAGGTCGCCCCCGCCGCCATGGCGCGCGCCAGCAGGCCGCGCCGGGTCAGCCCCCTGACATCGCTGCCAGAGGGGGATTTGTGGATGACAGTCATGTACTCCTCCCTGAGTTGGTTGGCCCGCCCCTCCCGGCGGGCTGCCTGCCTAGAGGTAGCGGCCCCCGCGTTGCAGCACCTCGATCTCGTAGCCGTCCGGGTCCTGGATGAAGAAGAAGCGGGCGATCACCGTGCCGCCGGGGGCGAAATCGACCAGCTTGCGCGGGGCAAGGCCCAGGTCGGTCAGCCGCCGGTGCTCGGCCGCGACATCCTCGACCGAGACGGCCAGGTGGCCGTAGCCGTTGCCCAGGTCATAGGGTTCCTCGCGGCCCTTGTTGATGGTCAGCTCCAGCTCGAAGCTGCTTTCGGCATTGGCCAGGTAGACCAGGGTGAAGCTGTCGAAATCCAGCCGCTCGACCGGCTCCAGGCCGAAGGCCGCCTTGTAGAAGGCCAGCGCGCGCGCCTCGTCCGTCACGCGGATCATCGAATGAATCATCTTGGCCATGCGGGCTTTCCTTTCCGATCTTTGCACCAGTATCGGAAGGACGCCGGCCCCGCGGGTAGCATCATGCTACCACGCTGCGGATTTCTTGCGCGATGCCGCGATCAGGCGGCCTGCGCCACCTGCTGCGCGGCCTTGCGGAAATCCTGCGCGCCGCGGCCGCGCAATTCCAGCTGCACCAGGCAGGCGCAGCGCAGCAGCGAGGTGAAATTCACCGGCTCGCCGCCAAGTTGCAGCACTTCGGATTGCAGCGTGGACAGGAAGGCGGGCGTGGCCATGCCCTCGCCGGTCGCGATCTCGTCGATGATGTCCCAGAACGCCTGTTCCAGCCGGATCGAGGTGCTTTGCCCGTTCAGCCGCAGCTTGCGGGTCGTCGGCTGATAGCGGCGCGGATCCTGGCGGGAGAAGACTTCGCACATGGCATGGTTCCCAAACTGGCTAGGCAAGTTCCCCGATCATAGCACGGCAGGCGGGTCATGCCAGTTTCTTGGACAGGGCGCCGTCCGGCGCGGGAAATCCGGTGCCGCGATCGGGCCCGATCAGGCAAGAGGGCGGCGTCGGCGGGCGCTGCGCTGCGAGTAGGCGGTTTCGCCGGCACCTGGAAGCGATCTTCGGCCGCGACTCGTCCCTGCCGGCGGCATGGGGCGACAATAAGTCGCCGTCCGGGCGGTTGCCATCTGCAATATACGTAAATGCGTATTATCGCATCTTGCATCAGGAGAAACCGATGAAAACCCTGCTCGCCGCTTCTGTCCTTGCCCTTGCGGCCGCGCTGCCGGCCTCGGCCCAAGAGGGGCGCAAGCTCGTGACCATCCTGACCGCGCCCGAGCCGCAGACCCAGCTGATGGCGATGGTGCTGACCATGAATGCCGTGGCCAAGGGGGCCGAGGCGCAGATCCTGCTGTGCGGTCCCGCCGGCGACATGGCGCTGAAGGAGGCGCCGGAAACCGCCACCGCCGGCCAGCCGCCCCAGGGCGCCAGCCCCCAGGGCCTGATGCGGCAGATGATCGAGAAGAACGGCGTCAAGGTGCAGGTCTGCGCCATCTACCTGCCCGGCAAGGGCGCCGATGCCTCGGTGCTGCTGGAGGGCGTGACCCCCGCCAAGCCCGATGCGATGGCCGCCGAACTGATCGCCGAGGGCACTACCGTCCTGAGCTTCTGATCCCGCCTCGCGGCGACATGAAAGGAAAGGCCGCCCTTGCCGGGCGGCCTTGTCGTTTGTGCGGTCCGCGATGGGCGGGGCGGCGCGGGCCGGCACCTTGCCGCAGCGGCCGATCCGGCCGAAGCGGCAAGGCCGCTGTCCCGGACGCGTATGCCGCGGCGTCCGGGTGCCGGGGTCATCCGCCGTTCAGGCGCTTTCGGTGTCCTCCCTGGCGGCGGCCTTGTCCTCCATCATCTCGAACCACATCGCGTTCAGCACTGCGAAGGTGACGGCCAGCGGCAGGCCGAGGATCCATGCGAAATACCACATTGCGTTTTCCTTTCAGTAGGCGTGACCGCCCTCGGTAATGTCCTTTTCCTCGACCTTGCCCCACAGCACCTTGTAGACCCAGCTGGTGTAGAGCGCGATGATCGGCAGGAAGATCCCGGTGCAGACCAGCATGATGAACAGCGTCAGGTGGCTGGACGAGGCGTCCCAGACCGTCAGGCTCGCCCCCGGCATGACCGAGGAGGGCAGGATGAACGGGAACATCGACAGCCCGACCGACGAGATGATGCCAAAGATCGCCAGCTTGCTCAGCAAGAGCGTGCGGACCTCGCGCCCCGAGTTCAGCGACCACAGCGCGCCAAGCGCGCCCAGGAAGCCGAGGGCCGGGGCGGCCAGCATCCAGGGATGCGCGGCGTAATTGGCAAACCAGGCGCCGGGCGCGATCTCGACCGTCTTGGCCAGCGGGTTCGACGGCCCGTTCGGGTCGATGGCCCCGGCGATGCGATAGCCGTCGATGAACAGCCACAGCGCCAGCCCGCCCGCCGCGTAAAGCAGCACGGTGGCCATGGCCGCCCAGCTGCCGAAGCGCCGCGCCCGGCCGGCGACCGGCCCCGACGTCTTCAGCACCAGCCAGGCGGACCCGTGCATGGCCAGCATCGCCACCGACAGCAGGCCGCAGAGCAGCGCGAACGGGTTGAGCAGGCCGAAGAAGCCGCCGTCGTAGAAGATGCGCAGGTCCGAGCCCAGCCGGAAGGGCACGCCTTGCAGCACGTTCCCGACCGCGACGCCGAAGATCAGCGAGGGGACGAAGCCGCCGACGAACAGCGCCCAGTCCCAGTTGCCGCGCCAGCGCGCGCTTTCACGCTTCGAGCGATACTTGAACCCGACCGGCCGCAGGATCAGCGCGGCAAGGATCGCGAACATGGCGATGTAGAAGCCGGAAAAAGATACGGCGTAAAGCGGCGGCCAGGCGGCAAAGATCGCGCCGCCGCCCAGGACCAGCCAGACCTGGTTGCCCTCCCATACCGGGCCGATGGTGTTGATGACGACGCGGCGCTCCATGTCGGTCTGGCCGGCGAAAGGCAGCAGCATGCCCACGCCCAGGTCGAAGCCGTCGGTGGCGGCAAAGCCGATCAGCAGCACTCCCAGCAGCACCCACCAGATCACGCGCAGGGTTTCATAGGTCAGCAATTCATGCAGGATCATGGTCTTACTCCGCGGGAACGAAACGGGCAGGCAGAAGCGGCGCCTCGGGCCCGTGGTCGGGCTGCGGCCCCTTGCGGATCGCGGCCAGCATCAGGCGCATCTCGATCACGATCAGCACCGAATAGATCAGGGTGAAGCCGGCGATGGTGAACAGCAGCGTCGGCACCGTCAGCGACGAGGCGGCGGCGACCGTGGGCAGCACGCCCTCGATGCTCCAGGGCTGGCGGCCGAACTCGGCCACGATCCAGCCGGCCTCGGCGGCGATCCAGGGCAGGGCCAGCGCGGCGACGGCGGCTTTCAGCAGCCAGGGCCGGCGCGTGATCGTGCCGCGGGCCGAAACCACCACGAAGGCCGCCATCAGCGCCACGTTGACGAAGCCGATGCCCACCATGATGCGGAAGGCCCAGAACAGCGTCGGCACATGCGGCACGGTATCCCACGCGGCCTGGGCAATCTGTTCCTCGGTCGCGTTGCGCGGATCCTCGACATATTTGGTCAGAAGCAGCGCATAGCCCATGTCGTCGCCATGCTCTTCGAAGGCCCTGACCGACTCGGGCGGCACCGCCTCGCGCGAGGGCGCGGCGCGATAGTCCTGCAAGGCGTCATAGGCGACGATGCCGCTGCGGATGCGGTCCTCGGCCTTGTCCACCAGTTCCAGGATGCCGGGAATCTCCTGCGTGAGCGAGCGGGTGCCGATCAGGCCCATCACCCAGGGGATGTGGATGGCGTAATGGTTGGTCCGCGCTTCCATGTCGGGGATGCCGACCAGGGTGAACGAGGCCGGCGCCGGCTGGGTTTCCCACATGCCCTCGATGGCGGCCAGCTTCATCTTCTGGTGTTCCGAGGCCAGGTAGCCGCCCTCGTCGCCCAGGATCACCACCGAGACCGCCGACAACAGCCCGAACGAGGCCGCGACGGTGATCGAGCGCTTGGCCAGGTCGATATGGCGCCCCTTGAGCAGATACCAGGCCGAGATGCCCAGCACGAAGACCGAGGCCGTGACATAGCCGGCCGAGACCGTATGCACGAAGCGGGTCTGCGCCACATGGTTGAACAGCACCGCGAAGAAGTCGTGGACCTCCATGCGCATGGTATCGGGGTTGAACTCGGCCCCGACCGGGTGCTGCATCCAGCCGTTCGCGATCAGGATCCACAGCGCCGAGAAGTTCGAGCCGATGGCCACCGCATAGGTCGCCATCAGATGGCCGAGCTTGGAAAGCTTGTCCCAGCCAAAGAAGAACAGCCCGACGAAGGTCGCCTCCAGGAAGAAGGCCATCAGCCCCTCGATGGCCAAGGGCGCACCGAAGATGTCGCCGACATAATGGCTGTAATAGCTCCAGTTCATGCCGAACTGGAATTCCATCACGATGCCGGTGGCGACGCCCAGGACAAAGTTGATGCCGAAGAGCGCGCCCCAGAACTTGGTCATCTGGCGCCAGATCGCCCGGCCGGTCATGACATAGACGGTCTCCATCACCGCCAGCAGGATCGACAGGCCGAGCGTCAGGGGCACGAACAGGAAATGGTAGAGCGCGGTCAATGCGAATTGCAGCCGCGACAGGGTGACGATGTCTAATTCCATCGGTTTGCCTTGTTTCTTCCCGGCCGGGGCCGGGGTCATGCAGAGGCGTCCGCCGGTGGCGGGCGTCGGTGGTTTTGGGCGCCCTCAGTCGGGGCGCAGACCGGCCAGGGCCGAGGCAAAGCCGGCGCTGCCCCTGGCATGGATCGCGGCGATCCGGCCCTGGTCGATATGGACGAGGCGGTCGGCCAGTGCGGCCTCGCGCCGGATATGGGTGGCGATGACGGCGCTGCGCCCGGCCAGGCAAGGCTGCAGCCGCGCGATCACGTCGCGGGCGGTGGCGGCGTCCAGCCCCTCGGTCGGCTCGTCGAGCAGCCACAGCGGCGCATCGCGCAGGACCAGCCGCGCCATCGCCAGCCGCCGCGCCTGCCCGCCCGAGAGGCCCAGCCCGTCCTCGCCCAGCCGGGTGTCTAGCCCGGCCGGCAGCGCCGCCACCTCGGGGCCAAGGCCCGCCGCCTCCAGCGCCGCCAGCAGCCGGGCGTCGTCGGCCCCCGGCGCGGCCAGGCGCAGGTTGTCGCGCAGGCTGTCGCGGAACAGCTCGCTGCGCTGGGTCATCAGGCAGGCCGGGCTGCGGGCGATCCGGCCGCCTTCGGGCGCGGCCTCGCCGGCCAGCAGCGCGAGCAGGCTGGACTTGCCGGCACCGCTGGCGCCGATCAGCGCCAGGCGCTCGCCCACGCGCAGCTCCAGGGTGATCCCGGCCAGCACCGCCCGCGCCGCGCCGGGATGACGCAGCCCGACGCCGTGCAGCTGCGCGGCAAAGCCCGGTTCGGGCAGGGGCGCGGCCGGCGGGGCAGGGGGCGGGTCCAGCCGCGGCCCCAGCCGGCGGGCCGAGATCAGGCTGCGCGGCAGCTCCATCGCGCCGCGGCGCAACTGGGCAAAGGGCTCGACCGCCGCCAGCGCCACCAGCAAGGCCAGCGCCGCGACGGGTGCGCCGATGCGGCCGCTTTCCGCCAGCGCGCCTGCGACGACCAGCACCCCTGCCAGCAGGGCCGCCGATGCCGCGCCATAGCCGAAGCCCGCCAGCAGGTCGATGCGGTTCAGCCGATCCTCGGCCGCCGCCAGCCGGGCATCCGCCGCGGCGATGGCCCGGCGCTGCGCGCCCAGCCGGCCGGCCATGACCAGTTCGGTCTGGCCCTGCATCAGGTCGATGACGCGGGCGCGCAGCGTCTCGGACGCCTGCGCGCGCCGCCGCATCCCCGGTCCCGCCGCGCGGGCGGCGGCCAGGGCAAGGCCGATCCCCGCCGCGATCAGAAAGCCAAGCACCGCCAGCCCGAACAGCGGCTGCATCAGCCCCAGCGTCACGCCCGCCGCCAGCGCGGTGACGAGCGCCGCCGCCAGCGGCACCAGCACCCGCAGGTAAAGCACGTCGAGCGCGTCTATATCCACGGTCAGCCGGAACAGCAGCCGCGCCGGGCGCAGCATCAGCGCCCCCGCGGCACCGGGCGCGGCCCAGCCGCGAAACAGCCGCTCGCGCAGGCCGGCCAGCACGGCCAGCGTCGCGTCATGCGTCACCAGCCGCTCGCCATAGCGCGCCGCCGTGCGCCCCAGGGCCAGCAGCCGGATGCCCGAGGAGGGCATGAACACGTCGAAGGCCAGCGCCGTGGCCGTGGTCAGCCCGGCGATGGCGGTGGCGGTGATGAACCAGCCCGACAGCCCCAGCAGCGCGATGCCCGCCAGCACCGTCGCCGCCGCCAGCGCCGCGCCCGTCCACAGCCGGCGCCGCCCTTCGCAAGCGAACAGCGCCAGCACCGGCGCCATGTCCCGGACCAGCCGCCTCATGCCGCCGCCTCCATCCCGGTGCCGTCCAGCCGAATGACGCGGTCCATGCGCGCGGCCAGTTCCGGGTCATGCGTCGCCACGATCAGCGTCCGCCCCTGCGCCAGCGCCACCAGCCCCTCGGCGATCTCGCGCGCGGTGGCGGCGTCGAGATGCGCCGTCGGCTCGTCCGCCAGGATCAGCCCGGCCTGCGGCGTCGCGGCCACCCGCGCCAGGGCCAGGCGTAGCGCCTCGCCGCCGGACAGGCCGGTGCCGCCCTCGCCGACCGGGGCGCTGCCGCGCCGGGCCGCGACCTGGTCCAGCCGGGCCATGCGTAGCGCCTCCGGCAGGCTGCCCGCGGCGGGCAGGGTTCGGCCCAGCGTGACGTTCTGCGCCAGCGAGCCTGCAAAGATATGCGGCGCCTGGCCGATCCAGGCCATCCGGGCGCGCAACCCCGCGGCGGCTTGCGCGTCGAGCAGCCGGCCGTCGATCTCGATCCGCCCCGAATCGGGTGCGGCCAGGCCGGCGATCAGCGAAAGCAGCGTCGACTTGCCCGAGCCGCTGGGCCCGACCAGCGCCACATGCTCGCCCGGCGCGATGGCCAGGCTGAGGCCGCGCGGGCCGGGCTGCGTTGCGCCGGCATGGCGAAAGCGCAGATCCTCAAGGCGCAGCATCATGGCGGCTGCGGTTTGCGGGGCGGCGGCCTCGGCCTCGGCGCCGGGCAGCGCCATCCCCGGCTCGGCCGCCCGCTGCAAGGCGGCCATCCCGGCCTCGCCTGCCGCCTTGTCGTGCCAGACCGCCGACAATTCACGCAGGGGCTCGAAAAAGGCCGGCGCCAGCAGCAGGATGAACAGGCCCTCGGCCAGCGTCAGCTTGTCGCCCCAGGCGCCGAAGGGCAGGTCGCCCAGCAGGTGGAAACCGATATAGACCGCGACCATCGCCACGCCGAGCGCCGCGAAAAGCTCCAGCACCGCCGAGGTCAGGAAGGCGATGCGCAAGACCGCCATGGTGCGTGCGCGCAGCGATTCCGCATCGGCCCTGACCCGCAGCGCCGTCGCTTCGATGGCGCCCAGGCTGCGGATGGTCGCCATGCCGCGCAGCCGGTCCAGCAGAAAGGCGTTCATGCCGCCGACCTCGACCATCTGCGCCTCGCTTGCCGCCTTGGCCTTCCAGCCGACCAGGACCATGAAGACCGGGATCACCGGCAGCGCCACCAGCAGCACCAGCGCCGCCGTCCAGGAAAAGGGCAGGATCGCCAGGAAGATGGCCAAGGGCAGCACCGCCGCCTTCAGCCGCGCGGGCCGAAAGCGTGCCAGCCAGGGCACGACGGCCTCGGCCTGTTCGGCGACGATGCTTGCCGCCTCGCCCGAGGGGATGCGCCCGGCATCCAGCGGCGAGCGCGCCGAAAGCGCGGCCACCGCCCTGCCGCGCAGGTCCGACAACTGTGCCCGCGCCGCGCGCCAGGCCAGCCTGCCGCCAAGCGCCTCGAGCCCGGCGCGCAGGAGGCCCAGGGCCAGCACGCCAAGCGCCGGCCCCACCAGCGATGCCGCGCCCGTTCCCGCGGCGATCCCGGCCACCGCAGCGGCCAGGATGCCGGCCTGCGGCAGCCACAAGAGCGCGGCCGCCACCGCCAGGGCGGGGGCAAGCCAGGGTGCGGGGCGGACGCCCTCTCCGTTGGCCGGAGGCGGGTGCCGAGGGGACCTTTCGGATTCGCGCATGGTGATGTCTTTTGGTTCGCGTCGGATGAGGCGACACTTTATATTCGAAGGGATGTATAAATGATGAAGCGGAGGGATGCAGCGAGACAACACGACGCATCCTTTGCTCGCCACCCTTGCATATATTCGCATACTCGAATATCTCATGGATGAAGGACAGTTTGCGCGCAGGAGGAGTATCCGATGAGCCATGCCCCGACCTCG
>JAANMX010003643.1_pt1 | contig 13264 bp, 16 predicted proteins | sample 7279681 | NCBI WGS metagenome assembly JAANMX01 (sample SAMN14094542, study PRJNA606508) | bioreactor metagenome | isolation source: A lab-scale SPAN reactor treating ammonium-rich wastewater day 351 | place: Ireland: Galway | collected 2018-01-01
CGCGTCGGTCAGCCAGAAGAGATCGCTCATGTCACCGCTCCGTTTTCGGAGGCGTGAATCACGCAGAGCAACAGAAATCAATGCATCCTGACCCTAGGCTGAATGGCCCGTGCATCACTGCTGCCGCTAACGATGCGTGGAACTCTTTACCTCCCACTGAGCCTTCTTCCAGCTGCGACCGAATGATTGATGGCGGTCCATATAAGGTGACGGAGCTTGGGGCGCGGCGCGGCTTCAGGTATTTGATACGCCAAAACCAAGATAACGGCACACGAAAGCCGTGTCGGATTTGCGCTGGCATGGGGACGAAAACCATTTCGACAAGGAGAGAGGCCCGGCATGGCGACTCCGATCACTGGCGTTCGGATTCGTCTGGCAATATCGGCCACGCTGGCGATCATAGGGGCTGCGGCAGGGGCTCGGCCCCTTTCTTGCGATCTGGTGGCTCGCGGGCAAGGCGCTGGCGGAGCCGGTGACTGCGGCGCAGGTCTTGCAGGCTACGCTGGCGGCGATCACGGCGCTGGCTGCGAAGTCGCTGCTTCTGTCGGCTTCCACCACCATTTCCCACAGCGCGGCTTTCACCTTGCTGTTCCGCCTGCGCAACGAGATGGTGGACGGGATCGCGGCCTTGCCGCGGGCGGTCGCGGACCGCCGGGGCACGCCGATCTGCGCCGTCTCGTGATCGAGGATATCGACCAGATCGAGGATTTGATCGCCCCTGCCATTCCCGATCCGGCTCAGGGCATTGCGCTGCCCTGTCTGACCTTCGCAGCCCTTGCACTGATTGATTGGCGGCTTGCGCTGGCGGCGGTGACGCTATTCCCGCTGTTGCTGTGGCTCTATCCACTGACGATATGCGCCCCACGAGAGGATTACGGTCGCTGGTATGCCGCCTTGGCCCGGCTGCGCGAAGCTACGCGCCATCTGGTCGGCGGAATCGCGGTAATCCGCGCCTTTGTCGGTGCCGAGCGCGGCTTCGATGCCCATGAGCAGGCGGTCGCGGCAGTGCGCGAGACGGGGTATCACGCCGGAACCGCGTCGCTCTGGCAGATGAGCCTGCCCTATACCGGGCTGCGCGGCAACGGGCAGGTGCTGATTCCGGTCGGTGCGGCGGTTTTCCTTGGCGGCGATGCCTCCGCGCAGGATCTGGTGCTGCTCCTGCTGCTTGGCCTGAACGCCTCGGCCCTGCGGCTGATCTTTACCGCCGGGAACTTCACCTGGTGGATGAAGGCCGCGATGGCGCGGATGGCCAAGATCCGCGGCATTCCCCTTTTGGAGCAACTCGAGCCCGCCGGAGTCCCGCGCGGAAACGGTCTTGCCCTGGAACGGGTGGCGCTGTCGCCGGGCGAAAGGGTGATCCTGCGGGATATCAGCCTTTCGGTCCCTCAACGGGGGCACGCTCGCCATCGTCGGCCCATCGGGGGCGGGCAAGACGACGCTTTTGCGGGTGATGGACCCGGATGCAGGCCGGATCACCCTGGGCGGCGCCGATCTGCGGCGAATTCCGGGCGCCATGTTGCCTGCACGGTTCTCGGCCGTGCTGCAACGGGCATGGCTGACCGATGCGACCATCCGCGAGAATATCCGCGCGGGCCGGCCCTCGGCCTCGGATGCCGAGGTGGATGAGGCGGCCCGGCGCGCGCAGGTCACGGGATTTGCCAGGGTGCTGCCCCAGGGCCTCGACAGCCGGTCGGCGAGGGCGGGCGCAACCTTTCGGGCGGCGAGCGCCAGCGGGTCGCCATCGCCCGTGCCATGCTGCGCGATGCGCCCGCGCTGCTTCTGGACGAGGCGACCGCCGCCCTCGATCCCGAGAACGGGGCCGAGGTTTTGGCGGTGCTCGATGTGCTGAAACGGGGCCGCACCGTGGTCGTGGTGGCGCATCGGCTGCACACCATCCGGCACGCCGACCGGATCGCGGTGATCGAGGCTGGCCGCCTCATCGACAGCGGCCGCCATGAGGAGCTTATCGCTCGCTGTGCGCTCTACATGCGCCTTGGCGTCTCGGTCGCCCGTGCCATCCACGACATGTCGGCGTGGATTTCGGCAGCGATCTCATCGGCACGGTGCTCGCTGGGGATCCGGATCAGCTTTGCGCCTTCACGGAATACCTCAAGCCTCTCGCGGTCTTTCCGGGCGAGGTGCTGGAGGCCGGAGATGGCCTCTGATCGCGCTGCCAGACAGGCGGCGCGGCGCTGGAGGCGTTGCCTCGCGGACCAGGGGATATCAATGTCATCCAGACGGTCCAGGCAGCCTGTTTCATCGACCGTCCATCCGCCCTCATCGGCGGGTCGATCCCGTCGCGCCTGGCACGCAGGCGCTGGTAGTGCCGCCGCAAGCGCGACTGGATCTCGGCCTGGGACCGGCCTTCTGGAGGAAACCGCAGTTCGGCGAAGGGAATGCAGGTCATGGGCAAGGCTGTATCGACAGGCATGACGGCGCACCTTCAAAGACAAGCCGATCCCGTTCGGGAGAGCGGCGCTTTCCCGGCGGAGAGGGGCGGAACTGGTGGGGCCCGGAGCGAGTGGCGGTCTTCTGCATCTGCATTGCCGCCAGCCCCGGCGGGCATGCCGCGACCATCTTCGGCAGGGGCTGCTTCGTCAACGGGAGGAGTTGAAGGGCTGGTCGCCAGGCAGAGCAATGAGCGACCCGAACTGCCGGTTTCGATAAGATCAGATAACATATTGTAATAAAATAAAATAAAATAATTTATCGAGCCGATCGGATGGGCGCTAATGACCTGGGAAATGGACGGCGAAATCCCAAAAAATGGGCCTTGATCGCCTGCCGATTCAGCCCGCGCCAAGGCGGAGCGCGGCAAAAAATCCTTTCTGCGTTGCGGCGAATTGACTGGGCATGATTATTACGTTATCGCTTCACCAGTCGTAATATTGTTGCGAGGGCAGATCGTGGCCGAGAAAGACAAACCCTGGCTTTTCCGCACCTATGCGGGCCATTCGACCGCCGAGAAATCCAACGCACTCTATCGGGGCAACCTCGCCAAGGGGCAGACCGGCCTGTCGGTGGCCTTCGACCTGCCGACCCAGACCGGCTACGACAGCGACCACGTCCTGGCGCGCGGCGAGGTCGGCAAGGTCGGCGTGCCCGTCTGCCACCTGGGCGACATGCGCATGCTCTTCGACCAGATCCCGCTGGAACAGATGAACACCTCGATGACGATCAACGCGACGGCGCCCTGGCTCTTGTCGCTCTATATCGCCGTGGCCGAGGAACAGGGCGCCGACATCGCCAGGCTGCAAGGCACGGTGCAAAACGACATCATCAAGGAATACCTGTCGCGCGGCACCTATATCTGCCCGCCCCGGCCCTCGCTCAGGATGATCACCGACGTCGCGGCCTATACGGCGAAGCACCTGCCGAAATGGAACCCGATGAACGTCTGCTCGTATCACCTGCAGGAGGCGGGGGCGACGCCCGAGCAGGAGCTGGCCTATGCGCTCGCGACCGGCATCGCCGTGCTGGACGACCTGAAGACCAAGGTCGAGCCGCAGGATTTCCCCGCCATGGTCGGGCGGATCTCGTTCTTCGTGAACGCCGGCATCCGCTTCGTGACCGAGCTGTGCAAGATGCGCGCCTTCACCGAGCTCTGGGACGAGATCTGCCGCGACCGCTATGGCATCGAGGAAGAGAAATACCGCCGCTTCCGCTATGGCGTGCAGGTGAACAGCCTGGGCCTGACCGAGCAGCAGCCGGAGAACAACGTCTATCGCATCCTCCTGGAGATGCTGGCCGTCACGCTGTCGAAGAACGCCCGCGCCCGCGCCGTGCAGCTGCCGGCCTGGAACGAGGCGCTTGGCCTGCCGCGGCCCTGGGACCAGCAATGGTCGCTGCGCATGCAACAGATCGTCGCCTACGAGACGGACCTGCTGGAGTACGGCGACCTTTTCGACGGCAATCCGGTGATCGCCGCCAAGGTCGAGGAGCTGAAATCCGGCGCCCGCGCGGAACTCGCGACGCTGGACGAGATGGGAGGCGCCATTGCCGCCATCGAATACATGAAGTCGCGGCTGGTCGAATCCAATGCCGAGCGGTTGAATCGCATCGAGGCGAACGAGACGGTAGTCGTCGGCGTGAACCGCTGGCAGCAGGGCGAGCCCTCGCCGCTGACCGCGGGCGATGGCGGCATCATGGTGGTGGACCCGGCGGTCGAGCAGGACCAGATCGCCCGGCTGCGCGCCTGGCGCGAAGCGCGCGACGAGACGGCCGTCGAGGCCGCCCTCGCCGCGCTGCGCGATGCCGCGCAGAGGGGGCAGAATGTGATGCCGTTTTCCATCGCCGCCGCCAAGGCAGGCGCCACGACCGGCGAATGGGCGGCGGTGATGCGCCAGGTGCATGGCGAATATCGCGGCCCGACGGGGGTCTCGGCCAGCCCCTCGAACCGCACCGAGGGGCTGGAGCCGATTCGCGAGGCCGTGGATGCGGTCAGCCGCCGCCTTGGCCGGCGGCTGAAGTTCCTGGTCGGCAAGCCCGGCCTCGACGGCCATTCCAACGGCGCCGAGCAGATCGCCTTCCGCGCCCGCGATTGCGGCATGGACATCACCTATGAAGGCATCCGCCTGACCCCCGAGCAGATCGTGACCCGCGCCGCCGAGGACAATGCCCATGTCGTCGGCCTGTCGATCCTGTCGGGCAGCCACCTGCCGCTGATCGAGGATCTGATGGAGCGGATGCGCGCCGCCGGCCTGGCGCATGTCCCGGTCGTGGTCGGCGGCATCATTCCCGACGAGGACGCGGCCAGGCTGCTGAAGATGGGCGTGGCGCGGGTCTATACGCCCAAGGATTTCGAGCTCAACCGGATCATGATGGACATTGTGGCCCTGGTCGAGCCCGAGGAGGCCGCCGCCTGAGCCGGTGGCACGGCCGCATGGGTATTTGAGCAACGAAGAAGTCCGGCGCCGCGCCCTCGGCTTCTTCGTTGTCCAAATACCCATATTGCAACCACGCTGTCAGTCCTTCAGCAGCAGAAGCAGCGCGGCGACGGTCGCCAGCACCCCGGGCAGCACGGCGAGCGGCGGCAGGCCGCGGGTCAATGCGGCCTCGAGCCCGATGACCCAGATCGGCGTCAGGTAGGTATAGGCCATCACCTTGGACGAGGGCAGCCGCATGGTGGCGAATTGCACCAGCGCCGTGGTCAGCGCGCTGGCGAAGATCGCGACATAGAGCAGCGTCACCCAGACGATGGCCGGCAGATGCGCCCAATCCGTGTCGAGGATCGCCCGGCCGCCCCAGACAAGCAGGATCAGCCCGCCGGCGCAGAGCGTGGCGAAGGTCGAGACGATCGGCGTCTCGCCCCGGTTCAGCCGGCGCACCATCGGGGTATAGAGCGCATGGGCCGCGCAGCCGACCAGGTAGATCGCCTCGCCGCGGCCGAATTCCAGCCTGATCAGCGCTGCCGCGTCGCCGCCGAAGATCACCCAGAGCGAGCCCGCCGCCCCCAGCGCCAGCGCCAATGCGATGCGCCCGGTCATGCGCTGCCGCATCAAAAGCCAGCCGAAGCCCGCCGACATCAGCGGCGTCAGCGTGAACACCGCCGCCGCCGAGACCGGCAACGCGGTTTTCAGCCCCTCGAACATCAGCACGAAATAGGCGGCGAAGAGCCCGCCCAGCACCAGGTAGCGCCAGGGCGCGCGGAAGGTTTCCCGCGGGATGCCCGGCCTGGCCATGGCCACGCCGCCGACCACCCCCGCGACGATGGCGAAGCGCGCGGCCGAGATCGCCGCCGGGTCGATCAGGTTCGCCGCCCGTGCGCCCAGCGAGAAGGAGCCCGCGATCGCGGCCGAGAACAGCAGCATCGCCGCATGGCCCTGCAACGCCTCGCGCCGAATCTGCGGCACCGCCGAAAGCTCGGCCATCAGCCGCGCCCGAGCATGTAGAATTCGTCGTTCGGCCGGATGTCGCCCGCGTTCACCAGCCGGTTCGACATGCCGAAGAAGGCGGCGATGGCGCCGATGTCCCAGATCTCGTCCTGGTCGAAGCCGGCCTCGCGCAGCGCGACATGATCCGCCTCGTCGATCCCTTGGGCGTTCAGCGCCACCTTTTCGGCATAGGCCAGCATGGCGCGTTCGCGTGGCGTGAGGTCGGCCTTGCGCCAGTTCACCGCCACCTGGTCGGCGATGAAGGCGTTCTTTGCCCGGATGCGCAGGATGGCGCCATGCGCGACCACGCAATACTGGCACTGGTTCAGCCCCGAGGTCGCGACCACGATCAATTCGCGCTCGGCCTTGGTGAGGCCGCCCTCGCGTTCCATCAGCGCGTCGTGGTAGGCGAAGAAGGCGCGGAACTCGTCCGGGCGATGCGCCAGCGCCAGGAAGACGTTCGGGACGAAGCCCGATTTCTCGGCCACCTTGCGGATGCGCAGGGCGATGTCTTCGGGCATCTCGTCCAGCGAGGGCACGGGAAAGCGGCTGATGGGATGGGTCATGGCTCGGTCCTCCGGGGCGCGAGGTTTTCACCAAAGCCGGGGCAGGGTCCTCCGGGGCGCGCTTGACTTTGGCGGGCATTGGCCCTATCCACGCCGGGATTCCCGGAAGGTCTGTCCTTCCGGTCCCCGCGCCTTGTCCGGGGATCGCCCCCCGTCAGCGCGTTGCGCCCACGGGGGCGCACCTGTTTATTCGCGCCCGTGTTCCCCGGGCAAACGGCAACCATTGGAGGGCCGCCGATGTTTGAAAACCTGTCCGACCGCCTTGGCGGCGTATTCGACCGGCTGACCAAGCAGGGCGCGCTGTCCGAGGATGACGTGGCCGCCGCCATGCGCGAGGTGCGCGTCGCGCTGCTGGAGGCCGATGTCTCGCTGCCCGTGGCGCGCGGCTTCGTCAAGGCGGTGACGCAGAAGGCCACCGGCGCGGCCGTCACCAAGTCGATCACCCCCGGCCAGCAGGTCGTCAAGATTGTCCATGACGAGCTGATCAAGGTCTTGCAGGGCGAGGGCGCGCCCGACGCGCTGCGCATCGACAATCCCCCGGCGCCGATCCTGATGGTCGGCCTGCAGGGCTCGGGCAAGACCACCACCACGGCCAAGCTGGCCAAGCGCCTGAAGGACCGCGAGAAGAAGCGGGTGCTGATGGCCTCGCTGGACACCAACCGTCCGGCCGCCATGGAGCAGCTGGCGATCCTGGGCCAGCAGATCGGCGTCGATACCCTGCCCATCGTGCCGGGCGAGAACGCCGTGCAGATCGCCAGGCGCGCCAAGCAGCAGGCGACGCTGGGCGGCTATGACGTCTACATGCTCGACACCGCCGGCCGGCTGCATATCGACGAAGTGCTGATGGACGAGGTGCAGGCCGTCCGCGACGTGGCCAGCCCGCGCGAGACGCTGCTGGTCGTCGACGGGTTGACCGGCCAGGACGCGGTGAACGTCGCCAGCGAATTCGACGGCAAGGTCGGCATCTCGGGCGTCGTGCTGACCCGGATGGACGGCGACGGCCGCGGCGGCGCCGCGCTGTCGATGCGCGCCGTGACCGGCAAGCCGATCCGCTTCGTCGGCCTGGGCGAAAAGATGGATGCGCTGGAGGTCTTTGACGCGCAGCGCATCGCCGGCCGCATCCTCGGCATGGGCGACATCGTCGCCCTGGTCGAGAAGGCGCAGGAGGTGCTGGAGGTCGAGCAGGCCGAGCGCATGATGAAGCGCTTCCAGAAGGGCATGTTCAACATGAACGACCTGCGCAACCAGCTTGAGCAGATGCTCAAGATGGGCGGGATGCAGTCGATCATGGGCATGATGCCCGGCATGGGCAAGATGGCCAAGCAGGCCGAGGCGGCTGGTTTCGACGACAAGGCGATCAAGCGCCAGATCGCGCTGATCAACTCGATGACGAAAAAGGAACGCGCCAATCCCGACCTGCTGCAGGCCAGCCGCAAGAAACGCATCGCCGCCGGCGCGGGCATGGAAGTGTCGGAACTCAACAAGCTTCTGAAGATGCAGAAGCAGATGGCCGACACGATGAAGAAGCTGGGCAAGATGGGCAAGGGCGGCATGCTCAAGCAGGCCATGCGCGCCATGACCGGCAAGGGCGGCGGGCTGCCCGACATGGCCAATGTCGATCCCGAGAAGATGGCCGAGGCCACGCGGATGCTGCAAGACCCCAAGGGGCTGGGCGGCCAGTTGGGCGGCATGGGCCTGCCGGGCGGGCTTTCCGGCCTGTTCGGGAAGAAGTGAACACATGATCCGGCTTGCCGACACGCCCGTGCTGACGACCGAGCGGCTGGTCCTGCGCGCCCCGCAGGCCGGCGACTGGCCGGCATGGCGCGACTTCTTCGAAAGCGACCGCGCCGGCTTCGTCGGCGGGCCGATGGTGCAGCCCGGCCAGTCCTGGCGCGCCTTTGGCCATTTCATCGGCCATTGGGTGCTGCGCGGCTATGGCATGTTCGTGCTGACCGAGCGTGGATCGGACCGGGCGCTGGGGGCGGTCGGGCCGTGGTTTCCCGACGGCTGGCCCGAGCATGAGATCGGCTGGACGCTGTGGTCCGCCGGGCTGGAGGGCCGGGGCTATGCGCAGGAAGCGGCCCTGGCGGCGCGCGACTTCGCGCTCCGCACGCTCGGCTGGTCGCGGCCGGTCAGCTATATCGACCCGGCCAATGCGCGCTCGATCTCGCTTGCCCAGCGGCTGGGCGCCCTGCGCGATCCCAAGGCCGAGGCGCCGCATTTCGGCGATGACCGCGCCCCGCCGCATGTCTTTCGCCATCCCGCCGGAGCCGCGGCATGAATGGCGCGTCCCGTGTAGATGCGGTGCTGCGCATTTCAATCCCTGGAGACCCGAATGAGTGATCCGACCGCCCGCGCCGCGACCCTGCTCAAGGAGCATCGTGCCAGCATCGACCGGCTGGACGCGATTCTGGTCTATACGCTGGCCGAGCGGTTCAAGCACACCCAATCCGTCGGCCGCCTGAAGGCCGAACACGATCTTCCTCCGTCCGATCCCGTCCGCGAGGCGAGACAGATCGAGCGGCTGGAACGCCTCGCGCGCGAGGCCGACCTGGACCCGGAATTCGCGCGCAAATTCCTGAACTTCGTGATCGCCGAAGTGATCCGGCATCACGAGAAACTCCTCCCCTGAGGCGGGGTTTTCCCCCGCCGACCCCGCCATTCCAAAGGAGAAAACGCAATGGCAATGAAAATCCGCCTGGCCCGTGGTGGCTCGAAGAAACGCCCCCATTACGCCATCGTCGCGTCCGATTCGCGCATGCCGCGCGACGGCCGCTTCCTCGAGAAGCTGGGCACCTACAACCCGCTCTTGCCGAAGGATTCGGAAGAGCGCATCAAGATGAACCTCGAGCGCGTGCAATACTGGCTCTCGCAGGGTGCGCAGCCGACCGACCGCGTCGCACGCTTCCTGGAAGCCGCCGGCGTCAAGGAAAAGACCGAGCGCAAGAACCTGAAGAAGGGCGAGCCCGGCAAGGCCGCCAAGGAACGCGCCGAAAAGCGCGCCGCGCGTGAAGCCGCCGCCAACGCCCCGGCCGAAGAAGCCGCTTCGGAATAATGACCGAGCGGGTCTGCGTCGGTGCGATCGCGGGCGCCTTTGGCGTCCGGGGCGAGGTGAGGCTGAAGAGCTTTACCTCGCAACCGAACGATATTGCCGCATATGCCCCGCTTTATACCGAAGACGGCAGCCGCTCGTTCACCGTCCGCCTGACGCGGCCGGTGACGGGCGGGCTTGGCGCCCGGCTGTCGGGCGTCGAGACGCGCGAACAGGCCGAGGCGCTGAAGGGCGTGACGCTCTGGGCCGACCGCGACAAGCTTCCGGCCCTGCCGGACGACGAATTCTATCATGCCGACCTGATCGGCCTGTCGGTCCATGACACCGGCGGGGCGCTGATCGGCAAGGTCCGCGCGATCTACGACCACGGCGCGGGCGACATCCTGGAGATCCACGGACCCGGCCGCCGGCAGGTGCTGCTTCTGCCCTTTACCCGTGCCTTCGTGCCCACGGTGGACCTGGCCGCGGGCCGCATCGTCGCCGACCCGCCGGACGAGCAGGAATGACCGGCGGGGCGATGAAATCCCACGGCCGGCTGTCGATCCGCGCCAGCCTGCGGCCGCGCGACGTGATGGCCGAGCCGCAGGTCAGGGGCGCCTGGACCGCGCAGGTCGTCACGCTTTTCCCCGAGGCTTTTCCAGGGGTTCTGGGGCTTTCCCTGACCGGCAGGGGGCTGACCGAGGGGCTGTGGAACCTGCGCAGCATCGACTTGCGCCCCTTTGGCATCGGCAAGCACCGCAACGTGGACGACACGCCCGCCGGCGGCGGCGCCGGCATGGTGATCCGCGCCGACGTGATGGATGCGGCGCTGCGCGAGGCGGGGGCCGACCTGCCGGTGATCTATCTGTCGCCGCGCGGCAGGCCCTTTACCCAGGCCCGCGCCCGCGAACTGGCGCAGGGGCCCGGCATGACCCTGATCTGCGGCCGGTTCGAGGGCGTGGACCAGCGCGTGCTGGACGCCCATGGCGTCGAAGAGATCAGCATCGGCGACTATGTCCTGACCGGCGGGGAACTGGCGGCTCAGGTCTTGATCGACGCGACGGTTCGCCTTATACCGCGCGTGCTGGGGAATCAGGACTCTCTGGCCGAGGAATCCTTTTCCCCGGACCATGGCGGCCTGCTGGAACATCCGCAGTACACGAAGCCCGCCCTTTGGGAAGGCCGCGCGATCCCGGACGTGCTTTTGTCCGGCAATCACGCGGCTATTGCCAATTGGCGTCACGACATGGCCGAAAGGCTGACCAAGGAACGCCGCCCCGACCTGTGGCGGGCATATGAGCAGGCTCATGTGGACCCGGCAAAGGACCGACAGCTCTCGGGCGCATCAGACCAATCGCGGGACTACCGCGAGCAACCGAAGGAACCAAAGCGATGAACCTGATCGCCCAACTGGAAGCCGAGCAGATCGCCGCGCTCGGCAAGGACATCCCCGATTTCAAGGCCGGCGACACCGTTCGCGTCGGCTACAAGGTGACCGAGGGCACCCGCACCCGCGTGCAGATGTACGAAGGCGTGGTCATCTCGCGCAAGGGCGGCGGCATCGGCGCCTCGTTCACCGTGCGCAAGATCTCGTTCGGCGAGGGTGTCGAGCGCGTCTTCCCGCTCTACTCGACCAACATCGACTCGATCACCGTCGTGCGCCGTGGCCGCGTCCGCCGCGCCAAGCTGTATTACCTGCGCGATCGCCGCGGCAAGTCCGCCCGCATCGCCGAGGTCAGCAACTACAAGCCCAAAGCCGAAGCCAAGGCCTGAGGAGACGCGCCATGAAAGCAGACATCCATCCCGACTACCACCTGATCGAGGTCAAGATGACCGACGGCACCACCTATCAGGTGCGCTCGACCTGGGGCAAGGAAGGCGACACCATGTCGCTGGACATCGACCCGAACTCGCACCCGGCCTGGACCGGCGGCTCGGCCAAGCTGATGGACACCGGCGGCCGCGTGTCGAAGTTCAAGAACAAATACGCCGGCCTGGGCTTCTGATCCCGCTGCCGACCGGACTTGCAAACGCCGCCCCGAAAGGGGCGGCGTTTTTCGTTCGTGGGCGGTGGGCGGCCCAGGGGAGGGGACGCGGCCGGGCCAGGCAGGCCGCGCCGGATCGGCGGCTCAATAGGCCAGGCCGAAGATCGGCATCCAGGCGGGCATGCTGGGCGTGCGGTTCAGCGCCAGGCCGGTCAATTCGCCCCGGCCGGTGTCGATCACCACGCGGCCGTCGCGATATTCGCGCAGCACCGGGCCTTGCGCGCTTTGATAGGGCGACAGCGCGATGGTGGCATAGCCGCGGTTCGGCTTGGAGAAAACGGCGTGGATCATTGGATCGCTCCTTTCCGGTCGAGGCGATGGATGGCGGTGTCCCAGCGCGCCGGATCGCGGTCGCGCATCAGGTCGCGCGCGGTCTCGAAGGGGTCGCAGGTGATCAGCCGCAGCGGAATGTCGGAAATGCGATGCGGCTTGCCCGTGCGCCGGTCGATCAGGCTGACGGCATAGCGAGGCGAGACAGGCATGGCGGCCTGCAGCGCGCGATCGGCAAAGGCCGACAGATGGTTCAGCATGGTCATCTTTGGCTCCTTCCCTTGACTGACCCGGCCGGAGATCCCGGCATGGCTATATAACGACATAGCTGATCGTGTTTTGCAAGATAAATATCGACCGGCTTTGTCGTGATGAAAGAATGAAGCTGGAACAGATGGTTGAACGGCCGGCGGGGCAGGGCTGTCCCGCAGCGAAAAGCGCGCGCCGGGCCGCGATTCGGCCGGTCTCGGCGCTTTTCATCGTGCCGGGCGCGGCCTATTGTCCGGCGCGACGCGGGCCGGCATCGCAGGGGGATTCGTGGCGCATATCATCGTGGTCGGGAACGAAAAGGGCGGTTCGGGCAAGTCCACGACCTCGATGCATGTGGCGACCGCGCTGGCCCGCATGGGCCACCGGGTCGGCGCGCTGGACCTGGACGTGCGCCAGCGCAGCTTCGGCCGCTACCTGGAGAATCGTGCCGCCTTCGCCCAACGCGAGGGGCTGGACCTGCCCACCCCCCTGCTCGGGCGCCTTGAGCCCGAGATCCAGGGCGGCCCGGACCCTTTGTCGCAGGCGGTGGCCGCGCTCGAGGCGGAATGCGACTTCATCCTGCTGGACTGCCCCGGCTCGCACACGCGGCTCAGCCAGATGGCGCATACGCTGGCCGATACGCTGATCACGCCGATGAACGACAGTTTCGTCGATTTCGACCTGCTGGCGCGGATGTCGCCCGAGGGCAGGATCCTCGGCCCCTCGATCTATGCCGAGATGGTCTGGTCCGCCCGCCAGCTGCGCGGCGAGGCGGGGGCCGGGCCGATCGACTGGCTGGTGCTGCGCAACCGGCTGGGCACGCAGGCCATGCACAACAAGCGCAAGGTCGGCGGCGCGCTCGCCACCCTGTCCAGGCGCATCGGCTTTCGCGTGGCGCCGGGCTTTTCCGAGCGGGTGATCTTCCGCGAGCTGTTTCCGCGCGGATTGACGCTGCTGGATCTCAAGGACATCGGCACGGAACAGCTCAGCATGTCCAACATCGCCGCCCGGCAGGAACTGCGCGACCTGATCGGCGAGTTGAACCTACCCGGCGTCAGCGTTTCGTTCTGAAACCCGGCCGGCATTGTTGCCGATGGCCGGCGCCATTATGTTGCGCCGCAGATTGGTTTGGAGGGGACGATGACGGCAACCTGCCGGATCACCGGGATCGCGATGCTGGCGCTTGCCCTGTCCCTGGGACCGGCCGCGCCGGTCATGGCCGAGACGGCG
>JAANMX010003646.1_pt1 | contig 13254 bp, 14 predicted proteins | sample 7279681 | NCBI WGS metagenome assembly JAANMX01 (sample SAMN14094542, study PRJNA606508) | bioreactor metagenome | isolation source: A lab-scale SPAN reactor treating ammonium-rich wastewater day 351 | place: Ireland: Galway | collected 2018-01-01
GCCGGCCACCGCGCCCAGCAGCTTGGACATCAGGTTGGTGGTGGCGGTGCGGGTGGCGACGATCTGGCTGATGTTGCGCACCGCGAAGTCGTCGTCGGCGCCCGGCTCGATCTTGTGACGCTGGCGCAGCAGGCTTTCGATCTCGGCCTGCGCGCTGCCGAGGTTCTTCGCATCATCCACGCCGATCGCAATCCCCTGCACCGCCCCCGGCGGCATGCCCTGCGAATTCGACAGCCGGCGGCGCGCGGCCTCCAGCGGCACCACCACGATGTCGTCCTGGTCCTGGCCGAAGCCGCCCTGCCCCTTCGACCCGAGCACGCCGACCACGGTGAACGGCACCCGTCCCAGCCGCACGGTCTGGCCGATGCCGTCCTCGTCGTCGCCGAACAGCGCCTTGCGCACGGTCTCGCCCAGGATGACGGGTTTGGCGCCGCCGCCGTAGTCGCCGGCGTCGAAGCCCTGGCCCTTGGTGATCTGCCAGTCGTTGATCGCGAACCAGTCCGCCTGCACGCCCTGCCACTGGGTGGAGGCATTGTTCTCGGCGAACACCACCTGGGTGCCGCCGCGCAGCGAACCGGCGGCGTACTGCACCTCCGGCACTTCGCTGCGGATCGCCTCCACGTCGCCTTCGTTCAGGCTCCAGCGGCTGCCCTGGGCCATGCGCGCGCCGCCCGGCCCCATCCCGCCGAAGCTGCTGATGTCCAGCCGCTGCGAGCCCAGGCCGGACACCATCTTGTCGATCTCGGCCTGGGTGCCCTGGCCGATCGACACCATCACGATCACGGCGGCGATGCCGATGATGACGCCCAGCGAGGTCAGCGCGCTGCGCATCCAGTTGCCGCGCAGCGCGAAGAACGCGGTGCGCAGGATGTCGATGAAGCTCATGCGGCCTCCGCTTCGGTCTGCTCGTGCAGCTCGCCGTCGTGCATCACGTAGGTGCGGTCGGCGTGCGCGGCCACGTGCGCGTCATGGGTGATGAGGATGACGGTATGACCGTCGTCGCGCAGGCGCTTGAACAGCGCCAGGATCTCCTCGCCGGTCTTGCTGTCCAGGGCGCCGGTGGGCTCGTCGGCCAGCAGGATCGGCGGATGGTTGACCAGCGCGCGGGCAATCGCCACGCGCTGCTGCTGGCCGCCGGACAGTTCGTTGGGGAAATGCCCGGCGCGCCCGCCCAGCCCCACCGCCTCCAGCGCGGCCAGCGCGCGGCGGCGACGTTCGGCCGGCGGGATCTGCGCATAGCCCATCGGCATCGCCACGTTGTCGGTGGCGTCCATCCGCGGCAGCAGGTGGAAGCCCTGGAACACGAAGCCGATCTTGTCGCGCCGCAGCGCCGCCAGTTGCTCGGCGTCCAGCGTCGACACGTCCACGCCGTCGCATTCGTAGCGGCCGGCGGTCGGCGTGTCCAGGCAGCCCAGCAGGTTCATCAGCGTGGACTTGCCGGAACCCGACGGCCCCATGATCGCGACAAACTCGCCGCGGTCGATGCGCAGGTCCACGCCGCGCAGCGCCACCACTTCCGCCTCGGTGCCGGCCGAGTACACCTTGCCGAGGCCGCGGGTGAGGATGACGGGTACCGTCTCCGCCACGGCCATCACTTGTTCTCCGTGGCCGCGCGCTCGCCGGAAATGATCAGGTCGCCGTCCTTGATGTCGCGGCCGGAGACTTCGGTGCTGCTGCCGTCGCTGACGCCCACCTTGAGCATGATCGGCTGCGGCTTGCCATTGACCAGCTTGTACGCGACCACGCGCTTGGCGCTGAGCTGCGCGTCCAGGCCGCTGTTCCACTTGCCGCGCTGGGCGTCGTCCAGGGTCGCCACGAAGGCGCCGAACTGCTGGTTGAAGCGATCACGCATGCGCGAGCGCATCTGCGCCATCATGCTGGGGTTGGCGCCACTGCCACCGCCGAAGCGCATGCCGCCACCGCCGAACAGCCGGCTGCCACCCTGCTGGCCCTGCGCGCCCTGCTGTGCCTGTGCCTGCGCCATGCGCTCGGCCTGGCGCTGCTTCATCTCCTCCAGCGCCTTGTCGAAGGCCGCCTTCTGCTCGGCAGTCAGGCCCAGGCTGTCGGCCAGCGCCTGCAGATCCTCGCCCATGCCCGGACCACGACTGCCGCCCGGGCCGCCCTGCGCCGCGCCTTCCGGCTTCATCTCGGCCAGCGCCGAACCTTCCGCCGGCTTGAAGCGCAGCGCCGCGTTGCCCAGCTTGAGCACGCCTTCGCGCTTGCTGACTTCGATCTCGGCGTTGACGGTCAACCCCGGCAGCAGGGTGCCGTCGGTGTTGTCCACGGTCACCACCACCGGATAGGTCACCACGTTGTTGGTGGTGGTGGCGGCCAGCCGCACCTGCTCCACCACGCCCTTGAACTGGCGGTCGGGGAAGGCGTCGGCGGTGAAGCTCACCACCTGGCCGGTCTTGACCTGGCCGATGTCGGATTCGTCCACCGCCAGCTCGATCTTCATCTTCGACAGGTCTTCGGCGATGGTGAACAGCTCCGGCGCCTGCAGGCTGGCGGCCACGGTCTGGCCCGGTTCGATCTTGCGGGTCAGCACCACGCCGTCCACCGGCGAACGGATCACCGCGCGGTCGACGTTGACCTGGGTGTTCTTCAGCGAGGCGGTCTGCTGGCGGATCTGCGCCTGCGCCGAGTTCACCTGCGCCTGCGCCTGATCGAGCGAGGCGCGCGACAGGTCGAAGTCGCTGCGCGCGATGAGCTTGCTGTCGACCAGCTCCTGCTTGCGCTGGAAGTCCAGCGTGGCGTTGCGCAGAGTGGCCTGCGCCTGCCGCAGCTGCGCCTGCGCGCTGGCGATCTGGGCATTGCCCTGCTCCATCTGCGCCTGGTAGGTGGAAGGGTCGATGCGAGCCAGCACGTCGCCCTTCTTCACCGGCGAATTGAAATCGACCAGTACGTCGGTGACCTGGCCGGAAATCTGGCTGCCCACGGTGACCGTGGTGATGGCGCTGAGCGTGCCGGTGGCCGAAATCGCCACGCGGATGTCGCCGCGCTGGACGGTTTCGGTGCGGTAGCCGCCGGCGGCATCGGCCTGCCCGCGCTTGCTCCAGAAATACCAGCCGCCGGCAAGGACGGCCACGACGGCGACGGTCGCGCCGATCTTGCGCAAGGGGGAGGTGCTGCGGGGACGGCGTGGCTGGCTCATGCGGGCACTATCGGAGGGATTGACGGGAGAGAACGCGCGGATGCGCATCCGGTTGACAGCAGCCGCGCATGCTAGCGGCTCCGTCACTTCCGCAACCGTGCCTTCAGTCCCGGTTGCCGGGCCCGAACAGGATGCTGGCCTGGGTGCCCTGCCCCGGCGCACTCACCAGCCGCAACGGCCAGCCGCAGCGCTGGCCCAGCCTGTGGGCGATGGACAGGCCCAGTCCCGGCCCCGCCATATACTCGCCCTCACCGTGATAGAACGGTTCGAAGGCCCGCGCCAGCGTGGCTGCATCCATCCCGATGCCGGTGTCTTCCACCGTCAGCTGGTCGTGCTGCAGGCACACCCGGATCTCGCCGGCATCGGTGAAGCGCACCGCATTGCCCAGCAGGTTGCCCAGCATCACCTGCAGTACCCGCGGTGGCGCGTGCAGCACCGGTTCGGCCTCGATCTCCAGCTTCAGCTCCAACCGCTTGTATTGCAGCAGGGGACGGATGCGTTCCAGCTCCTGCTCGACCACGTCGCGCACCTGCACATCTTCCGATGCCAGCGCCGTCTGGTCGCAGCGCGCCAGCAGCAGCAGGGCGTCGATGATCGCCTCCATGCCGGCCACCGCATCCTGGATCCGCCCCAGCGAGCGCCGCGAGGCGTTCGAAAGCCCATCGTCGTGCGCGATCAGGTCGCTGGCCACCCGGATCACGGTCAGCGGCGTGCGCAGCTCGTGGCTGGCGTCGCGGGTGAAATCACGCTCGCGCGCCGCCACGTCCCGGGCCGGCGCGGCGATGGAGGCGGGATGGGGCAGCTGCGTGGCCATTGGGCAGGGGCGGTCAGGCCGCAAGATCCGCGATACGGTAGCCGGCACTCTGCACGGTATGCAGCAGCGGCCGGTCGAACGGCTTGTCCATGACCTTGCGCAGGTTGTACAGGTGGCTGCGCAGGGTATCCGAATCCGGCAGCTCGTCACCCCAGATCTCGCGCTCGATTTCCTGCCGGCCAACCACCCGCGGCGACTCCCGCATCAGGATCGCCAGCAGGCGCAACGCGATCGGCGAAAGCTGCAGTTCGCAGCCCGCGCGGGTGGCGCGCAGCGAGGCGGGATCGAGCATCAGGTCGGCCACCTGCAGCACCTCCGAGCCCACCTGGCGGCGGTCGCGGCGGATCAGCGCGTGCAGGCGCGCTTCCAGCTCGCGGATCGCGAAGGGCTTGGTCAGGTAATCATCCGCGCCGGACGACAGCCCGTTGAGCTTGTCGTCGAGGGTGTCGCGCGCGGTCAGCATCAGGATCGGCGTGGCCTTGCGCGCTTCACCGCGCAGCCGCTTGCATACTTCGATGCCGTCCAGCCGCGGCAGCATCAGGTCGAGCACGATGGCGTCATAGGCGTTCTCCGCGGCCAGCCGATAGCCGTCTACGCCGTCGGCCGCATAGTCCACCTCGAAGCCGCGGCCCTCCAGGTATTCGCCCACCATTTCGGAGATGTTGCGGTTGTCCTCGATGATGAGCACCAATCCCGCCTGTTCCTGTTCGCGCATGCGCGCCTCGCCTCCAAGTGCACTGGCCAGAACATGCCGGTTCCCCGGTCGATGCGGCGTGAAGGGGGCTAAGCTTCGCCCTCATCCCGCGCCGCCCGAAGTCTCGCATGCCCTACGCCCGCCTGCTGTCGCCGCTCCTGCTGGTGTTTTCGAACGTGTTCATGACCTTCGCGTGGTACGGCCACCTCAAGTACAAGGACACCGCCCTGCCCAAGGTCATCCTGGCCAGCTGGGGCATCGCCTTCTTCGAATACCTGCTGATGGTGCCGGCCAACCGCATCGGCAGCACGGTCTACAGCGCGCCGCAGCTCAAGGGCATGCAGGAAGTCATCACCCTGCTGGTGTTCGCCGGCTTCTCCGCCTGGTACCTGGGGCAGCCGCTGAAGTGGAACCACTGGGCCGGGTTCGCGCTGATCGTGGTGGCGGCGTGGCTGATCTTCCTCGATTGACACCGACATCGCGAAGGCATCCGTGTGGCCGGGGCCCGCTCAGGGACCATCGGCGGCATGGATGCCGCCAATGAGCCTACATGGACGTATTCACGGCGTGTCCCTGAACGGGCCCCAGCCGCGCGGATGCCGCCCGCATCATCGCTAGAACGGAATGCGGCCGATCAGGATGTCCTTGAACATCACCCAGTCGCCGGCGAAGGAATACAGCGGATGCTTGAACGTGGCCGGACGGTTCTTCTCGAAGAAGAAATGCCCGATCCAGGCGAAGGCGTAGCCCGAGAGCAGCGCCGCCAGCAGCCACCACGGATCGCCGGCCTTGATCGTCAGCAGAAGGAAGCCGATGGCGAAGCTCGTCCCGGCGAAATGCAGGCGCCGGCAGGTGCGGTTGCGGTGCTCGCCCAGGTAGAACGGGTAGAACTCGCGGAAACTCGAAAAACCCGCCATCACGTTTCTCCCTGCGGCATCCAGCAATCCCGCTGTAGGGCGGTTTCAGACATTCCGGTCGCGGCTGAAGCCGCTCCTACAATCCTTCGCGCTCGGCCGCCTTGGCGCGCTCCCAATAGCGATCCTGCGCGTCCAGCGATTGCCCGGCAAGGCCGCCATCGGCGGCAGCCAGTGCTTCCATCGCGCGGAAGCGGCGCTCGAACTTGCGGTTGGCGCGGCGCAGTGCGCTGCCGACGTCGACCCTGGCGTGCCGCGCCAGGTTGGCGCAGACGAACAGCACGTCGCCGATCTCGTCCTCCAGCCGGTCGCGCGCGGCGGCATCATCGGGGGCCGCGGCCACCGCATCGAACTCCGCGCGCACCTCCTCGACTTCCTCGCGCAGCTTGTCCAGCACCGGCGCCGGGCCGGGCCAGTCGAAGCCGACCTTGGCGGCCTTGTGCTGCAGCTTCACCGCGCGCTGCCATTCCGGCAGGCCGCGCGCAATGCCGGCCAGCGCCGAGGCGTCGGCTTCGCCCTTCGCCTCGCGCTCGGCGCGCTTGATCGCGTCCCAGTTGCGCAGGACCGTGCCACTGTCAGCGGCATCGGCATATCCCCCTGCGGCAAACACATGCGGATGCCGGCGCAGCATCTTGTCGCAGATCGCCGCCACCACATCGCCGAATCCGAAGGCGCCGGCTTCCTCCGCCATCCGCGCGTGGAATACCACCTGCAGCAGCAGATCGCCGAGTTCGTCCTCCAGCCCGGCCATGTCGCCGCGATCGATGGCGTCGGCGACCTCGTAGGCTTCCTCGATGGTGTACGGCGCGATCGTGGCGAAGGTCTGTTCGAGATCCCACGGGCAGCCGCCGTCCGGATCGCGCAGCTTCGCCATGATGGCGAGCAGCTCGCTGATCTCGCGTGTGTCGCTCATGCCGGCAGCCGCGCGCGCAGCGCGAGGTCGCCAAGCGCGACGAAGTCGCCGTTGAGCAGCGTGTCGCGCTGGTTGTAGCGGAACGGGCGGCCCTGCGGGTCGAGCACCGCGCCGCCGGCCGCTTCCAGGATCGCCTGCCCGGCGGCGGTGTCCCACTCGCTGGTCGGGCCGAAGCGCGGGTACAGATCCATCGCGCCCTCGGCGATGCGGCAGAACTTCAGCGAGGAGCCGCAGCCCACCACCTCGCTGCCCGGCAGCGCATCCAGCAGCGCCTGCGTGCGCGCGTCGCGGTGGGAGCGGCTGGCGGCGACGCGCAGCGGCGTCGCGGCGGGAATGCGCGCATGGATCGGCAGGTCGGCATCGACGTCGCGGCGGAATGCGCCGCGGCCGGGCGCGCCGTGCCACAGCGCGCCGGTCACCGGCTGCTGGATCACCCCGAACGTCGCCACGCCGTCTTCGATCAGCGCGATGTTGACGGTGAACTCGCCGTTGCGCTTGATGAACTCGCGGGTGCCGTCCAGCGGATCGACCAGCCAAAGCGTCTTCCAGGCGCGGCGCTCGGCGATGTCGGCGCCCTTCGACTCCTCCGACAGCACCGGGATGTCCGGCGTCAGCGCGCGCAGGCCGGAAACGATGCAGCGGTGCGAAGCCAGGTCGGCGGCGGTCAGCGGCGAATTGTCGTCCTTGTGCTGGACCGCGGCGGCCACCTCAAACGACGCGCCATCGTAGATCGCGAGGATGTCGGCCGCGGCCCGGCGCGCGATGCCGATCACGGCGTCGCGCAGCGCGTCATTCATGTGCATGCTGTTGCAACCATTCGCGGACGATGAACAGGGCCGCGATGCTGCGGCCTTCGGAAAAATCTTCCCGCAGGATCAGCTGGCCCAGATCAGCCAGCTTCCACGGCACCACTTCCAGTTCCTCCGGCTCGTCGCCGGGCAGGCGCTGCGGGTACAGATCTTGCGCCAGCACCAGATGGGTCTGGTGGCTCATGTAGGTGGGCGCCAGGGTCAGGCCGCGCAGCACGTGCAGTTCGCGCGCGCCGTAGCCGGCTTCTTCCATCAGCTCGCGGTTGGCGGCCTGCTCCGGCGTTTCGCCGGCGTCGATGCGACCCTTGACCAGCCCCAGTTCGTAGCGATGCACGCCGGCCGCGTATTCGCGCACCAGCAGCACGGTGTCGGCATCCAGCATCGGCACCACCGCCACCGCGCCGTGGCCACGCCCGTGCAGGCGTTCGTACAGGCGGCGCTCGCCGTTGGAAAATTCGAGGTCGAGCCGCTCCATCCGGTACGGGCCGGCATCGTGCTCGGTGACGCCGTGGATGACGGGCAGGCGACGGCTCATGCGGCCGCCCCGGCGGCGATAATGGCGGGATGGAAGGATTTCACGATGGCCCCATGATAGCCGCCGCGGATGACTGGCGCGCACGCGACCTGGCCGTGCTCTGGCACCCGTGCACGCAGATGCGCGAACACCCGCATGCACTTCCGTTATTTCCGGTGGCGCACGGCGAAGGCGCCTGGCTGGTCGGCTTCGACGGCCGCCGCGTGCTGGACGGCGTGAGCAGCTGGTGGACCAACCTGCACGGCCACGCCGAGCCGCGCATCGCCGACGCCATCGCCCGCCAGGCGCATACGCTGGAGCAGGTGATCCTGGCCGGGTTTTCCCACCAGCCCGCGGTGGAACTGGCCGAGCGCCTGCTCGCCCTCGCCCCGCGCCAGGCCGGGCGCGAACCGCTGGCCAAGGTGTTCTACGCCGACAACGGCTCGGCCGGCGTGGAAGTGGCGCTGAAGATGGCCTTCCACTGGTTCCACAACCGTGGCATCGAAGGCCGCACCAAGTTCGTCGCGCTGACCGGCAGCTACCACGGCGAAACGCTGGGCGCGCTGTCGGTGGGCGACATTCCGCTGTATCGCCGGGTATACGCGCCACTGCTGCTGGAGACGCTGTTCGCGCCTTCGCCCGATGCGTTCGGTGCCAGCGACGAGGCCGACGCCGAGCGCCTCGCCCACGCCGCCGCCGACGCGCTGGCCCGACTGCTGGAAGCGCATGCCGGCGAAGTCTGCGCGCTGATCGTGGAGCCGCTGCTGCAATGCGCCGGTGGCATGCGCATGCACCATCCCGCCTGGCTGCGCCGCGCGCGTGAATTGTGCGACGCCCACGGCGTGTTCCTGATCGCCGACGAGATCGCCACCGGCTTCGGCCGCACCGGCACCTTGTTCGCCTGCGAGCAGGCAGGCATCCAGCCCGATCTGCTGTGCCTGTCGAAGGGCCTGACCGGCGGCTTCCTGCCGCTGTGCGCGGTGCTGGCGACGCAGGCCATCTACGACGGCTTCCTCGACGATTCGCGCGAGCGCGCCTTCCTGCATTCGCACAGCTACAGCGGCAACCCGCTGGCCTGCGCGGCGGCGCTGGCCTCGCTGGACATCCTCGAAGGCGACGCCGTGCTGGCGCGCAACCGCGCCACCGCCGCGAAGATGGCCGCGCTGTCCGAACCGTTCCGGGCGCATCCGGCGGTGGCCGAAGTACGCCAGGTCGGCATGGTGGTCGCCATCGAACTGCATCCGGAAACCGGCAACGACGAGGATGGCCACGCGGTGGAAATCGCCGGCCGCCGCGGCCTGCGCATGTACCGCGCGGCGCTGGACGCCGGCGTGCTGCTGCGGCCCTTGGGCGACGTGCTGTACTGGATGCCGCCCTACTGCATCGACGATGCGCAGCTGAACCTGCTGGCGCACGCCACCGCCGCCGCTCTGGAGGAAGCCAGCCGATGCGCCTGACCCGCAGCCACGTCGCCCTGCCGCTGCAGGCGGGCGCCACCGTCGTCCTGCCGGAAGACACCGCCGCGCACCTCGTGCGCGTGCTGCGCCTGCAGGCGGGCGATGCCTGCGTGCTGTTCAACGGCGATGGCTTCGACTACGACGCCCGCATCGTCGCCGCCGACAAACGTGGCGCGCAGGCGGAGGTGCTCGGCTCGCGTCGGATCGACAACGAATCGCCGCTGCGCATCACCCTGCTGCAGGGCATCGCGCGCGGCGAGAAGATGGATCTGATCCTGCAGAAAGCGACCGAACTCGGCGTCGTCCGCATCCTGCCGGTGGACAGCGAGCGCAGCGAAGTGAAGCTGGACGCGCAGCGCGCCGCCAAGCGGCTGGCGCACTGGCGCGAAGTGGTGGTCTCCGCCTGCGAGCAGAGCGGCCGCGCGGTCGTGCCCGAGGTGCTCGCGCCGCAGTCGCTGGCGCAGGGCGCGACGCAGCGCGAAGGCCGCGGTTTCATCCTCGATCCGTTCGCGGACAACACGCTGGCATCGCTGCAAGGCGGCGATCTGCGTGCCTGCACGCTGGCGATCGGCCCGGAAGGCGGCTGGTCGCCGCGCGATCGCGAGCACCTCGTGGCAGCTGGTTACGAAGGGTTGCGGCTGGGCCCGCGCGTGCTGCGCACCGAAACCGCGGGGCTTGCCGCCATCGCGGCATTGCAGGCGATGGCAGGCGATCTGGCGTAAGAACCGGCTGGCGATGTAGAGCCGGGCATCGCCCGGCTTGTCTGCGGCAGCGGGGCGATGCCCCGCTCTACGGATGCGCCTCTTCTTACGCAGCCGCCGCCAGGTCGGGCACCATCGCGTCGTTTTCATTGAATGGCGGGTGATCTGGCGTGAAAACTGGCTGGCTGGGGTAGAGCCGGGCATCGCCCGGCTTTTCTGCGGCAGCGAGGCGATGCCCCGCTCTACGGATGCGCCTCTTCTTACGCAGCCGCCGCCAGCGCGGCGTGCAGGCGCTGCTCCAGCGCCGCCAGGTCGGGCACCATCGCGTCGTTTTCATTGAGGCGCACGCGCGCCAGCACGCCCGCGGGCAGTTCGCCCTCGTCTTCCAGCGTCGCCAGCGTGGACTCGGTCACCGTCACCAATCGCGGGAAGCCCTGGGTCAGCAGCGCGAAATAGGGCTGGCGCGCGTTGCCGCCCAGCGCCTTGAGCACGATCACCTTGCTGCCCAGCCCGCCCTCTTCCTCGGCGATCCCGGCGAAGCGCGAGAACGACATCAGCGGCAGCTGCCAGCCGCGCCAGCGGATCCGGCCCAGCAGCCAGTCCGGGGTATCCGCCAGCGGTTCCGGCGCCGCATAGGACAGCACTTCGGCGATGGTCGCGTTGGGCAGCAGCAGGCGCGCATCGGCCACCTGGATGAGCACGCCGCGGATGATGTATGCGATGTCGGACATGGGGAACCTCAGGCAGGCCAGCGCTGCAGCAATTGACGGGACATTTCGGCGAGGCTGCGCGCATCGCCGCCGCGCGCCACCAGCGCCTGGCTGGCAGCGGGGTCGAAACAGTTTTCCGCAGCCTGGCCCAGCGCCAGGCCGCCGGCCCAGCGCATCGTCAGGGCGGCGTCGACCAGCGCCGGCGCGGCGCCGCTGAGCAGCAACATGGCGCTGTCCGCCGGCCGCAACGCGGCGAACTGCGGTTCGCCGGCCGCCTGCACGAAATGCAGGCCGGCGGGCGCTGCGCCAACGTCGAGCCCATCCGGCATCACGTACACGATGCCGCGCCGCAGCGGCTCGCCGGCCTCTGCCAGCATCACCTGCATGCGCGCCGCGCGCTGCATCTGCCGCACCAGCCGGTCGTACTGGCCGCCTTCGACCCGCTGGCGCAGCAGCACCGCGCGCGGGAATGTTTCCGGCAGTTCGCCCAGCAGCTGGCGCACCGCATCGGGGCCACCGATCCCGGCCGCGGCCACCACCGCGCCGTCCGGCTGCGCCTGCGCCACCGCCGAACCGCTCTGCGCGCGCTCCACCGGCGGCAACGCCGCCATCTGCAGAGCCAACGCTTCCACTTCCTGCACGAAGGCGCGCCCGTGGGCCGCCGGCAGCACGTCCTGGTGTCCATGCAGCTTGGCCGCCAGGTGCCGCGCCCAGCGCGCGGCCTCCCAACCGTCACGGCGGGCCGCCACGTCCGCATCGTCGAACATCACCTCGAACGCTGGATCGGCCAGCACGTCGTCGAACTTGCCCAGGGCCGCCTCGGCCACCGGGTCGAGCACGACCAGCACCACATCGGGCGCGGCTGCCCGAACCTGCGCGTCATCCGCCTCGGCCGGATCGAGCACGCCCGCCAGCTCCGCGCCGGCCTGCTGCAGCGCCGCCACGGTACGGTCGCGCGCGGCACCCGCGCGCGCCAGCACCAGCACGCGCCGCGCGCTCATTGCAGGGTTCCGTCGCCCGCGTGCTCCAGCCCCAGCAGCTCGAACACGTTGCGCATCAGCTCGACTTCCTGGTACGGCTTGCCGAGGTAGCGCTCCACGCCGATCTCGAACGCGCGCTGACGATGCTTGTCGCCGGTGCGCGAGGTGATCATCACGATGGGCACGTTGCGCAGGCGCGGATCGGCCTTCATCGCCGTGGCCAGTTCATAACCGTCCATGCGCGGCATTTCGATGTCGAGCAGCATCAGGTCGGGCACGATGTCGGCCATGCGCTCCAGCGCGTCGAGGCCGTCCTTCGCCGTCGCCACCTCGAAGCTGTGGCGCTCCAGCACGCGGCCGGTGACCTTGCGCATGGTGACCGAATCGTCCACCACCATGACCAGCGGCACCCGCCGCTGTTCGCCAGCCGTCTGCATGCCTTCCCCATCGGCCGGCGAGGCCGTGGACTGGCGCCGCACCAGCGGGGCGATGTCGAGGATCACCACCACCCGGCCGTCGCCCATGATGGTGGCGCCGAAGATGCCCGGCACCGAGGCCAGCTGCGGGCCACCGGTCTTCACCACGATTTCGCGGCTGCCGACCACCTGGTCGATCGCCACCGCCGCGCGCAGCTCGCCCGAGCCGACCAGCAGCAGCGGCATCTGCAGATGTCCTTCGGCGCGCGCCGGCGCAATGCCGACCAGCGTGCCGAGGTCGTGCAGCGCGTAGTCCTCGCCGCCGTAGCGGTAGCCGGCGTCCGGTTTCGCCATGTCCTCGCGGGCGATGCGGCCGACGCCGCGCACCGACGCGATGGGCACGGCGTATTCGGTTTCGCCGATCTTGACGAAGACCGCCTGGGTGACCGCCAGCGTCTGCGGCAGGTGCAGGGTGAAGACGGTGCCTTCGCCGGGGCGCGATGCGATGTCGATGGTGCCGCCGAGCTGGCGCACCTCGCTCGCCACCACGTCCATGCCGACGCCGCGACCGGCCAGGCGACTGACGGTTTCGGCGGTGGAGAAGCCCGGCTGCATGATCAACCGGTCGAGCTCCACGTCGGTCAGCACCGCGTCCGCATGGATCAGTCCGCGGTCGATGCCGCGCGCGCGGATCGCGGCACGGTTCAGGCCGGCGCCGTCGTCGGAAATCCGCAGGACGACTTCCGAACCTTCGCGGCGCACCGCCACGCGGATGCTGCCTTCCTCCGGTTTGCCGGCGGCGCGGCGTTCCTCCGGCGTTTCCAGGCCATGCGCGATGGCGTTGCGCAGCATGTGCTCCAGCGGCGCGGTCATGCGCTCCAGCACGTTGCGGTCGAGTTCGCCCTGCGCGCCGTCCAGCTTCAGCTGCGCCTGCTTGCCGGTTTCGCCGGCGGCCTGGCGGATCACCCGGCGCAGGCGCGGCACCAGCGAATCGAACGGCAGCATGCGCGTGCGCATGAGGCCTTCCTGCAGCTCCGAGCTCACCCGCGACTGCTGGGTCAGCAGGGTTTCGTACTGCCGGAACGTTTTATATTTCGCTGGGGCTCTCTCTTTTCTTTTCCGCTCTCCACTTTCTTATCTCGGGGATACGGTATAAGCACATGAGCATCTGCAGATAA
>JAANMX010003648.1_pt1 | contig 13242 bp, 7 predicted proteins | sample 7279681 | NCBI WGS metagenome assembly JAANMX01 (sample SAMN14094542, study PRJNA606508) | bioreactor metagenome | isolation source: A lab-scale SPAN reactor treating ammonium-rich wastewater day 351 | place: Ireland: Galway | collected 2018-01-01
AGGTGGACAAGGCCGACACCATCGTGTTCTGGACCTATGCGCTGTGGGTGCCGATGTCGCTGCTGCCGGCGCTGTTCGTGTGGGTCTGGCCCAGCGGCACCACCTGGCTGTGGCTGCTGGCCACCGGGTTGATGGGCACGGTGGGCCAGCTGCTGTGGACGCGCGCGCTGAAGCTGGGCGACGTGTCCGCGCTGACCCCGATCAGCTTCATGCAGCTGCCGGTAGTCACCTTCGCCGGCTGGGTGCTGTTCGACGAATCGGTGGACGGCCCCACCCTGCTCGGCGCCGGCATCATCCTCGGCTCCACCTTCTACATCGCCCACCGCGAAGCCAAGCTGGCGCGCCAGCAGCGCAGCAACGCGCCGAGCGAGGCGGTGGAGCCGGGCAACTAGCCGGGCGGCTCAGCGCACCATCTGGCGTGCTTCCTCGCGCTCGGTGTCGATGATGTCCTGACGCTTGTCCAGCCGCGCCTCGTCCAGCGTCTTCGGGTCTGCCCGCAGCAGCGGCGCGATGTAGCGTGCACGGAGTTCGTCCGCGGCACCGGCCTGGCCGCGCTTGCGCAGCAGGCCTTCCAGCTGCCAGGCCGCATCGATGGTGCGGGCATCGTCCTTGCCCAGCGCAACGTCGGCCAAGGCAAGGAACTCGCGGTAGCTGGCAATGGCCAGCTCGGACAGGCCGCGGTCGTCGGCGGCCTGGGCGCGGATGATGTAGCCCATCAGCAGCTCGCGATGGCGCTCCCCCAGCACCTGCCGCGCAGTCGGCAGATAGCGGTCGAGCTGGGCCAGCGCGTCCGGCGCGCGCCCGGCCTGGTACAGGGTGGCGGCGCGGTTGAGCTGGATCACCATGGTGTCCGGATGCGACGGGCCCAGCAGGCGCATCCGCGCATCGGCCACCTGCTCCTGCAGCGGAATGGCGCGGGCAAAATCGCCGGAGCGTGCGTACACGGTGGAGAGATTGAGCAGGCCGCGCAGGGTCTGCGGATGTTCCGCGCCCATCACCCGCGTGCGCGCCTCGACTACTGCTTTGGCGATCGGCAGCGCCTGCGCGTTGTCGTCGCTGTCGCTGAGCATGTTGGCGAGGTTGCCCAGCTCGCCCAGCGTGGACGGATGGTCGGCACCGAGGCGCCGCTTCTGGATATCCGCCAGCTCGCGCTGCATCGCCACCGCGCCGGCCTTGTCGCCGGTCATGATCCGCATGATCGCGAGGTTGTGCTGGGCGTTCAGGGTATCCGCGTGGTTCTTGCCCAGGGTGGCGGCGCGGATCGCGACCACATTTTCCAGCAGCTTGCGCCCTGCATCCGGTTCGCCCATCCGGCCCAGCAGGTTGGCCAGGCTGTTGGTGACCTCGGTGGTGGCCGCATCGCGCTCGCCGCGCAGGCGGATCGCATCGGCGCGCAACGCTTCCAGCAGCGCGCGTGCGCGCGGGCGATCGCCCAGCGCGGCGATGGCATCGGCCTGGTCGAGCCGCAGCTTGATCCGCAGCGGATCATCCATCGGCAGCGATGCGGCCTGCGGCAGCACGCCATCCACCAGCGCCAGCGCCTGCTTCGCCTGCGCGGCTTCCAGCAGCGCCCGCACCTGTGCCTGTCGCGCCTTCAAAGTTTGCGGCGCGGACGCGCCCAGCGCCTTCGCACGGTAGTCGGCCACCTGCGCGAAACCCGCCGCGGCTTCGGCCGGCAGTCCCAGCGCAAGGCGCACCCGCGCCACCGATTCGCGCAGATCGGCAGCCAGCGCCGGATCGTTGGCGAAGTCGTGTTCGATGGCGCGTTCGGCATTGGCCAGGATGCTGCGGTCGATCACCGAGCGCGCAACATCGGGCGTGCTGGTGCGGGCCAGGCCGCGTTCGAACGCCAGCGCATCGTCGCCCGGCTGACGGGCGACCTGTGTACGCAGGTCGCGGCCGATGTCGATGCCCATCGCCTCGATGTCGATGCCTTCCAGCATCGACTGCTGGAACGCCGCCACCCTTTCCAGCTGCGCATTGCGCTGTTCGGCGATGGCGCGCTGGGCGCGCGCCTGCAGCAGGCCGTAGACCGACAGCGCCAGCCCGCCGACCAGCGCCAGCACGACCGCAGTAGCAGCGATGATGCCGGTGCGATGGCGTTGCGCGAACTTGCGCCAGACATAGCGGCGGGTGCGCGGCGCAGACTGCAACGGCTGGCCGTCGAGGAAGCGCTGCAGATCCTCGGCCAGCGCGGCGGCGGACGGGTAGCGCCCGCCGCGTTCGAAGCGCATCGCCTTCGCCACCACCCAGTCCAGCTCGTTGCGCAGGACGCGGCGCATGCGCGGCAGCGGCTCTCGGCGCGCCAGCGCCACCTGGCCCGCGTCGGCCGGCGACAGCGTGGACAACTGCTCCGACGGCAGCCGCAGCGTGCGCGCGCCACTGGCCGCAGTTTCACCGTGCGCGTTCGGCCGCTGGCCGGTGAGCAGTTCACACAGCACCACGCCCAGCGCATACACGTCGCTGCGGGTATCGACCAGCGTCTGGTCGCCTCCGGCCTGCTCCGGGCTCATGTAGTCGGGCGTGCCGGCGATCTCGCCGCCCGGCCCCGGCGAACTGGCGGTGGCGATGCCGAAATCGATGATCTTCGGCAGCGGCCGGCCGTCGACCTCGTCCACCAGCAGGTTGCCAGGCTTGAGGTCGCGGTGGATCACGCCCTTCTGGTGCGCGTGCTGCACGCCCTCGCAGACGCGCACGAACAGGGCGATGCGCGCGCGCAGCGGCAGCGCATGCTGGTCGCAATAGGCGGTGATCGGACTGCCGCCGATGAACTCCATCGCGAAATACGGATGTCCATCGGGTGTGGTGCCGGCGTCGAAGACCTGGGCGATGGCCGGGTGCCGCATCTGTGCCAGCAGCTGGCGCTCGACCTCGAAATACGCCACCCGGCGCGCGTCCATCCGCTGCGCGCGCAACAGCTTGAGTGCCACCGTGCGGCGCACCGGCTGCAGCTGTTCGGCGCGGTAGACATCGCCCATGCCGCCTCGGCCCAGCAGCGATTCGATGCGGTATTGGCCCAGCTGCACGCCGGCGGCAAGCGTCTCGCCCACTGGCATCGATGCCTTCGGCGTGGCGTCCAGCAACTGGGTGCGTTCCGGATCGTCCGGCGTGTCCTGCGTCATCGGTAGTCTCCCCTGCCCCGCAATTCTAGCCGCGGGCGGCCAGTGTCTTGTGCTGGCGTTAAACTCGAAGGGTTGCCACCATCCAGATGCCATGAGCACCCCCGACCCCGCCCCGCACGACACCACCCAGCGCACGCTGTTCAGCGAAGGCCCATTGCGCCCGGCGCCGCGGCCGGCCTGCGTGGTGGTGATCCACGGCGAAGGACTGGGCCGGCGCGCCGACATCCATGACGCACCGGTGCTGATCGGCCGTTCGCCCGAGGTCGACCTGTCGATCCAGCACAAGAGCGTCTCGCGCCAGCACTGCCGGATCTGGCGCGACGGCGACACCTGCCGCATCCAGGATCTGAGGGCTACCAACACCACCTGCGTGAACGACGCCAGCCTGCAGGCGGAAACCGTGCTGGCCGATGGCGACCGCATCACCGTGGGCGAAAGCATCCTCAAGTTCATCGCCCAGGACAGCGTGGAGGCGCGCTACCACGAGGAGATCTACCAGCTGGCGGTGAACGATCCGCTGACCGATCTCTACAACCGCCGCCATTTCTGCGAAATGGTGGACAAGGAAATCGGCCGCGCCCTGCGCCACGGCCGCCCGCTGGCGCTGTGCATCATCGACGTCGACCTGTTCAAACCCGTCAACGACCGCTACGGCCACATCAGTGGCGACGAAGTCCTGCGGCGGATCGGCGCGCTGGTGCACGCGCATGCACGCGGCGACGACGTGGCCGCACGCATCGGCGGCGAGGAGTTCGCCCTGCTGCTGCCAGAATGCGCGCTGGCCGATGCCGGCGCGCTGGCCGAACGGCTGCGCGCCGCGGTGGCGGCCGAGGTGTTCGCCCCTGGCGGCGAACCGCAGCGGATCACCATCAGCATCGGCATTGCCGGGCTCGGCCCGGGCCGCGACAGCCGCAGCACCCTGATGACCGCCGCCGACGTGGCCCTGTATCGGGCCAAGAGTGAAGGCCGCAACTGCATCCGCATCGAGGCCTGACGCGGGCGCAGAGGGATCAATCTTTCCGCGCGACTCCGTAGCGCGTCTCCACGTAACCGTCGATCAGCGCGATGAACTCCTGCGCGATGTGTTCGCCGCGCAGGGTGACGGCCTTCTCGCCATCCACGAACACCGGGGCCGACGGCGCTTCGCCCGTGCCCGGCAGGGAAATGCCGATGTTGGCGTGGCGCGATTCGCCCGGCCCGTTGACCACGCAGCCCATCACCGCCAGGGTCATGTTTTCCGCGCCGGGATGGCTGATCTTCCACTCCGGCATCTTGCCGCGCACGTGTTCCTGCACCACCTTCGCCAGTTCCTGGAAGAACTCGGAGGTGGTGCGGCCGCAGCCGGGGCAGGCGGTGACCATCGGCGTGAACGCGCGCAGGCCCATGGTCTGCAGCAGTTCCTGCGCGACAATCACTTCCTGCGTGCGCGAGGCGCCCGGCTCCGGGGTCAGCGAGATGCGGATGGTGTCGCCGATGCCTTCCTGCAGCAGCACGCCCAGCGCCGCGCTGGAGGCCACGATGCCCTTGCTGCCGATGCCGGCTTCGGTCAGGCCCAGGTGCAGGGCGAAGTCGCTGCGCTGCGCCAAATCACGATAGACCGCGATGAGTTCCTGCACACCGCTGACCTTGGCGCTGAGGAGGATCTTTTCCGCCGGCAGGCCCAGCTCCACCGCGCGCTGCGCCGATTCCAGCGCCGACAGGATCAGTGCCTCGCGCATCACCCGGCCGGCGTCCCAGGGCTCTGCTCGCAGCGCATTTTCATCCATCAGCCGCGCCGCCAACGCCTGATCCAATGAGCCCCAGTTGGCACCGATCCGCACCGGCTTGCCGTAGCGGATGGCGAACTCGATCAGCTGGGCGAACTGAGTGTCCTTCTTCTTGCCGAAGCCGACGTTGCCGGGGTTGATGCGGTATTTCGCCAGCGCTTCGGCGCAGGCCGGCTCGTTGCTCAGCAGGGTGTGGCCGTTGTAGTGGAAGTCGCCGATGATCGGCACGTTCACGCCCATCATCGCCAGCCGCTCGACGATCCGCGGGATCGCGGCGGCGGCCTCGGCGGTGTTCACCGTCACCCGTACCAGCTCCGAACCCGCGCGCCACAGCTCGCCGATCTGCTTGCTAGTGGAGGCCACGTCGGCGGTGTCGGTATTGGTCATCGACTGCACCACCACCGGCGCGCCGCCGCCGACCTGCACGCCGCCGATCTCGACGGGGCGGGTGATACGGCGGGCAAGCGGGCCGAAGCGGTCTGGGGCAGGTGTGGTCATGCGGGCATTTTAGCGGGCTACTCGCTTCCGGGGTCTGCCTGCCCCCTGCGGTTCGCCGCTTAGGCTCCGCATCCGGCTCCGATGCGCGGCCGCGCGCCATCCATGGCGCGCTCGAACCGCAGGGGGCAGGCAGACCCCGGAACCCACCACCACGCGAAGAGCAGGCAATCGCGCATTGACGCTACGATGCCCCCATGCAGCGCCCCACCCACATCCTCACCCCCAGCCAGCTGAACACGCTGGCGCGCGACCTGCTGGAAGGCAGCTTTCCCAGCGTCGTGGTGGAGGGCGAGATCGGCAACCTCGCACGGCCGTCGTCGGGCCACCTGTATTTCACCCTCAAGGACGCGCGCGCGCAGGTGCGCTGCGCGCTGTTCAAACCCAAGAGCCAGTGGCTGAACTTCGTCCCGCGCGAAGGCCTGAAGGTGCTGGCGCGCGGGCGGCTGACCCTGTACGAGGCGCGCGGCGACTACCAGCTGGTGCTGGACGGGATGGAGGACGCCGGCGAAGGCGCACTGCGGCGGGCCTATGAAGAACTGATGGCGCGGCTGCAGGCGGAAGGGCTGTTCGATCTCGCCCGCAAGCGCGCCCTGCCCGCCTTCCCGCACCGGATCGCGGTACTGACTTCGCCCTCCGGCGCGGTGATCCGCGACATCGTCAGCGTGCTGCGCCGACGCTTCCCGCTGCTGGATGTCGAACTGCTGCCGGTGCCGGTGCAGGGCGAAGGTGCCGCCGCGCGCATCCGCGACATGCTGCTGCGCGCCGATGCCAGCGGCCGTTTCGATGTCATCGTGCTGGCGCGCGGCGGCGGCTCGTTGGAGGACCTGTGGGCCTTCAACGACGAAGCGCTGGCGCGTGCCATCGCCGATTGCATGACGCCCGTGGTGTCCGCCATCGGCCACGAAACCGATTTCTCGCTGGCCGACTTCGCCGCCGACCTGCGCGCACCCACGCCTTCCGCCGCGGCGGAACTGCTGGTGCCCGACGCCGCCGGCCTGTCGGCGCGGCTGGTCGCCCTGCAGCGGCAGCTGCAGGCGCAGCAGGCCAATGCGCTGCGCCAGCGCATGCAGCGAGTGGATCGCGCGCTGCTGCGGCTGCAGGCGCAGCGTCCGCAGGCGCGGCTGGAAGCGTTTGCGCGCCGCGCCACCCAGGCGCGGCTGCGCCTGCACAACGCCATGCAGCGGCGGCTGGAGCGCCAACGCGCGGTGTTGCGGCATGCCGACGCGACCCTGCGCGCGCAGCATCCGCAGCGCCGGCTGGAACGGCTGCGGCAGCGATTGGCGGAACTGCGGCCACGCCCGCGTGCGCTGCTGTCCCGCCAGCTGCAGAACCTGCAGCTGCGGCTGCAATCGCTCGAACATCGCCCGCGTGCCCTGCTGGTGCAGCGCCTGCAGCGCGACGCCGTGCACCTGCGCGGACTGGCGCGTTCGCTGCACGCCATCAGCCCGCTGGCCACGGTGGCGCGCGGCTACAGCATCCTGCAGCGCGAGGACGGGCGCGTGGTGCGCGGCATCGACGATGCGGCCGCGGGCGACCGCCTGCGCGCGCGCGTGCACGATGGCGAGCTGGCGGTGCGGGTGGAGGCGACGAGCCCCGCTGCGTAGCGCTGGCGTCAGGCCGTCGGCAGCGGCACCGGCGGGCTGAACAGGAAACCCTGCGCGTAGATGCAGCCCAGTTCCAGCAGGCGGTCGCGCTGGTGGCGGGTTTCCACGCCCTCGGCGATCAGCTCGATGCCCAGGCTGGTGGCCAGCGCCACGATCGCGCGGATCACCGCCACGCTTTCGGCGCTGTTCTCGCCATCGAGACCAGCCACGAAACTGCGGTCAATCTTCAGGCTGGCGATCGGGAAACGGTGCAGGTAGGACAGCGCGGAAAACCCGGTGCCGAAGTCGTCCAGCTGCGCCAGTACGCCGTGGCTGCGCAGCAGCGCCAGGCTTTCCAGCGTGCGCGGGGCATCGTCGAGCAGCGCGACCTCGGTGATCTCGATCCGCAGCCGCCCCGGTGCCACGCCCGCGGCATCCAGCAGCGACAGCAGCCGGCTGGCGAAGTCAGGCGCGCGGAAATGCCGCGGCGAGACGTTGATCGCCGCATAGCCGGGCAGCGGATGGCGGGCCAGGTCTCCGATCACCCGCGCGTACAGCAGCCAGTCGATCTGTTCGATCAGGCCGCTGTCCTCGCCCACGTCCAGGAACTCGCCCGGCACCAGCAGGCCCTGCTGCTCGTGCCGCCAGCGCAGCAGCGCTTCCTGGCCCACCGGTTCGCCGGAATCCATCCGCACGATCGGCTGGTAGTACGGCACGAAGCGCTCTGCCTGGATCGCGCGGCGCAGGTCGGTTTCCATGTCCAGGCTGCGGGTCGCTTCGCGGTGCATCTGTTCGTCGAACATCGCGCAGCGGTCGCGGCCGTCGCTCTTGGCGCGGTACATCGCGGCGTCGGCGTCGCGCAGCATCTCCTCGCCGCTGCGGTAGCGCGGGTGCCACAGCGCGATGCCGATGCTGGCGCTGGGAAACAGTTCGCGCCCGGCCACCCACAGCGGCGCACTCAGCGCCGACAGCACGCGCCGACCGAGTTCTTCCGCCATGTCCGGGCCGTCCAGCCCTTCGGCAAGGATGGCGAACTCGTCGCCGCCAAGGCGGGCAACCACGTCGTCGCCGCGCACGGTGCCCACGATGCGCCGGCCGGCTTCGATCAGCAGTTCGTCACCGACCGCGTGGCCCACGCTGTCGTTGACCAGCTTGAACCGATCCAGATCCATGAACAGCACGGCGAAGCAGGCCTGCGGGTCGTCCGCCGCCGAGGTGATCGCACGCCCCAGCCGTTCCAGCAGCTGCAGCCGGTTGGGCAGACCGGTCAGCGCGTCGTGCATGGCCTGATGGATCAGCCTGCGTTCGGCGCGCATGCGCTCGCCGATCTGTTCAACCAGTTCCGCATTGGCCTCGGCCAGTTCGCGGGTGCGTTCGCTGACGCGCTGCTCCAGGTTGGCATGCGCCTGCACCAACCGGTTCTGCGCCTGCTTGCGCGCCAGGCTGCTGCCGATGTGGAAGGCCACGAAGGTCAGCAGGTCCTGTTCGCGAACGCTGAAGCGGATGTCCGGGGAATAGCTCTGCACGGCGATCACCCCGACCACCTTGTCCTCGTGCATCAGCGGCACGCCCAGCCAGCAATGCGCCAGGCTGCCGTGGCTGCGCACCGCACCCTCCGTCTGCAGCTCTTCGATGCGGACGCGATCCGCCAGCAGCGGCCTGCCGGTACTCAGGACGTATTCGGTCAGACCGCCCGCCAGCTTGCGCGGCACCCGGTCGATGTCGCGCTCGTCCACCGAATACGGGAACTCCAGCATGCTGCTGTCGTCGGAGAGCATCGCGATGTAGAAGTTCTGCGCGTACAGCAGCTCGCTGACGATGTCGTGGACCGCGGCGTAGAAGCTGTCCAGGCTGTCGCTGGTCATCGACAGCTCGGCGATCCGGAACAGCGCGCGCTGGATCTCCTGCACGCGCTTGCGCTCGAACACCTCCGCCTGCAGCTCCTCGTTGGCGCGGCGCAGCTCGGTGGTGCGCTCGGCGACCCGCGCTTCCAGCCGCTTGCGCGCCTCGCGCCGCTCCAGCGCAGTCAGCACGTGCTGGGCCACGTAGGCCAGCAGCACGCGGTCGTCATCGCTGTAGACATCGGCCTGACGGTAATTCTGCACCACCAGTGCGCCAGCGATGCGCTCGTCGCGGCTCATCGGCACGCCCAACCAGGCGGCGCTGTCCGGGCCGCTGTCGGCGCAGCGCGGGATGCCGAACTGCCTGCACAGCTCGGCCGACGGCCCACGCAGGGTGTCGCCGCTGCGCAACAGGTGCATGGTGAGCGTGTTGTCTTTGGCGGTGACCGGGATTTCCCGATCCGGGTCGTTGACCCATGGATCCAGCTGATCGACGAAGTACAGGAATCGCATCGCCTGACGGGCATCGTCATAGAGGGCGATGTAGAAATTTTCGGCGTACATCAGCTCGCCGACGATCGCATGTACCCGGCGCAGCATCACCGGCAGCTCGAGGTTGCTGCCGGCCAGGTCAGCGATTTCGTAAAGCGCCTGGCGCAATTGTTCGGAGCGCTGCAGCGAGGCAATCCGCTGCTCCGCCAGCGCCTGCCGCACGGTCAAATCCAGCAGCTGCCGCGCACCGGCCAGCCAATGGCTGGCAATGCCGTCAGGCCACGGCAGCGGATGGCTGGCAACAATCGCAAGCTCCGCGCCGTCCGCGCCGCGCCACGCCTGCCGGAGCATGTTGCCGCCCCGGGCTTCGCCACCAGCCAAGTCGCTGCCCGCGCCCAGCGCCCCCTGCCGCCACTCGACCCGCACACTCGCGCCTGCCGGCAGCGTGTTCACCAGCGTCTCCGCCACCCCCGCCAGCGCGCAGTCGCGCCGCCGATGGGCGGCCTTGATGGGGGTGGGCGAAAGGGAGACCAAGGTACCGTTCATCTGGCGGACATATTGCCTGCAACGGAAAACCCGCGCCACGCCGGCAAACCCCGCGCCGCCCGCATGGACGTTGACGACGTTCATGGACTGCCAATCGCTGCCTTCGCACCCCTTCCCGATGGCCGCGCCTGCCCGTAGGCTGGCGTCCGTGAATACGCCGGAACGCACCGACGAACACCTGATGCGGGCCTGGGCGACCGGGGATCCCGGCGCGTTCGAACAGCTCTACGCCCGCCATCGGCTCAAGCTGTACCGCTACCTGCTGCGCCAGCTGCGCAACAACGCGCTGGCGGACGAGCTGTTCCAGGACGTGTGGCAGCGGGTGATCGCCGCCCGCGCCGGCTGGTCGGTTCCGGATGGCACCGGCGACGCCGGTTTCACCAGCTGGCTCTACACCATCGCCCACCATCGCCTGGGCGATCACTGGCGCAGCCTCAAACACCGTCCCGCCACACCGGTCGACGCGGACGAACGGCTGGCACGGCTTGCCGATGCCGATACGCCCGAGCGCGTGCTGTCCGAATTCGAGCACCGCCGCCAGCTGCAGCTCGCGCTGGACGGCCTGCCCGACGAACAGCGCGAAGTGTTGCTGCTGCGGCTGGAGCAGGAGTTGACCCTGGAGGAGATCGGCGAGGTGACCGGCGTGGGCCGGGAGACGGTGAAATCCCGCCTTCGCTACGCCATGGACAAGCTGCGCGCGAGACTGCCGTCATGACCCGTTTGCCCCGCCCACCGCTGGATGCCGAGGAGCGCGCGCTGGTCGCGCGCCTGCCGCGTCCGCACGGCCGCGATGAGCCCGGCACCGACATCGATGCCCGCATCCTGGCCGCCGCGCACGCGGCCGCGACAGCAGCGGCGGCGACCACCTCACGGCGGCGGCGCTGGCTGGTGCCTGCCGGGCTGGCGGCCTCGCTGTGCCTGGCGCTGGGACTGGCCTGGCGGATCCAGCTTGCGCCGCCGGACGCCGCGCCGGCAGGCGCGCGACCAGTGCCGGCCACGCCCGCCAAGACCGTCACGGTGCCCTCCGAAAGCGCCGCCGCATCGCCGCAAGCGCAGCCCGCACCGATGGCGGTAGCGGTTCCCGCGCCAGCGCCGTCTTCGCGCTCCATTTCCGCTGCGGACGCACCGCCGGCGCTCGAGGCAATGCCGTCGGCGTCCGCCATCGCGACGCCGCCGACCGAGACCGCACCGACGTCGATGGTGGTGTCTCCCGCGCCGCCGCCCTCCCCGCCCGCGGCAGCTTCCGCGCCGCGCGCCATGGCGGCGGAAGCAGTCGCTTCGCCGCCCCCCCGCGCAGCCACGGCCGCCAAGGCGCGCGGCGCGGAAGCCGACCTGCTGGCGCAGGACGCTGCCGACGACGCGCCGGTCGCGGACATTCCCCCGGCGACCGCGGACGCGCCGGAAGTGCGCGAGGCCTGGCTGCGCCGGATCGGCGAATTGCAGCGCCAGGGCAAGACCGCCGAGGCGCGCGCCAGCCTGGCCGAGTTCCGCCACCGCTATCCCAAAGCCGTACTGCCCGCGGCGCTGCACGCGCTGGAGGTTCCCGCGGCGGAACCGGCATCGCATTGATCCGGCCGACCTTCGCCGCAAACTCCGCGCGGATCACGGCAACAGCGGAGCGCCCCCGGTAAACTGCGCACATGAACTCCCCCGCCCCGGCGCCGGCAAAAGCGCCCATCGGCTCGCTGCGCACGCTGTGGCCCTTCATCCGCCGCCATTCCGGCCTGTTCACCGCCTGGCTGATCGCGCTGGCCTGCTCGTCCACCGCCACCCTCAGCCTGCCGGTGGCGTTCCGGCAGATGATCGACCACGGTTTCAGCAGCGGTGCCAACATCGACCGCACCTTCGCCTTCGTGCTGGCGGTGATCGTGGCGCTGGCGCTGGCCACCGCGGCGCGCTACTTCTTCGTCACCCTGCTGGGCGAGCGCGTGGTCGCCGACCTGCGCAGCCGCCTGTACGCGCACCTGCTCGACCTCGACGCCGGCTTCTACGACCGCAGCCGCAGCGGCGAGCTGGTGTCGCGGCTGACCGCCGACGCCGAACTGCTGCGCAGCGTGATCGCCTCCAGCATGTCGGTGGCCCTGCGCAGCAGCGTGACCGTGATCGGTTCGATGGTGATGCTGTTCGTCACCAGCCCGAAGCTGGCGGCGTGGGCGCTGCTGGGCATCCCGCTGGCGGTAGCACCGATCGTGATCGGCGCGCGGCGGATCCAGAAGGTGTCACGCGCCAGCCAGGATCGCATCGCCGATGCCAACGCGCTGGCCACCGAGGCGCTGGGCGCGGTGCGCACGGTGCAGGCGCACTCGCGCGAGAGCTACGAGCGTGGCCGCTATGCGCAGGCAATGGCCACCGCCGTGGCCACCGCACGCAAACGCATCGGTGCACAGGCGCTGGTGACCGCGGTGGCCATCAGCCTGATCTTCGGCGCGGTGATCGTGGTGCTGTGGTCGGGCGCGCATGACGTCATCGGCGGTCGCCTCAGCGCCGGCGCGTTGGGCCAGTTCGTGATGTACGCGCTGATCGGCGGCGGTTCGGTGGGCGCGCTGGCGGAAGTCTGGAACGAACTGCAAAAGGCCGCCGGCGGCATGGGCCGCATCCACGAGCTGCTGCAGGAAGCGCCGGCCATCGCCGCGCCGGTGCAGCCGACGGCACTGCCGGTGCCGGTGCGCGGCGAGATCGCGTTCGAAGACGTGACCTTCCACTACCCGCAGCGCCTGGACACCGCTGCGCTGGCAGGCTTCAACCTGCGCGTGCGCCCGGGCGAGACAGTGGCACTGGTGGGGCCATCCGGTGCCGGCAAGAGCACCGTGTTCGGGATGCTGCTGCGCTTCCACGACCCGCAGGCCGGCCGCATCACCCTGGACGGCATCGACATCCGCAACCTCGATCCCACCCTCCTGCGTGGGGCGCTCGCACTGGTGCCGCAGGCACCGGTGATCTTCGCCGCCAGCGCCGCCGACAACATCCGCTACGGCCGGCTGGACGCCAGCGATGCCGACGTGCGCAAGGCCGCGGAATCGGCGGAGGCAGACGACTTTCTCGACGCCCTGCCCGATGGCTTCGCCAGCGAGCTTGGCGAACGCGGCGCGCGCCTGTCCGGCGGCCAGCAGCAGCGCATCGCCATCGCCCGCGCCCTGCTCAAGGACGCGCCGGTGCTGCTGCTGGACGAGGCCACCTCGGCGCTGGACGCGCACAGCGAACGCGCCGTGCAGACCGCGCTGGAGCACCTGATGGAAGGCCGCACCACGCTGGTGGTGGCGCACCGCCTAGCCACCGTGCTCAAGGCCGACCGCATCGTGGTGATGGATCACGGCCGCATCGTCGCCGAAGGCACCCACGCCGAACTGCTGGCGCAGGGCGGCCTGTACGCGGAGCTGGCGAAGCTGCAGTTCCT
>JAANMX010003650.1_pt1 | contig 13236 bp, 8 predicted proteins | sample 7279681 | NCBI WGS metagenome assembly JAANMX01 (sample SAMN14094542, study PRJNA606508) | bioreactor metagenome | isolation source: A lab-scale SPAN reactor treating ammonium-rich wastewater day 351 | place: Ireland: Galway | collected 2018-01-01
TCGACAAGGAGTCCACGTGCTACTACTGCCGGATGCTCGCCGCGGACGCCCAGGTGGGGCTCGACGTGCTCACCGACATGCTGCTCCATTCCCGAATCGACCCCGAAGAATTGGCGCGGGAACAAGGCGTCGTGCTCGAAGAGATCAAGCGCAACGAAGACGAGCCTTCGGATCACGTGCATGAGCTTCACTTGCAAGCCCGATGGGGGCAGCATCCCCTGGGGAAGCCGGTCATCGGCACCAGGGAGTCCGTCAGCGGCTTCGCGCGCGAGCACCTGCTGAGGTACATGGAGCGGCAGTACCGGGGCGCAAACGTCCTCGTGTCTATCGCCGGGAACGTCGAGGGGGCAAAGGCGCAGGAGTTCGTCGAACAGCTTCTCGGTGACGTGCCCTCGGGCGGCGAGGCTGTGGCGTGCGAGCGGCCGTACGGATCGGCGGTCAACACGTACGTGGGGCGGGACGTTGAGCAGGTCCATTTCTGCATCGGCACGGACGGCGCATCCGTCCACGACGACGACGTGTACGTTCTTAGCGTTCTGGATTCGGCGTTGGGCGGGTCGATGAGCAGCCGGTTGTTTCAAGAGATTCGAGAAAAGCGCGGCCTTGCCTACGCGATCGGCAGCTATTCCCTCGCCTATTCGGCTGGAGGAGCGTACACGGTTTATGGGGGCACGAGCCCTGAGCAGTGGCCGTTGGTGCAGGAGTTGGTCGCCGATGAGTTCGCGCGCGTATCGCGGTCGGGTCTCGAAGACGAGGAACTGGCCCGCACCAAGAGGAGCTTTGCGGGCCAGTTGGCGATCTCGCTCGAAGGCATGGGCGCGCGGATGATGAGAAACGCGCGAAACGAGATTTACTTCGGGCGGCGAGTGCCTGTCACCGAAACGCTGGCCAAGATCGACGCCGTGACTCACGAAAGAATCGTCGACCTTGCGGAGCGCATGTTCGCCGAAGGGAAGGTGAGCACGACCGCGATCGGTCCTGAGTAGGATGCTGCAAGTCCATTCATCGCAACCGAAGACCTTGTTGGCGCTGCGCGACATGGTGGGCGCGATGTCGGCGGCGACGTCCGAAGACGGCCTTCTGGCCGAGCTTGCTCAGATACTGCTGACGGCTTCCGACGCCGACGGTTGCGACATCTTGCTTTCGGACGACGGCCAGAGCCTCATCTTGAGGGCCAGTACCTATGCGCCCGACTACACGCATCGGTGCCGGCTCGGAAAGGGAATTGGGCTTTCCGGAATCGTTCATCAGACCGGGAATCCGGTGTTCGTTCGCCGCCATGCGATGAAGCACCCCAGCTACGTGAGCTATCCGGGGCTGGATGAAAGGCACTGCGAAGGCGTGGCCGTGATTCCGTTTTGGGGCGCGTCCCGCATTCTCGGCGCTTGCTTCCTCCACCGTGAACGAGTTTGGCCGCTCTCCCAGCGGCAGAAGCAGCGGATTCTCGAACACGTGCGCGATGCGGCGCGAGTGTGGGAAGGCTTTGAAAACGCGCTCCAGCGAGGAGCATCGTCCAACCGGATGGGCGCGTTGACCGAGGTCTCGCGGACCCTCTCGACGAGTCCCTACGTCGAGGAGATTCTCCAACTGCTCGTCAACATCACCGCGCAACAGTTCAACTACAAGGTCTGTACGGTTCGACTTTTGGATGAAGCGCGTGGCGAGCTGGTGTTACGCGCTACGCAGGCTCCCGCGAGGGCGTACCGCAAGAAGCGAGCGATCAAGCTGGGCGAGTCGATCGCAGGCAGGGCCATCTCCGAACGCAGGGCGGTAACCGTACGGGATGTCCGCATCGAGCCGGACTACATCGGCCACGAGCTTGCCGTAGAGCAGGGCCTTTGTTCGATGATTTGCGTGCCGCTCTTGCTGCAAGACCGCACCGTAGGGGTCTTGAGTTGCTATACCGATCACGTGAGGGACTTTCCCTCCGACGAAATCGCCGCTCTGGAGACCATCGCCAAGCAAGCTGCGGTCAGCATCGAACACGCGAGGCTTCAAGTTAGGAGCACGCTGCTCCAGGAGGTTCACCACAGGGTCAAGAACAACCTGCAGCAGATCGCTTCGCTCCTTCGACTGCAGATTCGCCACGGCGCCCACAAGACCCTCGACGAGGCGCTGGGCGATAGCCTTTCGCGCATCCTTGCGATCGCGTCGGTCCATGAACTCTTGAGCCGGGAGGACCTAGACCACGTTGGACTGAGATCCCTTGCCGAAGACCTCATCCACCATCAGAGGGAGTCGCTGATGCTGCCCGACCGCTCGATTGAGTTCGAAGTGCGGGGCGAAGACGTCCACTTGCACACCACGCAAGCGACTCAAGTCGCGCTCGTCCTCAACGAGTTGATTCAGAACGCCGTCGAACACGGGTTTAGGGACTCTCTCAGCGGCAACGTTCACATCACCATCGAAGAGCGAGACGGCGAGATCGGGCTTTGGGTGTCGAATGACGGCGACCGGCTTCCGACGAACTTCGAACTTGGGGCGAACAGTCGGCTGGGCCTCCAGATCGCCCAGAACTTGGCCCGCAGTCTGGGAGGGAGGTTTGTGCTGGAAGAGAAGCTGGGATGGGCCGTCGCTGAACTTAAATTTAGCCGAACATCGAGCGAGTGAGCGCGGACCCAGAGAAGGCTCCCGCGAGAAGTCGCATCGCTAATCTGGAATGATTCGTCCTCAAAGTAACGGAGGAATGCGACAATGAACGTTCGAGCAGCGTTTGCGGAACTCGTCGGCGTGTTTGGATTCGTCTTCATCGGGGTGTCGAGCGTGGTCGTAGCTGCGATGCCCAATTCCACCTTGGGCCTGTTCGGGGTGGCGGTGGCGCACGGATTGGGCATCGCGGTTATGGCCAGCGCGGTCGCGCCGGTGAGCGGAGGACACTTGAACCCGGCCGTCTCGATCGGGGCATGGATGGCCAATAAGCTCAGCCTGGTAGATACGGTCGGCTACCTCGTCGGCCAGGTTGCTGGAGCCGTTTTGGCGGTAGCCACGGTCGGGTACGCGTTTGGCAACGCCGCGCTTTCCGATGTAATGTTCGGCACGCCCGAAATTGCGGCAAGACTCACGACGACCCAAGCGGTGATCGTCGAAGGCGTATTGGCCATGTTCCTCGTGCTGAGCGTTTTCGGCACGTGCATCGACTCGAAGGCCCCCAAGACCGGCGCGCTGTTCGTCGGACTCTCTGTGCTCATGGGAGTGCTGGCTGGGGGAACCTTAACGGGCGCAAGCATGAACCCCGCGCGGTATTTGGGTCCCGCGATCTATGGCGGAGCCTTGGGCGATTGGGTGGTCTACGTATCGGGTCCCATTCTCGGGGCCGCGGTAGCGGTAGCGATCTATCTCTACATCCGCAGACCCGACGCCGGAGAGCAACCAGCCGACTGATCGCCGAATGCTGCGGCTAGGCGGCGGTGCCGAGTTTTTTGCACGATGCGTCGACTTGCTGCATAGCCGAGAGGAACGCTTCGACAACGTTAGGATCGAATGCCTTCCCGCTTTCGGAGCGAACGACGGAGATCGCCTCGTCGCGCCCAACGGCTTCTTTGTAGGTTCGCTTGCTCGTCAAGGCATCGAAGACGTCCGCAACGCTTACGATTCGCCCCAACAGCGGAATCTCCTCGCCCTGCAGACCGTTCGGGTAGCCCTTGCCGTCCCACCGCTCGTGATGCGTTCGCGCGATAATTTCTGCGGCCTGCAAGAACGCTGATTGGCTTCCAGAAAGGACCTTCGAACCGATTGTGGTGTGGGTTCGAATGACCTCGATTTCGTCGGGGGTAAGGATTCCCGGCTTCAGCAGGATCGTATCGGGAATCCCGACTTTACCGATGTCGTGCAGCAGCGCAGAAGTTCGGACGACTTCAACCTCTTCGGGCGGCATGCCGAGTTGTTCGGCGATCATCCCCGCGACGAGCCCCACGCGCCGAGCGTGATGGCCCGTGTCATCGTCGCGGTATTCTGCCACCAGAGCCAGACGCTCGACGAGTTCGGTATGAAGTTCCTGAAGTTCTAAGCTGGCCTTGGAGACGTCTTCGTGGAGTTCTGAGTTCGCGGCTCGAAGAGCCTTGTACAGGAGCCTCATGCGAAGGAAGTTGCACACGCGCAGCTTGATCTCGAAAACGTCTCCTGGCTTCGTGAGAAAGTCGCTTGCGCCCGCGCTGAGGGCTCGACGCCGAGTTTCGGACGCCACGTCGGCGGTGAAGACCAGCACAGGAACGAAGTCGAAGTGGGACGTCACGTCGCGGAGCTGTTCGAGAACCTCAAAGCCGTCCATGCCCGGCATGTGCAGGTCCAAGATCAAGAGGTCAGGGTGGTACTCGGCGAACACACCCGGCGTTTCCGGCCCTTCTGAGAGCGTCCGCACGTTCTGAAAGCCAGAGACGTCGAGGACCTGCTCCAGAAACGCCAGATTCGCTTGGTTGTCGTCGACCACCAAGATTCGACAGTCCTGCAATTCGGATTCGTTATGCAGCATGGTTTCGCTCCGACTTCAACAGGCTATTCAGCGCATCCTGAAACTGCTCGATGTCCAGCGGTTTCGATAGGTTTGCCACTACTCCGTATTTATGGAAAGTTGCGAGCGAATCTTTATCGTTGGAGGCAGAAATCACGATGACCGGCGTACTTTGCAGCGCAGAATCGGCCCGGATTTCCTTGAGGACTTCTGCTCCGGTGATGTCGGGCAGGTTCGAGTCGAGCAGGATCAGGTCGGGATTGTGTTTCTTGGCGATCTCGACTCCCAAGGAACCCTGCATCGAAACGAGCAGCGAAATGTCGCCCCGCGCGTTGAGGATCGACTCGATCAGCTTGATGTTGGCCTGGTTGTCTTCGACGAGCAGGACGGTAAATCGTGTGCCGCTGGCGACCCTGCTGGACGCCGATTCTTCCAGACTCATCGATCGGCCGGTCGGGAGAGTGAGCAAGAAGCGCGCGCCTCCCTCATACGAGCTATCGAACTCGAGCGTCGCTCCCATCGCCTCCGCCAACCTTCTCGAATGCGCCAACCCCAGCCCTGTTCCTTCGACCTTGGATTGTTCCGCGCCCAGGCGGTCAAACGGAGTGAAGAGCCGAGAGGCCCTATCCGTTGGGACGCCCGGACCCGTGTCCTCGATCATCAGGCGAACGTTCTCGCTGTCCACGTTCTCAATTCGGATTCGAGCGACCCCGTTGGGGGAGTTGTACTTGATCGCGTTCGACATCAAGTTGATGAGGATTTGGATGGTGCTTTGCTTGTCGCCCAAGAACCACTGCGACGCCTGTTCCTTGTCGGGCGCCTCGACGGAAATGCCCGATTGTTCGGCCATCGGCTTGATGAGCCCGAGCACCTCCTCGATCACGGGTTCAAACGCAAGGCTTTCGAGGGAAACCGAGATCGCGCCTGACTCGATCCTTGAGATGTTCAAGACTTCGTTGATGAGGTTGAGAAGGTGCCTGCCGCCCCGCAAAATGTGGCGCACGTTGTTGCGCTGACGCTCCGAAAGCTCCTCCATCTCCAGCAGTTGCGCGAACCCGAGAATCGAGTTCATCGGGGTTCGAAGTTCGTGGCTCATACGAGAGAGGAACTCGTTCTTGGCCTGGTTCCGACGCTCGGCTTCTTCCCGCTCGCGTTCGGCCTCTTCGGCTGCCTTGATCTCCGTAACGTCCCTCATGAAGCAACGGAAGTGCGTGACGCTGCCTCCCGAGCGCATGGCATTCGCGCTGATCTCGACGGTACGGATTTCGCCGGAAGACGAAATCACGAGCGCGTCTTCCGACTCGACGGTCGCGCCGGAAAGGAGCAGTCCGAGAATGCGGTCGGCTTCGCCAGGATCGACAAAGTACATCCGGAACTTGTTGCCCAAGTAGGACTCGCGGTCGAGTTTGACGATGTTCAGCTCGGCCAAATTGGCGTCTTGAATCGTTCCGTCGGGACCGAGCCACTTGATCCCAACCGGAGCGTTGTCGATGAAGTCTTGGAGCCTTGCGGTGCTTTGCCTCAACTCCTCTTGCATCCGCTCGCGCTCGACGATCTCGCGTTCCAACTCGACCGTGCGCTGCCGGACTCGGGATTCGAGCGACTGCTTGTCTCGGTAAAGCTCGGCGTCCCGCCTCTCGACTTCCTGAATGGTACGGTTGAACTGGTGGATGAGCTGACCCAACTCGTCGTTGTTCTTGGACTCCAGTCGCACGGAGTAGTCGCCGGACTCACCCACCGATTTTAGGGTTGTGAGCAACTTGACGATGGGTCGGGAGATCAGCCGCTGGACCACGCTTCCGATCAACACGGAGCCCGCTATCGTAAGCAGAACGACCGTCATGATCATGCGCAAGAAGTCGTTCTGTTGTTTGAGGAACGGCTCCATGCTGCCGTAACTGACCACATGACCCAGCACCTCGCCCTGGACCTTCACCTCGGCGACCGCTTGAATGCGATCGTGTTTGATGAAGGCACCCACCTGGGGTCTTGCGGCCAGCGACGGCTCCACCGTGGACCTCCGAGTCATCCAAGCGCTAAAGAGCTGCCCCTCGCTATCGTAAACGGCAGCACTTTCGAAATCATTGGTCGTCGACAGAGACGACAGCATCCGGTAAGCCGCTTCTTTGTCACCGAACGCGACGGCCGCGGAGATGTTCTGCGCGATCACTCCGGAGAGCGCGGCGGATTGGTCCAGCAGTTGGCTCTTCTGCTTGTTCGAGATGATCGTGAAGATCGCCGCGCTTGCGCCTACTAGTGCGAGGCAGCTCAACCCAGCAAAGAAGGCCGTCAGCTTCACTCGGATCGAGGTGCTGCGTACCCGCTCGAGAACCTTCCTCACGGCTGGATCACCTTGGCGATCTGCAACAGTTGGGAGCTCACCACGAGGTTGGACCGTTTCGCCACCGCGTTGTTGATCTCGAAACGGACCCTGCCTTCGGCGACGAAGAAGTTGAACATGCCGTACTTATTGGCAAATCCAGGGCTCTCGCCCACCACTAGAACCGGCTTCTGAGCCAGAGTAGAAAGCTGGGCATACTTCGCCGACTCGGTTGAGGGCACAAACACCATGGGATACGCGGCGAGGTCTGCGCTCCATGCGACGTAGGTGACCTGGAACACGTACTTTCCGACCTTGCTTCCGTTGACGGCGCTACCGATCGCCTTGGCGACCGAGCTATTTCCCACGACGGCCAAATGGATCTTCCCGTCGGTGAATTGGCGCTCCGAGGGCCACTCGACGAACCTCGCGAAGTTGAGAAGGAACGCAGCCTTGACTTCGTACTCCGACCGTTGGGCGAAGAGAGCCGCCGGTGAGAGCGCAAGGCAGACGATTAGCGCTGTTCGCAACATTCTGCCAACTCCTCTCCCTGCCGTTTTGTCTCTGCTCAGTATCGCCACCGAAGTCCTCCGTAGAACGAGCGAGGGACATACGTGGGCGAAGCGCCGATTTCGGGGAAGGCTTCGAGGTGCTTGGACTGAAGGAGGTTCTGGACTCCCACGAAAGCCTGCATCCCGTTGTTGCCCGACCACGTCAATTGAGCATCGATTCGGGAATAACCGGGAACATCCCGTCCCTCCAGCGCTCCGACAAAGTACGCCGAACCGGTGAACCGCAGATTGGAAGCTACCGGCCCTGAGACAATGAAGTTAGCGATCTGCGCGGGAGTGCTTCCGAGTCGGTCGGTTTCGTACGGGCCGAATGGGTCGCCCGAATCCGCATCGAATCGGAAGGAATCGTGCAAGTACGAGTAGCTCGCTTGCGCGTCCCAGTTCGAGGGGAGCTTCCATGATCCCGCAAGCTCGATGCCGTACGTCGTGGCCGAGAGCTTGTTCCCGAAGCGGAAAGGCGTTACGAGAACGGGGATCGGACCCGGCTCGACATACGGGTCCTCGGGCTCGAAAGTTCGCAAGTTGCGATACCGGTTGTGGAAGATCGCGATGTCGTAGTACGAGGAGTCGTTGGGCTGAATCCTGTAACCGGCCTCGAAGGACTCCACGGTCTCAGGCTGGTAGTCGGGGTTTCCGAACAGCCGCAACGCCATCGGCATCCCGGGTCCGTCGCTGTACTGAACCAAGATGTTGGCGTGGGCGTCGCCTCGGCTGGGCACGCGAACGGCCCTCGATGCGCCCAACCAAGCGGTTTCAGTGTCCTTGGGGTGCCAAGCGACCCGAGCGTTGGGCTGGAACTCCCACCCCGAATAGTCGTTCTTCTCAAGCCGCGCGCCTACACTCATCGTGGTCGAACCACTGATAGGGAACTCCGAATGGCCATAGACGCCGAAGACCCGGTCTTTCGCAAAACTCGGGTCGATGGCGAAAGTCGTCGCTTCGTCAATGTAGTCGGATGTATCTCGGAAATTGATGCCCCAGACGATCTGGCTGAAATTGGGAAGGGTGTGGATCGTCTTGAACTCGAAGTCTGACGTCCCCCGATGCTCGTGCATCGTAAAGTCGTTCCGATTGGACTTCTCGAACGAAAACAGGACTTCGCTGGTCGTCGTGGACGAGGAGGCCCATTCGTAGCGTCCCGACAAGCTGGTCTTGTTCGAAGGCGTACTAACGCTGACCACGGACTGATAGGGCGGCGTTGGAATCGGCAGAAACACGGACTGGCTTCCGTGGTTCGAGCTATTGCGGAAGCTGATCTCGAACTTCTCGGTGGGGGAAGGCGTGATGTCGACGCGAATGCCACCGTTGACATGGTCGCTCGGATGTGATTTCATCCCCGTCATCACTTCCTCGAAGCCGAGGTTGCGCCTCGCGTTGCCATAAACCCGGACGTACGTGCCGTCGTTCGCTTGTGCGCCGAAATGCGCCGCCAGCGATCTCGAAGCGATCGCGGAGGTGTCCGCTTGGACATACCCTCCGACGGTGTCGGCGGCGTCCTTGGTAATGATGTTGATGATGCCGTTGACCGCGTTGGAGCCCCAGAGGATGCCACCGGGACCTCGGATCACCTCGATCCGCTCGATGCCTTCGAGGTTGAACTCCTGGAAGTCCCAGTGAACGCCGTTATGAAGCGGAGAGTAGATCGACCTTCCATCAACGAGCACGAGCAGCTTGTTCGCATACCTTCCGTTGAACCCGCGAATGGACACCATCCAACTGTTGCCTTCGATCCTGGCGACATGCAGCCCCGGAACGATCCTAAGGACCTCAGGAACGGACGTCGCCCCTAGCCGGGCAAAGTCCTCGCTCGTAATCACGTAGATCGCCGCGGGCAGGCCGCCTGCGGCTTTCGCCTGCTTCGAAAGGGTCGTGACCTTGATGTTCATCAGGTCGTCGATCCCCAGTTGGTTCAGGTCTTGCGCGGAGGTGAAGGCGCAGGTCCCCAACAGACCGCAAGCCGACAGCCTCCAAAGATGCCTTTTCATCGAAGTTCCCTCGTTAGCCCTTGCGATGGCTTTGTAGTAAATGGATCGGGACACGCACGGACTTTCGTTATGTCGGAGTCTGGAGCATTGCCTCTGGACTTCCTTTGTTGCGCTTTCTGGCGCAAGATTGATCGTTTGTTTTTTGCGAGGGACAGAAGGTCAGGGCGAGCGCGGCCCTGAATCACGCTACGTCGCTTCAGCCGGTACAATCCTCCCGCCGTGAAAGTCCCGATCTCGATGCTCCGTGAGTACGTAGATACGACGCTAGAGGCGTCAGCACTTGCCCACCTGTTTACGATGGCGGGGTTTGAAGTGGAGTCAGTTGAGGAGGTCGAAGGCGAGCCGGTGTTGGACGTCAACATCATGGCCAACCGCGGGGACGGCTTGTCGATTCTCGGACTCGCGCGCGAGGTCGCCGCAAAGGACCCTGCGGCTCGCCGAACGCCGCTTTTCGACCGCCTTTCGGGCTTGGCCGCGCGATCCAGTAACGAAGGCTCGGGTTCGGCGAAGTTCTCCATCGACATCCTCACGGAACATTGCAGCAGGTATGCGGCAGGGCTCTTCGAGATCAACGCCGTTCCGACTCCCCCGATGATCCAGCGGCGGTTCCTCCAAATGGGGATGCGCCCGATTTCTCTCATCGTCGACCTCACCAACTACGTGATGCTCGAACTGGGGCAACCTCTGCACGCGTTCGACTTCGACAAGGTTCGCGACGGCAAAATCGTGGTGCGGCAAGCACGAGAAGGTGAGGTCCTGGTGACGCTCGACGGCGTGGAGCGGAAACTGAACCCTGAGATGATGATGATTTGCGACTCCGAGCGGCCGATCGCACTGGCGGGAGTGATGGGGGGCCTCGAAACCGAGTTTTCGGGATCGACGCAGCGGGTACTTCTGGAGTCGGCGCACTTCAACTACCGTTCGGTCCGCCGAACCCGCCGCTCGCTCGGAATGTCCACCGAAGCGTCGTATCGGTTTGAGCGGGGGGTTGATCCCGAAGGCGTGGTGCGGGCGATCCAGCGGTTCTCGGAGCTACTGGAAGAAGCCGGCGGGGGACGACTTTCCGGCGGTGTGGTGGACCTCTACCCAAGCCCTCCGGTCCGCGAGGCAATCCAGCTTCGCATGAGTAGGAGCGACGCGCTGCTGGGAATGTCGGTCAGTCCCAGTTCTGCGAAGGGCTACTTGCAGGCGTTGGGGTTTGAGGTCGAAGGCGCGGAGTCCCCATTCACCGTGGCCGCGCCGACCTGGCGCACCGACATCGAACGCGAGGTGGACCTGATCGAAGAGATCGGACGGGTTCACGGCTACGAGCACATCCCGGAAAAACTGCCCGAGGGATCGACGACTCCAGGCGGCGTCGTAGGCGAATCCCGCGAAGTCGATCGACTGCGGGAAGAGTTGGTTCGGTGCGGGCTCGTTCAGGTCGTAAACTACAGTTTCGAGTCCGAGAGCCCGCTGGACGACCCGAACCTGACGAAAGTCGGACCCCGAAACCCGGTTTCTCAAGACGTTGCGTTGTTGAGGTCGTGTCTGTGGCAAGGGCTTGCCGAATCGTGCCGACGCAACGGCGGCATGGACGTACACCTCTTTGAGATGGGTCGCGTATTCGGCGGCGATGGCGGCGGAGTCCAGGAGCGCCGGGAGTTGGCCATCCTCTCCGTGGGGTCGCTCTTCGAGAAGCACTGGTCGGATTCCCAGTCGGTCGCAGTAGGTTTTTACTCCCTGAAGGAGTGCGTCGAGCGAACGATCGCAGCGGTCGAGCGTCCTGTTCGGTTTGAGCCTGCGCCCGCCGACCCGAGGTTGCATCCGACCCGCCAAGCCGCGATAGTTTCGGCAGAGGGCAACGTGCTCGGCCATTGCGGCCAAATCCACCCAGACGTGGCCGACCAAGTGGGGCTTTCGCCGGAGACGTTTCTGGCAAGGCTCACGATCGACGATCTGTTGGCGATTCCCCGATCCGCTCGGAAGCTCGCTCCCGTGAGCCGGAACCCTGCCGTCCGAAGAGACATGGCGGTGCTCGTATCCAAGTCAGTGCCGTTTGAGGCGATGCGGGAGCGGATCGTCGAGGCCTGTGGCGAGGTTCTGGAGCGGCTCTGGGTGTTCGACGTGTTCGAAGGATCGAGCCTCCCAGAAGGAACCCATAGCGTCGGCGTGGCCTTGCAGCTTCGGAAGCTCGGCCAGAACCTTACCGACGAGGAAGCGAACCAGGTGCGGGATCGGGCCGCAAAGGCGCTGGAATCGCTCGGCGCGAGATTGCGATAGCTGTTGCCTGAGCGGCTGCGGCGATCAGTCCGGCGGCGAGGAGCATCCGCAAAGCCGTCGGAAGATAGTCGTAATGGGCGAACGGCTTCAGCCATGCCATCGGCAAGAACGCGACGAGCGAGGCGACCCAGCCGAAGGCAAGGACGCTCGGGCGGGTAAGGGCGGCACGCAAACCCGCGAGATTGGATGCAACGTTCAGCGCGAGCGAGTAGGGAAGGGCCGTGAACCCTACCGCCCACCCCAGCGCGAGGCTCGAACCGCCCAGCCAAAGAGCTTGGCCCGCAGGAAACGCATATCCGAGGAGCGACATTCCCACGCCAGGACCCGATCGGAACTGCTGGCTTTGGTAGCCAGAGGGCGAGAGGGGAACCAATTGGGTTCGGAGAACCGCATAAGCGCCGACCAATGCGATCGCGCCTGCGACGATCGGCCAAGCCGGCCTCTTGCCGTCAAGCCAGAAGCGCACGGCGATGAGCGCGAGGAGGCCCGGCGCGACGACCGCTTGTTCGTAGCATCCGAGCGCGAGCAGCATAAGGCCGAAAGACGCAAGGATCCAACTTGCCCGAGACTCACCCGTCTTTCGGAGGCGTTCGAACCTAGCGTACGCGGAAAGGGCGCCCAGGAGGAAGACCGTCATGGAGGATGCGGTCCGCCCCGGCAGCCACGCTTGAACGCCGCCGTAAAAGGGCGATAATCCGCTCGCGGTGGCGGCTGCGAAGACCCACAGCAGCGAGGCGTAGGCGGACATTTTCAGGTTTTCGGGACGGAGGACGACAGCGAAGGCAGCGACGATCGCGGCGAGGGTCAGCCCGCTTCCAAACGGAATGGGTCGGGCGAAGTGCAGGTTGGCAAACAGCAGGCTCGCGCCAGCGGCAAGGATCGGGGAGTCTGTGAGTTCCCGGATGAACCAGAACAGCGCGAGCACGGACAGAATGCAGAGCGCCGTGTTCGTCGCGCCGAATCCCGCGCCGTCTCTGCCCCACAACGCGAGGTCCCCTTCGAACAGCAGCGTGGAGACGGGCCGGTAGAAGTGGTTCTGGAGGGGCCAGTCACCGAGGAACCAGCTGAGGGGCGAAGATCGTTCTTCCAGAGCGTTCAGGAGCACCGCCGTATCGGAATCCTGCAACAGCGAAGAACTCGTGGGGCTCTGCAGGGCGATCCAAGCGCAGGCAAGCACGGCGATCGCAAAACTGGCTACCCACCGCTTCACGGCAGAATTATGACCCTCTCTTCGGGGCAACTCGGAGCAAACCGGGAACCCTTTTCCTTCGTCAAGCATAATGATGGTAGTAAGGCGCTGGGCGCCAGGAGGTATACGAATTGAAATTCACCGCAATTATTGCCGCGACCGGGGTGCTGGCGATCGGAATGGCGACCGGGACTCAGGACACCAAGAGCTTCGTTGGAAAGCCGATGCCGAAATTCGCGCTGACCACCGTTCAAGGCGCATCGCTCACCAATGAGAACCTGAGAGGCAAACCCGTGCTGTTCGACTTTTGGGCCACTTGGTGCGGCCCCTGCAAGGCCGCGGCGCCGCATGTGCAGGCGATCTACGAGAAGTACAAGGCGCGGGGTCTCGTCGTGATCGGCGCGAACGTGTTTGAAGGCCGAGGCGGTCAGCCAACGGGTCCCAAGCCCGCTCTGGACTAT
>JAANMX010003654.1_pt1 | contig 13211 bp, 10 predicted proteins | sample 7279681 | NCBI WGS metagenome assembly JAANMX01 (sample SAMN14094542, study PRJNA606508) | bioreactor metagenome | isolation source: A lab-scale SPAN reactor treating ammonium-rich wastewater day 351 | place: Ireland: Galway | collected 2018-01-01
ATTATATCCACTTCATAAGCTATAATAATGACTGACTATATTGGACATTCTATACAACATAACTTTATAGTGATGATGTGTCAAGGAGTTGGATTTTATAAAGGAGCAAAACCAGCATTTTTATGTATAAATTTTATCAGATACTATTTACCATATATTCATGGGCTTTGTTTGTCTCGTTTTGGATACTTTCTACCTTAACGGCCGTAATTTTAAGTATTGATACAAAAAAAAAGGAGCATGTATTTAACACAATAGAAAGATTTTTTAGCCGTATTGCATTTAAACTTATGGGAGTAAAGGTTGAAATTCTAGGTATAGATAATATTCCTAAAAATGAGCATGTTATCTTTATATCAAATCATCAAAGTATGATGGATATTAAACTTTCTCTTGCTTATATACCTATAAATTTTAGCTTTATCTCAAAAGATACGGTTTTTCATATTCCCATATTAGGGGCTTATATGAGAGCATCGGGACACCTTCCTATTCAAAGAAATGATGATAGAAAGGCTTATGCTACTCTTTTAACGGCTGTTAAGAAATTAACAGAAAAAAAATCACTTGTGGTATTTCCAGAGGGAACAAGAAGTGAAGATGGTCAATTAGGCACGTTTAAAAGGGGTATTTCATTCATTATTTTAAAATCGGGAAAACGGGTAATACCTATGGCTATTTCTGGTAGTAACCAGCTTATGCCAAAGCATGGGTGGCTATCCCATCCGGAAAAGAGACACATTCGAATATCCTTTGGAAATCCCTTGTCTTTTGGTAATTCAAGAACAGATCGAGAGTATACTATTGAGATAACAAATATATTACATAAAGAAGTATCGACGTTATTGCATCAGTAAAAGTGATCTTACAATCTATCGATTCATTGTTGTATACTACCTAATAGATATTCGACTTTCCGGCATTATTGACAATCTATAATAAGGTTGTACAATAGATAACGTATGGAGCTTGGCTTCTGCGAGAGTTATAAAACCATAAGCCTGTTTGTTTAAATAGAGAAAACTAAATACATGAAAATTTTATTATGTTCTATGCCAGATACAGTACCCCAATTCTCTGCCAAGACGTGGAGAGCACCTAATCTCGCTATCTCTTCTATTGCTGGAAATATTCAATCACACCACGAAATTGCTTTGGCTGATTTAATATTAAAAAGAAAAACTTTACTATCTTCAATAAGAGACATTATTCAAGACTACCAGCCTGATATAGTAGGACTTAGTGCCATGACCTTTCAGTTTAATACAGCCCAAAGGATTGCAGATTTCATAAGAAGCTCACAACCGAATATTAAAATTGCCATCGGCGGTTATCATGCTACTCTTATGTATGAGGAAATTGCGTCTTCCGATAAGGGTAAAGTATTTGATTATATCATACGCGGAGAGGGAGAAACAACCTTTCGCGAAGTATTGGATGCCATTGAAGGAAAACAGAGATGGGAGAATATCCCCGGTCTATCCTATCAGGACAATGGTAATTTTATTCATAATATTCCAAGGCCCTTAGAAAATTTGGATACCTTACCACTTCCGCGCCGGGATGTACGTATTTGGAATGGTTATCTGTTTTCCGGGAAAGCCTTAGATATGGTTGAAACATCTCGTGGCTGTACGATGACCTGTAACTTCTGTAGCATGAATCAGATGTACGGGCGTACATTCAGGATATACAGCTTTGAGAGAGTTATGCTTGACTTAACAAATGCGAAAAAAGCAGGGGCAAAGTACATAGCTTTTGCGGATGATAATATTACTCTAAATGTAAAAAGGTTTGAATCTTTATGCGATGCAATTGTAGCTGCCGGACATAACGATCTGTGTTATATAGTTCAAGCAAGTACTACAGGTATAGCGTCTTCCCCAACACTGGCTCAAAAAATGGCCCGTGCAGGAATTCAGATCGTATTTTTAGGAATCGAGAATGTATCTGAGCGTAATCTGAAGATGATGAATAAAGGAAATCTCTTAGAAAAAACAAAAAAGGCAATTGAATACCTTCACAACAATAACATCCTCATTGTAGGCGGTATGATTCTTGGTCATCCAGAAGATAAGGAAGAAGATATAGCACAGAATTTTGAATTCTTTGATAAGGCAAATATAGATTTTTATGGCGAACAAATTATCACCCCTTATCCCAAAACAGGCATGCGAGATATTTTAATCAAAGAGGGTTTAGTTACCAATAGTTATGATTACAGTAAGTACAACGGTTTTTGGGCAAATGTTAAAACAAAATATCTTTCATCAGAAGATTTACAGTTTTTGCGTTGGAAATATAAGCGTAAGTACTCTACTTTTTTTAAAACAACTCCTGTGTTTAAAACTATTTTCCCCGGAGTCAACCTCCTGCGAATATTCATTTTGAGACCTTATTACCGTATAAAAAATTTTATTTCCTCCCTTGGAAAAACAGAACATGATATTTTCAAAAGGGATATGAGAAAATTTATCAAAACAAATAATTTTTTTGGTCCTAATTTTAAATAATATAGCCACAGTTATGGGGGTAATTCGGTTGCGATTATAAAACGCAATGTATTTCAGGGGAAAATGAGAACTGCAAAACTACCAGTACAATTTTATCATGGATTGCATGCAATATAGGTAAACAGAGCTGGCCCCATATAAAGGACATCCTCGTCTAATAAAAATCGGGAGCTGTGTAACGGCAGATTCGTTCCCCTTTCTAAATTACCTGAACCAAGAAAGACATAGGCGCCTCCTATTTTCTCCAGATAATAGGAAAAATCCTCTCCACCCATTTTGGGATCTATTTTTTCTACCGACTTACTACCAAATAGTTCGATGATTTTACTTTGTATGAAATCCAATTGAGGTTGAGGATTATTCAGAAGAGGATGGCCCTTAAGATATTCAAATTGGTACGAGGCATTGTTAACAGAAGTTATCCCTTTGATAGTGTCTTCAATTAGTATGGGCATCCTGTATCTTAATTCTTTAGAAAGGGTTCTCACCGTACCAATAATTTTGACCTTATCCGGAATAACATTAAAGGTTGTTCCCCCTGATATTTGGCAGAGAGAGACTACACAAGGGGATAAAGGATTTACTTTTCGTGATACAATAGTTTGAATAGCCAGAATGACCTCAGCGGCAATAACAACAGGATCTATACACAAATGAGGGGTAGAGGCATGCCCGCCTTTCCCGATAATAGTAATAACAACACGATCCGTAGCTGCCATAGTAGCCCCTGCCCGTAATCCAAAGATACCAGAAGAGATATTGGGCTCGATATGCAATCCATAAATCTCATCTACATTATTTAAAACGCCATGCTCTACCATGAGTTTTGCGCCACCGGGATGTTGCTCTTCGCAAGGTTGAAAGATGAATTTTACCTGCCGTTTAAGTTTATCTTTTAACTGTACCATCAGTTTTGCAGTACCCAGGAGCATTGCCATATTGGCGTCATGTCCGCATGCATGAGCAATCCCCTCATTTTGGGATTTAAACTCAAGATCATTTTCTTCCGTAATCGGCAAGGCGTCCATATCAGCCCTGAAGGCCACCGTGCTCGATGCATTATCAACTGGTAAGATGCCCACAACGCCCGTTTTCGCAATTTCCGATTGTACCTGAAGTCCCAATCGCTTCAATTCTTCTCTGATAACACGGGATGTACGTATCTCCTGAAATCCTGTTTCCGGATAGGTATGAAAATCCCTGCGCATCTGGATAATATAATCATGTATCCCTTTAGCATTTGTCAATATTTCTTCAATCAATATGTTATTTTGCATAGGTGCTTTGTAATCATTCAAAATACAGACAGAAAAGACATATTCTGAACATAAGGGTTAGCCGTTCAGGCAGTCTCCCAAACATTCCTTTTCACTACCCCCAGCCCATTACCTTCCGGCAATAGTAATTTCCCTTTATCAACTGTTACCCCCAGATAAGGATCATTGGTAACGAGCAAGTGTCCATCAAGATCAACATAGTCAACCAGGGAGATAAGATGAGCTGCCGCTGTGATAGACAGGGAACTTTCGATATTGCAGCCTATCATTACTTTAAGATTATGAGCTCTGGCCGTATGAATCATCCGAAGGGCTTCCCGAATTCCGCCACATTTCATGAGCTTAATATTAATCCCATCCACCACACCTGATATAGCCGGTATATCTCCTGCATTTTTAACATCTTCATCTGCAAAAACAGGAATTTTTACACGATCTCTTATCCCTCTCAGGGACAAGATGTTACCAATAGGAAATGGCTGTTCCACAAGTTCAACACCAAGTTCTTCCATGATGTTCAATTTCTTTATTGCCTCATCCACCGTCCAACCTGTATTGGCATCAACACGGAAGATTGCTTTGGTAATTTTGCGCAACTCCTTAAGGATCTCTATATCATTTTTTATACCCACCTTTATTTTCAGAATGGAGAAATCCTTTACTTCATCCACCTTCTCACACATCTTCTCCAGGGTATCAATTCCTATGGTAAATGAGGTCGCTTTTTCCCCAGTTCGATTTAAACCTAAAAGCTTATAGAGCGGTATTTTCAATTTTTTACCCACTATATCATGGAGAGCTATATCGATTGCAGCACGCGCGGCAGAATTGCCGGGGAATTTGTTTGCCAGGGAACGGGTAATATCTTCCGTTTGAAATGGGTCTGCATTTTTTAATACATCGGTAGACTCATTACATACCGCGGCAACGCTCAATATACTTTCTCCAAAAAAACTGGTTGGCGCAGCTTCTCCAAGTCCCGATATTCCATCTTCATCTTTTAGCTCAACTACAATATTATCCTGAATACTACGAGTTTCTCTGGCAATTTTGAAGGTATGCCTCAATTTCAAACTAAGTGGACGATAAGAAAGATTCATGATAAAAGAGGTTGGATAACATCAAGAAATTTGTCCACCCCAAATTTGATGGGATCGGTAACAGGAAGTTTCGTTTCTTCCTCTACCCTTTGGATCTCCTGCAATGCATCGTGATCTGATATGCCGAGACAGTTGAGTGAGATCCCAAGCACTTTACAGGGATAAACAGGCCGTGCCAGATCCTCATAGAGTTTAATCAAATGAGGGAGCGGTATAATAGGAAAGTTACTATAATGACGTAACGTCTTTCGTGCGGGCTGATGACATAAGATTAGACCCTGCGGAGCTGAACCATGAAGGAGACCAAGGGTAACACCTGAGTATGCCGGATGGGTAATAGAACCTTGTCCTTCAATGCTAAGGAGTGAATAATGGGCGCGGTCAAGCACGAGTTTTTCAGCCGCCCCGGAAATGAAGTCAGAAAGGACATGATCTACCGCGATTCCACTCCCTTCAATCATAATACCTGTCTGCCCGGTGGCTACAAAACAGGCATTGATACCCCGCTTCTTCGCTGCATTTGTAATTTCAATAGAGGTCAGCATCTTCCCTATATTGCAATCGGAGCCTACGGTAAGGATACGCAATGCTTTTGTTTCTTGTGCCTTACCGGTTCCAATAGGGATATTCTCAGGTGGTTTGCGAATATCAAAGATCTTTACACGATGCTCCTGAGCTAATACACAAAACTCAAGATCATCACTTAAATGGGTATGGAGGCCACTCATAATATGGAGCTTATTTCTTAAAGCATCTGTGATATGATTACGCCAGTCTGCCGGTAGTATGCCGCCGGGAGGAGCAATACCGATGAGGAGTGTTGTAGGGTTCAGATGTAATAGTTCCTGGATATTGCTGACAATGGGAATTCCTTCACCAATACCAATAATTGAAATAAGATCTTTTCCCGCATTGAAACGGTCTATAATCGCAATAACTTCTTCTTTGCGATAGCGAATAACACCAACTGCTGTTTTTGCACTGAAAACGTCCAGTCTTCCTTCGGCCAATATAACAATCCTGCGTTTCATCATAGGGCTCGTAGAACAGCTATTTTTGCTGCTTTCTCTTAACAACTTTGCTGTGTTGTTTTCTCTGCTTCAGGGGGGTGACAGGCTGTGACTTACTAATGTACGCCATGTATTGCTGCGCATTCATTAATTCGTCAAGAAGATGAGATTCTGGTGTTACAAACTTGATTAACCAACCATGTTTGTAGGGATCATAACTCAAGATGTCCAAATTCTCAAATAGACGTTCATTTACCGCTATGACTTCGCCGCTTATAGGCGATGTAATATCAAGCAGCGTTTCTAACGATTCTACTTCTCCAAAGCAGATATCTGAAAGGATTTCATCTCCGACTTTCGGAAGATCCAGAAATAGCAATTTATCAAGTTTATTAACAATAAATTCTGTTAAACCAACGGTAATTGATTTATTGTCATGAAAAAACCATGCGTGTGCAGGGGTGTACCTTAAATATTCAGGAATCATAAATATAGTACCTCAAAATCAATTAGGCTGCCTTTGGCAGCGGCTTCTCTGCTCGTTCCCAAATTCTGTTCTGCTTTGCTCGTTCCAAATTCCGTCTGGAAACAAGCAGGTCGAAAAACAAGCAGGACGGTTTGAATTTCCTAAACGTCAAGTTAAGTCTTCGGCAACTTTTTAGTGCCAGTAATTAGTGCCAGTGCCAGACGGACACGAACCGCTCATGGAATTCATGTTAATAGAAATGTATAATACCAATTAAGGATAACTGATTTTAAAGAAAACTTCAACGTTAAAATAGTTATCACATAGAGACTTTTTATTTTGAAGAGATTTTTCATGTTATTAATATTTAGTTATTTCAATACTTAAAAATTTAAACCCTTTTACTTTTAATTTTTTACCGTGCAACAAACCTTACTATGAATAAAGGTATCTATTGTCTTATTATTAGGCTACATCAATCGTACATGATAAAGGTCGGATCTCTGGGTATATATAACTTTGCAGCAGGCTTTTATGTCTACATCGGAAGCGCACAAGATAACCTGGAACGCAGGATTGAAAGGCATCTGCGCAAAGAAAAGAAATTTCATTGGCATATCGATTATCTGTTAGCTTATGGGAAAGTTATTTGTGTCCATACCTATGCTCTTGAAAAGAACTGGGAATGTAGGCTGAGTCGGAGAATTAGCACTATAAAAAATGCCACAACTCCTGTAAAAGGCTTCGGTTCATCAGATTGCAACTGCCTTTCTCATCTTTATTTTTTTCAAAATAACCCCGAAGTTAAGATGTCTACCTTATATAGCGAGCAAAATAGCAGTTACTTATAATAAGGATAATTACTCAAAACCAGGTTAAATACCTTTTTTGCTTATCCGATTAATGAGTAAAAATGGAAAAATAAGATGAATTATGATATGAGAAGGTATATAATTAATCGTTAATTTATTTTTTAAAACCTGCATGCCCGGCACATAACGTCAAAGAACTTCTCGAAATTTTCGGTCTTTCTTTCCCTTAATCAAGGAAAAATGGTTTTACTAATGTATAAGACATTGATTAATTATGACTTGCAGGCAAAAGAAGAAAATCCGACAATAACTATATGTATCTTTTATTCTCTATCTGATCTTCTGTTAGCTGAAAAAAATGAACGAAACACCCATGATGCGTCAATATAATGAAATCAAAATACAACATAAAGACGCATTGCTTTTTTTCCGTATGGGCGATTTTTATGAATTGTTTTTTGAGGATGCAAAACTTGCTTCAAAGGTATTAGGAATTACCCTAACGTCTCGCTCAAAGGGAGAAAATTCAATACCGATGGCAGGTGTACCTCACCATTCTGCCGAGTCTTATATCCGAAAATTAATTAAGGCCGGGCACAAAGTAGCCATTTGCGACCAATTGCAAAACCCTGAAGAAGCTAAGGGGATCGTAGATCGTGGCGTTACCCGGATTATAACACCTGGTACAGTCACCGAAGATTCTCTCCTGGAAGATAAAAGCAATAACTATTTAATGGCACTATTAGAAACGAATACCCTGTTTGGATTATCGTGGATCGATCTGTCTACCGGTCGATTTGAGGTAGAGGATATCCAGAAAGACAGGCTTTTTGATGAATTTGCAAGACTAAATCCGTCAGAGCTGTTAATGCCCGAAGAAACCTTTCATAATCATACCGCCTTTGTAGAAAAAATCCGGGCAGAATACAACATCATGATTACCGCCAGACCTGATTGGGAATTTTCAAAAGATACTGCGTATCACATCTTAACAGAACATTTTGGGACAACATCCCTGGAAGGGTTTGACTGCGAAGATGTAGGGCCAGCTTTAGGCGCTGCAGGCGCTGTGATTCAATATTTAAAAGATACCCAAAAGACATCACTAAGGCATATTATAAAAATCCAGAGATACCGGGCAGATAACAGAGTACTTATCGATAAAGCAACGCAGCAAAGCCTGGAACTTACACAAACCATGAGAACCCATGACCGGGAGGGCTCATTACTTGCCATAATTGATCAGACAAAGACACCCATGGGCGCCCGGTTACTCAGGGAATGGGTCATTAGTCCGCTACGGATATCCGCTGAAATTAAATATCGCCAGGTTGGTGTATATGAGTTGTTTGAGAAACCGGAACTCAGACGAGAATTACGGAATATTCTCAGTAACATTTATGATATTGAACGAATTTCAACGAAGATAAGTTGTGGTCGCGCCAATGCCCGTGATCTCATTGCTCTTAAACAATCTCTCTCAAAACTACCCGCTCTGAAAGATCAAATAGGATTTTGTATTTCAGATATCCTGGTAACCACAGAACAACAATTAGATACCCTTGAGGAAGTGCAAACCCTAATCGGCGCCGCTCTTGTATCAGATCCCCCTCCAACAATTAAAGATGGAGGGCTTATTCGAGAGGGGTACGATCCTGCACTCGACGAATTGAAATACATTAGCAAAAACGGAAAGAGCTGGATTGCCAACTTTCAAGCCGAAGAAATTGCCAGAACAGGGATTAATTCTCTTAAAGTAGGTTATAATAAGGTATTTGGCTATTATATAGAAGTAACCAATATACATATGGATAATATACCGAAGACCTATATCAGAAAACAAACTCTTAAAAATGCAGAACGCTTCATTACACCTGAGCTGAAAGATTACGAGACAAAAGTGCTAACGGCTGATGAGCGTGCGAAAGATTTAGAATATGACCTATTTATCCGGATACGCGAAAAGGTAAGCGCCTTCACACCACAGATACAAAAGATATCTGAGACAATTGCGTTGATAGATGTGCTATCCACCCTTGCAAATCTTGCATCGGAAAATCGGTATATCATGCCAGAAATTACCGACAGCCTGGAATTAAACATAATCGATGGACGCCACCCTGTACTCACTCGGAAACTGATAAATGAAAGTTTTGTTCCCAACGATATCAATCTGGATGGAGTAAACAATAAAATAATGATCATTACCGGACCAAATATGGCCGGAAAAAGCACCTATATTCGTCAAGTAGCGCTCCTTGTCCTTATGGCGCAAATAGGAAGTTTTATCCCCGCAAAAGAGGCAGTTATCGGAACCGTAGACAGGATCTTTACACGGGTAGGCGCCTCGGATGAACTCTCCCGGGGGCAGAGTACCTTTATGGTGGAAATGAATGAGACAGCAAATATTCTTAATAACGCCACAGCACGCAGTTTAATTATCTTAGACGAGGTAGGACGCGGCACAAGCACCTTTGATGGAATCAGCATTGCCTGGGCAATTACAGAATATATCTACCAGCATATCCACGCCCGAACACTCTTTGCCACCCACTATCATGAGCTTACAGAGCTTGCCTTGCTCTTTCCGGGCGTCATAAACTTTAATATCCTTGTTAAGGAATGGGGCGATGAGATTATATTCTTACGAAAGATTGTAGAAGGCGGAACAGATAAAAGTTATGGAATACATGTTGCTCGGCTTGCTGGTATACCGAAAGAGGTTATTCAGAGGGCACGCATAATCCTGAACAACCTCGAGGCCGCAACGTTAGATATAAACGGTAAGCCAAAATTTGCACCCCTGAAAACAGTTCAGGATAAAAGGCCTACTCAATTAAAACTTTTTGTATCAAAACAAGATATGGTAATCGAAGAGATTAAGAAGCTTGATATATCTAAGATATCTCCCCTCGAAGCTCTTAACAAACTCAACGAATTGAAAAGGAGACTAGAAGATAACAACGGTTTATAATCGGGAAATCGACACATCGATAAGGTAATTTCCTCATGTCAATCATCCCCCGTTGTACCGAAAACGTTTAACAGTTCGCTTTCGTCTGACATGTATTAAAATGGCTCAATTTATCAAATACTCTACAGGAGAAAGTATGCAATACCTACCGCTTCTTGGAATATCAGTAAATGACTCAGCCGTCTTTCTTATTATAATCTTTTTATTTATATCTGCATTTCTCTTTATGCTCTTTAAATACGGAAGGCTTTATCTCAAGTCTATTACATCAAATGCCCATGTATCTCTCTTACACATAATCGGTATGGCGCTTCGCCATGTCGATATCCAGTCTATTGTAGAATACCGTATTATGGCTAAAAAGGCCGGAATTGACATCGCCGCTGCATCTCTGGAATCACATTCCCTGGCAGGCGGAAATATTAAGCATGTTGTACGCGCCATGATTGCCGCATTGAAAGCAGGCATTGAACTCGGTTTTGATCATGCTTGCGCCATCGACCTTGCAGGAAGAGATGTATTCGATGCGATAAAGGCGAGTATCAACCCGAAGGTAATTGATTGTCCAGATGCAAGAGATTGTTCCACACTGGATGCCGTAACAAAAGATGGTATACAGATAAAGGTTAAGGCGCGGGTGACACTACGCACAAAGATTGACAGGCTCGTGGGTGGAGCAACTGAAGAAACTATTATTGCCCGCGTCGGCGAAGGCATTGTTACTTCTATTGGCTCCATAGAAAACTACAAGGAGGTGTTGGAAAGACCTGACTTAATATCAAAACTTGTCATGGAAAAAATGCTTGATGGAGATACAGCCTTTCAGATTCTTTCTATTAATATTGTCGATATCGATGTAGGCGAAAACATTGGCGCAAAACTCCAGGCTGATCAGGCTGAGGCAGATAAACGTCTGGCCCAGGCAGAAGCTGAAAAACGACAGGGATTGGCTATTGCACATAAACACGAAATGAAGGCACTTGCAGAAGAAAACATGGCAAAAATACTTGCAGCAGAAGCCGAAGTGCCAAAGGCCATTGCACAAGCATTCCGCGAAGGAAATCTGGGCATTATGGATTATTATCATTTGAAAAATATCAAGGCAGATACCGAAATGCGAACATCAATCTCAAAATCCGGCATCTCGCCTGTGATAAAATAACAAATTTCTCTATAATCATGTCGCCCCTTCGGGGTTATTTATTCGTAGTTGTTTATGACTTTGCTGCACAAAGTCCTGTATAATCATGAAATCATCATCTGCAGGATATTCTATCTTACTCTAACGTGTTATATATTCCACGTGATATGATCTTTTGGCTTGTATGATAGAGTATGTCCTGCAGAAATTGAATTGCTTAGGTGTTTCCAAAGGTCTTGGTCGTATATGTCTAATTCTTGTTTGTCATTAAAGAATCAGTATTTGAATAACAGTATCTAATCTCTGTCGTTCGTTCATCTATTACCTGGCAGACTAACTCAAGCGTTAATTAAATTCCCTTGAAAGCCTTAGAATTACTGATAGAATAAGAGAATATAAAGAAGTATCAGAAAACATAAAAACAGGTAAAAATAATCTATGAATATTCTCTTATTATCCATGCCAGACTGTGCCCCTCACTTCAATGCAAACCGGTGGAAACCACCTAATCTTGCCATTTCGTCTATTGCAGGTAATATTGAAGGCCATAACGTTTATCTGGCTGATCTTATCTTACGAAGAACTAGAATTGCTGAAACTATCAGGGAATTGCTCCTACAATATCAACCAGATATTGTAGGATTATCTGCCATGAGTTTCCAATTCGCTACAGCTAAGAGAATAGCAGATCTTGTAAAAAGCCTCAAGAAAGATACTAAAACCGTTTTAGGCGGATACCATGCCACCTTAATGTATCATGAAATGTGCGAAAGTGATGATTCAGGCCCTTTTGACTTTATCATTCGCGGCGAAGGAGATTTATGTTTTAATGAGTTATTAGAGGCCATAGATGGTAAAAGATCTCTGGAAAGCATCCCAGGCATCTCATTTCGGGTTGATAACTATTTTATCCATAATCAAGCACGGCCATTAGAAGATCTTACAAAAATAAAAATTCCAAACCGTTCCCAACGAATATGGAAGGGATATCAATATTATGGTTTCACGCTTGATATTGTGGAATCCTCCCGTGGATGTGTTATGCCTTGCAATTTTTGCAGTATGGATAAAATGTACGGGAAAACCTTCCGAAGGTTTAGTATTGAAAGAATACTTTTAGACATTGCTAACGCCAAACAGAATGGTGCAAATTTCATCATATTCTCGGATGATAATTTTACTTTAGACATCAAAGGATTTGAGTCCCTTTGCGATGCTATAACCGAAGCCGGGCACAACGATATCCGATACATTATTCAGGCAAGTAGCATGGGAATTACTTCCTCTGATACCCTTATTGAAAAAATGGCTAAGGCAGGCTTTCGAATCGTTTTCCTTGGTATAGAAAATGCCTCAGAAGAAAATTTGAGACTTTTGAAAAAGGGAAATATTATCGAGAGAACCAAATTAGCTGTTAAACGACTCCACGAATACAATATTATGATCGTCGGTGGCATGATCATTGGAAACCCAAACGATAAAGAAGAAGATATTGCAAGGAATTATGAATTCTTTGTAAATTTACAAATTGATTTCTTTGCAGACCAGATATTAACCCCCTATCCTAAAACAGGTATGCGTGAAGAATTGCTTAATATGGGACTTGTAACAAATAAATATGACTATAGCCGCTATAACTGTTTTTGGGCAAATATTAAAACAAACTATCTGGAACCAGAAGACATTCAATTTCTCCGGTGGAAATATAATAGAAAATATGCCAATTATATCTGCACCACCCCTGCCTTTATTAAAAATTATCCTCTTGCCTATTATTACAGACAATATTTTCGCAGACCATTTTTCAAGATAAAGAACCGTTTGTTTCAGAATAGCATCAGCGAAAAGGAATTGTACAAAAGGGATATGGAAAGGGCAGAGGCTATGAATAAATTCTTTTAGTATCTTATGTTTTATT
>JAANMX010003656.1_pt1 | contig 13209 bp, 10 predicted proteins | sample 7279681 | NCBI WGS metagenome assembly JAANMX01 (sample SAMN14094542, study PRJNA606508) | bioreactor metagenome | isolation source: A lab-scale SPAN reactor treating ammonium-rich wastewater day 351 | place: Ireland: Galway | collected 2018-01-01
GCTCGAGTTTGGCCCAGGCAAAGTCCAGTGCCACGGCCGCGAAAATCAACACACCCAACCCCATAAGCACATGGGGCACGTACTCGACAAAAAGTAATGTCATGTTCCCTCCTTAACTGAGCGTGGCAATTGGCAAAGCGGGCAATAGCATCGCCGCCATGAGCCACGTACTCGCCGTGATTCCTGCGCGCCTGGCGTCCACGCGACTGCCGCGCAAGGTCCTCCTCAACAAGACCGGCAAGCCCCTCGTGCAACACGTCTATGAAGGGGCCAAAGCCTGCAAGCTTATCGACAAGGTGGTGGTCGCGACTGATGCCGAAGAAGTCGCCCGCGTGGTTCGCGGCTTTGGCGGAGAGGCCGTCATGACCTCCTCTGACTGCCAGAGCGGAACTGACCGCGTGGCGCAGGCGGCCCGCAAGTTCCCCAGGGCCACGCTGGTCATCAACGTACAGGGCGACGAGCCTGAAATGAGTCCCGTGCCCCTAACCGCCCTGGTCGCGGGCATGAAGAAAATGCGCGCTGCGCAGATGGGCACGATCGTGACGCCTTGGCCCGCGGGCGTGCCGTTGTCAGAGCCCGGATTTGTGAAGGTGGTGACGGACAGAAAGGGCTTTGCGCTCTATTTCTCTCGCAGTCCCGTGCCCTTTTACCGCGAGCACTCTGAACTGCCGGCCGATGGCCGCCGAGAAGACGGCCAGCCCCGCTATCTCAAGCATGTGGGGCTCTATGCCTTCAGGCCGAAGTTCCTGCAGAAGTACGCGAAAATGGCCCAGACGCCGCTGGAGAAGGCCGAAAGCCTTGAGCAGCTTCGCGCCCGCCGCTTTCATCTCGCCAAGCAGGAGTTCCCTGAGGGTGACATCGACTTCGTGGATCATCGCGTTTTGCCCCGCACAATCTCTAGCATACGACTTTCGCGCGGTCTAGGGGAAGCGCTTGGGCGAACTTCGCGGGGATTCATCCGAATTCTGCCGGAACCCACTATCGAACGATCACTCGAAACGTCACTTCGGCCCTCGGCGAAGTGTTACCTCGGACGACGAATGCGCCCCCGACGGCACCGGCCACATCGCCACTGACCTTGCCATTCAATGTATCCACCTTGAAGCTCAAGGACCGCCCTGCTTTCGGGTTGATGTCCGCTTGATCGTCGGTCGTCGGGTTCGGCCACGGTTCCACGCCGTCCTGGTCGAAGATGCTCAGTTCGAACGAGTGAACTCCGTTGGGAATTTGCCACCTGAGGAACCACATCGGGCGTGCGTCGTTGTTGTCGAGGATATACATGGTCCCTGCGTCGTGGACGGGCCCGACAACCCGCGAGTAGAAGTCGGCTCTTCCGAATGGTCCATCGAAGTTATTGAGTGCCAAGACTCGCTCGATATTGATGATGACCGTTCTGTAGCCCTCGCATTTCGTGTCCTTGAGAGGGAAAGCGCCCCCATACAACGAGATCGTCGCCCGAGGGCGATCGGGCCGGACTCCTCCCAACACGGCTGCGGTGGCGGGGGTGTTATGAAGCCCTACGATGTCCCCGGACATACGCGAAGTTCCTAGATCAATGTTGAAAGCCGCGCTGTACTTCGCCACCGTCGGGTGAATATCGACCAGATCGTCCGCTGAAAACGGCCCCAAGTCCTCATCGTAGAGCCAATACTCGATCTTCGCCGTTTGGTACGCGTTCTTGTAGAACTCCACCGAGTTCCAGGCTGGTTCGACGTACCTGGAATTAACCTGGGTTGCCTCTATGAACTCAAACCCATTAAACGAGACGCTTCCTCGATAGTCGGGATTAGTGAACGGATCCGCGGGCGGATCTCCCCTTCCACCCGGTTGTTCGGCCACAAACTTGGTGCGGACGAATACCCCCCTCGCACCCACGGCAAACGCTGGGGGCGGTGTCGGCGCGGCAGTAGGTGGCAGGTCGCCCCGAAGCCCGTCCGTTAGTTTGCGGTGCGTGTTGCGAGCAGTGAACGCAGCCTGGAAAAACGAAGTCGAAGGTCCCCACCTTCCGAACAACTCGGCAAAGAGCGCGGCATCGCCGCTGCCGTACCCCTTCCACTTCCCATGAGCGAAGTCATGTCGATGAGGACCCACAGGCAGGAGGACCCAGGCCGATATTCCGTAGGTAGCCTCCAAGTCGGCGTTCAACTCGTTGCGAAGGTTTACGTTAGTGATCGTGTAGCCTAACATTGCCAGCCAGCGAGGCTCGTTGTTGAACCAAGACCTCATCGCCTTGATCCATTGCCTTGACGCCTTATATGCGGCGACGTATCCGTTCATCCAATAGGGATTGAAATAGGAATCCTTATTAAGTCCATCGAAATAGGCGCCATGAAGCTCAATCGCGCCCGTCGGAACCGGGTCACTTGGATAACCCCCCGTGTACACCGCCTTCTTCACCCGATCGGGATCATCGAACCATGTGACCGTATGGAGTCCCCCGTCAGGACACTGCGGATAATAGTCAATCCAGTTGGAGTGCGTATAGAAGTCCTGGACCGCATGAAGCGACATTCCCATAATCGCCAAAAGCGAGAGAATGTCGCCTGCCTTGCCATACGCCTTACAAGCGGCCGCGGTGTTCTGCACCAACCGGCCCCAGTAGTTGGCTACTTCTTGCGTCGAGAACAGGTTGTCGAAGTGAAGCTTTCCAAGATGCGGTTTCAGCCCCGCCGTGGGGGAGTTCGAGAAGTAATCCGTTAGCCAGTTGTATACGATCACGCTATCCCGAGCGTCCACGGAAAAGCCCTCATCCCACATCGCCGAGCGTGTCAGGTTGGCGTGGTGGCCCGTGTCATAAGCGTTCGAGCAAGCAGCGATCGCCCCAAAAACCAGCGCAAAGCCAAGCCGAAACTTCATCTTGCCTTCCTCCTCACGAGCCAACCCACTCCAAGCATCAAGCCTGTGAGGGCCGTTGGCTCGGGAACGATCGCGCCTTCGATTCGAAAACTCAGGTCGCTCGCATCGCCAAAGACCGTCGATCCAGGGATCGGATCGGTTCCGAAGCCAAATCCGCCGCCCGGGTTATGAAAACGATGCTCCAAGCCGTTCTGAGTCGCCGCGGTCCGAAGCCAAAACCACTGGCCGCCTGGAACCAGGGGGCGATCCACGCTTGCCGTCAGCCAATATGTCCCCGGAGCCAACTCGATGTCCAGGCCCAGGGAACGGATTTCCTTGATCTGCTTGGGGTCAAGCCCGACTGTCGGCTCATCCAGGATCAGCACCTCCGGGTCATTGACCAGCGCCTGGGCCAGGCCGACACGCTGGCGGTAACCTTTGGAGAGCTTCTTGATCAGCCGGTGGCGCATCGTTTCGAGGCCGCAATCCGACACCACCTTGTTGACTGCCTGTTTGCGGTCCCGCCCGGAGATTCCCTTGATCTGGGCGGCAAAATCCAGGTAGGAATCCACCGACATGTCGGTGTAAAGCGGAACATTCTCCGGCAGGTAGCCGATTCGCTTGCGCACTTCATCGAGTTGATTGAAGACATCGAATCCGGCCACACGCGCTGTTCCCGATGTTGCCGGGAAATATCCGGTCAGAATCCGCATGGTGGTTGTTTTACCGGCCCCGTTCGGCCCGAGAAATCCAAGGATTTCTCCCTTTTCCACATGGAAACTGACATCCCGGATTGCGGCTACCGAACCATAAAATTTGCACAGATTCTCAACTTCTATCATCCGCAACCTCCTTTCCCCATCTGTAATGGGAATTCTTAATCAGTATTTCTTTTCATGGCTCCACAAACACCTCTCTGCTGCGGGGTCATCCCTTCAGCTGGCTGCCCGGCTGTTTGAGAGAAATTGAGGCTTCACTGTCAGGTGGGAGATTTACAGTGTCATTGTGACCATCGACCTCGTAGAACCATGTGCTGTAACATTTTCATGAGCAAGAAGCCCTGCAAATCAGGCTGGTATTCGCATAGTTAACACAATTTCAACGATCCAGTCTCTGCCTCTGTAACGCCCCGTGGAGAGATCGTGAACCTTTGCGGATATATAAACTTTCACTTTTCTTGTCAAGACAACCTCTCTTTTCTCCTTGAAGCTGACCAATTCAGTCAGCAATCAGGAATGGGATAATTTTCTTCTGGTAGGAGGGCAGTGCTTCGAGGTGCAGATCTGTGGTTTTCACCCAACGGAAATCATTGCCGCAGAGAAAATCTGCCGAGACTTCGGTTCTCAAAAAAAGGGTTGAGATCTGGCGGAAAGTGACCCCATGTTTCAATCGGTGAAATTCCCGCCAATCAGCTACGCTGATTCCTGGAAACTCTGAGTGTAACCCGGCGGTGGCCGACTGATCCTTTGCGGCCGATCCAACCCATCTCCAGGGGAACTGCCACATGCCAGGGTACAGATTTTCGTGGTTTGAGCTGGAGAGCAACCAGGAGCCCTGTTTTTCAATCAGGAACACCAGCTCTTCCAGGCGGACTTTCCGGCTGGAGCGGGTTTTCACCGGAAAAGAAGCCGAATTTCCCTGCTGAATGGCCTGGCAATACGACCGGATCGGGCAGGCAGGACAGGAAGGGTTTTGAGGGAGGCAGAGAGTCGCCCCCAGCTCCATCAAGGCCTGGTTGAAGGTCCCCGCTCCGGATTCAGGAACCAGGTGATCTGCAATTTTCCAGATCACCGCCTTGCCATGAGCTGTGGAGAGATCTTCCTGGCAACAGAAGACTCGCGCCAGGACTCTTTCCACATTCCCATCCACCAGGGCGCTGGGGATATCGAAAGCGATGCTCAGAATCGCTCCGGCGGTGTATTCGCCGATCCCCGGCAGCGACAGCAGCTGCTTCCTGTCCCGCGGGAACCTTCCCTGGTGGCTGTTTGCCACCTCTCTGGCCAGAGCCAGCAGGTAATGCGCACGGCGATAATACCCAAGCCCTGACCAGTGCCTGAGAACCTCCTCTTCCGAAGACTCCGCCAGGGATTCGAGAGTCGGAAAGGCAGCCATGAAGCATTCGAAAAAAGGGATGACCTTGGACACCTGGGTCTGCTGAAGCATCAACTCCGAGACCACAATCGCATAAGGATCTCTGGTGCGGCGCCAGGGGAGATCTCTCTGAGCAGTTTCAAACCAGCCCCTCAGCGCAGCCTGGAAACCCCGGCAAAAGCCAGCTGTGATGTCCGGCAGGCTGTTTTCGAAGGGAGTCCCGGATGCGGAGTTCTGATCGGGCCGGGGGCTTGTTTTTTTCCGCGGCAAGGACTGTTTGCCCTTCAAGGCAAATCTCCGCCGGATGAGACCCGAAGCAGAGGCTGTTTGCCATCACCGGTGTGGGGGATGGAGTCCACGAGGGTGTAATCCACCTGCATGCTCCCTTCCAGGGACTTTAAAATCCTGCGGCACATTTCTTCACCGAGGGAGTGGGTGAAGCTGCTTCCGGGCACGATCAGAAGATGCAGGCGGTCCTTTCCGGTCACAACAATCTGGAATTGGCGGATCTCCTGGCCGTAATCCTCGAAAAGGAGTGTGAAGTAGTGCACTGAAAGATGCTTTCCATGCGGAGTGATGACCTGGTCGGCAAGCCGCCCGGCCACTCTTTTCCAGCAGTGCAGGCCAAGGCCTCCCGGCGCTGCTGCATCCATGCAGGGTTCCACCAGGTCACCGGTATCATAGCGGATGAAGGGCATCGCATGGTTCGAGAAACAGGTCAGCACAAGCCTTTTCAGGCCTTTGGGATCGGGAGGGTGGGTGTCGAGATATTCGGCATAAAAATCCTCCATCGAGTAGCACATCCGATCCTCGGCACATGAAAAAGCCACCCGGCCGAATTCACGGCTGCCATAGGCATTGATGACCGGGACCTGGAAGGCCTTTTTGAGGATCTGCCTGTGCTCTTCGGTCAGGGTTTCACCGGAAACCACGACCGCACGCAGATGCGGGAAACTCCACCCCTCCTCCAGCACGAGATGGGCGAGATAGACCGCACTGCTGGTATAGGCTTCAAGAGCAGCCAGGTGCTCTTTTTTCATCCATGAAAGGCATTCCCATGCCTTTTCAGGAGAGAGATCGAAAGCCAGCACTTCCCTGCGCCCCAGAATTTTCTGGATAAAGAAACTCCTGGTGCTTTCACTTCCCGCTGTGGGAACTCTGCCTGCACCCCACAGTTTCAGGTAGGGGTTTCCGGGCTGAATTCCCCAGTGGGACATTTCGCGAAAGTAGCGTGCAATTTTCGCCCCATTGAAGACCCGGTCGACTACAAACTGAAAAGGCTCCCCGGTCGACCCGCTGGTGCTGTAGGGCAGGCGCTCTCGCGGAGGCACCGCCTGTGAGAGAAACTTTTCAAGCGGGAAGGAGCGTATGATCTGTTTGTTCAGAAGCGGCAGCTGCTCCAGCTGTTCCGCAGAGCCAAACCGTTCAGGCGCGAGATGGTGGTCACCCAGCCACTCCCGGTAAAATGGCACAGTATCGAAGGCATGCCTGAGAATCGCCTGGAGCCTGCCTCTCTGCATCTTTTCGAGTGTGCTGCGGGGGAAAAACTGGCTTTTCAGGAGGGCGCGATACCTCCGGTAAAAGGCTGTCCCCGAGTGGAGAGAAGCCAGGGGCAGAAAAAGACGCTGAATCATGGAAGGGGGCAGATTCATCATTCGGAAAGGTCCCCTGCGCCGTGAGTGGCCATAGCAGCAAGTGGCTCGTTAATCGTCAATAAACCAGCTTTTCACCCGGATTGAGGACATGCGCTTCCCCTCCCTGTTCCTGAATTCTGCCGGTAAACCGGGTGGGATCCTGGGTGATGGGAGGAAATGTGTTGTAGTGGATCGGGACCGCCTTGAGGGGCTGGATCATGCGCCAGGCTTCGAGAGCATCTTCAATTCCCATGGTGAAATGATCCCCAATCGGAATCAGGGCGACATCAATCGGCCCATACAGCCTCCCGAACAGGCCGAGGTCCGAGAAAAGGGCTGTATCCCCGAGGTGGTATAGTTTCTTCCCCTCGATCTCGAGAAGAACCCCGGTGGGCATCCCGGCATAGGTAAAACCATCGCTGGTCTGAATCGAGCTGCTGTGCCAGGCGGGCAGAAGTTTGACCCATCCCCAGCCGAAATCATGCCTGCCGCCGACATTCATCCCAATGACTTCAGCTCCCTGCATCTGGCAGCACCCGGCAAGTTCATAGGTGGCGATGATTGGAGCCTGGTCCCTTCGGGACAAAGCCACTGCATCCCCGAGGTGGTCTCCATGGCCATGGGTCAGGAAGATCGCAGAGAGGGGTGGGACTTTCTCGAAGGTGAGTGAAGCGCGAGGGTTGCCCTGGATGAATGGATCGATGATAGCCGCTTTTCCGCCGCTTTCGATCAGGCAGCAGGAATGTCCGCAGAAGGTCAGTGTCGGCATGGAGGAGTTCCCTTTCTGGAATGTTGCCATCCACAGGGGATGATGACCGGCTTGAAGTGATTCTAATGCAGTCTGCCGGTTTGTGCATCCCACAGGAAGGTTAGAATGCCCTTTGATTTCTGCCTGATATTTCGGTCTGGCGGACTGGAAAACAGCTGCTTTTCAAGCAGGACCAGGGTTGATTTATGAGATAATTTCTCATAAGTTGACGATAACTCTCTTTAGTCGCTATAATTCTACCAGGTAAATGAGATATTTTCTCGACAGGAGATACTCCTTTTGATTCTGCGTTTCAGCCTTGAAAATTGGATGTCCTTCCGGGAACGCTCCACTCTGAACATGATCGCCACCCGGGAGCGTCAACACAGCGACCGAATCGCCCGGATCGATCCATATTCCATCAGGCTCCTTCCGATTGCCGTACTGTATGGGGGGAATGCCTCAGGAAAAACGAACCTGTTCCGTGCACTCAAATTTGCCAAATCACTGGTTGTCAAAGGAACACAGCCTGGCGGACTGATTGCTGTAGAGGAATTCCGATTGCATACCGCCAATGCAGGGATGCCAACTCGTTTTGATCTGGAAATACTGGTGGAAGGTGTTGTTTATGAGTTCAGTTTCTCTGTAACAAGGCAGAAAGTTCTCGAAGAAAAATTGGTCCAGATTACCAGGGCGAAGGAACAGGTCCTTTACCATCGCCATAATGATGAGATCGAATTTTCCAGTTCCCTTAAAAACGACCAACTCTTAAAATTTGCTTTCCAGGGAACTCGTGAAAATCAGCTTTTTCTGACGAACACAGTATCCCAAAATGTCTCCCGCTTTTTTCCCATCTATGCCTGGTTTAGAGACCAGCTGGTTCTGATTGCACCGGATTCAAGGTTTGAGCCTTTCGAGAGTTACATTGATGAGAACAGTCCGATGTACGACGCGATGAACCACTTTCTACGCAGACTCGATACAGGGATAGATGCACTTGGGAGCGAAGTTGTCCCGTTCGAGCACTTGCCGATTCCCGAAGATCTGAAAAGCGCTCTGCAGGATACCATCAAAGAGGGCATGCCGGTTCGTGTGGTTTTGTCACCCAACAAGGAAATGTATGTCATCACCAGGAAAGGCGGGGAGCTGATGGCAAAGAAGCTGGTCACTTTCCATTTGAGGGAGGATGGCAGCCAGGAGAAATTTGAGATCCGCCACGAATCGGACGGAACCCAGCGAGTCATCGACCTTCTGCCTGCATTCCTGGATTTGATTTCACCTGGTTCTGAAAAGGTTTATGTCATTGATGAAGTCGATCGAAGCATTCATCCTCTCCTGGCCCGCCAGATGCTGGAAAGCTATCTTTCGAGCTGCATCTCGACCTCAAGAAAGCAGCTGCTGATGACCACACATAATGTTCAGCTGATGGATCAGAAGCTGTTGCGCCGAGATGAACTGTGGATCACCGAACGGGAAACGAATGGAGAAACCAGCCTGGCCTCATTCAGTGAATTCAAGGATGTTCGATACGATAAGGATATCCGAAAGAGTTACCTCCAGGGCCGTTTGGGTGGAGTCCCTCACCTGCAGGTTTATGGGTGAATTTGAATGAGGATGAGACCAGATTAAATCAGGATGCCAATCCATGCTGAAAGGCCGCCGGCAGTTTCAACGCAAGCAAGGGAATCGAAGATATCTGCGGATGTTTGTCCTTTCGACTGAGGGATCACGGACCGAGCCGATGTATTTTGATCTGATAAAAAGGCATTGTCCACATACCCTCATTTCGTGCCTGAATGAAAAGAATAAAAGCTCTCCAAGGGAAGTCCTGAAGAGGATGAAAGGCTATCTGAATCGCGAAAGGCTTCGGAAAGGAGATGAAGCCTGGCTGGTTATCGACAAGGATCAGTGGACTGAGGAGCAGTTGTCTGAGCTTTCCCGATGGGAAAAAGAATCTCCCAGCCATGGATTAGCCCTGAGCAATCCAAAATTTGAATTCTGGCTGTTGCTCCATTTTGAAGATGGGAGCGGCTCTTCCTCGGCCAAAGAGTGACTGGATCGCTTGAAGGTTCACCTACCGGAATACAATAAAATCCTCGAGCCGCACCACTTTCCTCTTGAGAGGATCAAGTCAGCAGTTGCCCGCGCCAAAAAGCGTGATCACCCGCCCTCTCCCGACTGGCCACGAAACCCTGGATCCACCACAGTTTACCGTCTGGTCGAAAATATCCTGGACTCCACGGTCTCATAAAGATCAGAACACCTGCCAAGGATGCTTTGCCCCTCACATCCGGTCGATTTCTTCCAGCAGGCGCTGCATCTGGGCTTCGGTGCCGATGGATATGCGCAGCCCGCGATCCAGCGGAGCAGCCGGAAAGTACCTTACAAAAATTTTACGGCTCACCAGATGCTTATAGATTTCCTCAGCAGGTCTGGCGGGAGGCTCGGTAAAAATGAAATTGGCCTGGGAGGGATAAACCCGCCAGCCTCGCTGCCGCAGCGACTGCGAGGTGGCCTCACGGATACGGTTGATCTGCCGTGCATTCTTCTGCATGGTTTCGGCATCTTCCAATGCCGCTGCCGCAAGCGCCTGGGGCAGGCTCCCGAGATTGTAGCTGTCCTTGACCGCCCACAGGGCCTGAATAAGCGGTGGGCAGGCAATCCCGATCCCGACCCTCAAGCCAGCCAGTGAAAAGGACTTCGACAGGGTGCGTGTGATGATCAGGTTATCCACCTGCTCCACCAGGCCGATGGCTCCCCCTTCAGAGAAATCGACATAAGCCTCATCCGCCACCACAATCCCGGTCCCCCTGCGCTTCTGGCAGAGGCGCAGGATGTCTTCATGCCGGACCAGGTATCCATCCGGGGAATTGGGAGAAGCGATAAAGGTGATCTTCGCCGGAGCATCCATCACCGCCTCGATCTTGGACTCTCCAAGCCCGGCTGGATGCTCTGAAATCTGTCCACCGAGCATCAGCGCCAGAGTCGGATAGAGCGAGTAGGTCGGACAGGGATAGGCCACCACATCCCCCGGATCCAGAAAGGCCCGCAGAATCATCGCCAGGATTTCATCCGAACCATTTCCCCCGATCACCAGCTCCGGGGAGACTCCCAGCAGATTGCCGGCTGCCTGGCGCAAACGGGTGTGCAGAGGGTCCGGGTAGAGGCGCAGTTTGTCTTCGGTAAAACCCTTCAAAGTCTCCATCACAGCCGGTGATGGAGGAAATGGATTCTCATTCGTGTTGAGTTTGATGAGATTTGAATCCACAGCGGGCTGCTCCCCCGGGATATAAGCCGAGAATCCCTTGAGAGCCTGTTTGATATAGGGTGATGGTGTGTCGAGCATGATGGGGGGAGTTTATCAGACTCCGTGCCGGGAGTTACGCCCCCTTCACCCCAGCAGGCTCAGGGCGGAAATCCGCTCGAAAGGCGACGATCGAGTATATCACCAGCAGGAACACCAGTGCGAGGCCATTCAGGGATGAAAGCACAATCCAGAATGAGCTTCCAACCGAAAACCCGAGATGCTGCAGGCCGGTGGTGGAACTGATGTAATTCACTCCCGGCAGCAGCATCAGCCCAATCGCTAACCAGCGCAGCTTCGGGAATTGATCCCAGGGGGGGGAGTCCCCATTTGCGCAGAGGTTCACCAGGGGGGCGATCAGCAGCAGGAAATCATAACGTTGATGGTACACACACGACAGCATCGCCAGGATCATCAGTTCGGCACTGGTTTTTCGTGCATTGGGGAACAACCGCAGGCGAAAACACAGGCACCCCGCCAGAACCAGGACCGAGACAGCAATCAGGGTCTCACTCAGAGGAGGGAGGTTTTCCCCGACAATGCGGCTGGCAAGGGCTTTGATATCGATCCGGTTTGAGCTGCGAATCGGGGAGGAATCGAGGTAGTGCTCGGAGGCATGATAACCCTCGGCCAGGAGCGAGATGAATGACTGGTTTTCTCCCACACGCTGCCACAGCAGGGCGACCGGCCCCGCTGAAAGCAGCAGCGCCGCCAGCCCTCCAAGAATCGCCACCCGATAATGATTCGAAAACAATAACAAAAGCCCCAGAGGGAGGCCGAATTGCGGTTTGAAACAGGTCAGGCCGAATCCAAGCGAAGCGAGCAGCGGGTATTTATCCTTCCCATAGAGCGCCACGTATGCCCCGGCTCCGACCAGCGCGGTTCCCTCTCCCAGAAGGATGTTTGAAAGACCCGGCCTTGAAAGCAGCAGCAGGGTCCCCACAAGAAAAACCCCCGCGGTGGTGATTTTCACTGAGGCGATTCTGAACGAGAGCCAAACCATCAGCAGGCAGAGGCCCAGGTTGGCGCAGAAGAAAACTGCCGCAGCCGGCTTGATTGGCAGATAACCGAGGGGAAAGTGAATCAGCAGGGTCATCGGCAGAAAAGGCCGGAAGGGATCATGAACCGGGTAATGGCTCATGTAGGCCTGGCTGTCATAGGGATTATGCCCTTCGATGAAGGCTTTAACCGGGTAGTAGATCCCATGGCGGAATGCCGAGTAAGCCCAGCTGGAAGTTTCCTGCACCTCCGGGATCGGAATTTTTATCAGAACCCAGGCCAGCAGGATCGAGGAGACCAGAACGAACAGGGCCACAGCCCAGGCTGTTGCGGTTTTTGAATTCGGCGAATCTCGATCGAAAAGGAGGGTTAGCTGGCCGGCCGGGAATTTGGGCATGACAGAGCCTTCAAAGTCATTCCGGATCGGAATAGAAGGATGAGGGCTGCAAATAAAAACACACCATTGATCGATGCCGCCATCCTCCAGGAGAGACTCCCCGGAATGATTCCGAGCCGGTTCTGAATGGTAACCGATTGAAGGTAGTTGAAAAGAGGAACTGCCAGCAGGAACACCACCCAGTGTGCAAACCGCCTCTCGGACCGGCTGGATGATTCGGCTGACATCTTCCAGAATGCGGGCAGGGGAAGGAAGAGCATGATGAGGTCATACTCCTGATGAAAGAGGCAGGTTAAACACAGCAGAACCAGAAGCGCGATTTCCCGGGCAGAAAGGCGCCCTTCCCTTCCAGCACACACTCCGCTCCTCAGAATCCAGGCTCCCGCTCCCACCAGCAGCATGAACAGGATGATTTCAGCCATGACCCCGGGATCGATCTGCAGCAATCTACCCAGAACACCTTTGAGGTCGATCCTGCCGGGGCTGGTGGCCGGACTGGAAACCCACCTCTCTTCCGCCCAGGCATGGCCCTTGAACAACGATTCCAGAAAAGGCTGAAGACCGCCGGAATGGACCACCAGAAAGTACACCGCACACAGAGACAGGATGCCGGCCACACAAACCCCTGCAAACGCAGTCAGGAAATAACCCTGCGCAAGGAAGAGGAGGACCAGAGGAATCCCATAGGTTGGTTTATAGCAGGCCAGTCCGAGGCCGATCCCGCCCAGAACCGGCTTCTGGATGTAGAGCAGCGCCATGGCCACTCCGACTCCGACAGTGACTGTGCATTCTCCCAGAGAGAGATTCCGCTGGCCCGGGCGTGACAACAGGAAAAGAGTGCCCAGAGCAAAGACCCAGCACCAGCGGGCCGGCAGGTCCGCCAGTTTCAGACACAGCCAGGCCAGCAGGATTGTCAGCAGAAGGGTGAGCAGGAGGTATCCAGTGGCTGCATGACGGAAATCGGCCAGTCCGAAGGGGAGATGCAGTATCAGGGTCATCGGGAGATAAGGAGGGAAGACATCCCCCACCGGGTAACTCGCCATGAAATCGACCGCATCATAAGGATTTTTTCCATCAAGAAAGGCAGCCACCGGGAAGTAGATGGCATCCCGGAAATCATTGAGGGTGCAAACCCCGCGCTCAGCCTCAGTGGATTGGATTTCAGGCTCACACAGCCTGCGAAGGATATTGTGGGACTGGA